>WNGA01006277.1_pt1 | contig 23623 bp, 18 predicted proteins | sample 5400061 | NCBI WGS metagenome assembly WNGA01 (sample SAMN13153366, study PRJNA577476) | soil metagenome | isolation source: 100 cm soil or saprolite under grassland replicate 2 | place: USA:California | collected 2016-06-15
GCCGAAGAGGACATCATCCTGGGACATGCGACTCGCTCCTTTCGTTTGGCGACGAAGCGAGCGTGAGTCGCAGAGCGGACGGCGCCTCGGCGCCGTCCGTGTTTTTACGGAGCGATCAGCGGTCCCGACAGCGAAGGTGGTCGGGAGAACTCGGAGATAATCCACTTTAGGCAGCCGGCACGATGTACGGCTGCGGAAGCAGACAACAACGGCGAACGAACCATCGGGCGCATAAACCGGACGTCGCAGGGCTCGTACACTCACGGCGTGTCGGAGCCCGGCCGCACGACCGATCGCGACGAGCTTGCGCGGCGATTCGAGAAATACGCGCGCCACTCAGCTCTTGGCGTCATCCCAATCGCTGTACTCGCCGCGGTCGATCTTTGGACGGGATGGTTGACGGGTGAGTGGCGAGTCGACGTCGCGCTGCTGGCCGCATCAGGGATGGCCCCTTGGTCGGCCTTCTCGTTTCGCATGCTCGCCCGCCGGTTCCGCGCCGGCGAGTTGGCTCATAAACCCGCGCCGGCGCGCTGGGTGGGTTACATCGTCTCGCTGTTCGGCGTGCTTGGCGTGAGTGCAGGCATTGGCTACCTCGTAGGAGGCTGGATTGTCGGTCTGCTGCTCCCGTCCCTAACAGTCGTCCTAATTGCCGCCTCGGCTGCCGTCGGGATACGGCGGCGGCCAAAGCCAGATACTGCGAACGAAGGTACTGGCGCATAACGTTCCCAATTCGCCCATCTGCGTTACACGCAGCTCGGATCGCTGCCGCGGCGCGGCTTCGCAGCGACGATTTCGGCGATTCGCGCGTCCAGCCATGCCTCGGCGTTCGGGCGGGGCGGGACGAACAAGTAGTTCACGTAGCCATGCGCGTACGGCGGCACGTGCGCCTCCCAAGACTCACCGTCGAGGTCGCCGACGAGTTGGAGGAAGATGTCCTCGACTTCGCCCGGCTTGAGGTAACGGTCGCGGTCCGTGGCGTTGTCTGCGTACACGAGCCGCGTCCCGATCGTGACCTTCAAGAGATCGTCGTCTTGCGCGAGCCGTATGACGCCCGCTGCGCGCCACTCGAGAGCCTCGCCGCCGTTTAGGTCGCTTTGCCGGTCATCGAAGAACTCGGCGGCCCCATGGATGAATCGAATCCACTCGAGTGCGTCCTCGTCGACAAACTCCTCCCACGCGGCGGTTGGACCGCTCCCGGCCACGTAGGTTGGGTCGAGCTTCGGATAGAGCCGATCTTGAGCCGGGTCGGGATTGACCAGGGCATGCGCGAGCTCGTAGCCTCCGTCGTGCTCGTCGGCGAAGCAAAGAAGCCAGAGCGCATCTCGGTCACGGTCGCGCCAGACGACGCCTCGCCCGTCGCCGTGATGCCACGTCCACGTGTCGGCACGCGTGCGGCCGGCCCATGTGTCGGTGAGCGGGGAGCGCGAGTACTGCTGTTCAAGCAACCGCGCGAGACCAGGCCGCACCCGGGATGCCCGCGGCACATCCTCGTCGCGACAGCGCTGCGTTAGCCAGCGCGCGATCAAGCAGGAACGGCGGCCTCCGCCAAAGCCTGCTCTCGACGTGCTGCTGCGCGATCGCGCAGACCAGCTTTGATCTCGTCCTCCGTGGGAGCGTGGGCTCCCTCCGCGATCGCCCGCACCATCGCTTCGCGCAGCCGGGCAACGAGCTCGCCGGCATCCTCGATGCGAACGTCGACGTCGCCTCGGGAAAGGCCGAGAGTCTTCCGGTACGCGAGGACGCGGCCGTGAACGAATGACTCGAGGGCACGCTCGACGAGTTCGCCCTCGGAGAGCCTCTCGAAAGCTGCCAGAAGCTTCAGGAGCTCCTGGTGCTCTTCTGCGAACCTTATGCTCTTTGTAGTCCGAGCCACGTCTATCTCCATTCCGGATTGGTTACTTGTAAACACGTAAGCAGAGTAGCTATCGGCACGGCGGACGTCAACCTTGAGGGATAGGCGAGCCGCTCGCGCCGGCGGCAAGTGCCCGTGGCGCCGCCTACAACTTACGTCCGGCGGCAGCGAGCCCGCGGACGACGAACCGACTGAAGCGGAGGAAGGAGCCGAGGTTCTTCAGCGAGGCGGAGGGGCGCGTGTGGTCGAGCGTTGGGGTGACCGTGAGCTGAACGTTCGGCAGCGATCCCGCAAGGGAGACGACTTCCCCGTGCGGGAAGTATTCGTCTTTAGGAGGGACGACGAGCTCCACAGGCCCAGCGACTTGCGCCGCCGTCGACACCGGCGAGAGGCGCTTGATCGTTGCCCGGACATCTGAAGGCAGCTCGCGGTACAGGTTCCCGAACTGGGCGGGATCATCGTTTAGCAGCAGCCGCACGACGGCCTGGGCATCGGGCTCCAGCTCGGAGAGGCAGTTCCGCCACGCCTCCAGGTTCGCCTCTCCCAGCGGCGTCGGTAACCCGAGCAGGCGGCGCCGATCCCGCTCGTTGCCGACCGCAGCCACCAGCGAACGAACAACGCCGTCACGAAGCAGGTCGTTCACGACGTGGGAGCCCGACGACCCATCCTGTTCGTACGTCCGTGTCGTCGCGAGGCAGACGATCTTCTCGAGGTCCGCGAACGGCGTGACCGCAACGACGACGGAGATTCGATCGCTCAGTTCAGGATCAGCCGCGGCGAGCAAGGCCAAGCTCGCGCCGGTCGAAGCGCCGAGAACGGCTGTGCGGCCGCCTGCGACTTCCGGACGCTGGATGGCAGCCCGCATGACCTCGATCACTCCGTCCAGCGTCGTCGGCGAAATCGCGCCCTCGGCAAGTCCCGGCGGATCGGGAACGATGACCAGGAAGCCAGCGCGTGCGAGCCCGTCCGTCAGCCGCTGGACGACCGGCTCACGCCGACGCTCGGGATGGGCGCCATTGACGAAGACGTACGCAGGCCAGGGCCCGGAGCTGGACGGGCGGATCAGCGCGACGTTCGTGTCCCCGATTCGGATCGTCCCGGTCTCAGGTCGCGGAGTCAGCCTCCTGACGGCGTGCGCGAGTCCTGGAACGTCCAGCACGATCCCGAGAAGGATCACCGCTCGTCTTACCGCCGAGACGTCCATCTCAAAGCTCGTCCGCGAAGAGTGTTGCGTAATGCCGGTACCAGTCGCTCTGGAAGAGCTCATCGGCATCGTGGCTCCGCTTCTGACGGAGGAAGTCGGCGAACTCGGGGTAGCAACGCTCGACCTGCTCCCGGGTTGCCCATCGATGGTAGGTGAGAAAGTAGTTGCCGTTCCTCTCGATCGCGAGGTCGATCAGTCGGCGGAACGCAGCGGCCGCGTGCGCGATGCCTTCCTCGGTGTGGACGGTGTGTAGGTTGAAGATGACGCAGGCGTAGTCGTCCTTGGCCCAAGGGAGGAACGTGTCCTCGTCGCGCCTGATCAACCGGATCGTTCCGTAGACGACGTCAACGCCGTGGCTCCGGAAGTCATCCGCGACGGCGGCCATGAAGTCGGCGAGCCGCGCTCTCGGCACGTAGACCTCACTGATCATCTCGCTGGCCGGGTCTTTCGCCCCAAGCGTCCGGTCGAGTTCCTCGTGGTAACCGTCGGTGTAGTCGGCGAGCTGGTGGAGGTCCGACCAGTAGACCTGCCCGGACGTCGCGAGGTAATGGCGCGAATACTCCTCGAACGCACGCGCTTTTCCGGTGTGGGCGAGCCAAAGAAGCATCTGCCAGTCCTCGCGGCTGAGCCCGCGTTGGTTGGAGGGGATAGGCGTCTCGGAATCCACCGGGCGGTAGCAGGAGAAGACGCCGGCGTGGAGGAAATCCGCCGACGCGGGATCGATCGAGAACTGCAGGTCACCGTAGAGAAAGCCGTCAGCGATGCGCTTCGCGAAGGCGGCAGCCAGCTCCGGAACGGTCGTCATCTCGACCACGCGCTCCAGCTTCTGACGCGGCGCGAGCCGCAAGGTTACGGAGTAGATGACGCCGAAGAGGCCGTAGCCACCAATTGCGAGCCGAAACAGCTCCGGGTTCTGGTTGCGGCTGCACTCGATGACGGATGCGTCCGGTCGGACGAGGCGGATCGCCTCCACGTCCGAGACGATCGGCGGCATCGTGAGACCGCGGCCGTGGCAGTTGCTCGACACGGACCCGCCAATCGAGAAGCGGTCAGCCCCGGTCTGCTTCTGGCCCATCCCCCACTGCGGAGCCGGCCCATCCTGACTCACAATGAGGAAGTCGACGAGATCGCGCCACTGGATCCCGGCCTCCACCTCGACCAAGCCGCGCTCGCGATCGAACCTGAGCACGCGCTTCATCGGCCTCGTATCGAGGAGAGTTCCGCCCGTGACGAACTGCTGGCCTCCCATGGAGTGGCGACCGCCTGCGATCGCGATCGCACCCCCGCGCGCGCCTGCGGCGCGCACAGAAGACTGAATCGCCTCGATCGAGTCGACTTCGGTCACAGCTGCGACCTTGGTGAGGTTCAGGCCGGAATGGATGTCATTGACGAACGCAGTCATGGATCTCTTCGGATTAGTCGGCAGCGACTCGCTCGCACGCGAGGCCAGTGATGCTTGTTCCGCCATATGACCGAATCTCGGGCGACCTCCCTCATGAGTCCTCGCCCGCCCTGCCGACGAAGCGCCGCGGCGGACGAGCTGGAGCTGCCTTCAATTCGCGAGCTGTTTAACCGTCATCGCCGCCGGGTCGCGAGCGCAGGCGTCGTGCCCTCGCTCAAGGAAATTGAGCTGCTGATCAAGCTCGAGCAGCAGGTCTGGGGCAGGAGACACTGGACCGGCGGGTCGGCTCGCTGACCGTCAGTCTTGCTCGTGTTTGTCCGGAGCGGGAGGCTCCTTTTCGGGTGGCCTTCGGTCCTCGGAGCCGACCATCTGAGAGATCACAGAGAGCCCGCCCCGTGGGGCACTGTCCGCATTCGGCCAGAGCACTTCTGAGTTCGCGGCTGCATCGCGAAACAGCGCTGCGTCGAGCTCATGCCTCGTGAGCTCAATCTCTTCTGCGGGCCACTCGACAACGAAAGCGAGCGGCCCAGGCGGGGGCATTGGCCACAGCCAGAACTCCCACTGCCAGTCGCCGTTTCCTCCACCGCCACTTCCCTGCATCAGGACCGGTCCCGCTGGCTCCTCCTCGTCCGCATCGAGCCCGTAGCGCCAAGGAAAGGCGTCGCCAACTGTCGTCGCCTTCTGGCCATCCGCGAACTGGACGCCGAAGCGGAGCACGTCCGGTGGCAGTTCACGGCCAGGTCTTACCCGGCGATACGGCCCAAAGGGTGGGGAGAGCGGATCGCCGGGAAAGAACTCGTCCGAGTCCTCGTCGTCGAGATCACGCCGCGGCCGTGGCCGGCGGCGAACGGCCAACTGGAATGCGATCCCAGTGCTGTACACAGTGCCCGCGAGCAGTGCGACAACAACCTCGTCCGTGCGCGCCAAGACGAGGCGCAGAGGTACTGGCGCCCCGAGTTCGTTGCCTGGCGCACCCCACCAGGGCCGGGCGGGTGGCGGTTCGGGCGCCTCGCGGGGCTTACGAGGAGGTGGCGGCTCGAAGAAGCTCAGGCCCAGAGTGTGCCACGGGGCCAAAGAGCCCGCGCAAAGGGCTCTTTTCGATTGAGGCAGCCCGTTGGGGCTAAGAATTTGCCCGCATAGGCGTTGCGCGACCAACTGGCAGGCCAGAATCTCCGCACCGTGGAGTACGAAGTCCACAGAGATCCCCCACGCAAGGCCTGGAGTTATCCACTGAAGAGCTGATCTCGACGCCGCGCTCGAGCGAGCGGAAGTTGCGTCGGTCCACCGCGTCCGCTACCTGCATGGAGGTCGCTCCATTTCTCAAACGGATGAACCGGTTCCCTTGATCGTCGCCGGTTACGCGGGGATCGATCGAGCGCTTGGAGCACACATTCCCTTTCTGCCGGGCTCGGGTGTATCTGACGATCTACTCAGTGCCGTCGGCGGAGCGCCACTCCGTTGAGAGTGCGCTCGTGACCGACGGCTTATCGCGCCTAATCCGGTGGCTGCGGTCGGCAGAGAGTGAAACCGAGACGTGGCGCGAGATCCCACACTCATACACGCTCGCATTCGATAAGGGGAAGCTCGTTGAGGAAGAACGGGCTGGCGTGGGAATCAGAAAGCTGTGACAAACCAGCTTGTCCTGGGGGAGGCGCGACGCCGGCGAGCGGTCTAACAACCCGTGCCTCGACACCTAAGCTCTCGAGATAGTGGCGGCAGCCATCGAGCTACCAACGCTCGACCTGAGCTTCCCGCACCGGTATCGCGCGAGGCTAAGGCCTGGCTCGAGAACGCCTACGGACTACCTCTTCTTCCCGGCGCGGCCGCGCTTGACTTTCGAAGTGACGCCGAACCGCGGTCAGCCGTGGACAGGTGTCTTCGGCCAAGATCATCCTGGGCGATTCGGGATGGAACGTAACGTTCGTGCGGTCTATGGACATGTAGTAGTAGATGGCTCGTGACGACGCACCCCTCTGGGCACGAATCCAATCCGGGGACGCAGAGGCTTTCGGGCTTCTCTTCGAGCGCTACGGTCAGGCGATCTACGCCTACTGCTTCCGCCGCACGGCCGACGCGGACCGCGCTGCCGACCTCATGTCCGTCACCTTCCTCGAATCGTGGCGTCGTCGCAAGGTCGCGCTTGACGGCGACAAAGTGCTGCCATGGCTGTTTGGCGTCGCCACCAACGTGCTCCGGAACGAGCGCCGCTCCCGACGCCGCTACCAGGCGGCGCTCGATCGCCTGCCCGCTGCCCTCGACGAGCAAGACTTCGCCGAGGAGGCGACAGACCGGCTCGACGGCGAGCGGCGGATGCGCGAAGCCCTCCACCTCTTCAGGCGCCTCTCCCGGGGCGAGCGCGACGTGTTCGTGTTGGCCGCCTGGCAGGGCCTTTCGCCTGAAGACGCCGCGGACGCGCTCGGCATCTCGGCGGGTGCTGCACGGACACGCCTCTCGCGCGCGCGGAGGCGGCTAGCGCTTCTCACCTCGACGGAAAGCAATTCGATTACGACGAATGGAGTGTTGCCATGAACGGGACGATCCTCACGCCGCCGGAACCGCCTCCGCTCGACTTCGAGCGCCGTCAAGCACACCTGCTCGCGGAGATCGGCCGGCCCGACACACGCAAGCGCCGTCCTTTCCGCTTCTTGCCGCTCCGTCGCCGCCTTGCACTTGCCGCTGCTCTCGTCCTCGCGCTCACTGGCGTTGGCACCGCCTTCGCAGTGGGCGCGCGTCTCGGCGACGGCGACCTCGGTGCTTTTTTCAAGTTCTTTGATGAGGATGCGAACCATCCGAGCATTCCTCACCTGATCGGCGAGCGAGCCGTAATCACGCGCGGCGAGGACTGGGCGTTCGTCGCCTGGAGGAGCACGCGCGGCCTCTGCACGTCGCTCGTGTTCCCCGAGAACGAGGGCGGGACAAGCTGTGGGATCCCCGTCGTCGGCGCTCCTCGTGAAGCGCGTGGTCCCGAACACCTGATCGTCGGAGGCTCGTACCAAGGACGACCGGACGACGACCTCTGGGTCGAGGGCGTCGCCGCCGCGAATGTAAGCGGTGTCGAGGTCGAGCTAACCGATGGCCGCCGTCTACAAGCACCCGTCTACGATGCTCCCACCGCGCTGGGACTCGATCTCAAGTTCTTCCTCGTCCGAACTCGCCCGCCAGAGTACGGCGCGCCGAAGGTAGGAATTCCCGAACTCCCCTTCCGCGCCTTCAGTGCCTACGATCCGCGTGGCCGATTGCTTGAGCGGTTCGGCCCGGCAGCCACGCCCTAAACGCTCGCCGACTTCGCCTGGCGCTGTGTACGGCCGGCGAAGAACGCGACCGCCAGCCACACCGGTTCTACGATCGACGACGAGACGCTGATTGTGTGCATTCGCGATTTGAGCAGGCGACCGCCGGAGGGCGTCTCGGGGTCCCTCACTCCTGATGCCGCAGCGCCCGTGGCCGGCCCTAATGTTTCCACTTGAGCAGAAGGCGGAGGGGGAGGGATTCGAACCCTCGAGGAGCCTAAGCGACCCCTAGCGATTTTCGAGACCGCCCGCAACGTGCCTATTTGCAGGGACTTTAGTTCTCGTTCGCCAGTGAAGTCGCCAGCGCGGCTCCTGCGGTCGAAGATCGCCGAAGCCGCTCGTGGCTTGACCCAGAGGAATACGATGGCAACGCGCGGCCGGGCGTCGGCCCGGACGCGGGCAGTACGCCACCACTCGCCAAGATGACATTGAGTTTGGGAATGTCCCTTGGAGAACGCCTGGGCTGCCGGCGCACGTCGGCCCATTCGGCCGCGGTGAAGAGCTAAAGCAGATCGACAAGCCGCGTCTCGCCAGCTTCCCGGCCGGATCATCCAGTGGCTCGGTTGCCCGACGCGCGAGCACGGCCCGGACCGCCGGATCTCAGCCACCAGAGCGAGACCTGAGCTCCCACCGATGCGACAGCCACAAGTGCGAGGGCGAGTTGAATGGCGATTCCATACGACCGAGGGCGCGGCTCGAAGCGAAGCCACCCGATCCAGTCCTGGACTAGGTAAGCCCATGGCCACGACTCCGGCTGGGTCGTCCACTTAAACAGCACGTACGGAAGCGCGCTCGCAAGGACCGCCAGCGCGGCAATGACAAGGAATCCTCCATGCCGACAGAACCATCGCGAAGCTATGGCGAGTCCTGTCGCGGCAAAGAGCGCGGCGATCGAAGCCCCGACGCCCGCGATCGTCAGGTAGAGACCGTTCGGGCTGTCTGGGTCTGACGAGAAGTACCCGTTTCCGAGCGGATTCCAGCTGCGAATCGCAAAGAAGACGGCGAGCGCGAAAAACGGTGCAGCAGCGACAAAACGAATCATTGAGGCAGGCTAATCGCCACTCCGATGGTCGCGAGTGTGGTTGGGCATCGTCCAGTTACCTTGTATGAGCAACGAAACTCGGGGCGCTATATCAGCAGTAGTAGCGCAACAAATCCGCCTCTGCCGGACACTTCTCTCTCGGTGGACGAGATCGCACGCTTCGAGGCCTTATATCGGGAGAACTACGGCCGCGTCCTCGGCTATGCGCTACGGCGCGCCTCGGCACACGCCGCCCACGACGTCGTCGCAGACACCTTCCTCGTCGCCTGGCGTCGCCTCGAACATGTGCCCGAGACACCGCTCCCATGGCTCCTCGGCGTCGCTCGGAGGACGCTCGCCAACCAGCGGCGCGCGGCCGGCCGGCGAGCGGCGCTGGTCGCCGAGTTCGCAACCGCGGCGTCCGCGCATCCTGCTCAGCCCTCGGACGGAGTCGAGACGCTGGGCGCGCTCGAGCGCCTTCCGGCAGCCGACCAGGAACTCCTGAAGCTCGTCGCCTGGGAAGGGCTCTCGACGAAGGAGGCAGCGGCCGCACTGGAGCTCTCGCACGTCGCCTGCCGGGCCCGCATCCACCGAGCGAAGCGGCGGCTCGCCGCTGCGCTCAACGAAGCCGAGGAGGGCGCGCCCCGAGAGCCGGGGCGCTTTCAGATCACGGAGGACACACGATGAGAAGCCCAGCTGAAGCACTGTCCGCGCTCACCGCGGCGAACCCCGTCCCGCAGCAAGACGTCGACGAGATCGATCGCGAGCAGAGCCTCGCGCTGGTCCTCGCCCGCCGCGAGGAGTGCACGCCCGGCGGGCCGCTAGCGCCCCGGCGGCGCGGGCGCATGCTCGCCGCGACCCTCGCCGTTGCTGCGATTGCGATCGGAGTCGCCCTGATCTCTCCTTGGCAGGGGCCCGGACCGAACGTCGTCGGCCGGGCGCTTGCCGCCATCGGCTCGGGGCCCGTCCTGCACGTCGTCCTCGAGTACCGCTCAGCCGACAACGTCGTTATCAACCTCGGCACCGGCGCCCAGCACGAGCGGATCCACCGCACGGAATACTGGTACGACGCCGAGCGCTCCCTGCTCCACACGCGGCTCGCCACGGATGGCCGGCAGCTGACCGAGATCGTCGAGCGGCCGGGAGGCGCCGACTCCGACCTCGGCCACTACGCAGGCGGCTTCGCCGGGCAGCTCGACCCGGCCCTCGCGGGCTTCGTGACGCACTACCGCCAAGCCCTCGCTGACGGGAGCGCGAAGATCGTCGGGCACGACACGATCGACGGCCGCGACGTGACGCTGCTCGAGTTCGCGCTCCCGCCGAAAGCGGTCGAGCAGGTCGCGATCGACAGCGAGACGTACCGCCCGCTCAGCCTGGCATTCCACCAGCGGGATGGGCAGGCCTCGCAGCGTCAACGCGTCGCCGAGATCGAATCAGTCCCCCGAGACGTCTCGTACTTCGCAAAGCCCGCGCTCTCACCGCCCCGGCCGACCGGCGGCGGCTTCTCGAGCGGAGACGAGATCACCCGTGAGCAGGCCGCGACAGCTCTCGAGCGGCCAGCGCTTTGGGCGGGCCCAGAGATCGGCGGACTGTCGCTCGGCACGATCCGGCTCGACCAGGTGCACACCGACTGGACCGACGGCCGCAAGACCGAGGGCAGGAAGCTCGAACTCGACTACGGAGGCAAGGCGGCACCGTCGCTGACGATCGGCGAGGCAGCTTCCGTCACGGCCTCGTACCAGCTCGGCTTCAACGACGGCGGAGATCCGCCGGCCCCAGAGGGCTCGATGGTGCTGACCGGCGAGCGGCCGGTCCGCGGGTCGGGTGGAACGACGTGGACCGGCAACCTCCTCTTCGGCGGGATGTACGTGCAGCTGCAAGGCACGAGCCGCGAGCTCGTTCTCGAGGCAGCCCGAGCGCTCCGCCCGCTACCCGCGCCGTAGATCGTCGAGGAGGAGCGGCAGGAATGATGCTCCTATGACCTGTCAAGCGATCAGCGGTGGTCGCTGGTCGAGTACGCGGTAGAGGTGGCGGGCGAGGTAACGCTTGAGCAGCCGGGTGGCGTCGCGGCGGCTCTTGCCTTCGGCGACGCGGCGAGCGATGTATTCCTTCGTCGCGGTCGTGCAGGCGTGGGTGGAGGATCACGGTGTGCAGTGCGCGGTTGAGTTGTCGGTCGCCGCCGCGGCTAAGACGATGCCGAGTGGTCTGTCCGCTGGAGGCGGGGACCGGCGCGACGCCCGCGAGTCGTGCGAAGGCGGCTTCGGAGCGGACGCGTCCGTGGTGTGACCAGGCGACGATCAGCTGTGCGGCGACGATCGGGCCGACCCCGGGCTCGTCGAGCAGCTGCGGTGCGAGTGCGCGCACGTGCGCCAGGATCTCGCGCTCGAGCTCGGCGGTCTCGACGGTTGCAGCTTCGATCCGTCGTGCGAGTGTGCGAAAGCACGAGCCGCACCGCGAGTTCGTCCGGTGTCGCGGTTGCTGAGCGGCGGAGGCGGCTGCAGCGGTCAAGCAATCGCTGCACGGGCAGACCGCGCAGCTCCTCGCGGAGGCGGTCAGGTGAGGTGACGATCACGCTGCGCAACTGCACGAGCGCCTCGCGACGCACGTCGACGGCGCTGCGCCGCGCGACGAGCAACAGCCGTAGCGCCTCTCGGCGCTGCCCCGCTCGCGGCGAACCGAGTTCGTGCCCGAGTGCCGCGCGTGCGGCGCGGATCGCGTCGAGCCCGTCGTCTTTGCCGCGCAGCCGACGCTCGCCACGCGGGCTGCGGCCAGCCTCGAGCACCGTTTCGCTGCGGCCGCTCAGATAACGAGCGAGGCCGGCACCGTAATGCCCGGCACCCTCAACCGCCCAGACGCGCTTGCCGCTCGCGTACTCGTTCGCGACGCGAAGCGCCTGCGCGTAGACACGTGCGTTCGCGGGGACCGCCCGCCGAGCGACGACCGCACCCGTAGGCGCGACAACACCCGCGAGCTCGTGCTGATCCCGATGCGTGTCCACACCGACCACGTAATCCACCTCGTCTGCAAACATCCCGTCTGATCCTCCGGCTTACTCGTAGGGTCCAGTGGCGCCGGTCTGAGTGCACGGAAACCGCAGCGGCAGGACTGTAACGAGTCACGCCCACCAGGGTGGACAAGCTCCTGATCAAGCCAGCAGCGGGCGCCAGACCGGCGCCGCCGCACACACGCAGACGAATCATTCCCAAGGCACGCACACGGCGGCCAGTCACCCGATGAGTCACACGCGGCACGGCTACAACCAGGCTGGCAACGAGCCCAGACAGACCAACCCGCCGACTCTTACAGTCACCAGACCTGGGCCTGTACGACCTGAGTAGGATCAAGCGGTCTTGACAGGCCGCGTTCGGTCGCCGAGCGGCCATGGTGGTCACGAGGGATGTCGGTGTGTCGGAATCTCGCTAGCATCCGCCACAAGGAGCGGTCCGCATGCGCCTCGCAGTTCAGTCGCTGGTCGTGGCCTTTGTAGTGGCCATCGCAGGAGCGCACAATCAGGCAGCATCGCCGAGTGGGGCTCGACTTCACGTCATGACCGGAACGTGCCGCCCCGGCTTCGTTCCAGGACTGATCAACGGCAAGCACCGATGCCTTCGTGCTGGCCAACGATGCGTGAAGCGTTTCGACCGCCAGTACCACCGATATGGCTTCCACTGTCACCGGGGTCGGCTTCGGACAGATGCGTGGATCGCGCTTGAGAGTCGTCCACTGCACCTGCCAAGGATTGAGCCGGGGGCAGCATGTCCCCGCTCCACCGGCAAACGGGTCGATCCCAACTTCGGGATCGCCTACGGCGATGGGCCTGCATATCCGGTGATGAGTGAGGTCGGCACCGACGGGATCGTTCACTACGGCAACGCCCGACGAGGGGGCGGCTGGTACTACGAAAAGGTGCTCTGGATCGTTGACCCATCACATCGTGAACGCACGCTCGTCCGCGGACGCCAGATAGACGGGCCAAACCAACTCCGCTTCGAGCTCGGCTCTGATCCGCCGAAGGAGTTGCGGATACACCGCTGGGGCACCGTGGAGTCGGGCTGGGGAGATCGCCCCTCCTATTCGCGCATCCGGGCTCCAGGCTGCTACGCCTATCAAGCGGACGGCAAAGACTTCACCAACGTCGTTGTGTTCCAGGCGGCACCGTAGGACCCGCGTGCCCCTGCCCGCCCGGTTGGCGTGGGGGACGGAGCCGCCTGATTGCCGCTCCCCTGTCTGCCCTTGCGCTCCGGCCCGGCTGATTGGTCTGGACACGCAGAGTTCCGCGACCTTTGAACGTCACGCCGCCAACCAAGCCGTCTACCAACCGGACATCAGACGCGTCCGCAACGGCCCGTAGCGTTGACGGAGCAGACGACGAAATGCGCCACGCCCGTTCGCCATTCGTTCGCCAGTGAACATCTAAATCATGGAACCTCACGGACACCAGCGGACCCTGGTGGACCGGACGCACAGATCACGGAAACCGCCACGCTTCCCAGCAGCGGAGCGCCTTCCCGAGGTGCCCCGCTTTTGTTGAGCGGAGGGGGAGGGATTTGAACCCTCGATCCGCCAAAGACGGATAACGGCTTTCGAGACCGCCGCATTCGACCGCTCTGCCACCCCTCCGGACGAAGAAGAGTAGCGCAGCCCCTTTCTCGGTTTCCGGACGCGAGGGGGCGGAGCCGGGCTCTGCCCGGCGGGAGCCGCCGGCCAGGGAAGCGAGAACGGAGAAGGAGGGATTCGAACCCTCGAAGGAGGAAATGTCCCCCTTAACGCCTTAGCAGGGCGCCGCCTTCAGCCACTCGGCCACTTCTCCAGCTGGCCTACAGGATAGCCGGTGGGTCTCCCGCTCTCATTGGCTCAGAAAAGCGAACGCCCGCCTCGAAAACGTAGTGGAGCCACAGATTCGATGGGCGGGCGACCGCGAGTGCCGGGGATTGTTGAAGGGGGAGCCGGCGATCACATTCTGGAAAAGCATGCCGTTGGTCACATGCCCCTGAAGGGTGATTCTCGATACTCCCCTCATGCGCATCGGCAGGCGCGAGGTCAAGATCACGAACCCTGACAAAGTCTTCTTTCCCAGCCGCGGGCTGACGAAGGGCGACCTCATTCGCTACTACCTGGATGTCGCGCCGGAGGTGCTGAATCACGTCCAGCGCCGGCCGATGCAGATGAAGCGCTATCCCGACGGCGCGGAGGAGTGGTTCTTCTACCAGAAGCGCGTTCCGGCGAACCATCCCGAGTGGCTCGAGACGGTGCACATCAAGTTCCCCTCCGGCCGCACCGCCGACTTTCCCGTCTGCAACGACGCGGCCGCACTCGCCTGGATCGTCAATCTCGGCTGCATCGACCTCCACACGTGGGCCTCACGAGTCGATGACGTCGAGCGGCCCGACTACCTGCTGATCGACCTCGACCCCTCGGAGGGGAACCCCTGGCGGCATGTGCGCACGATCGCCATGGTCGTCAAGGACGTGATGGACGAGCTGGGTCTGGCCAGCTTCCCGAAGACCTCGGGCGCAACGGGTCTGCACATCCTGGCGCCGATCAAACCGGAGCTCGGTTTCCCCGAGGTGCGCCGCTTTGCCAAGGCTCTCGCCCAGGAAGTCGAGCGGCGTATCGACGACCAGAAGATCGCGACGACGACGTGGAAGGTCGCCGACCGGCGCGGCGTCTTCGTCGACTACGGCCAGAACACGCGCGACCGGACGATCGCATCCGCGTATTCGATTCGGCCAACCCCCGACGCGCGCGCCTCCGCGCCACTCAGCTGGCAGGAGGTGCCGAAGGTGAAGCCGGAGCGTTTCACGCTGACGACCATGCGCAAGCGACTCGAAGCAGTCGGCGATCTGACCGCCGGCATCTGGCGGCGCAAAGCGAGCCTGATACCACGCTTCGAGAAGCTCGAGCTCGAGCCCGCCGACCCGAACAAGCTCGACGGAGGGCGGCGTCGCGGCCGTGCCCAGCGGTGGGAGACCGACCAGGGCGGCTGGCGCTCACGCCGTGCCGAGAAGTGACTCCACCGTCGGGTCGCCGCGGCGGCGCGGTGGCCGCACCTCGCGCCACGTGCACTGCTCGGGATCCTTGTCGGGACGGAACCGGATCAAGCGTGTGCCGTGCCGAAAGCGGTTCTGCTCGAGCTTGTCGTAGCGCACCTCGACCACGAGCTCCGGCTTGACCGGATTCCAGTCCAGCTCCTTGCCGCGCGTCCAGCGGCTCTGCCCGCCCGGAATCCGCTTGTCGCTGATGAAGCCCGGCTTGCGCAGCTTCGGCAGCAGCTCCTCAATCTGCCTCCGCACGGGCGCGGTCAGCCCCGAGCAGTGCCCGACGAAATCGAGCCCGCCCTTGTCATCGTAGAGCCCGAGCAAGAGCGTCGAGATTCGGCCCTCGGCCTTCTCGCTGTAGCGAAACCCGACGATCACACAATCCGCGGTCTTGTACTTCTTGACCTTGACGACGCCTTCGCGCGAGCCAGGGAGGTAGGGGAGATCGAGCCGCTTGGCGACGACGCCGTCCAGCCCGGCCGCCTCGAGCCGGTCGAGCCAGCGCTCCGCGTCGGCCGGCTCGCGGCTATACGGCGAGAGCTCGAACCGCTTCGCCTTGCGTTCCAGCTCCTTCCGTCGCTTCTCCAGCGGCAGCTTGTGCAGCGCTTCGCCCTTCCAGAGCAGGATGTCGAACGCGATGAAGCGCGCCGGAATCTCAGCGGCCAGCTTGCGGACGCGGCTTTCCGCAGGGTGCAAGCGAAGCTGCATCGAGTCGAAGTCGAGCCGGCCCTTGCGCGAGATCACGATCTCGCCGTCGAGAGCGGAGTGGGGAGGGAGGACCTTTCCGAGCGGCTCCAGCTCCGGGAAGTAACGGAGCAAGGGTCGCTCGTTGCGGCTCCAGAGCGCGAGCTCGCCGCCGTCGTTCTCGAGCACGCCGCGGAACCCGTCCCACTTCGGCTCGTACTGCCAGCCGTCGCCGACCGGGAGCTCCTCGACGAGCTCGGCCTCCATCGGCGGGAAGGGAACCTTTTTACCGGGCATCTCCGTCTCTAAGCTTGCCGCAATGAGGAGAGTCGCCGTCACGGGTCTCGGCGCCGTCACGCCGATCGGGAACGACGCGCCTTCGACCTGGCGCGCTGCGATCGCCGGCGAAAGCGGGATCGACTTCATCCGCTCCTTCGACGCGAGCGGGTTTCCCGTCCGCGTCGCCGCCGAGGTCAAGGACTTCGACCCGAGCGGGCTCGTCTCCACGAAAGCCGCCCGGCGGCTCGACCGCAACGTCCTGCTTGCGCTCGCCGCCGCGGTCGAGGCCAAGGACGACGCGAAACTGAACGGTTTCGACCCGGCCCGGGTCGGCATTGTCGTCGGCTCGGCGATCGGCGGCTTCCAGGGGATCATGGACCAGCACGAGCTGCTGCAGGAACGCGGCGCCGACCGCGTCTCGCCCTATTTCATCCCGAGCGTCCTTGTCGACTCGGCGAGTGGCCAGCTTGCGATCTCGCTCGGGATCCGCGGGCCGAATTACGCGCCTGTCTCCGCCTGCGCGACGGGGTCGCACGCGGTCGGCGAAGGGGCCGAGCTGATCCGTCGAGGAGACGCCGACGCCGTCTTCGCCGGCGGCACCGAAGCCTGCATGCACCCCTTGATCCTCGCGGGCTTCTGCGCCATGCGTGGTCTGGCCGCCGAGGAGGAGCACCCGCCCCGGGCCTCGCGTCCCTTCGACGCGACCAGGGCAGGGTTCGTGATGGGGGAGGGGGCGTGCGTGCTCGTGCTCGAGGATCTCGACGCCGCCAGGGAGCGGGGGGCGAAGGTCTACGCCGAAGTCCTCGGCTATGGGGCCTCGAACGACGCGTACCACATGGCCGCGCCCGACCCGGCCTCCGTCGGAGTCGTCGAGATGATGCGAGCAGCTCTCACGCGCGCGCGCGTGGACCCGTCAGATGTCGATTACGTCAACGCGCACGGAACCTCGACTCCGCTCGGGGATCTCGCCGAGACGAAGGCCCTTAAGGAGGTCTTCGGCGACCACGCCTACGAGCTCGCAGTCTCCTCGACGAAGTCGATGATGGGGCACTGCTTCGGAGCGGCGGGCGCGATCGAGGCGATGATGTGCGTGCTCGCGATCCACGAGGGCGTCATTCCCCCGACGACCAACTACGAGCACCCCGATCCGGAGTGCGATCTCGACTACGTTCCGAACGAGGCGCGTCAGGCGCGCGTCGACGTCGCTCTGTCGAACGCGATGGGGCTCGGCGGGCACAACGGCTGCGACGAGCAGGTAGAGGGATACGCCGAGGAGCACACGACTCCCGTCGGCGAGCTCTTCGAACGGCTGGCCGAGGAGACCCGTGCGAAGACCTCGGCGCCCCAGATGATGGTCGGCCGGATCGAGGGCCAGTTCCTGGCGACGCTCGTCCGCCTGAGCGGGGCGCGGCGAATTCTCGAGTTCGGCACCTTCACCGGCTACTCGTCGATCTCGATGGCTTCGGCGCTGCCACCCGACGGGCGCATCATCACCTGCGACGTTGACCCCGAGGCGACCGCGATCGCCCGCCGCTACATGGACGAGAGCGGCTACGGAGAAAAGATCGAGATCCGGCTCGGCCCCGCGCTCGAGACGATCGAGACGCTCGAGGCCCCCTTCGACCTCGTCTTCATCGATGCCGACAAGCCGAACTACCGCGCCTACTACGAAGCCGCGCTGCCTCTGCTCGCCGACGACGGCCTGATCATCGCCGACAACGTTCTCTGGTCGGGCCGCGTCGTGGAGGAGGACGGGGATGAGTCGACGCGGGCGATCAAGGAGTTCAACGAGCACGTGCGTGCCGATTCCCGCGTCGTCTCGGTCATGCTCACGGTTCGCGACGGTATGACACTGGTTCAGAAGCGATGACGTTGTAGGCGCACCGACCTGGGTGTTACCCTCGGGCCCTCCGGCGAGAATCAACTGCGAAATAGGGGAGGGGTCGTGGCAAAAGCTGGCTGGCAATTGGCGCGCTCAGTGATGCATGGGCGCAGGACCACGCTCAGTCTTGTGACGGTCGCTCTCGTCATCCTGGTCCAGGCGAGCGTCGTCCTGGCGGGTGGGGCGCCGGCAAAGACGAAGCAAGAGGGCGTAACTGCTGGGAGGTCGTACAAGAACGACATCTCACTGTCCGTCCGTGCCATGCGCCCGTCACACGTCAAGTCAAGACGAGCTAGGGGCGAGGCGGCGGAGAATCCGTCGCTGTTCAAGGCTCATGCGAACGGTCGGGATCCTGTCGTGCAAAGCACGATGCCGAAGCCTCAGATGCCCAACCCCATCCTCACCTTCGACGGCATTCCTTTTCCGGGTGTGGCCTGCAACTGCGCGCCGCCCGACACGAACGGGGAAGTCGGCCTGGACCAGTACGTCCAGATCGTCAACCAGGGCTTCCAGGTCTTCGACAAGAGCACGGGTGCCTCGGTCTTTGGGCCGGTAGACATCGCGACTCTTTGGAGCGACTTCGGTGGAGTCTGTGAGAGCAACGGCTTCGGAGACCCGGTCGTCGTGTACGACCAGCTTGCGAACCGCTGGCTGATCACGCAGTTCGCAGGCGCGACCTCGATTCCCACCGACGAATGCATAGCAGTCTCCACCACGAGTGATGCCACCGGCTCGTACGCTCGGTACGGCTTCCATCTCGGGTCGGTCTTCTTCGACTATCCGCACTTCGGGGTCTGGCCGGACGCCTACTACATGAGCATGAACGTCTTCAATGCGGCAGGCACGGCCTTTCTCGGCCCGCAGGCGTTTGCCTTCGACCGGGACGAGATGCTTGCCGGAAATCCGGCGACCTTCATCGCCGCTCCGCGCGGAGGCTCTACGGACGACGCCTTCCTGCCTGCCGATCTGGATGGCCTGACCCCGCCCCCGGCAGCAGCTCCGAACCCGTTCCTGAGCGTTGGCACGGTCGCCACCTGGCCGCTGCACCGCTTTCATGTCGACTTCGGCACGCCCGGGAACTCCACGTGGACGGTCGGCGGGACGCTAACGCCGACGGTGTTCACCGTGCTCTGCCCGGCCATTCCTAGCTGCGTCCCGCAGCTGGGCACGGCGGATGGTCTCGATGGCCTAGGCGACCGGGGCATGTTCCGCTCGGCCTACCGCAACTTCGGCGACCACGAGGCACTGGTCGGCAACATGAGCGTCTCCTCGGGCGGAGTCGCCGGTGTCCGCTGGTTCGAGGTCAACAACGCGACCTCGGGGACGCCGAGCTTCGTGCAGGAGAGCACCTACCAGCCCGACTCCACCTGGCGCTGGATGGGCAGCGCCGCCATGGACGGCGACGGCAACCTGGCCGTTGGCTACAGCGCTTCCTCGGCGACGATCAACCCGCAGATCCGCTACGCGGGCCGGCTGGCCAGCGACCCGCCGAGCACGCTGGCCCAGGGAGAGGCACACCTTTTCGACGGCACTGGCAGCCAGACCGACACGGTCAACCGCTGGGGCGACTACAGCGACTTGACGGTCGACCCCATCGACGACTGCACCTTCTGGTACACGCAGGAGTACTACCAGGTGACCTCAAGTTTCAACTGGCGGACGCGGATCGGGAAGTTCAAGTTCTCATCCTGCACCGGGCCATCCGCGCCCTTCCTTGCGCACAACCTGACGACGCTCCACGACACCAACAACAACGGCTACCTCGATCCCGGCGAGAGCTTCACTCTCGATGAGCGCATTCGGAACGTCGGCAACGCTGCTGCAACCGGCATCACCGGCGTGCTCAGCACGACGAACCCCGCAATCTCGATTACTCAGCCGAGCTCGACGTACCCGGACATCTCGCCGGCAGCAACCGGGACGAACAACACCGCCTTTGCCGGATCGGCGTCAGGAGCGCTTGTATGCGGCCGAGGGGCTCAGCTCCGGCTCGACCTCACGACGGGTCAAGGGCCCTTCGTGGTCGATCTCGACGTCCAAACAGCGCCCTGTCCACCTCCGCCTCCACCTCCACCGCCGCCGCCGTGGTGCGCGGGGGAGGTGGGCTTCGACGACATCAGCAACCTGCCTGGGTGGTTCATGCAGAACAACAGCGACCCGCTCGGTACCAGCAACTGGTTCCAAGGGAATCCGGACGTCTTCGACGCGCAGTCCGGCGCACCCGAGGCTTACATCGCGGCCAACTTCCACAACACCTCCGGGGCGGGGACGATCAGCAATTGGCTCTTGACGCCGGTCGGGGTTCTGAACAACGGCACCCAGATGACTTTCTGGACACGGACCGTCGACAACCCGAGCTTCGCCGACCGCCTACAGGTACGCGCGAGCGCCAACGGCGCCAGCACCAACGTGGGCACGACGGCGACGAGCGTCGGCGACTTCACGACGCTTCTGCTCGACATCAACCCGACGTACGCGAGCGATGGCTACCCGAACGCGTGGACGCAATACACGGTCACGATGGCCGGTCTGCCCGCGCCAACCACGGGACGCTTTGGGTTCCGCTACTTCGTCGAGAACGGCGGGCCGGCGGGTGACAACTCCGACTACATTGGAATTGACACGGCGGCCTGCCACCCGGCGACCCCACCGCCGCCACCTCAACCGCCGCCACCTCCACCGCCGCCACCTCCTCCGCCACCACCTCCACCGCCTCCCCCTCCGCCGCCTCCGTCACCCCCGCAGGTGCGATGCGTCGTTCCGCGGGTGATCGGACTGAAGCTTCGCCGGGCCCGCACGCGGATCCGCGCTAGGCACTGCTCCGTCGGGCGCATCCGGCGCGTTCACACAAAGCCCAGGCGTAGAGGTCACGTGATCGGTCAGAACCCGCGGGCCGGAGTGGTGAGGCGCCGCGGCTTCCCAGTCAAGCTGGTGGTCGGTAAGCGGTAACCGGGGTTCGAAGCAGGCGGCAAGAAAAAGTCTTACGAAAATTGTAGAAAACTAAACCTGCTCTGAAATACGGGACATCCAGCCGAGCTCCACGAGCGGCTCGGCTGAGAACCCTTGTAAGGACGCGGAAAAGCGTGTTACGCTCAGTTAGCTCCGGGGAGAATCAGACTTGCGAATAGGGGACGGTTCCTTGCAAAAGGTGGTGAAAACTGCTTGGCAATGTGCACGAGCTGCGACGCGTCGGCGTAGGACCATGTTCAGTCTCGGAACGGTCGCGGTCATCATCTTGGTGCAAGCGAGCGTCGTCCTGGCGGGTGGAGGGCTGACGCGGTCCACAAAGCCTCCTGCGTGGATCGTGTCCAGGGCACCCGCCTCGGTGGCCACACCCCAGGTAGTGGTCCGACATTCGTACAAGAACGACGTCTCGCCGCCGATCCGCTTACTCCCGGCCGCACCGCTCTTCTCTAGAGCCGAGCGCGACGCGGCTGTGAACCCTCGCCCTGTCTCGCTGCACAAGGACGCGTCGGACAGCGTGCGTCAGCGATCTCTCTCCACGCCCAGGATTCCCTCGCCGTCGCTCAACTTCGATGGTATTCCCTTCCCCGGAGTTGACTGCAACTGCGCGCCTCCCGACACGAACGGCGAGGTGGGCGCGACGCAGTACGTCCAGATCGTCAACACGGGCTATCAGGTCTTCAGCAAGACGACCGGCGCCTCCCTGCTCGGTCCCGTCGGCATCTCGACGATCTGGAGCGGCTTCGGCGGCGTCTGCGAGATCAACGGCTCCGGCGATCCGGTCGTCATCTACGACCAGCTCGCGAACCGCTGGGTGATCACCCAGTTCGCAGGTACGAGCACCATCACGGACGAGTGCGTCGCCGTCTCCACGAGCAGCGACGCCACTGGTTCGTACAACCGCTACGGCTTCCATCTCGGCACGAACTTCTTCGACTACCCAAAGCTCGCGGTCTGGCCCGACGCCTACTACATGAGCATGAACGTCTTCAATGCGGCGGGCACGGCCTTTCTCGGCCCCCAGCCGTTCGCCTTCGACCGCGCCGCAATGCTCGCCGGCAATCCGGCCAGCTTCATCACAACGGGCATCACCGGCGGCCCCACGGAGGAGCCGTACCTGCCCGCGGATCTCGACGGCAGCACCCTGCCGCCGGCCGGTGCCCCGAACTCGTTCGTGGAATGGCCGACCGGCTCGCCGCTCGCTTACCGGATCTACCACTTCCACGTCGACTGGGTGACCCCGGGCAACTCGACGTTCACGCTGTTCGCGACCCCGGCCGCTGCCGCCTTCACGCAGCTCTGCCCGGCCACGCGGGCCTGCGTTCCGCAGCTGGGCACGGCGGATCGCCTCGACGGAATCGGCGACCGGCCCATGTTCCGGGCTGCCTACCGCAACTTCGGCGACCACGAGGCTCTGGTGACCAACTACACGGTCAGCGCCGGCGGCGTTGCCGGCGTGCGCTGGGTCGAGCTGCGCAATGTCACCAGTGGACCAGTGACCACGCCGTTCCAGGAAAGCACCTACCAGCCCGATACCACCTGGCGCTGGATGGGCAGCGCGGCCATGGACCACAACGGCGACCTGGCGGTCGGCTTCAGCGCCTCGTCTGCGACCATCAATCCGCAGATCCGTTACGCGGGCCGGCTGGCGAGTGACCCCCTGAACACGCTTGCCCAGGGAGAGGCCACGTTGTTTGCCGGCACCGGCAGCCAGATCGGCACCGGCAGCCGATGGGGTGACTACAGCGACATGACGGTCGACCCTGTCGACGACTGCACCTTCTGGTACACGAGCGAGTACTACGCGACGACCGACGACTTCAACTGGCGCACCCGCATCGGGAAATTCAAGTTCCCGTCGTGCAACCCCACCGGGCCCGTCGTCACGATCGACAAGACGGCTGACGCGGCCACAGTCGAGGCTGGGAACCCCGCCGGCTTTGCGGTCACGCTGTCCGACATCACGTCCTTCGACGCGCACGGCCTGTCGATCACCGACAACCTGCCTTCAGGGACGGGCGTCGACTGGGCGATCGATGCCGCGAACACCGACCCAGGCTGGTCGATCAGCGGCTCGCCGCCGAGCGAGCATCTCGTCTACTCGCCGACGACGTTGGCAGGCAACACCAGCACGCACGTTCACGTGACGACCAACACGACCAGCGGGACGTGCGACTCGACGCTCAACAACACGACTTCGTTCACGTCGTCCGACGCCGGATCCGGCACGGACTCGGCGTCCGTTGCCGTTGTCGGGCCAATCGTCACGCTGTTCACCGAGAACTTCGACGGCGTGATTCCTCCGGTGCTGCCAGCCGGGTGGACGGCGGCGAACGCCAGCGGACCGGCGCCGCTCTGGGTGACCTCGAACGCGGGCACGCCGGCCCCGCCGGCCGACTCCGCGCCCAACGCCGCGTTCGTCGACGACCCGGCCGTGATCAGTGACAAGCGGCTCGACTCGCCGACCATCGCGATTCCGACCGCCTCCACCAAGCTGACCTTCCGACAGAACCGTGACCTGGAGAGCGGCTTCGACGGCGGCGTGCTCGAGATCTCGACCGACGGCGGGCCCTTCCAAGACATCCTGGTTGCCGGCGGCAGCTTCGCCACGGGCGGCTACAACGCAACGATCGCCCCCAATTTCAGCAATCCGCTCGCCGGGCGGCAGGCGTGGAGCGGCAGCACGAGCGGAGCCTTCGTGACGACGACGGTCAACTTGCCCGGCGCCGCGGCCGGCCACAACATCGTGCTGCGCTGGCGAATGGGCAGCGACACGAGTATCCCCATGCCGGGTTGGCGCATCGACGGCGTCAGCATTACCAACCGTGCATGCCCGCCGCCACCGCCGCCGCCACCTCCGCCACCGCCCCCGCCGCCGCCACCACCACCACCACCTCCGCCACCCCCGCCACCGCCTCCGCCACCACCACCACCTCCGCCACCACCGCCACCGCCACCACCGCCACCGCCTCCGCCGCCACCCCCTCCGCCGCCACCCCAGCCACCA
>WNGA01004297.1_pt1 | contig 23621 bp, 17 predicted proteins | sample 5400061 | NCBI WGS metagenome assembly WNGA01 (sample SAMN13153366, study PRJNA577476) | soil metagenome | isolation source: 100 cm soil or saprolite under grassland replicate 2 | place: USA:California | collected 2016-06-15
GGCGCCGTTGAGCCCGAAGATGACCGTATTCACAGCGAGCTTCATCACCGCGCCGGTACCGAGCGGACCAAGGTGGAAGATCATCCTGGCCAGGGACTCCAGTGCTGGCCGGGCGCGCTCGAGATCCGCGGCGTTGCCACCGACCATCAGGGTCAGCTCTCCGGTCTCGGCGAGACCGACGCTGCCGCTGACCGGCGCATCGAGGATCCCGGCGCCCGTCGCCCGCACGGCCTCCGCCACGGATCGAATCGTGTCCGGCAGGACGGTGCTCATGTCGACGAGGACGGCACCGGGATGGGCGCCGGCAACCAGGCCGTCCGGACCATCGAAGACTGTCCGGACCGCCGCGTCGTCGGCCAGCATCGTGATCGTCACGTCGGCAGCGGCCGCCGCCTCGGCGGGCGTGGTCACCAACTGCGCCCCGATCTCGGTCGCGAGGGCGGCGGCGCGCTCGGGCGACCGGTTCTGGACGACGACGTCGTGACCGGCGCGTGTCAGGGCGCGCGCCATCGCGCTCCCCATCCGGCCGGTGCCGACGATCGCCACGATCGTCATCGACGACTACCTCGCGTCATCCAGCCGGCGCCGGACGGTGTCGATGATCCGTTCGACGGTCGGGATGGCAGCGTCCTCGAGGACGGCCGCCGACGGCAGCGGGACGTGCGGCGTCGTGATCCGGACGAGAGGGGCGTCGAGGCTGTAAAAGCCATCGTCGGCGACGATCGAGACGATCTCCGCGCCCCAGCCACATAGCCGGGGGTTCTCCTCGACCGTGAATAGCCGGCTCGTCTTCGCGACGGAGGCAAGGATCGCCCGCGCGTCGATCGGGACGAGGGTCCGCAGGTCGATCACCTCCGTCGAGATGCCGCTCGCAGAAGATCACCGGGTCCGGATCCCGCACCGCGGCCGCCATCAGGCCGACGACGTCCGCCGGCGTCGACGGTGCGACGACCTTCAATCCCGGGATCGCCATGGCCCAGTTCTCGATGCTCTGGCTGTGCTGGGCACCGAACCGCAGCCCGGCGCCGTTCGCCGTCCGCAGGACGAGCGGAACGGACACCTGACCGTCGGTCATGTAGCGAGTCTTCGCGATCTGGTTCGCGACCATGTCCCACGTGACGGCGAAGAAGTCGCTGAACATCAGCTCGGCGATCGGACGAAGCCCGGTCATGGCCGCGCCCATCGCGGCGCCGACGATCGCCTGCTCGCTGATGGGGGTGTCCCAGACCCGCTCGGCGCCGAACTCGGCGAACAGCCCCACGGTCGTCTTGAAGACACCCTCGGCGGCGCCGATGTCCTCGCCGAGGCACACCACGGTCGGGTCCCTGCGCATCTCCCGCGCGATGCCGACCGCCACCGCATCCCGGTAGGTGATCAGGTCCGCCACTGCGCACCTCCATCCGCCCAGACATCGGTGAGCGCGGTCGACTCGTCGGCCGGAGGGGCCGCCTTGGCCGCCTCGACCGCGGCGGCGACCAGGTCCCGTGCGCGGCCGCGGCGCTCCTCCACCGCCTGCTCAGAGACACCATCGGCCCTCAGCCTGCCGGCCAGCACGGTGAGCGGGTCGCGCTTCAGCCAGGCGTCGACCTCCTCCTCGGGCCGGTACTTGCCGGGGTCGGCGCGGGAGTGGCCGTACTGGCGGTAGGTGAGCGCCTCGATGATGGTCGGGCCGTCGCCGGCGCGGGCGCGGGCGGCCGCGCGTGAGGTGGCCTGCATCACGGCGACGACGTCGTTGCCGTCCACCACTTCCGCGGGAAGGCCGTACGCGGGCGCCCGGCCGGCGGCCGGCTGCTCGACGGCCGTGACGGTCTGGATCGGCGTGTACTCCATGTAGAGGTTGTTCTCGCAGATGAACAGCACCGGCAGGCGCCAGACGGCGGCGAGGTTGAGCGCCTCGTGGAAGGCGCCGATGTTGGTGGCGCCGTCGCCGAAGAAGGCGACGGCGACCTGCCCGGTGCCGCGGAGCTTGGCGGACCATCCCGCCCCGCAGGCGATCGGGAGATGGGCGCCGACGATCGCGTAGGACCCGAGCATGCTGCCGGACGCCACCGTGAGGTGCATCGAGCCGCCCTTTGCGGCGCACAGGCCGGTGGCGCGGCTCATCAGCTCGGCGAGGCAGGCCTCAGGGGTCGCGCCGCGGGCGATGGCGTGGTGGTGGCCCCGGTAGGTGGCGAAGACGTAGTCGTCGGGGCGCAGCGCGGCGCTGGCACCGACGGCGACGGCCTCCTGCCCCGCGGCAAGGTGGGTGGTGCCCTTGACGAGGCCACTCATGAACAGGTCATACGCGGCCTTCTCGGTGGCGCGGATCACCGCCATGCGCTCGAAAAGCTCCAGCAGCGCAGCGGCGGGCGGGGCGTCCCGCTCGGTGCCGGCCCCTGCCTCCGGCACAGCGCCAGCGTTCATAGGACACGGCTCCTCTCGTCCTAATACTCGTTCGCGATCGGCAGGTCCTCGGCTGGGTACAGGGTGATCACCTTGGCGCCCTGCGTGGTCACCACCACCTCCTCCTCGATGCGCGCGGCCGAGTACCCGTCCGCCGCCGGGCAGTAGGTCTCCAGCGCGAAGACCATGCCCTCCCGGATCTCCACCGGGTGCTCCAGCGAGTGCAGCCGGCTGATGACGGGCCGCTCGTGCAGCCCGAGCCCGAGCCCGTGGCCGAACTGCAACCCGAACGCCTCCATCTCGCTCGAGAACCCGAACTCCTCTGCCCTGGGCCACAGCCGGGCGATCTGATCGCTGCTCACGCCCGGCTCGACCATCTCGATCGCCGCGTCCATCCACTCCCTGGCCTGGCGGTAGGCGTCGCGCTGGGCCTCGGTCGCCCGCCCCACGTTGAAGGTACGGTAGTAGCAGGTCCGGTAGCCGTTGAACGCCTGGATGACGTCGAAGAAGGCCTGGTCCCCCGGGCGGATCAGGCGGTCCGAGAAATTGTGCGGATGCGGGCTGCAGCGCTCGCCGGAGATGGCGTTGATCGCCTCGACGTCGTCCGAGCCCAGCTCGTACAGCCGCCCGGTGGCCAGCGCGACGATCTCGGCCTCCCGCACCCCCGGCTTGAGCGCCTCGGCGATCCTCTGGTAGACGCCGTCGACCATGGACGCCGCCATGGTCAGCAGCATGATCTCGTCACGGGACTTGATCTCGCGGGCGTCCAGCATCACCTGCTGGCCGTCGCGCACCTGGACGCCGGCGGCCTGCAGCTCGAAGAGCATGGGCAGCTCGGTCATGTCGAGCCCGACGGGCATGCCCGCCACGCCAGCCTCCTCGAGCACGGCCTTGACCTCCAGCGCCGCTCCCCGGAACAGCCCGGCCTCGGGCGCGATCGCCCCCCGCAGGCCGGTCAGGCCGGCGCGGGAGTTGGCGGGATCCAGCCACGGGCAGTACAGGCGGTGGTGCTTGGCGGCCGAGCCGAAGTCCCACACGATCGGCTCCCCGCCGCGGGTGAGCAGCGCGAACGTGAGCAGCTTGTCGCGCGCCCACTCGCCAATGTGCGTGCTGGTGAGATAGCGCACGTTGTTCATGTCGAAGGCCAGCAGGGCGCCCAGCTCCGAGGCGTCCAGCGCCTCGCGCGCGCGCCGCAGCCGGTGCTCGCGCAGGCGCCCGAAGTCGACGCGCTCCTCCCAGTCCACACCCATCGAACCAGGAGCCGGGATCACCGCACCGAAGGACTCAGCCATGCCTGCTCCTCTCAATGAATACTGAACGGCAGTCCCGCCCGGGCCCAGGCGGGAGCGGCCGCCCGTCAGCGACGGTAGACCACACAGGCCACGAAGTGGACGGACTCATCGCCGGCGTTGGCGTAGCGGTGCGGCGTGGTGGAGTCGAACGAGATCGAGTCACCTGGTCCCAGCTGGTAGCGGTCGAAGCCGGCGACCGCCTCGAGGCGCCCGCTGATGACCAGCCCGTACTCCTTGCCGGGATGGCGCATCAACGTGCCGTTCTTGCTCGAGGCGCCGCCCACGTCGTAGGTGCAGTAGAGGAAGTCGACGTCGGGGTCGTGGGTGGCGGTGAGGCGCTCCCAGCGCACGCCGGAGTCGAGGTCGATGACCTTGCGGCTGCCGGCGCGCTGCACCGGCGGCTGGCCTCGCTCCCGGACACGGGCGCCGTGCCACTCGATCTGCCCGCCCACGGCCTGGGCGCCGTCGCCGAACAGCAGGTCGTCCAGGGACAGCCCGAGCTCGCTGGCGATGCCGTACAGCGTGCTGACCGAGGGCTTGGACTTGCCCGTCTCGATCTGGGAGATGAGGCTGGCCGTCACGCCGAGGCGGCGGGCCAGCTCGCGCAGGCCGATCTTGCGGCGCTCGCGCTCCACCCGCAGGCGCGCGCCGATCACCTCGCCGGGCCGCAGCGCGGCTCGGCGCGGCATGGCACCCATCCGAGGAGCCTACTGGCGAGGTCGGAGAGCGTCAAGCAATGCTGAACACGGCTACTGGGACCGGGGGGCGCCGAGCACGGCGAAGGTCTTCAGGGCGCCGGCGGACACATTCCACCTGGACAGCACGCTGTCGTAGCTGCCGTCGGCGATGAGCTGGCGCAGCGCGTTGCGCAGCGTGTCGCGCAGGGCGGTGTCCTCCTTGCGCACGCCGATGCCGAACGGACCCGGGTCGATCTGCTCGCCGACCACCTCGAAATCCTTGCCGTCGTTGGACACCTTGGCGTTGTAGGCGGCGACCGGGAAGTCGGTCAGGCCGACGTCCGCGTTGCCGTACTTGACCTCGAGCAGCGCCTGGCTGCCGCTGTCGAGTGGGTGCAGCCGCAGCGGCTGGTCCGCGGGGCAGCGGCGCTGCTGCGCCTTGGCGAGGTCCTCCTGGGTGGTGCCCCCCTGCATCGTCACCGTCTTGCCGCACAGGTCACCCAGCACGTGGATGCCCTTCGGGTTGCCCTTGGCGACCAGCAGCGAGGTGCCCGAGCGGAAATACTCGAGGAACGAGATCGCCTCGGCGCGCTCGGGGGTCGCGCTCATCCCCGAGATGATGACGTCGATCCGGCCATTCTTGAGCGCATCCACGAGCCCGTCGAAATTGACGTTGACGAAGCTGAATCGAACGCCGAGCTTGCGCCCGAGCTCGGTGGCGAGGTCCGGGTCGATTCCCTGCACCTGCGGCGCGGGCTCACCTGTCGGCCTGTCAAGGACGTCTGGAGCGAGCGCGTCATAAAATTCGAGCGGTGCGTACGAGATATCGGACCCGACTCGGATTTCCCGGGCATTCCGTATCTTTGGGGGAAGCTGCTTGCCGAGCGGGGTCAGCCCTTCGGCGACCGGCCGCTCGTCCAGCACGTCGCGCCTGCCGGTGGCGCGGTCGCAGGCGGAGGCCACCAGCACGATGGCCAGCGCAAGCAGCAGGAACAGCGCGAACGGCCGGCGCTGGGGGTTGCGACTCCGCTTCATGATCAGCGCACCCTACCTCGATGCTCCCCCCGGGCGCCAGTTCGGGCGAATTGTGTGAGCCACCCGTCCCCTTTGCCCTTGAATTTCATTTGTGGGACCTTTCGGGACAGCCTTGCGGCTTCTGCCATCGAGGAAGGACAATACCTGCTCGCTCCCGTGTACCCCCGCGTACGTAGCCTCGAGCCCGAACCACCAGGCCTTTGAAGAATGCACCGCGCTCGTGCGAGCACGCTCCCCCGGCACGCACGGGCCACCTGGGGAGATGGATGGTGTGCTGGACAGACTTTCGATCCGGTCGAAAATTGCGGTGATCCTGATCGTGCCGGTGCTCGCCTGCGCCGTGCTCGGTGCGCTGCGCGTCAGCTCCACTATCTCCACCAGCCGTCAGGCCGACCGGGTGACCAGGCTCACCGAGTTCTCGCTGCGTGGCACGGCGCTCGCCCACGAGCTGCAGCGCGAGCGCGGGCTTTCCGGCCGCTACCTCGAGTCGCCCAAGAACGGCGTCTCGCTGCAGTCGCTGGCGACCCAGCAGGCCGCCGGCGACCGGGCGGTCGCCGCCTACCGGGGCAGCGTCGTGGATCTCGACGTCAGCTCGCTCACTGCTCCCACAAGGGTCAAGCTGACCGCGGCGCTCGGCAGGCTCAGCTCGCTGCCGAGCCTGCGGCACGACGTCAACGAGCGGGCGATCAACACCTCCGGGACGCTGGAGTTCTACAACGCCGTCATCGCGGACCTGCTGAACACCAACCGCGAGCTGGTCGAGCGGACCGCCGACCGCGAGCTCGCCTCGAGCGTGGGAGCGTTCGTGGCGGTCTCCCGCGTCAAGGAGCTGGCGGCGCTCGAGCGGGAGCAGGTCAGCGGCGTGCTCGCCCAGGGCCAGTTCCTGCCCGGGCAGTACCGGCGCTTCACCTCGACGCTCGCGACCCGCGCGGTGCTGCTCTCGGAGTTCCAGGCGACCGCGACCCCGGCCCAGCGCGACCTGTACGTCCAGACCATGGTCGGACCGGAGGTCCAGCGCGCAACGGAGCTGCAGGCCGCGGTGGTCGCCACCGAGGGCAACGGCAAGGTCGGCGTCGACGCCGACCAGTGGTGGAACGTGGCCAGCGCCGAGATCGACCTGCTGCGCCAGGTGGAGCAGCGCTTCGGCGCCGCGGCGGTCGCCCGCAGCCAGGTGATCGAGCGCAACGCCAACTCGAGCGCGGTCGGCGACAGCCTTGTCGTGCTGGCGGCGCTGGCGCTGGCGATCAGCCTGTCGCTGCTGGTCGCCCGCTCGATGCTGCGGCCGCTGCGGCTGCTCGAGGCGACCGCCAAGGACGTTGCCATCAACCGCCTGCCCGGCGTGGTGGCAAAGCTGCAGCGCTCCCCCACGCAGCAGTCGCTGCACCTGGCCGAGGAGCTCGAGCCGGTGGATATCCCCTCCCGCGACGAGATCGGCGAGGTCGCCGCCGCGTTCAACGCCGTCAACCAGGTCGCCATCCAGGTCGCCGCCGAGCAGGCGGCCCTGCGGACCTCGATCGGTGAGATGTTCCTCAACCTCGCGCGCCGCTCGCAGAGCCTGATCGACCGCCAGATCGAGCTGATCGACGATCTCGAGGAGGAGGCGGACTCCCGCACGCTCGGGAACCTCTTCCAGCTCGACCACCTGGCCACCCGCATGCGGCGCAACGCCGAGAACCTGATCGTGCTGTCGGGTGCGGAGCCGCCGCGGCGCTGGGCCGACCCGATCCCGCTCCCCGAGATCGTCCGCGGCTCGGTCGCGGAGGTCGAGGACTACCAGCGCGTGGCACTGCTGCCGATCGAGGCGCTCGGCGTCCCGGGTCATGCCGTGGCGGACGTCATCCACCTGCTGGCGGAGCTGATCGAGAACGCCATCTCGTTCTCGCCGCCCGGCACCGCCGTGCGGATCGGCGGCCAGCGCGCCGCCAACGGCTACGTGCTCGAAGTCGAGGACCGCGGCCTGGGCATGACCGACGACGAGCTGCTGGAGGCCAACCAGCGCCTCGCCAGCCCGCCCGCGATCGACTTCGCGGTCTCGCGCATGCTCGGCCTGTTCGTGGTCGGTCGCCTGGCGCAGCGCTACAGCATCCGCGTGCAGCTCCGCCACTCCTCCTTCGGCGGCGTGACCGCGCTGGTCCTGCTCCCGCCGAGCATCCTCATCCAGCTCAGCCCGGAGCCGGCGGCACTGCCCTCCGAGCCGTCGCAGCTCGCCGTCCCGGCCCCATCGATGCCATCGATGCCGCGGCCGGCGCCAGTGCCGCCGCCCCCCGCGCCGCCCCCCGCGCCGGCGCCCAGGCAGGCTCCGGCCGCATCGACGGAGCCTGCCGCTCCATCGGCTCCGCCGGAGCCGATGCCGATGCCGATGCCGATGCCGGAGCCAGAGCCGGAGCCGGTCCCCGCGGAGCGGCTGCCCATCTTCGAGCAGGCGCGCTCGGACTGGTTCGAGTCCGGCATCAGCGCGGAGCACGGGCCCCCGCGGCACCACGGCGCCTACCCGCCGCTCGCCGCCCGGTTCCACACGCCCGCACAGCAATCGCCGGTGGGCCAGGGACCGGCCGGCCCGCCAGTCTGGGCGCCCTCCCCGACCCCGACCCCGGCGCCGCGACCCAGCCGAGCAGTCGAGGAGGCACCGGCGGCGGACTCGCGATGGCGGCTTCGGAACGCGTTCGCCTCGGTGTCGGTCCCGCCCGAGCGACTCAGGCCCCACCCGACCGAGCCCGGCCCGACCTCCGGGCCGCCCCGGGCGCCGGAGACGCCCGCGCCACCGCCCCCGGCGCCCGGGCGAGAGCCCGCACCGAACCTGGACGCCGAGGCGGACGAGGTCACGCCGCTGCCGCCACTCCCCCGGGTGCCGCCCGCGGCAGCGGGCCCGCCGTGGGCAGGAGGGGTGCCGCAGGGACCTGGGGTGCCGCGGGGACCTGGGGTGCCGCGGGGACCCGCGGCCGGGGTACAGGAGACACGCGCGGGACTGCCACGCCGGGTCCCGCGTGCCAACCTGGCACCTGGCATTTTGGAGCAGCGCCAGCAGACGGCGAGCAGCCAGCCCACGGAGCCGAGGCAGCGCCTGCGCTCGCCCGAGGAGGTCCGCAGCCTGCTGGCAACCTACCGCGCCGGCCTGGAGCGCGGCCGGCGCTCGGCGACCTCGGGCGAGGCCGCCGAGTGGCCGCCGCCGGCAGGCGAGAGCCCGACCGGCCTTGGGGGTGAGGATGACGAGGCTCGCTGAGCAGCGACCGGAGCCTCGAGCGGATGGCACGCGCGTGCGATGAGCAGGGACCGCGGGGGCAGAACGAGCCGCGTGGTGCGGCCATACGCCATCACGGGCGGCCGCACCCGCGAGGACCAGGACGAGCTCGAGGTGGAGGCGCTCGTGACCACCACCTCGTTCGGCGTCACCAGTCCTGGCCTGAGCTTCGAGTGGCGCACGATCGCGCTGCTCTGCCGTGACGTGCTGTCGATCGCTGAGATCTCGGCGAAGCTCCAGCTCCCCCTCGGCGTCATCCGCCTGCTGGTTGCCGACATGGCCGACCAGGGCCTGCTGGAGCTCCACCGTCCGGCGCAGTTCGGTGACCGCCCCGACCTCGCCCTGCTCGAGCGCGTCCTCTACGGCCTCCGCCAGATCTGATCGCTCCCCTCGCCGCCCGCCGCTCCGCACGCGGGTGCTCTGCCGCGCCGCGGCGGACACACCCCGATGTACGACGATGTCTTTACGTTGGTCTGGAATTTGTAGCAGAATGCACGGGTGCCGGCCTGAGCGTGGGCGCTCGGGCCGCCCGGTCTGACGAAGAGGCGGGCCATGACCATGGTGGAGACCACGACGGCCGCCGGTCCCGGACAGCGCGCCTGGATCAGCTTCGACGCCGACCCCGGCCACTACCGCCACTGGCGCCTGCGGGTTGACGGCCCGGTGGCGACGCTGGCGCTCGACACCGACGAGGACGGCGGGCTGCACTCCGGCTATGCCCTCAAGCTGAACTCCTACGACCTCGGCGTGGACATCGAGCTGCACGACGCCGTGCGGCGCCTGCGCTTCGAGCATCCCGAGGTCGGCGCGGTGATCCTCACCAGTGCCAAGGAGGGGGTGTTCTGCGCCGGCGCGAACATCAAGATGCTCGCCCAGTCCTCGCATCCCCTGAAGGTCAACTTCTGCAAGTTCACCAACGAGACCAGGCTCGCCATCGAGGAGGCCAGCGCCTGCTCCGGCCAGGTCTACCTGGCCGCGGTCAACGGCACCGCCTCCGGCGGCGGCTACGAGATCGCGCTCGCGGCCGAGCACATCCTGCTGGTCGACGACGGCTCCAGCGCGGTCTCGCTGCCTGAGGTGCCGCTGCTCGGCGTGCTGCCGGGGACCGGCGGGCTCACCCGCCTGACCGACAAGCGCAAGGTCCGCCGCGACCACGCCGACTTCGTCTGCACCGTGGCCGAGGGCGTGCGCGGCCGCCGGGCGGTCGAGTGGGGACTGGTGGACGAGCTGGTGCCGCGCAGCCGCCTGGCGCAGGTCGCCAGGGAGCGGGCCGAGGAGCTGGCGGCCCGCTCGGAGCGGCCAGCCGGCGCCGAGGGCGTCGCGCTGACGCCGCTCGAGCGCGACCTCGGTCCGGACCGGATCGCCTACCCGCACCTGACCGTCGAGCTCGACCGCTCGCTGGGCGTGGCGACCTTCACCGCGCGAGGGCCCGAGCCGGACCAGCCGGACGACCCCGAGGCCATCCAGGCGCTCGGCGCGCGCTGGTGGCCGCTGGCGATCGCCCGCGAGCTGGACGACGCCATCCTGCTGCTGCGCTTCAACGAGCTGGAGCTCGGCACCTGGGTGCTGCGCACCGAGGGCGACCCCGCGGCGGTCGCCGCGGTCGACGCCGTGCTGCTCGCGAACGCCGGCCACTGGCTGGTGCGCGAGGTGACCCTCCACCTCAGGCGCACGCTGAAGCGCCTGGACCTCTCCTCGCGCAGCCTGGTCGCGCTGGTCGAGCCGGGGAGCTGCTTCGCCGGCACGCTGCTGGAGCTGGTGCTGGCCGCGGACCGCAGCTTCATGCTCGACGGCGAGCTCGAAGGGGTCGAGCAACCGCCCGCATCCGTCCTGCTCACGGGCATGAACCTCGGCCCCCTGCCGGCGGCGGGCGGGTGCTCCCGCCTGGAGAGCCGCTTCCTCGACCACCCGGAGCTGCTCGCGGCGGCCGCCGCCCGGCGGGACGAGCCGCTCCATGCCGCCGAGGCAGAGCGGCTCGGCCTGGTGACCTTCGTCTACGACGAGATCGACTGGGAGGACGAGGTGCGCCTGGCGCTCGAGGAGCGCGCCAGCCTGTCGCCCGACGCGCTCACCGGCATGGAGGCGAGCCTGCGCTTCGGCGGCCCGGAGACGCTCGAGACCAAGATCTTCGGCCGCCTCACCGCCTGGCAGAACTGGCTGTTCCAACGGCCCAACGCCGCCGGCGAGGAGGGTGCGCTGCGCCGCTTCGGCACAGGCCAGCGCCCGCAATTCGACCGGAGGAGGGTTTGACCCTGTGTCGAAGATCGACTATTCGCAGCAGATTCCCAACAACATCAACCTCTCCGACAACCGCCGCCTGCTCAAGGCGCTCGAGTCCTGGCAGCCGAAGTTCATGCGCTGGTGGCACGAGCTGGGCCCGCTCGGTTTCCAGGGCGACGACGTCTACCTGCGCACGGCCCTCACCACCGACATCAAGCGGGACTCGTCCTGGGGCTACGTGCGCCTGCCCGACTACCGCTGGGGCATCTTCCTGCTCGACCCCGACCCCGATCGCCGCATCAGCCACGGCGAGTTCAAGGGCCGGCCGGTGTGGCAGGAGGTGCCCGGCGAGTTCCGCAACCCCCTGCGCCGCCTGATCGTCGTCCAGGGCGACACCGAGCCCGCCTCGGTGGAGCAGCAGCGCCACCTCGGGCACACCTGCCCGAGCCTGTACGACCTGCGGAACCTCTTCCAGGTCAACGTGGAGGAGGGCAGGCACCTGTGGGCGATGGTGCACCTGCTCGACGCCTACTTCGGACGGGACGGCCGGGACGAGGCCGAGGCACTGCTGGAGCGCCACTCCGGGGACTCCGACAAGCCCCGGATCCTCGGCGCGTTCAACGAGCCGACGCCGGACTGGCTGTCGTTCTTCATGTTCACGTTCTTCACCGACCGCGACGGCAAGTACCAGCTCGCCTCGCTGGCGGAGAGCGCCTTCGACCCGCTCTCGCGCACGGTCCAGTTCATGCTGCGCGAGGAGGCGCACCACATGTTCATCGGCACCACCGGCATCGCCCGCGTGGTGCAGCGCACCTGCGAGCTGACAGGCCGGCAGCCGGCCGCGGACGTTCGCCGCTCCGGCGGCATCGACCTCGACCTGATTCAGAAATACGTCAACCTCCACTACAGCGTGTCGCTCGACCTGTTCGGCAGCGAGCTGTCGAGCAACGCGGCCACCTATTTCTCGAACGGCCTCAAGGGCCGCCACCAGGAGACCAGGCGCGACGACGACCATCGGCTGGTGGAGGCGACCTACCCCGTGCCCACCGTGGAGGACGGGCGCGTGCGGACCGTGGAGGCACCGGCGCTGAACGCCATGAACGAGTGCCTGCGCGACGACTACATCGTCGACTGCCAGCGCGGCGTCAACGGCTGGAACAAGATCATCGCCAGGGCCGGGCTCGATTTCGAGCTGAAGCTGCCGCACCGGGGCTTCAACCGGCGGGTCGGGGTGTTCGCGGGCACGCGCGTGTCGCCCGAGGGCCGCGTGGTCGGCGAGGAGGAGTGGGCCCGGCGGGCCGGCGAGTGGCTGCCGACCGACGAGGACGCGGAGTACGTGAAGTCGCTGATGGTCCCGGTCACCGTGCCGGGCAAGATGGCCAACTGGATCGCGCCGCCCGCGACCGGCATCAACGGCAAGCCGGTGAGCTACGAGTACGTGCGCTTCGCGCAGCGGCGCAATTGAGGCGACTATGGCACAGGCGCTCTTGGGAGCCGTGGGCGGAATGGAGGGTCAGGGTGGGGGACCGGTTGAACGCGAGCCAATACCTGCTGGACCGGCGCCTGGAGGCCGGCGAGGGGGACCGGGTCGCGCTGGAGCAGGGCGGGGAGCAGGTGACCTACGCGGAGCTGGCCGGACGCGTGGGCCAGGCCGCCAACGCGCTGCGCGCCCTCGGCGTGCGGCCCGAGGAGCGGGTGCCGCTGGTGCTGCTCGACGGCGTCGAGCTCGTGGCGAGCTTCCTCGGCGCGCTGCGCATCGGCGCGGTGCCGGTGCCGATGTCGACCATGCTCACCGGCGGCGAGCTGGCCTTCCAGTGCAACGACGCGCGCGCCCGGGTGGCCATCGCCTCAGCGGCGCTCGCCCCGGTCATCAAGGACGTGGTCGCCGAGTCCGAGGAGCTGACCGACCTGGTGATCGCGGACAGCGGGGAGGCCGAGGTGGGACTCGCCGGGCCGCCGCGGGTGCACGGCTACGAGCAGTTGACCGGCGACCAGCCCACGCAGGCGGACCCCTTCCCCACCTGGCCGGACTCACCCGCCTTCTGGCTGTACACCTCCGGGACCACCGGCAGGCCCAAGGCGGCCATGCACCGCCACGCGGACCTGCCCTACACCGCGGAGACCTACGGCCGGCAGGTGCTCGGCATCACCCCGGAGGACCGCTGCTACTCGGTGGCCAAGCTGTTCTTCGCCTACGGCCTGGGCAACTCGCTGACCTTCCCGCTGTCGCTGGGCGCGTGCGCCATCCTCGACCCCGCCAGGCCCACCCCACCGGGGGTGGCCGCGGCAGTGCGCGAGCGGCGGCCGACGCTGTTCTTCGCCGTGCCGACCTTCTACGCGGCCGTGCTCGCCGCCGACCTGCCACGCGACACCTTCGCCTCGGTGCGGCTGGCCGTCTCGGCCGGCGAGCCGCTGCCGGCCGGGATCTTCGACCGCTTCAGGCAGCGCTTCGGGGTCGACATCCTCGACGGCCTCGGCACCACCGAGGCGCTGCACATCTTCATCTCCAACCGGCCCGGCGACATCCGCCCGGGGACCACCGGCTTCGTCGTCCCCGGCTACCAGGTGCGGCTGGTGAACGACGAGGGCGCCCCGGTGCCGCCGGGCGAGACGGGGCACCTGCTGGTCTCGGGCGAGTCGGTGGCGACCGGCTACTGGTGCCGCACCGAGGTGACCCGGCGGACCTTCCAGGGCGAGTGGCTGCGCACCGGGGACGTCTATTCCTGCTCGGAGGACGGGGTGTTCAGCTATGCCGGCCGCTCCGACGACATGATCAAGGCCGGCGGGATCTGGGTCTCCCCGGCCGAGGTGGAGGCGACCCTGGTGCAGCACCCGGACGTGCTCGAGGCCGCGGTGGTCGGCCGCCGCACGCCCGATGGCCTGCATGAGCCAGCCGCCTACGTGGTCAGGATGCCCGGCCGCGGCCCCAGCCCCGAGGAGCTGGTCGAGTTCTGCCGCGAGCGGCTGGCCGCCTTCAAGCGGCCCCGCCAGGTGGTGTTCCTGGACGACCTGCCCAAGACCGCCACCGGCAAGATCCAGCGGTACAAGCTGCGGGATGCCTGACAAGCTGCTCTCCATGCGGGAGGCCGTCGAGCGCTTCGTGCCCGACGGCAGCAGGGTCGCGTGCGGGCTGGCGCTCGAGGCGGCCATCCCGTTCGCCTTCGCCCACGAGCTGATCCGCCGGCGGCGCCGCGACCTGCACCTGGTCGGGCCGATCGCCGACGCCATCTTCGACCAGCTCATCGGCGCGGGCTGTGCGGCCGTTGTGGAGGCGGCCTGGGTGGGCAACGTGACCACCGGCTCGGGCTACTGCTTCCGCCGCGCGGCCGAGCGCGGCCGCCCGCGCCCGCTCACCGTGCGCCAGCACTCCAACCTCACCGTCTCGCTCGCGCTGCAGGCGGCCGCCGCTGGCGTCGGGTTCCTGCCGACCCGCAGCGCGCTCGGCTCCGACATCGCCGGCGACCACGATGGCTTCCAGCCGATCGCCTGCCCCTTCAGCGGGCAGCCGCTGCTGGCCGTCCGCGCGCTGCGGCCCGACGTCGCCGTCGTGCACGTGCAGCGCGCCGACCGCGCCGGCAACGCCCACGCCTGGGGCAACCTCGGCGTCTCGCAGGAGGCGGTCGGCGCGGCGGCCACGGTGATCGTGGTGGCCGAGGAACTGGTGGAGACCGAGTCGATCCGCGCGCGGCCGGAGCTGACGCTGCTGCCAGGCGCGCTGGTCGCGGCGGTGGTGCATGAGCCCGGCGGCACGCATCCCGCGCCCCTGCAGGGCTTTCGCGGCCACGACGCCGCCGCCTACCGGGACTATGCCAGCGCCAGCGCCACAGAGGACGGCTTCCGCGCCTGGCTCGAACGCTGGGTGCTCGGCGTCGCCGACCGGTCGGAGTACCTGGGCAGGCTGGGCGATGGCCAGAGGCCGGGCGATGGCCGGCGCTGAGCCCGCCTGCACCCGCCGCGAGCTCATGGTCGCCTGTGCCGCCCGCGAGATCCGCGACGGCGACGTGGTGTTCGTGGGCATGCGGCTACCGCTGCTCGCCTTCGCGCTGGCGGTCTCGACGCACGCGCCCGAGGCGGTCGGGGTCTTCGAGAACGGGGTGATGCGGGACACGCCCCCGCGGGGCCCGGTCGTGACCATGAGCGACCCGCCGAACCTGGACGGTGCCCTGTGGGCGGGCGCGCTGTCGCGTGCCATGGGGCTGCTCGCCGGCGGTCACGTGGACGTGGGCTTCATCGGCGGTGCCCAGATCGACCGCCACGCCTGCGAGTCGGTGACCCTGATCACCACGCGCGCGGTGCTCCGCGCCGCCGAGACCGGCGGCAGCTTCGAGCTGGTCTCGGTGCACCCCGGCGAGGACGCGGCGGTGGTGGTGGACGACACGCCCTGGGGCTGGCCGGACCCGCCCGTCCGAGCCCCTGCGGTCACTCTGCCGCCGAGCGCTGAGGTCCTGCAGACCCTGCGGGCGCTCGACCCCGACCGCGTCTGGACCGGGGATGGATAGCACCGGGCCCGGCATGCGCCGGGCGCTGAATGAGCCGGCGCTGTTCCGCCGCTCGCTCGGAGCGCCCGCCGCCCGCTCGATGCTGCTCACGGTGCTGGGCGAGTTCGTGCTGGACCACGCCGAACCGGTGTGGAACGCCGCGCTGGTGCGGGCGCTGGTGGCGCTCGGGATCCGCGAGGTCACCGCGCGGCAGGCGATCACCCGAAGCGCCGGCGAGGGCTGGCTGCAGCCGGACCGGGTCGGCCGCCAGACCCGCTGGCGGCTGTCGGCGCCCACGCGCGAACTGCTGCTGCGCGGCCGCGAGCGCATCTACGGGTTCGAGGGGATCGCCACCGGCTGGGACGGCCGCTGGCTGGTGGTGCTGGTGCGCGTCCCAGAGGGCCGGCGCGAGCACCGGCACCGGGTCCGGACCCGGCTGGCATGGGCGGGCTTCGGCTCGCTCGGCCAGGGCGTCTGGATCACGCCGCATCTGGAGCGGGAGCGGGAGGCGCTGGAGGCCCTGCGCGACCTCGGCCCGTCCGCGCAGGCGACCTCGTTCGTGGCCCGCCACGGCAGCATCGGCGCCGACCAGGAGCTGGTTGCCGCGTGGGGTGGGCTGGACCGCCTGGACGCCCACTACCGGGCGTTCATCGACTCCTTCGGGCGGCTGGACCCGCGCGAGCCCGGCGAGATGTTCGTGGCGCAGGCGGGCATGGTCCACCAGTGGCGCAAGTTCCCCTTCCTCGACCCGGGCCTGCCGGCGCCGTTCCTGCCGCCGGGCTGGAGCGGGGTCGAGGCGCGCGAGGTCTTCCGCTGCCACCACGACCGCTGGGCCGCCCCAGCCCGCGCCTGGTTCCGCGGATAGAGACAGAGAGAGGCCCTCTGACCCGAAGAGGAGACGTGCCGATGCGAGCGCTCATCGTGGACCCGTCGACACCCTCGGCGCTGCGCCTGGCCGAGGTCCCCGAGCCGGTGGTGGCCTTGGCGCCGGGGCCTCCGCCGAGCGCGTCGCGGCTCGTGGGAGCAGGTGGCCGAGGCAGCCGAGGCACTGCTCGGGCGGCGGGTGAACGGCAAGGCGGTCCTGGATGTGCGACCCGCTGCCGGATAGCCGATCAGGTGGCCGGGGCTCAAAGGCTCGCGATCAGCACCGCGATGAGTCCCGACAGGAACACGCCATCGAACGTCCCGGCGCCGCCGATGGAGGCGACCGGGGCGCCCAGCCTGCGGATACGCGGCAGGTTCAGCAGGTCGGCGCCGACGAGCGTGCCGAGCACTCCTGAGACGTAGGCCAAGGCGGGCGCGACCGCCTGGTCGATCATCAGGGCGGCGATCGCGGCGACGACCGGTGGGATCAGGCCGGGGAGCACGATGCCGACCCCGCGGACCGGCCGGGCCAGCAGGAAGGAGACGCAGCCGACGATCCCGATCGCGAGCAGCGCGTGCCTGCCGAGGCCGTCCCGCACGATCAGGTACCCCGCCAGCGCCGCCGGGACCAGCGCACCGCCGACGTTGACGGCGATGACGGTCACCCGCCGCTCGCGGACCTCCGGCACCAGGTAGCGCATGCCGTAGAAGCGCACCACGCGCGGGGCCACGAGCACCTCGTCCCGCAGCCGCGCCACCGGCAGGTTGATCATGCTGCCGAGGATCGAGGCGGCCAGCAACGCGAACAGCCAGTCACGGTCGATGCCGATGCGCTCGTAGGCGTAGACCAGCGTGCCCACCTGGACCAGCCCCAGCAGCACCAGGAAGAGCACCACGAGGACCAGCAGGAACGGCAGGGTCAGCGGCCACAGCACCGGCGAGCGTCGCATCCACCCAGCGTAGCTGTCACCACGGCGTCGGTCGCCGAGATCCTGGTCCGGGTGCCGGCTCGAGCACCCCGCCGAGCCGCCGCTGGCCGCCGACCGGGTCATGGCTGCCACTGGTGCTCTCCCCGCTGGTAGGCTTGGCCGGACAGCGGTCGGAGAGCCGGTACTGCGCAGATGAAGGGCGGCGCGTCCGGCCGCGACCGGCTGCGGACACCTTCTACTGCCTCGAATTGCTCATGGCCACGATCCAGCACTCCAGCCAGCGCACCGTCATCGGCGACATCGAACCCGGTGTGAGATCGAGAGCCGGGCTTACCGCCCCGTTTGTGCGGGCCACCGGGCGAGGTTGACATGCCGCCCGGCCGGCGGCCGACGGTCCACGGCGACCGCGTGGTCGCGGAGCGGTCGGGGAGCGTTCCTGATGTGGCGCCGCAGGAACCGGCCGATGTGCTGGTGGGCCGAGCGCGGGAGCTGACGGCGATCGCGACGGCGATGACGGCGGCCCGGCGGGGTAGGGCGCGGGTGGTGCATCTGGTCGGGGAGCCGGGTATCGGCAAGACGGCACTGGCCGAGCATGCGGCGGCGCTGGCCTCTGAGCAGGGGTGGATGGTGGCGTGGGGGCGAGCCTGGGACGCTGACGCGGCGCCGCCGTACTGGCTCTGGCAGCAGGTGCTCGGCTCGCTGGTTCGTACCACGAACGTGTCGACCCGGGTCCATCCCGCGACCGCGGCCTGGCTGGTCGACCTGGTGCCGGAGCTCGCCGGGGCCGGTGCGGTGCCGCCGGCCCCCGCCCTGGACCCGGACCGCGCCCGTATGGCGCTGCAACGCGCGGTCGTCCACGTCCTGGGGACGGCCGCCGCCGACCGGCCGCTGCTGGTCGTCCTGGACGATGTCCACGGCGCCGATGGGGCGTCGCTGGCACTGGCCAACCTGGTGTGCCGCAGCCTGCCCGACAGTCCGCTGCTGGTGCTGACGACCCAACGGCCGGTGGGGCCGGCAAGCGACGCGACCACCATGGGACCACTCGGCCAACTCTACCGTCAGGGGGCTTTGGTCCCGGTCGGTCCGCTGGACCAGGCGGCGGTCGCCGCGCAGGCCGCGTCGCTGGCCGGGATCCAGCCGGCTGCCGAGGAGGTAGCGTGGCTGCACCGGGCAAGCGGCGGCAATCCCTTCTTCGTCGACCAGCTGGTGCGCTGGTCGGCCACGCGCGAGCGGGCCAGGTTGCCGGACGAGCTGCCGGTGAGCGCGGCGGTGCGCCGGGTGGTGGGCGAGCGGCTGGCCGTGCTTGGTGGCGATGGCCGCCGGGTGGTGACGGTGGCGGCTGTGGCGGGCGACGAGGTCGACCAAGCGGTCCTTGCCACCGTGGCTGGGTTGCCGCCGGGCCGCTTCGCCGACGCGGTCGCCGAGGCGGTCGCCACGGGGATCCTGTGGCGCCGGTCTTCCGAGCACCCATCCTGCGGGTTCGTGCATGCGCTGCTGCGGGAGGCCGCCCGCGCGGAGGTCGACGCCGACGCGCGGCGGGCGCTGCACCTGGAGATCGCCACCGCGCTGGAGGCGCTGCCCGGACGGCCCGAGCGGCTGGCGGAGGTCGCCCACCACTATCGCGCGGCGCTGCCGGCCGGCGACCCGCAGGTCATGGTGGATCGCACGATCGCCGCCGGGGAAGAGGCCTTGCGGGTCTTCGCCCACGAGGCCGCGATCGCGCAGTGCACGGCCGGCCTGACCACACTCGGCTCGTACGGATCCGCCGGGCCGGTACGGCAGTGGCGGGCCCGGCTGCTGGGTGTGCTCGGCGAGGCACAACGGTACGCCGGCGATCTGGTTCGGGCCCGGCAGACGCTGGTGGACGCCCATGCGCTGGCCGCCGGCGCCGGTGACCCGGTCCTGGCCGCGGACGCCGCCATCCGGATGCCGCGCCTGACGCAGTTCCTGGTCCCGGATCGCGAGCTGGAGTCCATGCTGACCGGAGCGCTGGAGCGGCTCGGGCACGCCGCGCCGGCGCTGCGGGCGCGGCTGCTGGCCCGCCATGCGGTGATCGCCGAGGATGTCGAGGATCGCCAGGCCCGCAGCGACCAGGCGGTCGAGGCCGCGCGCGCTGCTGGGGACGCTGGGCTGCTGGCGGAGGTGCTGAGCGCGCGGCTGTACGTGCACTGGGCGCCGGAGACGGCCGCGGAGCGGCTGGCGACGTCCAGCGAAATCATCGAACTCGCGGTGCGGACCGGGGACGTGCGGCGGGAGTTGGACGGCCGCATGTGGCGGCTGATCGCGCTACTGGAGTTCGGTCGGGTCGCCGAGGCCGAAGCCGAGCTGGACCACTATGAGCGGCTGGCTGAGCGGTTGGGCCAGCCGGAATTCCTGTTCTTCGCCCGCTCCCGCCGCGCAACGCTTGCCACGTTGCGCGGCCGCTTCGACGAGGCGGAGCGGCTGGCGCGCGCGGCCTATGACCTGGCGGTCAAGGCCGGTCTGCCCGATGCCGTCAACGTGTTCGGCTCCCAGCTGGCCGCGGTCGCCACGGGGCGCGGCCGAAACCCGTCTGATGAGATCCCCGAGCATCTGGCGGTCCAGGATCTGCCGTTGGTGCTCCAGGCCTACGGCTTGCTGGCCGCCGGCCGACGCGATGAGGCCCGTGCCCTCTTGCCGACCGGGTTGTCGGCGATCGACAGCGGCCGGGTTCCTGGGCCGACCCGTTGGCTGTATCTTGCCGCGGTGGCCGAGGTGGCCTACCAGCTGGGTGACGCCGACGCCGCCCGGTGGGTCCGCGACCGGCTCATCCGCCACGCCGACCGGTTCATCGTCGCGGCCGGCGCGGTTAGGTGCGGTGGCGCGGTCTCCGGGTTGCTCGGGCTCTGCGCGCTCACCCTGGATCAGCTCGATGACGCCGTGGGTTGGCTGCGCCAGGCGGTGGCCAGCAACCGCCGGATCGGTGCGGCACCGTTTCTTGCCCGCGCCCAGGCGGAGCTCGCCATCGCGCTGCGGCGCCGGGACCGGAGCGGTGACGCGCAGGAGGCACGGCAACTGCTGGCCGAGGCGGCCAGCGCCGCGGCGGAGCTGGGGATGTCCGTGCTCACCCGCGAGATCGCCGGGTTACAGGCAGCCGACAGCGAGGCGGGGCTCGACCGGCCGTGGCTGCGCCAGGACGGTGAGACCTGGCTGCTCACCGTGGGCGGGCGGACCACGCGGCTGCGGCACAGCAAAGGGCTGGCCCAGCTCGCGCTGCTGCTGGCCAATCCCGGCCAGGAGATCAGCGCGGTCGAACTGGCCGGCGGGGCCCGCGCCCCGTCGGTCCCATATCCGGTCCTGGATCAGACCGCCAAGCGGGCCTACCGGGAGCGGCTCGCCGAGTTGGACACGGCGCTGGACCGGGCCGCCACCCGCGGTGACGCCGCCAGCGCGGACGAGCTGGAGGCCGAGCGCGCCGCGCTGGTGGCCGAGCTCAAGCGCGCCGCCGGGCTGGCCGGCCGCTCGCGGGGGTTCTCCGATGAGGCTGAGCGGGCGCGGGTCAACGTCACTCGCACGATCCGCCAGGCACTGGACCGTATCCTGGCCGCCGACCCGGAAGCCGGCCGCCACCTGCTCGGCTCGGTGCGCACCGGCATCCGCTGCGTCTACCAGCCTGGCGGCTGATCGAACAGCTCCGTTCGCCGGCAACGAACGCCTCCCCGGTAGCCGCAACCACGAGGAGGCATGACCATGCGGATGATCTTCTTCATGGACCCGGTCAGCGGGTGGATATGGTGGACGCCGCCGTTGCCGGTCGAGGCTGAGCCGCGAGGCGATGGGGATCCGACGGGCGCTTCGCGGCGTCCGGCAGGCCAGGCGCCGGTGGTCCGGCTGCTGGGCCGGGTGGGGGCCTGGTTCGGCATCTGCGAGCAGATCCCGTCGGATGGCTGGCGGCGGCTGCGGGTCGCCCGCCGCGACCCGTGGGAGCCGGGTGCGCGCCGCGATCACAGCACGGTCTGGAGCTGGTGGTGCCCGTGACCGGCCATCCCGGTCGGCGCGGGTCGAGCTCCGGCGCGGACTGTGGCGTTGCTGGTTCGAGCAGAGGAGGCACGGTCGTGCGCGTGGACCTGTTCGTAGACCCGGCGTGCATGTGGAGCTGGCTGACATCGCGGTGGCTGGTCGAGGTCGCACCCCAGCGGGGTCTGCAGGTGCGGTGGCGCAGCTACAGCCTGCTGCTGCGCGATGGCCCAGAGGGGCTGGAGGATTGGAAGGCCGCCTTGTGGAGGGCGTCCCACCGGGCGGTGCGGGTGATGCAGGCGCTCCACGCCGACGACCCAGACGGGGTCCGCGGCTTCTACGAGGCGCTCGCCACCCAAGCCGTAGCGGCCTACAACGCCGGCCGACCGCCATTCCAGGATCTGCAAGGCGCCCTGGCGGCCGCCGGGCTGGCGCCGACATACGCGGCCGCAGCCGATGACGCCGCCTGGGACGAGCCGATTCGACGGTCGATGGCCGAAGCGTTCGCTGTCGTCGGGCAGGGGGTCGGCACGCCAGCGCTGGTGGTGCACCTCGATCCACCCGTCGGTCTGCTCGGGCCGCTGGTCTCCGGTGCGACTCTGGGACGTCGCAGTGGCCTTCGCCACCATGCCGGAGGTGCTGGAGCTGTCACGTCCCCGGCCACGCCGGCCCACGGTCCAGGGGTTGCGGTTGTGATGGGGAAGGAGCCGAGCCGCATCTGGTGGCCGTGGTCGGTCATGGCGGCTGCTTGGCCAGTCGCTGCCGATCGCTGGTCGCATGATCGGCTGGGGAGTAGTGGCCTGTGTGTGGCTACCTATGGCTGACGGATTCCGCGTGCTGGGCGACCGCGTAGCGTCGTGAACCGCTGTTGCCGCAAGGCAAGCTGCACGACAAGGGAGCCGTCATGGTGTGGTCGCGTTCGCTTCGCGTGGTCGTCTTGGCGGTGGCGTTGACGGCGCTGGGGTTGCCGCCGGGTCCCGAGCGGGCCCGCGCCGCGACCGGTGATGCGGTGGTGCTGGCGGTGCCGACGCTGGTGCACTCCACCGGTGCGGAGCTGTCCTGGTCAAAATTTGCTGGGCCGTCGCTGTTTGACCGCTACCAGGTGTACCGCGGGACCGCGGCGGGGTTTGCGCTGTCGCCGTCGACGTTGCTGGCCACCATCCGGGATGTCGACACCACCGGTTGGGTGGACACCACCGCGGCGCCGTCGCCGAGCGCGGCCGTGACGAAGTCGTTTTGGTACAAGGTGGTGGTCAACGGCACCGATGTGTCCAATGAGCAGAAGGTGACGATGCCCACCGATGGGCAGGCGACCCTGACGCTGCAGCCGGGGCCCGCCGAGGGGCAGGCGACCTACCTGGTGACCAATCCGTCCAGCGCCACGCCGTGCATCTCCTACCTGAACTATGGCGGCGCGGCCAATCTGCGGATCGGGATCTCGACCACCGGCTACCGGCACCGGCCGTTGCTGCGCTTTGACCTGCGCCGCATCCCGCCGGGGGCGCAGGTGAGCTCGGCGACGCTGACGTTGTGGCATGGCCTGTCGGTGGCGGCGCCCGATGAGATCGACCTGTACCGGGTGATGCGGGCGTGGGAGGAGGGCCGGGCGGACTACCCGGGGGTGTGTGACGGGTCGGGGGCGGACTGGAAGGAGGCCCGCGCGGGGCTGGCATGGTCGGCGGGGGGCGGCGATTTCGATGCGACCCAAACGCCGGCGAAGGCGACCCGCAACCTCACCTCCGGCTTTGACGGGTTCGGGCTGACTGGTCTGGTGCAGGGCTGGGTGAATGGGACCAGCCCGAACTTGGGGATGGTGCTGAAACTCAAGGACGATCAGACGCTGCCGGCGACCAGTAAGTACTTCGACTATCACTCCGACGACTACGCCACCGCGAGTCAGCGGCCCAAGCTGGAAGTCAGCTTCGCCGATGGGAGCCACACCGTCGGCCCGAGCGTGACGCTGGCCACCCCGGCGGCGGGCGCCAGGGTGCACGGGATGGTGGAGGTCACCGCGGCGGCGTCCGACGACGGTGCGGTGACCGGCGTGAGCTTTGTGATCGACCCGGATCGTGTGCCGGCGCCCGCGCCGCTGCTGGTGGACACCGTGGCGCCCTACGTCGCCACCTGGGACACCACCGCGGTCGGCAACGGGCCGCACACCATCCAGGCGACCGCCTTCGACGAGGCCGGCAACCAGACCAGCACCCGCACCACGGTGACGGTGGACAACACCGCCGCGCCGGTGGTGTCGATCAGCAGCCCGGCGGCGGGCAGCACAGTGCCCACGACGGTCTCCATCAGCGCCAACGCCAGCGACGACGTGGCCGTGACCAGGGTGGAGTTCTACGCCGACGGGCGCCATCTCGGCGACGCCACCACCACGCCGTATACCAGGTCGTGGGACACCCTGGACGTGTTGCGGACCGCCTTCGACGACCCCCCCGGGGCGTCGCGGACCACCCATACGGTGACGGTCAAGGCCTACGACGCCAGCGGCAACGTCACCACCAGCTCGGTGGACGTCTCCGTCG
>WNGA01003478.1_pt1 | contig 23614 bp, 21 predicted proteins | sample 5400061 | NCBI WGS metagenome assembly WNGA01 (sample SAMN13153366, study PRJNA577476) | soil metagenome | isolation source: 100 cm soil or saprolite under grassland replicate 2 | place: USA:California | collected 2016-06-15
CGCTTCTAATAGATACTTCCACTTCGGCCCTCTGTTTTGGGCTGTGGCGGCTACCACAGCCAGTTTCATTTGAGAAGAAGAGGGCCGATTTTATTGCCTCTTCTCAACTTATGGCTACATCAGGCCGAAACTGCACCCTGCTAAAATAGCTTTTCGCTTGGCGGTTTGACGCCTTTCAAGCGCAGGTAAATCGTAAGTCTTCGGTGATCAGGTTTGACATCCTGTAATGCGTCAAACCTGATCACCGAAGGGACAATGTGAATCTGATCAAAAGCCGTGATCGCCTCTGGAGGATAACCCGTGCTGGCATTATCTCTCAGGCGCGAGACTTATTGCTTGCTTGCCTGCTGCAAAGAACTGCAAATAAATGTGTCCCTTCGGGAGAGTGGCGTCGGCACAGTTTTTGTTGGGGCCTACGCCACTCTCCCGAAGGGACACATTCCGACAGGACGGCATCTTGCTTTATAGGCGGCGGATGATCGCCGTAGCGGTGGCCGAGGCTATTAGCTCACCGTCCTGGTACAATTCGCCGGCCAAGAAACAAACTTCTTTGCCGCGCTTTAAGATTTGCCCCTTGCCTTGAATGGCGCCGACCTTTGCCGGGCGCAAGAACGAGACGTTGAGATTCAAGGTGGGGGCAAACTCGCCTTGACCTAGCGTGGCCGCGAGCGCCGGCCCCATCGCATCGTCGAGCATTGCCGCTAAAAAACCGCCCTGAATGTTTCCGGCCGAGTTGGTGAAATCAGGCTTTCCTTGAAACTCAACCTCGATCGTGCCTTGTTCGGGCAAAACCGCTTTGATAGTGATTCCCAGAGTCGTCGCGGCTTTGGGCGCTGGCAGCTTGCCATTTTGGATTTGCCAGAAGAAAGATTCTCGATCCATATTTTTTATTGATCAGCCTTGATTATCCTTCAGGAGCCTTGGTTGTCAGTGAGATCACGAAGCTGTCCCCGCTCGAGCCGGGTAATGAGCGCCTCAATCTCTGCGGAGTCAGTCGAATTGTGATCCGGATTTTTTCATCGACGACGGCGCCGATTCTATGCGGCGCGCTGCTCGGAGGCGAGAGCGAGCGGGTCTTTTTTGCCTTTTTCACGCTCGTTTTCCGCAAGCACACGATCAACCCGTTCGCCCGAAATCATCCGTGTCCCTTCTGTAATCAAGCTTGACTGTTGAAACGAAGTCAAGCTTGATTACAGAAGGGACACAATGCGACTATGAGCGGAAGTGAATACGACCGGGTGACATTTTTACAGGAGTCAATGTGACTGGATTGACGGTAACGCCAACACCGCCCTGGCATACTCGCCGAGTATGCCGGTCAGAAATATTCCCCGGTGACCTATCGTCAGACTTCAACCTCCACGACTCTGAAATCTCCTCATCGCAGTCCATATAACGAACGAGTTGACCGGGCCGCCACCTTTCTGCATCTGCGAACCTGAAAGCGGCTCCGGCTCCGGTCGAACGCAATGTTGAACTAAGCGCTCCGCGCAGGCAGAACACCTCGCTCTGAGTTACTCGATCATTCTCAATCGAAAGGGCTGTCTGACTACACTTACCTGATTTCAGATTCCACTTTTCAGATATCAGGAGGTATAGCTATGACAGAACTTCGGAAGAAAATGATCGAGTGTCTTCAGCTCAGAGGGTTCTCGGAGCGGACTCAGGAGGCCTACACCAGGGCCGTCCGACAACTCGCCGAACATTATCACAAGTCGCCCGACTTAATCACCGAGGAAGAACTCCGCCAGTACTTCCTTTACATCATCAACGTCAAGCATTACTCGCGCAACACGACCACCATCGCCCTTTGCGGAATCAGGTTCTTCTTCGAGCAAACGCTCAACCGAAACTGGAGTCTCTTCAATATCGTGCGCCCGGCGCCCGAGCATAAGCTCCCGGTCATCCTGAGCCTCGAAGAGGTGCGCGAGATTCTCAATCGCGTCCGGCTACCGCGCTACCGCGTCTGTCTCTCGACCATCTATGCCTGCGGACTCCGTCTACAGGAAGGCATCCGACTCGCAGTTCCGGACATCGACAGCGCGCGGATGATGATCCATGTCCGCCACGGCAAGGGCAACAAGGATCGTTATGTTCCATTGCCCCAGCGCACGCTCGAACTGCTGCGCGACTACTGGGCCACGCATCGTAATCCAGTCCTGATCTTTCCCGCCGAAGGTCGTGGCCATATCGACCTCTCGAAAGCAACCGAGCCGATGTCGAAGAGCAGCGTGCAGGACGCCTTCCGCGCAGCCCTCAAACAAAGTGGCATTAACAAGCGCGCCTCGGTTCACACTCTTCGTCACTATGTCTCCTGCCGGACTATCTCGCGTAAAACTGTTTTCACCGCGAATAATCGCACTTTCCTGGCTACAAACGCGAAATAGTTCCTGTGTCGTCTTCTGGGTGTGACTTCACAAAGAGCCAAGCCTCCGTTAACGCCATAGGGATCCATTTATGGTCAATCTCCAATCAGGCCGCTAATGCGAGCAATACAAGTCATCGGGACCGCCCAGCCGATGCCTGGCACATCAACTCTCATAGATGCTCCGAAAGGGTTCAGACTATGTCGGGTAAAGTTGAAGGCCCGCCCCAACCAAAGCCGTTCCTGTAACGGATCTCGGCTCTCTGGACAGGTTTTGCGCGAGATAGTCCGGCAGGAGACATAGTGGCGCCTATGTCTTCAGCGACATAGACGCCATTCCTGGGCCACGCACTTGCTCGAAGCCGGCGTCCACCTGCGACTGATTCAAGAGTATCTCGGCCACAACTCGCCGGCCACGACCAGCGTCTACACGCATCTGACAGTCAAAGCCGAACAGCTTGGCGCCGAGGCCATCAATCGCGTCATCGACAATCTCTGATGGTCGAGGTCGCGGACATCTTCCGCCTCCACGGCCCCGACTACCGCGCCAAATTCGCTGATCGAATGTTGCCTTCTCATCGGCGGGCTATGGAGGACATCTGCCGCTGCCGCACCGAAGCTCTCGGCGGCCAGGTCTATTACTGCGCCAACTGCCAGGACCATCGTTACAGCTACCACTCGTGCAAAAACCGGCACTGCCCAAAGTGCCAGAATGATCAGGCGAATGAATGGTTGGAAAAGCAACAGAACCTGCTGCTGCCGGTTACTCACTTCCTGGTCACCTTTACTCTGCCGGAAGAGTTGAGGTCCCTGGCCCGTGCGAATCAGAAGACGCTCTACAACATTCTGTTTCGCGCTTCCTCCAAGGCTTTGCAGCAACTGGCTCTCGACCCAAGGTTCATCGGCGGTCGCATCGGCATGGTCGGAGTCCTGCATACCTGGACTCGAGACCTGATGTACCATCCTCACGTTCACTACATCGCCACCGGCGGCGGGCTGACCGAAGACGGGAAATGGCACTCTTCCCGTCCGGATTTTCTGCTTCCGGTCAAAGCCCTCTCGCCGATCTTCCGCGCCAAGTTCCGAGACCAACTGAAAAAGACCGGGCTGTTCAATCAAGTGAACGAGCGAGTCTGGACGAAAGCCTGGGTGGTCCACTCCGAGCCCGTCGGCAGCGGCCAGGCGGCCTTCAAATACCTCGCCCCTTACGTCTTTCGTGTCGCCATCAGCAACAACCGCATCCTCAAGCTTGAGGACGGCCAAGTCACTTTCAAGTACAAAGAATCAGCCACTGATCAGATCAAGTTCTGCACGGTCCCCGCCGAAGAATTCATTCGCCGGTTCCTGCAGCACGTCTTGCCCGACAGATTTATCAAGTTGCGCTACTACGGCTTGATGAGTCCGGGCAACCGCGAACTGCTCAACCAGGCCAGAGAGTCGCTCGGCGCAGGGGTCGTCGAATCAAACCCAACCGACACAGATACGGATGAACAAAAGAGACACCCTGTTCCTTGCTGTCCATGCTGTGGAACTGTCCTGACTCTGGTACGGGAACTCAAACGAAGGAGCGGGTTGCCGCCTTGAAAAATCTCGATGCCCAACAATCTTGATCGTGACCAGCGCAAGGCATTACCTCGCCAGCGCCAGATTCAATCTTCGGCGTCAAGGAAGGAGTGTGCCTTACGGCTTCAAAAACCTCCACATCACTGCCATTGTTGGAGCCGTAAGGTTGGTCAACTGCGCAATGAACATCTCAAGTACGTCGATGAAATAGCATTCGTGCCAGACAGGCTTCCAATTTCAACAAGTGGCCCAGTCGAGAAGCAAATCTTCCCCCTCTCAACACGCTGCTCAAACTCCAAGTGACCCCCACTCCCGGCTTAGTTCAACACAGAATTGTGTGGCGGCTTTCTGAGGCCCGAGGTGATTTATCCGCACGCGCGCCACACGAATTCTTAATGCGTTAAGCGTGATTGTTGGCTGATTGAGGCTTTCTTAGTATGCCCTGTGCAGAACTGTCTTTTGAATGCCCCAGCCAGAACCCAATGAAAGTAAACAATAAAAATAAGCCTGCAGCCACAAGGTTCGGATAAATAATTTGCCCAAAATATCGGGGTTCTTTTCCTACCTCACCTGCCCACCAAGTGGAAGACGGCAAGAGAAAGGGAACATAATATAATGGCAACCAAAAACAGCAGGAAATCATTGATGCAATTTTTATCGCCAGTTTGGGTTCTTGTGACTGCCGCCATAATAGCCAGATGCCAACTGCTGAAACTCCAGCTAAAAAGAACAAGAGTAATGCTCCGTGAAAACGCGCATGAGGATGCCAGGCCGGATGGAGAAGATGGTTAGGTGCCCAGTCCAAAATGAATGAAGAGATCACGCCTATTGCTAAAACACCTGTCAGAATTATCTTTGCAAGATTGAGTTTGATCATTTCTAAATCTCCTAATCGTGAAGTGTGAAACGCGGATAAGTGTTCTACAAAGATATAAACGACAAGCTATACGTTTTATAAACGCTACCCCTCGCTCGCACTAGGTTGCCGCCTGACTTTATTTCAGTCGCGCTCTCTCCTAATCAGTCGCGGCAGCTTTTGTAAAGTCGCATCCACTTCTGGAAATCACAGTAGTGACCAGAACTCGCGCCGGCGGCGATTGCCACTCCAGGGCCAGGGCAATCGCGCTATAAGCGGCGATAAACCATAGCTTTACAGCGCAGATACAGGACCTAATCGACCATCACCTATCTAATTGTTTCGACCTTAAAATAGGTTCTCCTGATGACGAATGTCTGTTCCGGTCTGAGAATTTGTCCGTACTCATGGTTTTCAAGCCCAAGGTGAAGAACAATCGATATCCCTTCAGCTCTAATTGTCCCATTAGGTCTAAGTGGAGATTCCTGAACGCGAGAGCCGGTAATAGCAACAAGCAATGTTCCTTTGGGCATAACTTTTTGTGTGGCGATCTTCCACAGCATATCTTTTTGAAACTTCAGAGCATCTCCTGTGAGTCCATTATGCGGTCCGGCAACGATCGACGCGATCAACTCATCCTCTGTCAGCGGCGGATATGGTGCGAAGACGCTGAGACATTGTTTTTCTTCGTTGAAGTTTCTGATAGCCTCGCTCAGAGGGACATCTCCCGGGTAGCCGCGCATCTCCCGGTCCTCTCTTTTGGAGATCACTTCATATGGTATAGACTTGTCGTTGAGAGTAACAAACCAACATGGATCTTTTGGCAAATCGCGTTGTCCTTGTCTTTCTTCGTTCATACCCTTTGAATAGGCAGCCTCTCCATCTGTCGCTATCCCTGACAGAATTATCCACCCGACCGGAGTGGTTGCTACTATGACCAGGGACAACAAGGATAATATGTTGACAATTTTCATAAACAATCCTCTTGAGGCCGTCGCGCCATGCGGTTAGGAAGTCAAGTGTGTTACGCCCAAGATTTTAAGCAGGTACTTGCGATCCCACGCCGCGTTCAATCTCTTGCTCTGAATGCCCGCTTTCACGCTGGTTTCCTGCTTTAACAAGTTATGGGTAAGTTTTCTCACCAGAGCCAAATTCTCCGGCGCATTGCCAACTCGCACTCGCAAATCATCTTCGCGAAATGCTACGTCGAGAACCCAATGCAACGAGTTCTCTATACCCCAATGACTACGAACGACCTCATTAGCCTGGTTGGCGTCGGGCACCAGGCTCGAAATATAGTATCGCTTCTCTATGCTGACTTGATCGTTAATTCCTCGCGTCGCCTCCACCATAATCAGGCTCTTGAGATCGCGCCACCTCTCTTTATGTCGCAACCATTCCGGCGCCTCGATGCTGTAGACCCGCCGCGTTTCGAACCGACCATGACCTCTCTCGGCTGTTTCGATCACCCCATTCGGTTCAACAGCGCCTGCGTTCTTCCCCTTTTCCTCTTTCTTTTGCGCCACGCATTCGGCCTCAAAGATCCCTTCCACTTCAGCCCTCAGATGGGGCTGATTATCCTTGAGCGCCAGCACATAATCGGCCTCCTGCTGGCGAATCTGCTCAGCAATATCCTTCTGCGTCCCTATCGCATCGATCGTCACGATGCGCCCCTTGACATAGAGCAGGCGCAACAGTTCGGGAATCGCCTTAATTTCATTCGATTTCTCGTCAACTTTAACTTGCCCCAGCGTCAACCGATTACGGGTCGCCCAGGCGCTGACCATATGAAGCGCCCCTTTTCTTCCACTCCGATCATACGAGCGGCGCATGGTTTTGCCGTCGAAAGCTATTGTTTCTCCCTCCGTCGCCATTCGGATCGTCTCCACCCAGGAGATAAAACATTTCCTGAATTCGCTGGCGTCCAATCGGGCAAATACCTCGCCGATGGTATCGTGCGATGGAATGCCGTTCGGCAATTCCAGAAAGCTTCGCAGAAAATCCTCGTTGGCTTTCCCGAATTGCTCCATCTCAGTAAAGTGATTTGCCCCACAGATAGTTGCCAAGATCGCAATCGCAATGATATCGATCAATTGGTGGCGTTTGTTTTCATTATTTCGACGTGGATCCGGCAGATTCGCAAAGTAGCCCAGTACCGATTGAGTTTCAGCCTCTTGCGCCTGTTTCGCTTTTTTCGTGGCCATTGCGGAAAGGTCCTTTCTCGCCCCGCACTTTAGCCCTTTGATCTGTGCGCTGTAAAGTTATGAGTTGTGCCTGTTTATAGCGCGATTGCCCTGACCAACTTCCCTGCTCAGGGGCTAGCTTTTAATGCAAGCCTTCTGGGAGCAAGTCTGGCATCTCGAGATGAACCAAGCCTGCTCGCCAAATGCTCACAGAGCATCTGACATACGACTGGTGGCCTCGCTGTCACGGGCTACCGATTTGCGGTTGTCAGTTTCCACAACAAAACCGAGTGATAACAAAATTTGAAATTTTTTGTTGGCGATGATAGGGTGGCTTTATGGATGTATTACTTACGCCAGAGCTAGACGAGTTTGTCGCAGAGAAGGTGCAAAGCGGGCTCTATTCTTCCGCGAGCGAGGTCATCTGCGAAGGATTGCGATTGCTTAAAGAACAGGAGGAATTAAGACGCATCCGCCTTCAAGAGCTGAAGCGGGAGATATCCATAGGTGTGAAGCAGTTGGAGAACGGCCAGGGCGAAACCTACAAATCAGCCATTGCGCTCATTGACCACGTGAAAGCTGAGGGCCGGAAGCGCCGCAAGCTCGGCTGACATTGGTTCTCAGTCAGAAAAGCACAAAGAAGTTCCTCGTGCGCTGATTCTGCCTCATTACGCCACCTTGTGATGAATATTCCGACTATCGGAGTGGCTTCGTGAACCGGCGCCGCACTGGATAATCGCCAGCTACAACTGTTCGGTTGAGACTTTGCAGCCTGCCCAGGCTATCGGCCTAGGCGTCACAACTGGACGGTTGAGCCGACAGCCGCCGTGAAGCGGCCCCCAGTCGCTTCGGTCAAAAATGAGGTTTCGTCAAGGCGGTTTGCCGAAACCTCACAAATTTCCTGGGACTCCAGAAATTATTATCCCAACCCCCAACGCTCCATCGCCGAAGGCATACGTTTATGTCGGTCTATGTCGCTCTGGTGCCGTAAGAGATTCAACCAGGTTCAACCAGGTTCATCGGTCTCCTTGCGGTGGCGCGGCGTGACAAAGTGAATTCAATCTGATTCTGACTTGGCCGATGCTTGCGTTTGGCCTTGACTCCGCCCGAGGCAACCGGCGATGGCCAAGCCTGATGACATCCCAAGTCGGATCATCGTCGTCAAAAGCGTAGGAAATTCAAGCAGAGAGTCGCGATCGTCGCCATACCGAGTTGCGGAGCGACCAAGAACAAAATTTTGCAACTTCGTATGAGTTCGCTCGTTCTAAGAGGGCCGCGGCTTGCGTTTCTCACGCTGCGCGCCACGAATCCAAGCAATCTACCATGGTAAGGCTGGCTATATTGACAGCGACGGGAAAGTAATCATCGAGCCGATGTTCGAAGTCCATGGGAATTCTGGTGGCATATTCTATGATGGCCTGCTTGACCCCAATGACGGGTTTGTAGATAGGACAGGTGAGGTCGTCCTTAAGACCCAGTTTTATCGGACCTGAACCTTTTCGGAAGGATTGGCCGCGGCGTTGCGGGAGAAGGGTGACAAGTGGGGCTACATTGACCAATCTGGAAAATTCGTTATCGGTCCGCGCTTCGCGGACTACCCTAATGGCTATGTATCTTCTTTTTCTGAAGGCTTGGCGTTGTCTGAATAAGGATCGCATATGAGGAAGAGCTTCTTGTCTACGCTGATTATTCTTGTTGCTGTCAGCCTTTCATCTTTCGGACAGCAAAAAAAGGGTTACGAGCATGACAACCTAGTGAAGGTAGGCGATAGAGCGCCTGACTTTGTTGTGAATGAAGCGGGAGGCAAGTCTTACAGACTTTCCGGTCTGAGAGGCAAGGTAGTGATGCTGCAATTTACTGCAAGCTGGTGCAGCGTATGCCGCGAGGAAATGCCTTTTATTGAGAGCGAAATCTGGCAGGAAAAAAAAGACTCAGGGCTTGTGGTGATCGGTATTGACATGGACGAACCTTTGGAAACAGTAACGAAGTTTAAAAATGATATGAAGATTACATATCCTCTTGCGCTGGATCCAAGCGCGGATATTTTCGGACTTTACGCATTGAAGGGAGCGGGCGTAACCAGGAATGTCATCATTGACAGATCGGGAAAGATAATTTTCCTCACCAGACTTTTCGATCGCAAGGAGTTCGACAAAATGAAAGAAGTAATCTTTGCCGAACTGGCCCAAAAATAAGATATATAGAAGATGTGGGGACATTTATCTGAAGACTGTGCAAATAAAAGCTGATTGCCGTCAGCCACTTGGAATGCGCCATCGAGCGCAATCCAGATGATCTTTGGTGTCCTTGCGGCACCGCGGCGGCGCATCTGGTTTCTTATCTATTCCGCGTTGACACAAGGACACGCTTATCCTCCGTTGATGTCACCTGTCTTTTTCACGAGGGAGCACTGCATGGACACAACCAATATCGCTAGCGCCCCGATTCGGAAAATTGGAACTATGGGGATCACTTGTTCTGGGTTTGTGGGAAGTACATCTTCTTCATGAGTTCGCGATATTCAGACCATGGTTGCATGTGAAGTTTGGCCCGCCGTTTGTCAACGTTCACTTCATCTTTGATCGGGAAAAAAACCGGTTCTTTCCCGTTCCAGTATTCAACAGGTTTCATTCGAGTCCCGTAAATCTGAGGCTTGCCTTCTTCAACCAACACACGGTCCAATAACAGCGCATAGTTGTTCCCGGATAATCTTCCAGCCAGATACTCTTTGCGAACCAGAGGCAGCGCCTTCTTTTGAAACGCGTGGTCTGCATGCTGAACAATCAGGAATGCGGCGTCGGCGCCGTCTCTCCCAACAAGTCCTGGCCCTGGCCATCCGTATTTTTGAAGAATTACTTTCAGGCGGGCCAGGTTATCGGTGTCAATCGATCGCATTTTCTCTTGAATTGCCTGGTCGGGATGATCTACGCCTTTGCGGATCAATTCGTTTCTGACGGATTGATCCCGCTCGACCATCAGCAGCAGTTCTTCTCGCAGCGCCAGATTTGTGATGAGTGTGGAATAGCTGTTACGACTGTCTTCTTTCAACCGCAGATGAAGAAGAATTCCTCGCAGCCTGCTTCCTTTTTCCTTTGTAGCATAGAGTCGTATTGGGAGTACGATCTTATGTAACTCTTCTCCCTCAACGGAAGCAATCAGCGTGTAGGCGCCGGGAGCGACATCCCTCAATTCAAACCGCCCGGTGTCGTTCGCAGAAGTAGTGACGGCAATAGGCTTTTTATCTTTTTCATTGAAAAGAACAAGGCATATTCCACTAGTCCAAGCTTCATCATTTTGCGAAACTGGGGCAAGGACGGTTTGACCTTCAATGTGTTCCAGCCGGTACGGTTTTGCGCCTTTCCTTGGGCTTGAATACCTGATTTGCTGGCATTTTTCATCGTTCTGCTGCGCGTTTGCAAAATTGCGAAAAGATATTGTGTGGATGATGACCAGAATAATTGTGATCCCGATATTACTTCGCATTCGTCGTTCCTGGTTCTGCGCTGGAGATATCGAGCGCTTAACAACTAAGCCGTGAGTATTCGGTGTCCTTTCGGCAACTGTGTTATCAAGGACTTCTCGGTCTTCGGTGTCCTTTCGGGGACGGGTCTTTACGTGAGCCACGCGCTTCAGCAGATCTCTTCATGCATTACGCCCGCTCGCCGAAGGGACACGATTGATCCGAATTTCTGACTGCTCGAAGTATTGGCCGCTAACTCTACGTGGCGCAGCCACTTGAAAAACTTATGGCGGATTTTGTGCGAATGTTATCGTCGTTCTAATCGTGAGCGCGCTTTCTCTCGCACTCTGTTCAGGGATCGAAGCGCGGGCTAATTACTACCTACCTTAACTTTTGAATTCGCAACAGGGCAATAAGCTTCTGCCGATGTCTTAGAATGAAACTTCCCGTCTATGTAAACCCCATTCGGCCTCAGCAGATCAATGTGTGCACCTTCGACTCCAGTAGCATGAATATCAGCCGGCCCCCATAACTGAGTTGACAGAGTGATAATGTGACCGCAGTTGTCATAAGGCTGTGAATAAGCACTAGTGGTAAAGACGACAAACTGCTCCCAATCAATTGTAATCTCATTAAAGATGTACAGCTCTGCCTTACATTGAATACCCTGGGCGGCTGGCGCTGTTGAAGGACTAACGGATTGCCTGCCTGATGTACTTACCTCCTTTGGCGGGAGGGGAGTGACGAAGCCTTTGATTCTGGGCTTAATCTTTCGAGCGACATGATTGCTAAGTTTTGAAGGGTCGTAATGGGCAAGCTGGCTTTGCAGTTTATCGACAAGGCCCTGGATGAGGGCTTGCTTCTGCTTTTGTAATTCGGCTAACTGATCCAAGACCTCAGGGCTTGGGCTAGGCCAGTGCTGATTCTTGAGGTCGTCAACCCGGGCATCTAAGGGCTCGATTAGCCTCTTGAACTCATAAGCGACATTGGAGATCGCAGCCACCTCGGCAGGATCAAAACCTGCCACTCGCAGATAGGCGCTTTTCCTCAGTTCTACCTTCGGCTCCTCCTTGTTTGTGTAGGACAAAAGCCGAAACAGTATTTCATAGGCGGCGGTGTCAGGGATGGCATCAGGATTTACTGATCCATCCGTGCTGGGCGTAGGCTCTTTCGTCTGATCTCCAGCTTGATGTCCCCAATGCTCATTTGCGAGACTGAAGTGATTAGCCGCAGTACTGAGCACAAGGATCGCAGTAATTGCGGTAATCAGTGTAATGGAGTGGCTTTTCATAAACATTCTTTCGTGTCCTTTCGGGAGCCGCGATTGAATATTGGCGACGGTCTTTGAAGCTGCAGCGCTTTTGTTCGAGCTACCTCTTAAATTCTACTCAAAGCAAGACACAATTGGAATTTAACGTGTCCCTTCGGCAGAATGGCGTCGGCACAGGTTTTGTCATGGCCGACGCCATTCTGCCGAAGGGACACGTTCATCGTATTTCAGGTGCTGCGGTAGGCTTAGCTGATCAACAATCTTTGTCTCAGTCTCGAATATAAGAGGACCTTAGTTCGCCGCTGGTTAAACGTATTGATCAATCGTAAGGCTTTATACTGGGCGAAATCCTCGGTAACAAATACGTCACAGCTCGGCAAATAAGTCGCGCACCAAAGATCTATATTGCCAGCATTCTTGCGACCAAACTTTTCCTGCCGAATTGCCCTAGCGTATACGGCATAGGCCCATCCTAAGCAGAAAAATGGCCATTGGGGAACGGCTCGAAAAAATTGAAAAAGTTCTTCCCGTCGAAGTTTGACACCGGTTACCTCTTCATAGATGCCTGATGTAAGCTCAAAAAGGAAATCCTCACTACGGCTGTAATGTCGTAGAAGAGATGCGGCAGTCCGTGGACGCTCTACTCCTGAGTTAAATAGCTGCTGAAAATCTGGGCGTGCCTTCTCATGTGCTTGGCGGAAATCGTCTTCAAGTTCTTTTTTCCATCTGTAAAGCTCCTGTCGCGAAACTTCGTTTACCAGTTGAGGATTGCTGAGCGCAATCCAGACACCATCTTCCTTGCCAACACTCGAAACTGCTCTGTCTAACCCTGCCGCATATGCAGCAGCCCTTTCCCGTATGAGACGGTTAGGGATCTGCAAGGGCCTTTTGTCGTCGGTAAGCTTTCTTTGAAGCTGAAGGAGCGAATTACGGCGCTCAGCGTCCTCAGTTATGCCCACCTCAATCACGTTTAACGCAGTGATCCAAACCGTGTTGGCGGCGAGAAGCCCAGTAGTGAGATTAGCGGCCTCAGGGTCATCATGAAGATGATTCAATGCGCTTGTATCAAAACAGTAGATCATCATATTTCCATTCTGCTGAAGGGACACAAGCAACCAGTTATCTACAGTGTGAAGGAATGGGTAGGATTTTCAGTATAGGCGTAAAGCAACTCTTTTTGAAAGATCATACGCTAAGCCTTTTTGGTCTGTGGCTTTGATCGTGTGCCTTCGGCTGGCTGGCGCATTCGCGAAATTCTAAACCGCGCCTCTTCACCGAAGACACACGAAGAAACTGCCGTCGGCGCGCGGGATAGCGCTGCGTAGCGAAACGGTCAACGTAATCCCGGTCTCGTCGTGGGCGGCATTCGCGCCTGTGGTCGAATCGTACAGTGGCTACATGCGCGTCACGGTGCTCGATCCGTGTTTGCCGGTGGCGACGTCCGCCAACATGGCCTCTAACCGCTGAGGGCTGAAACAAACTGAAGCAACATCAATCACTTCCACAACAAAGGCCGTCGGGAGTGGGTTGCTCCCGACGGCCTTTTGCAACTTATTATCGGCGATTATAATTTGGCTTGAGCGCTTTGGCTATGGCGCGGGATTATACTCCCGCCGTTTTGGACTCAAACGTTGATCGATCGGTAAAAACAGTTGCGTTATTTCTCCAACTGTTAGGAGGCGCTCTTACATCGTTATAAGTGGAGGACGCAGATGGCTCAAGCCAAGCGGTTCGTTTGTAGTGCCTGCAATCGCGCTATCGAAGCGTGGTCGGACGGCAACCCCTACTATATCGACGAGGCCGGTCGCAAACAGTACGCTTACCACCCCAACCACGAACGACTCGCTCGTTGCATAGGCAATGACTCGCCGCACATCTGCCTTGGTTGCGGCGAGGAATTCGAGGTCGATTCGCGGGCGCCGAGCGCCGAATGCCCAAAGTGTGATGGGAACCAGATGGTTCCTTCGTACCAGTTGGATGGGCAACGTTGCCCGTACTGCAAGGTCGGGGTGTTTGCCGAGGATCCGAAGTTCTTCTGCATCTCGTAACGCAGCCGCGCTGATGTAACTGCCTGCTTTCCGAAACGAGGTTCACGACCACTCACCGTAAGGACACGGTCAAAACGGTATGTCGGAGCCGGATGCCTGCCGCTCACCGGCGCTAGCAGCCACAATCGCATCGCGCTTGTAGAGATTGCGCACAAGTGCTGTGTGACTTGAAGCATCGTTTGGCAGTAAATGGAAGCATCCGATGGCAGTAGCCCTGACGGTAAATCAATGACTTACGGCGACGCCATCTTGACTCACCGGAAGCATCCGGTGGCAGTAAGTACAAAAATGGAAGCATCCGGTGGCAGTAAGTACAAAATGCATTGCTGCCCCAGATTGCCCGCCGCTGATTATTTTCCATGCGTCTGCAATGCGCTGGAATTGTGATTTTGGACGACTGTGTCGGGTTTCGTTTTAACGGCCTTCCACAATTATGTCGCTGTCCTTCTGCCCTTTTAAGTCCCCTTACTTATGAGATCAGAGCCCGATCCCGAATACTGAACTTTCAACTCCCTCCACACCCCGACTCCACTTTTACACCGGTTGATTGGTTTCTCGCCTTCTAATGTTGACTACCTACAGGGATTGGCTTAGACTCCTGTTGTAAATCAACAGGAGTCATATGGAACAACAGAAAAACGGGCTTCTGCCTGGGACGCTCAACCTCATGGTGCTGAAAACCCTCAGCACACTGGGATCACTGCATGGGTACGGCATTGCCAGACGGATTGAGCAGATCAGCGGCAATCAGCTCCAACTCAACCAGGGGACGATTTATCCAGCTCTGTTGCACCTCGAGCAAATGGGCTGGATCAGCTCTAAATGGGGCGTGTCGGAAAACAACCGGCGCGCCAAGTATTACTCGATTACACGGGCCGGAAAGAAGCAGCTTGCAGCCGAAGAAGAGAGCTGGCGGCGGGCGTCGGAAATCATGATCCGCTTTCTTGAACCGTCAGAGGGAAACACATGACTTGGCTGCGAATCTTCATCCACCGCCTGTGCGGGCTGTTTCTGAAGCGAAAGATGGAGCGAGACCTGGAGGACGAGATCCGTTCCCATCTCGACATGCAGATTGAGGACAACCTGCGGCTGGGGATGAGTCTGGAAGAGGCGCGTTACGAGGCGCTGAGGAAATTCGGCGGAGTTGAGCAGGTGAAAGAAAGCTACCGGGACCGCCTCAGCCTGTCGGTAGTGGACTCAACGCTCCAGGATTTACGCTACGCGCTACGGATGCTGCATCGTAGTCCGGGCTTCGCGGTCGTCACTGTGCTAACGCTCGCATTGGGAATTGGGGCCAACACGGCGATCTTCAGCCTGATTGACGCCGTGTTGTTAAAACGGCTGCCGGTCAAACAACCGGAGCAATTGGTTCTGCTCCGGCACGCCGACAGCCGCGAGACAGTTACCCCATTCGGTTATCGCACCTACAAGCAGTTCCGCGATCAGAATCAGGTCTTTTCCGGCGTGTTGGCCTATCAGCCGTTGCGGCTGACTGTGAGTGTGGATGGACAGCAGGAGTCGGCTGTAGCGGGTCAACTTGTAAGCGGGAATTATTACTCGGTGTTAGGCGTGAACGCGGCGCTTGGCCGGACGATTCAGCCGGATGATGACCGTGCGCCGAGCGAGTCGCCTGTATGCGTTATCAGCTACAACTACTGGCGGCGGCGCTTCGCTGGCGATCTGGCGGTGGTGGGGAAGACCATTCATTTGGGCGGCGCGCCTTTTACCATCATCGGTGTGACTCCGCCGGAATTCTTCGGCCTGGAAGTTGGCGCCTCGCTGGACATTTCGGTCCCGCTGATGATGCAACAGCAAGTGATGCCGGGGATTGAGTCGTATGTGGGGAGCGACTCAGGCAGACCCGTCATCACTGTTATGGGGCGGCTCCGGCCTGATGTGACAATGCCACAGGCGCAAGCCAGGTTGAGTGTGCTCTATCAGCGACTCGTCGCCGAATATGCTGCTCGTGGTGGCAAACGGAGCCGCGAATCCTGGCTTGAGGAGAAGTTGGTGTTGGAGTCAGGCAGCCATGGCTTATCCGAATTGCGTCGTCAGTTCTCGCTCCCCTTGCTGGTGCTGATGATCGTCGTGGCGCTGGTGCTGCTCGTGGCCTGCGCGAATGTGGCGGGATTGCTACTCGCGCGCGCCGTCGCACGGCGCAAAGAGATTGCGATCCGTCTGGCGCTGGGTGGCGCCCGCTTGCGCCTCATCAAGCAACTGCTCACAGAGAGCGTTTTGCTCAGCAGTCTGGGCGGTTTACTCGGGCTGATCTTCGCTGCCTGGGGGACGCGGCTGCTCTTGCCATTGCTGTCGCAGGGGGAAATCCCGGCTCAACTCAATCTCCGCCCCGATGCCCGCGTGCTCGGCTTTACGGTAACGGTGTCCGTGCTGACCAGCCTAGTGTTTGGCCTCGCGCCCGCGTTCCTGGCGACGCGCGTGAATCTGAACTCCGCGCTCAAGAACGACGCTGCAGGTCTCGCCTCCAGTACTGGCAGCCGCGGCGCTCATATGAGCTTCGGCAAACTGTTCGTCGTCTCCCAAGTCGCGCTGTCATTGCTGCTGTTGATTGGGGCCGGTCTGTTCGTACGGAGCCTTCAAAAGCTGCAGCAGGTAGATGCCGGCTTTGCCCGTGAAAACGTGTTAGCGCTGAAGCTCGAACCGGTGGGCAGTGGTATCAAGCAACCCTGGCACGCGGCGCGCTACGACGAGTTGCTCAGGCAGGTGAAGGCGATTCCCGGCGTTCAGGCAGCGAGTTTTGTCGGCTACAGTCCGATGAGCTGGCGTGAATGGTTAGTGATGGGGCAGAACCCGGAATATAGCGGCCGAATAATTATCCCGGGTTATACGTCTCGACCCGGAGAAGAGCTGTCCATTCACTATATGCAAGTCTACCCGGGATCCTTCGCTGCGCTAGGTATCCCTCTCATGGCAGGCCGCGACTTCGGTCCCCAGGACACTCAAGTGTGGATACCGAGTATACAATGTCCAAAAACGTCCGCCACGCAGGTGGCAATCATCAACGAAAGCATGGCGCGTCGTTTCTATGGGAATGAGAGCCCCATTGGGCAGCGTTTCGTTCTTCCCATGCCCTACGGCCGCTGCGGCGATGGCTCCGTCAACGCCGGCCCTGCCGAGATTGAAATCATCGGCGTGGTCAAGGACGTCAAATACACGAGCCTGCGCAATAAGGCGCGCGCGATGTACTACCTCCCTTTCCATCAAGCCAACGGGGGCGGAGGGCAGATGACATTGGTTGTGCGGACATCGGGCGACTCCAAATTAGTCGCCGCAGGGATACGGCGCGTGGCGCGGACGATGGACCCGAGAATGCCGATGTTTGAAGTCGAGACTCTGGCTGCGCAAGTCGCGGCTTCGCTCCGTGAAGAGCGTCTCCTGGCGATGCTTTCGAGCGGCTTCGGCCTGTTGGCGCTGCTGCTCTCCTGCCTCGGTCTGTACGGCGTCTTGTCTTACGCCGTCGCGCAACGCACAAAAGAAATCGGCGTTCGGATGGCGCTCGGCGCTGATCGTCGAGACGTGCTTTGGCTGGCGCTGCGTGATGCGTTGCGGCTGGTATTGCTCGGCGCCGCGCTGGGCATCCCGGCGGCTTTAGCAACCTCGCGCCTCCTTGCCAGTCAACTTTTCGGAATCAGCGCCGCCGACCCAGTCGCCTTTGGTCTGGCTGTGCTGGCGCTGTTGGTCGTCTCGGCTGTGGCGGGCTATCTGCCGGCGCGGCGGGCGACGCGCGTGGACCCCTTAGTGGCGCTCCGGGATGAGTAGTCATTGCTGATAAATCAACCTACTTAAGGAGGAATGTGTGAAGTATCAATTGCTGATCGTAGTTTTGCTCGGCCTATCGCTAGTAACCGCCGCCGCTGGGGCAGGCGCCACTGACATCTCCGGAACGTGGGGAATCACCATTGAGCGGACGGCGGAGCAAGGCGGAACCGTCAACGACACGCTCGTTTTCGAACAGAAAGGCGAAAAGCTAAGCGGCGCCTACTCCGGGTATTTCGGCAAGCACAAATTCAGCGGTACAGTGAAAGGCGATAAAGTGGAGTTCACTTGGGAGAAGCCCCCAACCGATGGCCCGAAGCAACCTATCACAGTCACCTTCGAAGGCGCGATCGAGTCTCCGACCAAGATGACCGGCACAGTCGTCGCTTTTTGCCGGGAGGAGAAGTGCAAGTGGACTGCGACTAAGAAGAAGGAATGATGCAGTAGCGCGACCGTTCTGAAAGCTCCTTAGCCGCGTTCGCTCCTCCATCACGCGGCGCCAGCATTCCGCTTAATATTCACTCTCGCCATCCGGCGCGTGGCTCTCCCACTCAAGGCGCGTCTTGTCAGAAGGAGTGTGCTTTGTGTTCGAGCAGGACCAGTTTCTCAATTGGCGCCGAAAGCTCAATCTCACCGAACGCGCCGAGAGTTTGATCCAACGGATCAGGTCATCAAATCCTGCGCGTCTCGTACAGAGTGGCCGCGGCAACGTGAGCGGTCGTTATCCCAGCCGCAAAATGGGCGTCACCATTCAGTTCGAGAGCCACAAGAATGAACTGGCCCGCATTCAGGAGTTGGAACACGCTTCGGACGTGATTGAGTTTTACGATCAGCCGCCTTCCATCAAGCTTGAATATCAGAGCGCGGCAGGAAAGAAGCTGGGCGTTTTGCATACGCCGGATTTCTTCGTCATTCGTGAGACTTCGGCAGGGTGGGAAGAATGCAAGATGGAAGAAGACCTCAACCGCCTGGCCGAGAAAAGTCCCAACCGCTATTGCCGCGATGAAACCGGCCGATGGAGATGCCCGCCGGGGGAAACCTATGCGGCGCAATTCGGGCTCTACTACCAGGTCATCTCCTCAGCCGCGATCAATTGGGTCTGGCAGCGCAACATCATTTTTCTGGACGACTATCTGCGCGCCGATTTGCTGATAATCAGCGAAAGCGTATCTACAGCCGTGCGTCTATTGCTCGCTAACAATCCCGGGCTCACGTTGGAAGAGCTATTTGGTAAAACGGAAGGGATTGCCACCAGAGACGATTGGTACCAGATGATCGCCTGCGGAGATGTCTACGTTGACCTTCACGCTGTTTCACTGAATGATCGCCAGCAGGCGAGGGTCTTCCCTGATCGAGAAACCGCAGTCGCTTACGGCCAGATTGTTCAGACATCTCCCCCTTCTCCGCATTCCCTGCCCGGATTGATCAATCTTGTACCCGGCAATTCGCTCAACTGGGACGGCAAAAACTGGACGATCGTTAACGTCGGCGATACGAAGATCGGTTTGATCAATATTGACCATTTCTTCACGGAACTGCCCATCGCGGCTATTGAAAAGTTGATAGGAGAGGGGCGGATTACTGGAATGGCCGGCGACTCCGCGCCATCTGTCAATCCGAAAGCCAAAGAACTGTTCGCCACCGCGAGTCGCTCCGACCACGCGACCGCGAATCACCGCTCGGAGTTGGTGCGCTCCTATTTGAAAGATGAACTGTCGTCAAACGAGTTTCCGGTTCCCGCACGCACCTTTTATCGCTGGGTAAGGCGGTATCGCCAGGCGCAGGAAACGCTGGGCAGCGGGTATCTCGGATTATTGCCACAGCCAAACACCGGAAACGGGAAAGACAAACTGCCGGCCCCCACCAGGGCTCTGCTCGATGAATTCATCCAAAATGATTACGAAACCATTAAGCAGAAGAAAGTGTTTGAGGTCAATCCTGTCCCATATGGGAGCTACTCGTAAATTACCGTCAAGTTTGCCCTTGAGGTGAAGCTTCAAGTAGCTCAAGTGATACGGCCGCTGCCATCAGAGCTTGACGCATGTGGCCAATAACGCCGGAGATCGGAATCAGAGCTATCTCGCGGCACGTTTTCACAAATTCATAAAGCGCGCCTTTGAATCCGCCGCAATGTTTGAAAGCGCGCAACACCAAGTCGGTCACAAAGGCCGCCACTATTTGCAAGGGCAAGGCGTTCTCGCTTTCGCCCAATGGCTCTTTGACTTTGTAGATCCGTTTAAGCCAACGCCACCATTTTTCTATCGACCATCTTTCTTTATAGAGCATGGCGATTGAGAGCGCCGACAAATCGTGACGGGAAGTCAAAACGCGGATGATCTTGCCGTCAGTCAACTGATAAACAACCAGGCGCAAGATCACGTCGCTCGCCCAACCTGGCAGGCTCACCGTCAGATCGGATTTGATGGCGCGAATGCCTGCTGGCAATTTCACATCCGGGATCGGATTGGATCGGATGATCCGATACTCCACGCCCTCTTTGAGGCGAATCACGAAATGCGCTCCGATATTGAGCAGCACAGTCAGCAGGTCGAACGAGAAATAGCCGCGATCAAACAAGTAGGTCCAGCCCGCGCTCCAACTCAGCGCCGCTGTCGCCTTCAGGTCGTGAACTTTGCCCGAGGCGGTGAAGACGAATTGCTGCGGCACGCCTTTGACCCAATCCAGCACGCAGGTGATCTTGGCCGCGCCTGTCTTCTTGCGATAGGTCGCCCAAGAGAAGGCGGCCAGCGAGAGTTTGATCAAACTGGCGTCCACGGCGGCGATCCGCGCGTACTTCTTGCCCATCTGTTTGATGTACGGGCCGTAGTACTGCAAGATCATCATCCAGGCTTCGATCATCTGTTCGAGATCGCGATGCCTCAAAGCGTTCGACAAAGTGTTGCGGGGGACTCTCCCGCCCAAGGCCTTCTGAGCTTCTTGTGAGGCGTCAACGACTCGCTCTATCTCGCGTTGCCCAGGATCGCTGAGCATCTGGAAGAAGGCCAGGACTTTCAACAGGCGTGCCCCATTCATCGCTTTACGTCTGGACTCATAAGGGTCGCGGTCAAAGATCGTTTGAGTCTTGACACGCTCGATTGCCCGGAGCAGGAGCGTGACCAGTGTGAAGTTTTCTGTTGTAATGAGTACGCGAATCCTCCTTTGGCAAATTTGCCGCACATCGTTTCGCTTGATGTGCGGAGGATTCGCGCCTCTGACGCATTTGTCAAATAACTGTTTCTATAAACCTGCTGCTTTCAGCAGCTTACATATGGGACAGGATTGGTTTGAGGTATATGCCGCTTTCACCCTCGCTTGTGAAGAAAAAGGAATCGTGACAGCCAGCTATAAGACTTTTTGTCAGGCGGTAAAGCGGCGCCCGAGTGGAGAACAGACACTCAAACGGCAAGGGCCCAGAGCGGCTTATCAGAAGCAGCCATTTTATTGGGAACTCGATCAAACCACGTCACGCCACGGGGAGCGCCCCTTCCAGATTGTTCACATTGATCATACGGAACTGGATGCGGAACTGATCTGCTCGCTGACGGGGTGTAATTTGGGGAGGCCATGGGCGACATTTCTCAGCGACGCCTTCTCGCGGCGCATTCTCGCCGTCTATTTGACGTTTGATCCGCCGAGCTATCGTTCCTGCATGATGGTGATACGCGAATGCGTACGCCGTTTCGGGCGTATGCCGCAAATCGTCGTAGTTGACGGCGGGCTGGAATTTTCCGGCGTCTACTTTGAAACCTTGTTGGCGTGCTACGAATGCACGAAAAAGACCAGGCCACCGGCCGCCGCTCGTTTTGGCTCCGTTTGCGAACGATTATTCGGAGTCGCCAACTCGCAATTCGTTCACAACCTGCAAGGCAATACGCAGATCACCAGGCAGGCGCGCCAGATGACGAAATCGGTCAATCCGCAAAATCATGCCGTCTGGACTTTGGAAAGGCTCCATCAATATCTCTGTCTCTGGGCTTACGAAATCTACGACACCTTGGCGCATCCCGCGCTCAGTCAAAGCCCGCGTGAGGCTTATGCCGCCGGGATGGCTCACAGCGGACAGCGTCTGCACCGGCTGATTCCTTACGATGCGGATTTCCGCATCTTCACCTTTCCGACAACGAGCAAAGGCACGGCGCTGGTGGTCCCCGGCCTCGGAGTCAAAATCAACAGTATTTACTATTGGAACGACTCGTTTCGGTCGCCTGATGTGGAACGGACGAGAGTGGAAGTCCGTTTTGACCCCTGCGACGCCGGCGCGGCGTGGGCATTCGTATCTCATCATTGGGTAGAGTGTTTCTCCGAACACTACGCCGTCTTCCATCAGCGTTCGGAAAGAGAGTTGATGATCGCCAGCCAGGAGTTGCGCCGCCGGAAGGGGCTCCATTCCAAACAATTCCGTGTCACGGCTGCCAGGCTGGCACAGTTCCTGGAATCAGTCGAATCCGAAGAAGCGTTGTTGAGGCAGCGATTGGCTGATTGTGAAGCTCGCGCCGTATGGAAAATGATTAACGGCGGCCAAATTCCTTCTCCTGACGAAGTCCTACAAACTGGGAGTAAATCCGACCTCTTCCATTCCGAGCCTGCGGACGCAGTGGAAGCGCAAGACAAGATTGTGTCACTGGAAACTTATCGGCGATTTTAACAATGTCCCTTGATCAGTCTTTTCCCCGGGAACTACTCCACCAGCCGTCGAGCGCGCGGCTCGCCTACTTCCGAGCGCTGACGATTGGCCATCCTTTACTCCTTCAGGTCTATGATGATCTGCGCCTTGCCATTCGCGACTCTGCGCCGGGCTCGATCATTATCGTACAGGGCCCCGCAGGAGTCGGAAAAACAACTCTGTTGCAGAGGGTGGAAAAAGACCTCAAAGAGCGGTTGGCGCCTGAGTTAGCGCAGGATGTAGAGCGCTTGCCGGTCGTTCGGATCGATGCGATCGCGCCGGAATCCGGGAGTTTTAACTGGAAGGACTATTTCAGGCGGCTTCTGATTGCTCTGGAAGAGCCCGAGTCTTTAATCGACCGGAAAGTCATCCCAAATCAATCCGGCGCGACATTCCAGAGCGGCGCCCTCAGACTGATCTCCCATGAAAACGCTGTCAGTTCACGGCTGCGCCATGCGGTTGAGCAAACATTACGCCGCCGCAGGCCGCTGGCCGTATTGGTTGATGACGCACAGCATCTGGCAATCATGGGATCAGGCCGCAAGCTTCTGGATCAAATCAACACCATCAAATCCATCGCCAATTTGAGCCAGATAACACATGTTCTGACTGGCACTTACGAACTGATGACCCTACGTCATCTGAACGGACAACTGAGCCGTCGCAGCGTGGACATCGAATTCAACCGATACCTGTCTGACAACCCGGAACACCGTGAGTCATTCATCAACTGCCTCTGGACATTTCAACAGCATTTGCCGCTCACCAAAACGCCGGAACTGGTCAATCAGTGGGATTATTTTTATGAGCGTAGCATCGGCTGCGTCGGTGTTCTCAAAGATTGGTTGACTGGAGCGCTGGCCCTGGCGCTGGAAAATGGCGAACAGACCCTCACCACCCGCGATCTTGAGCGGCGAGCGCTTTCAGTCACTCAATGCGCCAGGATGCTGTCTGAAGCTGTGGACGGCGAGCGCAAACTGACTGAATCCACGGATGCAAAACAGGAATTGCGGAAGAATCTCGGGCTGACTGTGGAAATTAAGTCGCGACCGCTTTCAAGCAATGATACCGGCCTCGACCCCACAGCCTCCCAGGCCGCCGCCAAAGCAAAGCGGCGGCGAATAGGGCAACGCAATCCCGCGCGCGATGAAATAGGAGCCAAACGAGCATGAATTCAGCGGCGCGCTCATTTTACCCATTATTGGACATGACACAGTCTGAGATGCCCCCACGCAGCCGACTTTGTCATCTGGCGCCAATCGGAGTTCGAACCCCTGACGTGGAAAATCTGACCAGTTTCACAATGCGACTGGCCGCCGCTCACCTCGTCGAGACCGGCGTTCTCTTTACACGAGAGATATCCTCATGTCTCAATTATCCTCCTCGCCTCAAATCAGAGTCCGAGCCGCTCGCCTACGCCTTTTACCAACTC
>WNGA01004495.1_pt1 | contig 23612 bp, 21 predicted proteins | sample 5400061 | NCBI WGS metagenome assembly WNGA01 (sample SAMN13153366, study PRJNA577476) | soil metagenome | isolation source: 100 cm soil or saprolite under grassland replicate 2 | place: USA:California | collected 2016-06-15
GACGCGCCCGATCCCATCAAAGAGCTGCAGCGATTGTACGCGCTGCACAAACTGTATTTCTTCACGAGCGATTCGGCGGATCTCATTCCCATCACGCCGGCGCTGCAGAAAGAGCTGGAAGCGATATTGCTCGTGGAACCGCCCAATCAGCCGCAGAAGTGGCTCGCCGCTCCCCAGCCGACGCTGAACGAGACGTTTCTCGCCGCCCTCGCGAGTTTCATGTACTGGGAGAACTACGACGTGCGCGTACGGATGGACGGCAAGATTGACCGCGTTGCGTTAGAAGACATCCGTAAAAACCGGCGTCCGCGGAGGTAACCATGGACGTGAAGCGGGGCCGTATGGTATTCCTCGGATATGGAAAGTACTGGCGCTCGGACCGCATCCTCGGGCTGATGCCGATCGAACAAGGACGCGGACCGGGTCAGCGCACCAATGTCTTCATCGAGGGGCAGCCGGAGCCGATCGTGGCCTCGCGCACCGAGCAGAGCATCCTCGAGGACATGGGCGCAACCGATGGCAGCTTCCAACTGGAAGGGCTGCGGCAGGCGACCCGCGAGCTCCTCGAGGCGTTCCACGAATTCTCGCCGGTCTTGCGGCGCGCGCTGCAAAATGAGCATCACTTCGACGTCGAGAAGTGGGAAGGCCGGCTCGGCACGTTGCTGAGACCGGCCGAGAATCCCGACTCCGCGCAACAAGACGACCTGTTCGAGTCATGAACGACGAAAAGCGGTTTTTCGGACACCCGCGGGGGCTCTCCACGCTCTTTTTCACCGAGATGTGGGAGCGATTCAGCTACTACGGGATGCGCGGGTTCCTCATCCTGTACATGACGAAGGCGCTGGGCTTCACCGATCGGCACGCCGGGCTCGCCTACGGCAATTATGTCTCGAGCGTCTGGCTCACCCCGATTATCGGTGGATTCATCGCCGACCGTTGGCTCGGCCAGTATCGCAGCGTGCTGCTCGGCGGGATCATCATCGCCCTCGGCCACTTCACCCTCGCGTTCCCAGGCCTGTCGTTCCTCTATGTCGGCCTGACGCTGATCGTGCTCGGCACCGGACTGCTGAAGCCGAACATCAGCACCCTCGTCGGCTCGCTGTATGAACCGGGTGACGAGCGGCGTGACGCCGGGTTCTCGATCTTCTACATGGGCATCAACCTGGGGGCGTTTCTCGGGCCGTTGATCGCGGGCAAGCTCGCCGAGGGCGTGGATTGGCACCTGGGGTTCGCGTGCGCGGGCGTTGGCATGGTGTTCGGGCTGATCCAGTACGTCCTGGGCCGCCACCGCCTCCAACCGGCCATCGACCGGCTGGCCGCGCAACGGAGTGCCCGTGCGGCCGTGTCGAGCACGGGGCAGGGGCAAGCACCACTCACCGCGGACGACTGGCGCCGCATCGGCGCCGTCGTCGTGCTCTTCGTCTTCGCATCGCTCTTTTGGGGAGCCTACGAGCAGGCGGGCTCGACGCTGAACCTCTTCGCCGACCGCTACGTGCACCTCGAATTCCTGGGGATCAAGCTCTACGCGTCGTGGTTCGTGTCGATTCAGGCGGCGTTCGTCATTCTGCTCTCGCCGATCTTCGCGTGGCTCTGGGTGAAGCTCGGGGCGCGCCAGCCGTCGAGCCCGGCCAAGTTTGCGTTGGCCCTCCTCTTTGTGGGACTCGCGTTCGTATTGCTCATTCCCGCCGGCTCGCTGGCGCAGAGCGGGGTGAAGGTGTCGCCGCTCTGGCTCGTCGTCGCCTATTTCATTCAGGAGCTCGGCGAGCTGTGCCTTAGTCCCGTCGGACTCTCGATGGTGACGAAGCTCGCACCGGTCCGCTTTGTCAGCCTGGTTATGGGAATCTTCTTCCTGTCGAATGCCGTGGGGAACTGGTTGGCGGGCTGGTCGGCGCGGTTCATCAGCACCGTTCCGCTGGTCACGCTGTTCAGTGTCACGGCCGCGGTGACGCTGGCCGCGGGGCTGGTTCTCTTCTTCCTGCTGCGGCCGATTCGCAATCTGATGGGCGGCGTGCGCTAGATGGCGCAGCCGGTGGCGACGCAACGCGACACCGCCGGTTGGTTTGGCCATCCGCGGGGCCTCTCCACGCTGTTTTTCACCGAGATGTGGGAGCGCTTCAGCTTCTACGGTCTCAAAGCATTGCTCATTCTCTTCATGACCGCCGCGGCGGCCCAGGGTGGCCTCGGGTTTAGCGCCGAGCGAGCCGGAAGCATCATCGGCTGGTACGGCTTCGGCGTGTACGCATCCGCCATTTTCGGTGGTTTGGCCGCCGACCATGTCCTCGGTCAGTATCGCAGCGTGCTCCTGGGCGGCATCATCATCGCGCTCGGCCATTTCAGCATGGCGTTTCCCAGCGTGCCGACCTTCTACCTCGGTCTCGGCCTGATCGTCATCGGCACGGGATTGCTGAAGCCGAACGCCAGCACGATGGTCGGCTCGCTCTACGATGCTGACGACGCACGGCGCGACGCAGGATTCTCGATCTTCTACGTGGGGATCAACGTCGGTGCGTTTGTCGCTCCGCTCGTGGTTGGAACCCTGGGACAAAAGGTCAACTGGCACGTCGGCTTCGCCTGCGCCGGCGTCGGGATGATCATCGGATTGATCCAGTACGTCGCGGGAAAGCCACGCCTCATGCCGGCGCTCGAGCGGCTGGGACAGACCGACCATCATGCCGCGCGCTCGTCGGAGCCGTGGTGGCGGTTCCAGCGCGGTGAATGGGGGCGCGTCGCGGCTATTGCCGTGCTTTTCGTGTTCTCGTCGATCTTTTGGGGCGCCTTCGAGCAGGCGTCCTCGAGTCTCAACCTGTTCGCCGACCGGCTGACGCGGAACACCGCCTTCGGGTACAACTTCCCATCGACGTGGTATCAGTCGCTGAATTCGATGTTCATGATCCTGGGTCTGGCGCCGCTGATCGGCTGGCTCTGGATCCGTCTCGGGCCGCGCCAGCCTTCCAGTCCGGTGAAGTTCGCGCTGGGGCTGATGTTCGTGGGATTGGGGTTCGCGCTCGTCGTGCCCGCGGCGAAGCTGACGCAGCAGGGCACGCTCGTCAGTCCCTGGTGGCTCATCGGATTGTACTTCCTGCACACCATCGGGGAGCTGTGCCTCAGTCCGGTCGGACTATCGATCGTGACGAAGCTGGCACCACAACGCATCGTAGGGGCGATGATGGGGCTCTGGTTTCTGTCGATCGCGGTGGGAAACAAACTGGCCGGCATGGCTGGAGGCCTGTTCGAGACCTTGCCCCTCCCGCAGCTCTTTGGCGCGGTGGCGGTGACGACGTTCGTGGCGGCGGCGATTCTGCTGCTGCTGACGCGGCCGATCAAGGCGTTGATGGGAGGAGTGAGGTAGGTCCTGCCGGATCCCCTTTTCCGTTGACCCCGGGCTTGCGCCCGGGGTCAGAGAATCTCGACGGTCGCGGAATGAGATCGGGGTGTCGCTGAAATTGCTGGGCTATATAGCGAATCACGCGTGGCAGATCACTCTTGTGGATCGTCGCCACATAGTACCCCCGCGCCCACCGCACTGCTCCGACCACGAAGCGATTCGCCCGTGTGGCCGCGACCGATTTTGCCAGGCGCATGAAATCGCTGATGCGAGTATCAGGACGGAAGCTTACGAGCAAATGGATGTGGTTCGCCAACACCTCTCCCTTGACCACCTGCACACCAGTGCGCTTGCCGGCGCTCGCAACAGCTATCCGCACTTCGCGAGCTGCACGAGCGTCGATGCACCCGACGCGCCGCCACGTGTGCCAGGTGATATGCGCATACATTTGGAATGCTCGATGAGCCGACACGTGGAATCCAGGTTTTCTGACCCCGGGCGCAAGCCCGGGGTTCTCGAATGCTCGATGAGTCGACAAGTGGCGTCCGGGTTTTCTGACCCCGGGCGCAAGCCCGGGGTTAACTCTACTCTGGTGGGATTTCTCTATATCACATAACCAAATTCCTGCGCTAGGGTCGCAGCCAGGTGATGTCGCCGATCTCCCCCACCGCCCGAACCTTCAGCCCGTCCGAATCGCTGCTCACACCCACTGCCACAATCGATTTCGGCGCGCTGTTCCACAGCCGGCGATAGTCGCTGAACGGATCGCGGCGCTCCTCGTGCCAGGAGCCATCCGCGTCTTCGGCGCGCTGCAAGACGACGACCATCCGGTTGCGCCCCGCCCAGCTCGCAAAACTCTCGCCGCGGCCCTCACGATTTCCCCAGGCGTACGCGATCGTCCGGCCGTCTTGGAACGTGATCACGACGCGGATCGGACTGTCGTCGCCGCCCCGCCGCTTGAGGTCCGCGCCGGGGAGCGGCGTGCCGGCGCGCCAGCGCCACGTCAACGTCCCGTGCCGCAGCGATTGCGGAGCAAGAATGGGACTGCGCAGCCGGTAGGTCGCCGTGCCGCCCTGGCCCAGCGCGGTGACGCGCAGCGTATGCAAGCGCGTGACTTCGTACGTGGGTGGATCGACGCCCTGCATCCGACTCAGCTTCCACGCAGATGGCAGCCCAGCCCCGGCCGGCAGGATCGCGAGGTTCGTGAGCGTTTGCGCCAGCACGAGCAGCCCCCCCGCGCCCGCGGTCACATCGGCTCCTCGGCGTAGTGACACGCGGCGAGGTGACCGGGCGTGACGGGCCGGAGCGGCGGCGGCTCGGTGCGGCAGCGCTCCGACTTCTTGGGATGCGGGCAGCGCGGATGGAACGGGCACCCGGAGGGCGGATGCGCGGGCGATGGGATGTCGCCGGCGAGCACGATGCGGCGCTTGGTCGCGTGGGGATTCGGTTCCGGCACGGCTGACAGCAGCGCACGCGTGTACGGATGTCGCGGGTGCGCGTAGATCGCCGCCGCCGGCGCACGCTCCACGATCTTGCCGAGGTACATGACGGCGACGTCGTCGGCGATGTGACGCACCACGGCGAGATCATGCGCGATGAACAGATACGTCAGCCGGCGTTTCGCCTGCAGGTCGGCGAGCAGATTCAGGACCTGCGCCTGCACCGACACGTCGAGCGCGCTGACCGGCTCATCGCACACCACGAACTGCGGCTCGACCGACAGCGCCCGCGCGATCCCCACGCGCTGCCGCTGGCCGCCCGACAGTTCGTGCGGATAGCGTTTCGCAAAGGCAGCGTCGAGTCCGACCTCGTCGAGCAACGCGGAGACGGCGCCGTTCAGTCCGTGAATTTCGAGCGGCTCCCGGAGCGTCTCTTCGACCGTCATACGCGGATTGAGCGAGCTGTAGGGATCCTGGAATACGATCTGCATCCGGCGCCGCAGCGCGCGCAGGCGCGCCCTGTCGAGCGCGAAGACGTCGTTGTCCTGGAACAACACTTGCCCCGATGTCGGCTCCTGGAGCCGGAGCATCGTGCGTCCGACCGTCGTCTTCCCCGAGCCCGACTCGCCCACCAATCCCAGGGTGCGGCCGGAGGCGATCGTAAACGACACGCCGTCCACGGCGCGCACCGGCGCCTGCGCGCGTCCGAGGCCGAACCAGCTGCGCTCGCCGGCGTAGTGCTTCACCAGATCGCGCACGTCGACGAGCATGGAAGTCGACTCAGTCATTGTTTCGGGACTTTCCGCTCGGGCTCGGTCACCAGCCAGCAACGCGCGGTGTGTCCTGTCCCCACCCCCGTCTCGAGCAGTGGCGGCTCCTGCGCCGCGCATTTCTCCCAGGCGTAGGGACAGCGCGGATGGAACCGGCAGCCGGGCGGCCAGGCCGTGGCCGCCGGCACCTGGCCGGGGATGGCGTGCAGGCGCGCGCGCGGCGCGCGCGGCGCGTCGATGCGCGGGACCGCGGCGAGCAGCCCTTCGGTGTAGGGATGCGTCGGCCGCTCGAACAGCGCGTCGGTCTCGGCCATCTCCACGACGCGTCCCGCGTACATCACGACGACTCGGTCCGCATGGCCCGCGACCACGCCGAGGTCGTGCGTGATCAGCAGGACCGCCATGCCCAGCTCGTGCTGCAGCCGGTCCAGGAGCTCGAGGATCTGCGCCTGGATCGTTACGTCGAGCGCGGTGGTCGGTTCGTCGGCAATCAAGACCTTGGGGTGACACACGAGCGCCATCGCGATCATGACCCGTTGGCGCATGCCGCCGGACAGCTGATGGGGATAATGGTCCACCCGCTCGTCGGGGTCGGGAATCCCGACCAGGCGCAGCATCTCGATGGCGCGGGCCCGCGCCGCGCTGCGCGACACGTGCTGATGGATAATGGCGGCTTCGGCGATCTGATCCCCGACCGTGAACACGGGGTTCAGTGACGTCATCGGCTCCTGAAAGATCATCGCGATCTGATTGCCACGAACCGCGCGCAGCTCGGGTGCGGACAGCGCGAGCAGATTGCGGCCTTCGAATTCGATCAGACTGCCGGGGAGAACGTGGCCCGGCGGCTCCGGCACGAGACGAAGGATGGAGAGCGAGGTGACGGTTTTTCCGCACCCCGATTCTCCGACAATGCCCAGCGTCTCGCCGGGATAGAGATCGAACGAGACGTCGTCTACCGCCCGCGCGGTGCCTTTGCCGTGCTCGGTGACGAAATAGGTCTTCAGGTCACGAACGCGGAGTAGCACCGGAGGGAGGGAACTGGTGCTCGTCACGCGGGCTCCTCGCGCGGATCGAGCGCGTCCCGCACCCCGTCGGCGACCGCGTTGAGCGACATCACGACCAAGGAGATAGCCAGGCCCGGAAAGAGTGTCGACCACGGCGCGGTGTAGATACTCGGCGCGCCATCCGCGATCATGTTGCCCCAGCTCGCGTCCGGCGGTTTGATGCCGATGCCGAGGAAGGACAACGCCGCTTCGAGTAAGAGCACGTTCCCGACGCCCAACGCCGCGGACACGATGATCGGGGCGGCGGCGTTCGGCAGAACGTGACGAAAGATAACTCGGGCCGTGTCCGCGCCGAGCGCCCGCGCGGCGACGACGAAATCGCGCTGCCGCAGTGAGAGCACCTCTGCCCTCACGAGCCGGCTAGTGCCAAACCACGACGTCAGTCCGATGGCGATGACGAGGGCCGCGAACGGGAGGCCGTCCCACAGAGCCACGGCCATCAGGAGGATAAAGATGCGCGGGAGCGCGAGGCCGACGTCGACACCGCGCATCAGGACGGCATCGATCCACCGCTGGTAGTACCCTGCGACCGCCCCCACGAGCGTTCCGAGCGACACCGCCACGAGCGCGCCCAACGCGCCGATGCCGAGGGATACCCGGGCGCCGAAGACGACTCGACTCCAGACGTCACGGCTCAAGACGTCGGTGCCAAGCAAGAACGTCCACGACGGTGGGTGATTCTTCAGATGGATGATGTCGAGCTGCTTGTTCGGATCGAAGGGTGCGATGAGCGGTGCCGCCAGGGCGATAATGACGAGAAACGCCAGGATCCCGAGGCCCCACGAAGCCGTGCGATGGCGGAAAAAGCGGCGCCAGCGCTCCTGGCGCAGCCCGCGGTGGCGCAGGGCACGCACGAGCTCGGCCGCGACGACGAGCGCGACAAACAGGGCGAGCCAGGTGCCGAGCGTCATGCGGTGAGGACCTCGACCTCGGCGCTCGTGCGCACGCGCAAGCGCGGATCGGCGACGCCCAGGAGGATGTCGGCGAGCAGATTCCCGGTAACGACGACGGTGCTCGCGATCAATGCGGTGGCGGTGACGAGGGGATAATCGCGTGACAGGATCGAGTCGAAGGCGAGCCGTCCCATCCCCGGCCAGGCGAAGATCGTTTCGATCAACACGGCGCCCGTGAGCAGGAAGGGAAAGGCGAGCCCGAATCGCGTGATGAAGGAAAGCAGCGCGTTGCGGAGCTGATGCCGCAGCACGACACGGCGTTCCGGCACGCCCTTGGCGCGCGCCGTCCGTACGTAATCCTGCGTCGCCACTTCCAGCATTGCCGCCCGCTGGAAGCGCGCCGTTCCTGCCGCGCCGACCAGGCCGAGTGTGGCAGCCGGCAACACGATGTGCCACAAGCGATCTGCGACGCAGTACAGGGAGCTCACGAGCGGGCAGAAGATGGGATCGCTCGCCCCACCGACGGGGAACCATCGCAGCTTCTCTCCGAAAACGAGCAACAGCAGCAGCGCCAGCCAGAATGTCGGCAGCGAATAGATGAAGAGCGTGACATTCCCGATGACGACGTCGGGGAGGCGATTCACGCGGACGGCCTGGTAAATGCCCAGGCCAAGCCCGAGGAGGAAATCGAGTAGCAGCGCGGCCCCCGCGAGCTGCAGCGTGAAGGGGATCGTGTCCGCGATCGCGTCCCGCACGGGACGATGCAGCGAGAACGAGTATCCGAAATTGCCGTGCGCCAGTGCGACGAGGTAGAGCCAGTACTGCTCGGGGATCGACTGATTGAGGCCGAATTGCTGGACGAGCTGGGCGCACACAATCGGGTCCTGATACTCGCCTCCGCCGATCGGCCCGCACGGCTTTCCCGGCGCGAGATGAATCAGAATGAAGACGAACGTGACGACAGCGAAGATGATCGCGACGGACGCGACGAGGCGCCGCAGGAGCCACGCCGCCCCTGTCACTTATCGCTCCACGCGGTCTCGATCGATCAGCCGGTCGGTGGGAATGCGCCAGGTGCGCAGCAGTGCGGCCCAGGAGTCCGGCCGGAACTGCACGTTCTCGACGCGCTTATGCACGGCCGCGACGTTGTCGAGCGCATAGAGAAAGATCCCCGGCGCGTCCGCGTTTAACGTTTCCATCGCGGCCCGCCACAGCGCGCGCGCGCGATCCCGCGTCGTAGCGGAATTCGCGAGATCCACGATTCGCTCGAACTCCGGATTGTAGTAGCGGCCGAAGTTCGAGCCGCCAAACCCGGCCTGCGTCCAGCTCTGCGCGATCCCCGAGCCGGGTGAAGGATCGTTACTCCGGGACAGAATCGCGGTGTCGTATTTCCCGGTCCCGACTCGTTGACTGACAACTGCGGACTCCAGCTCGTCGACTTCGACGTGCACGCCGATCGCGCGAAACTGCTCTTGCAACAGCCGCGCGTATTGCCGCCGCAACACGCTCGAGGTCGGGACGAGAATGTGGAACGCGAGCGGCTGGCCGTCTTTGTCGCGCACGCCATCGCCATCGTGATCGCGCCAGCCATGGGCGCTCAGGAGGCGCGCGGCCAGCGCGGTGTCGTAGGAGAGCTGCCGGATCTCGGGATCCCAGATCCTCCCCAGCAGCGTCGACATGGGGCCCGGCGGGACCTTGGCCAGGTCACCCAACGCGCTTTTCAGGAGACTGGCGCGATCCACCGCCCTCGCGAGCGCACGACGCAATTCCCGGTCCGCGAAGATCGGATGGGGCTGCGTCGAGTCGGTCGGAGAGCGCTGGTTGAACGAGAGGTAGGTGTAGACGTTCCCGACGTAGGTGTACACGGCGAGGTGTTTCGCCTCACGGGCCCGTTTCACGTTGTCCGGCGTCACCAGCTGTTCGCGGATGTCGGCTTGATCGGCGATCACCTGCTGGACGGCGACCTGGAGATTGGGTGTGAATCGCCAGATGAGTCGCCGAATCCCGGGCCTGCCGAGGAAGAAGGTCGAATCGGCGACGAGCTCGATGGACTGCGCCGGCTGCCAGCGCACGAACCGGTAGGGGCCGTCGCCCACGGGCTGCCGGCCGAACAGTGCCGTCCGCCATTGGTCGCGGGGGACGGGCCGGAGCAGATGCGCCGGGAGAATGCGCATGTGGTACACCGCGTCGTAGAACATCTCCGGATACCGCTCCCGGAACCGAAACACGGTGGTGAGCGAATCCCGCTGCGTGACGCTGGCGACGCGGCGCAGCTTGGGCCGGAACGGCGAAGCGACCGCGGAATCGGTGTACGCATTGAACGTGAACTCAACGTCCGCCGCGGTGACGGGCTGCCCGTCCTGCCAGCGCGCGCGGGGATCCAGATGGAACACCAGCGTCAGCGGCCCGTCCCACTCCCATTTCTGCGCGAGCAGGGCCTGAAAGTCCTCATCGCCCAGCGTGTTCTCGGACATCCCCACGTCGGCGAGCTTCAGGAACAACTGCTCGTCGATGTCGTTGGTGACGATTTCCTCGCTGGAGGGCGGCAGCAGCGTGGACGGCTCGGCCACGGCGGCGTTGATGAGTGTGCCGCAGTTTGCGCCGGTACAGCCGCCGCGCGGCTCGCAACCGGCGAGCACGGCGACGGCGAGAACGATAATGACGGTGAGCCGGGGAGGGGAGCGCCGCAGCATGGCGCTTAACATTTCACCGCGCCGCTGGAGATGCAACGTCGGACCGTCGGACGGTCGGACTGTCGGACGGTGTAAGGCTTTCTCCCCAATTGGCGACAACCGCTCTGGTGACTTCTTCGAATGTTACAGATCGCCCAAGCGCAACGGCCAGCGTGGTTTCTCCCGTACCTCCGGCCACTCCGTCCTGCGATCCATCAAGCAGGATCGAGCCGTGCTGCAAGAAGGCATCCCCGCGTCGGACTTGGGCGGAACCAACGAGCTTGCGGCCGTTCACCAGGATCTCACCGCCGGTGGGAACCGCGAAACACGACGACGGACGGTCGGACGGTCGGACGCTCGGACGGTGGGGGGCGAGGACAGCGTCTACGCCGAGTGACTGCAGGGCACTCGCAAGTCTGGAATGAATCGCGCAATAGGCGTCGCGCAGCGAACCGAATAGAGCGATCGGAGCTGCCACAGCATACGTCACTTCATGTTCGTGCCAGACCGCCTGGCCACCGGTAGGCCGGCGAACCAAGGCGATGCCGTCACGTGCAAGACCTTCGATGGATTGATTGCGACCGACGGAAAGTGTCGGAGGGTCCCAACGGTAGAGACGAAGGCAAGCACTACCGGAACGGACGACCTCGTCCAGCAATCCTTCGTCGATCGCCATATTCTCGACGCCCGAACGCCCCTGACCATCGATAATCAGTTTCCACAGACCGTCCGGCCGTCCGACCGTCCGACCGTCAGACAGTAGCGTACGCCTCCACCGGTGGGCACGTACACACGAGGTTGCGGTCTCCGAACGCCGCATCGATCCGGCCGATCGGTGGCCACACCTTGTGGTCGCGCGTCGCGGCCGTGGGGAAACCGGCGCGGTCCCGCGCGTAGGGACGATCCCAGCTGTCCGCCAGCAGATCGGCGAGCGGATGGGGCGCGTTCTTCAGCAGGTTGTTGTCGCGATCGGCTTCGCCGGTCTCGATCTCGCGAATCTCACCGCGAATCGCGATCAACGCGTCTACGAACCGGTCCAGCTCCAGCTTCGGCTCGCTTTCCGTGGGCTCCACCATCAGCGTGCCCGCCACGGGGAACGAGACGGTGGGTGGGTGGAAGCCGTAATCGATCAGCCGCTTGGCGATGTCCTCGACGTCCACGCCGGCGGACGCCTTGAACGGCCGGGTATCGATGATGCACTCGTGCGCGACGAGACCGTGCTGTCCGGCGTACAGCAATTCGTAGTGTCCGCCTTCCTGCAGGCGCCGCGCGATGTAGTTGGCATTGAGGATCGCCACCTTGGTGGCGAGCGTGAGGCCGTCTCGCCCCATCATCGCGATGTACGCCCACGAAATCGGCAGAACGGATGGACTGCCCCAGGGCCCGGCGGAGACCGTCCCGGCGCTTGCGGCCAATGGAATCCCCACGTCCACGACCGGATGCGTGGGCAGGTGGGCGGCCAGATGGTCCGCGACGCCGATAGGTCCCATGCCGGGTCCGCCGCCGCCATGCGGAATGCAGAACGTCTTGTGGAGGTTGAGATGGCAGACGTCGGCACCGATGTCGCCTGGGCGGCACAAGCCGACCTGCGCATTCATGTTGGCGCCGTCCATATAGACCTGGCCGCCGTGTTCGTGCACGATGCGGCAAATCTTCTTGATCGACGCCTCGAAGACGCCATGCGTCGACGGATACGTCACCATCAAGGCGCCCAGCGTGTCGCCGTGCTCTTTGGCCTTCGCCTCGAGATCGGCGACATCGATGTTCCCCTGCGAGTCGGTCTTCACCACCACGACCTGCATTCCCGCCATCACCGCGCTCGCCGGATTGGTGCCATGCGCCGACTGCGGAATCAGGCAGGTGGTGCGATGCGCCTCGCCGCGATGCTGATGATACGCGCGAATGACCAGCAGCCCCGCAAACTCTCCCTGCGAGCCGGCATTCGGCTGCAGTGAGACCTTGGTGAATCCGGTGATCTCGGCGAGCCACTCTTCGAGCTGGCGGAACAGTGTCGCGTACCCTTGCGCCTGCGACCGCGGCGCGAAGGGATGCAGGCGATTGAAGCCGCGCCACGTGATCGGAATCATCTCGCTCGTGGCGTTGAGCTTCATCGTGCACGAGCCGAGGGGAATCATCGCCGCGGTCAGCGACAAGTCACGGTTCTCGAGCCGCTTCAGGTAGCGCAGCATCTCCGTTTCGGAGTGATGCGTGTTGAAGACGGGGTGCGTGCAAAACGGCGTGGTGCGCGCCAGGCCATCGGGAATCGCGGACCGCGCGTCGCGCAAAGGACCGGCGGATTTGTCGGACCCTACCGCAAAGGTTGCAACGACATCAGCGACGTCCGCCTCGGTCACGGTTTCATCGAACGCTACGCCGACGCGCGTCTGCGACAGCGTGCGCAGGTTGATCTGCTTGGCGCGAGCGGCATCGAGGATTCGGGGCAGTACCTCCTGCGGCACTTCCACGGCCAACGTATCGAAGAAGTTGGGATGGACGAGATTGTAGCCGAGCTTCTCCAACGCCGCGGCCAGCGATGCGGTGTACGCGTGCACGCGCCGCGCGATGCGGCGCAACCCGTCAGGGCCGTGATACACCGCGTACATGGCGGCGACCACGGCGAGGAGCACTTGTGCGGTACAGACGTTGCTCGTCGCCTTCTCGCGCCGGATGTGCTGCTCGCGCGTCTGCAGCGCCATGCGGAGTCCGGTCCGCCCGGTGCGGTCCTTAGAAACGCCGATGATGCGGCCGGGGAGGTGTCGCTTGAACTCGTCGCGGGTCGCGAAGAAGGCGGCGTGGGGGCCGCCGTAGCCGAGCGGCACGCCGAAGCGCTGCGAGTTGCCGACGGCGATGTCCCCGCCCCACTCGCCCGGTGGGGTGAGCAGCGTCAACGCGAGCAGATCGGTCGCCACGGTCACCAGTGCTCCGGCGGCGTGGGCGGCTTCGCACAGGGGGCGATAATCCCGTATCGCACCATCGGTCGCGGGATACTGAATCAGCGCGCCGATCACGTTGCCCCGCCGAAAATTGAAGCTGCCGGGATCGGCGACCACGACGTCGATGCCGCGCGCGGCGGCGCGGGTGCGCACGACCGCGATCGTCTGCGGATGACAATTCACGTCCACGCAGTACGTCAGCTTCCCCTCGTGCTTCGAGACTGCTTCGGTGAGGTGCATCGCTTCGGCCGCGGCGGTGCCTTCGTCCAGCAGCGAGGCGTTGGCGATCTCGAGCCCGGTCAGATCCGACACCATCGTCTGGAAGTTGAGCAGCGCCTCTAGCCGGCCCTGCGCGATCTCCGCCTGGTACGGCGTATAGGCCGTGTACCACCCGGGATTTTCCAGCACATTGCGCTGAACCACGGTGGGCGTGACGCAGTCGTGGTAGCCCATGCCGAGGTAGGAGCGGAAGACCTGATTCTGCGCGGCGAGCAAGCGCAGCTCCTCCAGGGCTTCCTGCTCGGACTGGGCTTCCGGAGTGCCCAGCGGCCTGCGCAGCCGGATGTCCGCCGGCACGACGGCGTCGATGAAGGCATCGAGCGAGTCGTACCCGAGCGTCGCGAGCATCGCAGCCTGGTCCTCGGCTGACGGGCCGATGTGCCGTTCGTGAAACAGATCGCGTTCGATGTTCATCTTACGAGAGCGTGAAGGATTCCCCGGGTTTCAAGATTGTAACGGCAGACCTGTTGCCAACCAGGCGCCGGAATTCCGCGGGATCGGCCTTGATAAGATCCCACGTGTTGTAATGCATTGGAATAACGCTTTTGGGTTTCACGAACTCGACGGCGCGGACGGCATCCTCGACGCCCATCGTGTAGTTGTCGCCGATGGGCACCAGCATCAGGTCGATGCGGCCGGCCAGCAGCTGCATCTCGAGCGTGAGGGCGGTGTCCCCGGTGTGGTAGACCGTCTTGCCGCCAATCGTCACGACGACCCCCGCGGGATTCGTCGTATACCGGCCCGTCTTGTCGCCTTCAACGCGGCCACCGTGAAAGGCGGGCACGAGCTTCACGGTGCCGAACGGGAACTCGTGCGCGCCGCCGATATGCATGGCGTGACTCGTACCGCCTTGATCGGCGCAGAATTGCGCCAGCTCGTACGTGGCCACGATCGTCGCCCGGTGTTTCTGCGAGAGGGCGACCGCATCACCCAGGTGGTCGCCATGGCCGTGTGAGAGCAGGATTGCGTCGAGGTGGGGCAACTTATCGGGTCCGATGACGGCGGCGGGGTTGCCGGTGAGAAATGGGTCGATGATGACGCGTTTACCGTCCCGCTCCAGCACAAAACAGGCGTGTCCGTGGAATGTGGCTTTCACTCTCCAACATGCTTCGCGTACGCGTCTGCGCGGAGCAACCCCTCCAATTCTTTGGGGTCCTTGACCTTTACCTTCACCATCCAGCCCTTGCCGTACGGATCGCGGTTTACGAGGGCCGGGTCCTGCTCGAGCGCCTTGTTGGTCTCAACGATCGAACCGGTCACCGGGGAATACAGCTCGGACACCGCTTTGACGGCCTCGATCGTCCCGAAGACGTCGCGCTGTTTGAATCCGGCTGCCGCCTTGGGGAGCTCGACGAACACGACGTCACCGAGCTCGCCCTGGGCGTAGTCGGTGATACCGACTTCCACGACCTGTGGATCACGACTCTCCCGCACCCATTCGTGGTCCTTCGTATAGTGGAGGTCCTTCGGGATGCTCGACATGGGACGGGAGCCTACAACAGGTCCGCTCGGGGCGCCAGCCCTGCGCCATCCTCTTCGCTGAGGGCGACGCGGTCATGACCCCAGGGCCGCAGGTCGAGCCGCACGGCGACCGGATCGGGGTCGGGCGACAGATGGTACAGGCGGCACGGACGGGGTGGGACTGCGGCATCCCAGGCCGCGCGCGCTCCCTCCGCGGCGTGCGCGGTAGCGACGATGGAGAGCGGCGTGCCGGCCTTCAGAGTTTTCGCCAATCCTTTCACGGTCGTATGCTCGACGCGCATCCCGGCATCGCGGTAGCGGCGCTCGATCGCCTGCAGCACCGGTGCAGCGGCGTCTCTGGCGTCCAGCGCGCAGAGCAACAGGGTTTGGCCCGGCGCTTCATTCTGAACGCCGGCGTGCGCAGCGCGTTTCCGAAGGTCGGCGAAGACTCTCTGTGCCTGTTTTTCGAGCTCGGCCAGAGTCCCCGCGTTGTCGATGACATGCTGGCTCTGCGGCCGCTTCCGCGCCGCCGGCATCTGCGCGGCGATCATGCGGTCGGCGTCCTCGTTCGACAGTCCCCGCAGGGTGCGCAGCCGAGTCCGGCGCAGCGCCACCGGAGCGTCAACCAGGACCACGACATCGAACTGCGCCGGATCCAGCACTTCGAATAACAGCGGGATGTCGTTGATGACGATGGCATCGCCGCGCTCCCGCGCCGCGCGCTGCAGCTCGAGCCGGCGCTGCTGCACGGCGGGATGGACGATCGCGTTGAGCGCCGCGAGGGCGGTATCGTCGCCGATGACCTTGGCGCGCAGCGCCGCGCGGTCGAGCGTGCCGTCCTGGCTCAGCACGTCGGTTCCGAATCGGCGCGCGATCGCCGCAAGGACGGCACTTCCTGGCGCCTGCGCTTCGCGGGCGAGGCTATCCGCGTCGATCACCGTAGCCCCCCAGCGTTTGAACAACTCCACGACTGTGGATTTGCCCGAAGCGATGTTGCCAGTGAGGCCTACGTTGAGCATGGGCCGTCAGCCATCGGCCATCAGCGATCAGCCTGCTGACGGCTGACGGCAGATGGCTCAAAGAAGTGCAGTTTGATCTTCATCTTGTTTGGGAACCCGATGACAATGCCGACACCTCGCTTCATACGACTCCCGCCCCCCGACCATGATCGTCGGGCTGTCCCAGAGTGCGGGCTTGCCGTTGACGAGCCGTTGATTCCTGGTCGCCGGACCCCCGCAGACGACGCAGATCGCCTGGAATTTGTCCACCACCTCGGCGACGCACATGAGCGTCGGCATCGGACCGAACGGCAGTCCCCGGAAATCGACGTCCGTCCCCGCGAGAATGACGCGCACGCCGCGGTCGGCGAGGCGGTTCGCCAGATCGACGATGCCGTCGTCGAGGAACTGTGCCTCGTCCACCGCGACGACTTCGGTGCCATCGCGGAGCCGGCGCGAGATCTCTTCGGCCGAATCGACCGGTTCGGCCTCCACCGTCACGCCGTCGTGCGACGAAACCGAAAAGAGGCCGGCGTAGCGCGCATCTAGATGGGACTTAAAGACTTGCACTTGCTTGCGTGCGATGACCGCGCGGCGCACGCGACGGATCAACTCTTCCGATTTGCCGCTGAACATCACGCCGGAGATGACTTCAATCCATCCTGAGCGGGTGGGTTGCTGGAACACTTAGGGCCTCACGAATCACGTCGGCACGTCTGCACGATGGGACGAGCGGTCCAACGCTAGCGAGGGTCGTCTTTTCGGGCAAACGTGCCTCGTGCCGACGTGTACCCGTCAAAAAGCTAGGAATCTTGCGGATTTCCGAGGGATATCCCATAGTTCTTCAGTATTCATGCGGGTTTCCGCGCCCCCCTTCAAGGAGATCGCAGTGAACAAGGCTGAACTCACCTCCGCGTTGGCGATGCGTACCAAGATGTCGAAGGCCGATGCGACGCGCACCGTTGAGGCGCTCTTCGACGACAAGGGCATCATCGCCACCGAGTTGAAGAAGGGTTCCAAGGTGCAGATCACCGGCTTCGGCAATTTCGAGGCGCGCAAGCGTGCAGCGAGAATGGGTCGCAACCCGAAGACGGGCGGCGTCATTCAGATCAAGGCGTCGATCGCGCCCGCGTTTCGTGCGGGGAAACAGCTGAAGATGGCGGTGAACAACAAGAAGTAATCGGCCGTCGGCCATCAGCCGTCAGCAAACGGGCCATCCCGCTGGGTGGCCCGTTGGCTTTTCACCCTCGATCAGGACGCGCGGAAACACGGCGGCCGCGAATCGATACGCCGCTGAGTCGTCGCACAGCCTGCTCAACCGCGTCGGGCGATACTTCGACCAGAGAAAACGTCTCCCGCACATCGATTTTCCCAATCTGGCCCTTTTGCAGGCCGACTTCCTTGATCAGCGCGCCGACCAGGTCTTTGGCGCTCGCGCGGTCTTTCGTTCCAACGGTCACGAAGACCCTCCCCCAGCCCGATTGAGGTGATGCGACGGGCGAGGGTTGGCTGACGGCAGATGGCTGACGGCTGATGGCCAGTAACGCGGCAGCGACGAGCGCGGGGTCTTGATCCTCGAAGAGTGGCGCCAACACGGCCAGTTCCGCATCCACATCGCCCTGGGTGAGCCGTGCCGCAATTTCTGCACGGAGCGCGGCATTGCGATCCTGCGCGCGGTCGGCCGGCGACGGCAAAGTGAGCGGCGTCAGTGTTGCGATGGAGCGGAGGTACGGTACCTCTGAGGCGAGCACGAGCACCGTCGGTGTGCCGATCGCCGCGAGCACCCGGAGCTCCTCGCGCGTGGGCAACACCGCCGCCACCACGGCGTCTGGATTCTTGGCCGGCGCTTCGATGGGGCCACCTGTCCAGACATACGGCTGAACCGAGCGCAGCGCATCGAGCACGGCAGGTACGGCACGACGCCTGTTGGTGACGATCGCGTACCGCGCCTGGGCAACTGGGCCGAGCGGCTGGCCGACCGAGTCGAGCGGCATATCACCGATGATCTCCGGGCGACGGGCGTGACGCTCCAGGAACTCGGACAGGGCATGGGGATTCCAGCTCAGAATGATTCGGCGAGCGTTGGGCGCTTCGGCGAGCAGTGTATCGAGCTCGGCGGTGAAGCCCTCGGGCCAGGCGAGCACGACCGTTTCAATAGTCTCGAGCTTGAGGGCGGATCGTACGACGAGCGCGGCGAGATCGGCGGGGGACCCCACGAGGATGCCCACGCGCCCTTCCTTTAGAAGGGCCGCTGTTCGGGCGAGGCCTGTGACGGCGTGAGCACGAGACTCGGTGGGTGCGGCGTCGGCCCAGAGCACGGCCTGTTCGTGGTCGGCGCACACGACAACTGCGCGGGCATCCATCAACTCCCATGCCTTCCCCGCGCGTTCCACCGCGGGAGGGATCACCAACACGACGTGCCGCACACGAGCCTCGATTGTCAAAGGGTGCTAGTTTCTCCGCCGTGAAAGCTAATCGTCTGCTCCTATTCTTCCTATGCACCAGTTCACTGGCCGCACAAACCCGGCCTCGAGCACGTGATATCGGCATCGTCGTTGGCTCGATCCCCACCGGCCCGCTCAACGCCATCACCGATGTCGCCGGCGTGCGCGTGGGTCACACGACCATCGTGCGCGGTGACTCAATCAATACCGGGATCACCGCGATTCTGCCGCATGCCGGCAATCCGTTCCGGGAGAAAGTCCCGGCGGCGATCGTCGTCGGAAACGGCTTTGGCAAGCTGGCCGGCTCGACGCAGGTGAATGAGCTCGGCGAGCTGGAGACGCCGATCGTGTTGACCTGCACACTGTGCGTCCCTCGGGCTGCTGACGCCGTGCTCACCTGGCTGCTCGCGCTCCCGGGCAACGAAGACGTGCGCTCGGCCAATCCCGTCGTCGGCGAGACGAATGACGGCTTCCTCAACAACATCCGTGCGCGGCCCATCACTGAAGCCGACGTGCTGAGCGCCATTCGCGGCGCCGCCGAGGGCCCAGTTGCTGAAGGTGCGGTGGGTGCGGGGCGGGGGACCGTCGCGTTCGGATGGAAAGGCGGCATCGGGACATCGAGCCGCAAGCTCGCGGCGCAATTCGGGGGCTGGACCGTCGGTGTGCTCGTGCAGACGAACTTCGGCGGGGACCTGCGGATTCAGGGTGTCCCGATAGAGATCAAGGTAGGGGCGCAGCATGCTGCGCCCCTACCTCAAAACGGGGATGGGTCGATCATCATGGTGGTCGCCACGGACGCTCCGCTCGATCATCTGCGCCTCGAGCGACTCGCGAACCGTGCGCTGGCCGGCCTGGCCCGGACGGGAAGTTCGATGAGCAACGGCAGCGGCGACTACGTGATTGCCTTCTCGACACGCCGTCCGGCCGTCCGACCGTCCGACCGTCTGACCGACAGCACCGAGGTCGTCCGCAACGACGTGATGTCCGGTCTATTCCAAGCAACGATCGACGCGACGGAGGAAGCCATTTACAATTCGATGTTGCGTGCGGAGACGGTGCGGGGCTATCGTGGCGTCGTGCGTGCCCTTCCCGTCGACTCCACCATCACGATCCTCAAACGCCATGGAGCCATCCCTCGATGACCGAAGGTCTTTCCCCCAATCTGCAACATCTCGAGACGTCGGCGACGATAGCGATCTCAGCAGAAGCCAAGCGGCGCAAGGCGGCGGGGGAAGATGTCATCGACCTGGGCGCGGGCGAGCCCGACTTTCCGACGCCGCCGATTCCCGCCGACGCGGGGATTCGCGCGATCAAAGACGGGAAGACGCACTACTCGGCAAATGAAGGCATCCTCGAGGTGCGTGCCGCGGCGGCGACCCATCTCTCGCTGCTCTCGGGTGGCCGGCCGGTCAACGCCGATCACATCGTCGTCTCGAACGGCTCCAAGCAATCGCTCTTCAACGCCTGCTTCACGCTGTTCGGTCCGGGCGATGTCGTCGCGATTCCGTCGCCCGCCTGGGTGTCGTATCCGCAGATCGTGCACCTGGCCCGCGCTCGTCCCGTGATGATCGCCGGTGACCCGGAGTGGAGTCTCAAGGCCAGCGTGAAGGACCTGGAGCGGATGTTGCCCGGGGCCAGTGGGCTGATTCTCTGCTCGCCCTGCAATCCGACCGGCGCGGTATACACGCACGCCGAGATCCGCGCCATCGCGCAGTGGGCGAAGGCCAAGAAGGTCTGGGTAATCGCGGATGAGATCTACCGGCGCATCCACTATGGCACCGGGCCCGCGCCATCATTCCTCGATCTGCCCGATGACCTGCTCGAGCAGGTCGTCCTGATCACGGGCGTCAGCAAGACCTATGCGATGACGGGATGGCGTATCGGGTTCGCGCTCGCGCCGGCCAAGATCGCGAACGCGATGGCCGCCCTGCAGTCGCACACGACCACGGGCGCCAATCATCCCGCGCAATTCGCGGCCGCGGCGGCACTCGGCGATGAGCGCGTAGAGCAGGACGTCAATCGCATGGTCGGAGAGTTTCGCAAGCGCCGAGACATCGTGGTCGCCCGGTTCCGGCAGGACCTCCCTGGCGTCGAATTCGTCGACCCGCTCGGCGCGTTCTACTTCTTCTTTAGAGTGGATTCCTTCGGGAAGATCACCGGCACGGACTTCTGCACGCGACTGATCACTCAGAGTGGCGTTGCACTCGTGCCCGGAGCTGCCTTCGGGGACGATCGCTGGGTGAGTGGCAATGCGGAAACTCGACTCACTCGAAGCATGGAACTGCGCCAAGAAGGTTTCCCGCTCTGCTTATCGGCTCACGTTAGAGAAGCCCCTTTCTCGTCATTTCGGGCTTTCAGACCAGATCCGTCGCGCCTCCGCGTCGATTCCCGCCAACATCGCAGAAGGATATGCGATGGGTACCACGCCTCAATTCATCAAATTCCTTCGAATCGCACTCGGCTCGGCGACCGAACTTGCTACTCACCTTGAGCTTGTGAAGGATCTTGAACTGGGAGTGTGTGACCAGCTGGACGAAGCCCTTCAATTGTGTAACCGAGAGATTGGATTGCTCATCGGGTTGGTATTCAGCCTGGGACGGCGTCAGCGAGCATCCCGTCCCTCGTCCCCCGTCCCCTCTCCCCGTTAGATCTTGGACGTCCGATGTGAAAGCACCTCAACTCCGCTCGCCGTCATCATGCAGTCGTCCTCGATCCTCACGCCAAACTTGCCGAGCTGATAGATGCCGGGCTCGTCGGTAAACACGATCCCGGGCTCGAGGCGGATCGTGTTGCCTTCCACCATATAGGGTGGCTCGTGGCCGTCCATTCCCATGCCGTGGCCCAGCCGGTGCGTGAAGTACTGACCATAACCGGCGTCGGTGATGACCTTACGGGCCGCACGGTCCACTTGCTCGCACTGGGTGACGTTCGGTTTCGCGTTCTCGATGGCCGCCGTCTGCGCGTCATGAACGATGTTGTAAACCTTCTTGAACTCATCCGACGGTGCGTCGCCGAACCAGATGGTGCGTGTGATGTCCGAGGTGTAGCCCTCGACGCGCGAGCCCGCATCGATCAGGACGACGGTCTCGCGGGTGAGCTGCCCGGCCGATGGCCCGCCGTGCGGCAGCGCGCTGGAGGGTCCGAACTGCACCAATCCGCCGCCCGGTGAGCCGCGACTGGCCATTTCGCGGGACAAGAGCGCCGAGACGTCCCGTTCCGACATCCCGACGGCCAGCTGCGAGAAGGTCGCGGCGATCGACGCTTCCGTAGCTGCGATGGCCTGACGGATCAGGGCTATCTCTTCGGGGCTCTTGATGATGCGCAGCCGCTCCGTGACAGCGCTGCCGTCACGCGGGATCCAGCCCCGGAGCTTGGTCGTCAGACGCACGTAGCTCTGGTAGGAGGTCGTGGGCTCGACGGCGACTTCACCGGCGCGTCCACGCGGCGCCATTTGCTGGGCGGCCTTCGCCACGAGCAGCCAGGGATCCTCCTGCTCCTCCCAACCGCGCGCATCGCCGATCACGGTGTTGCGCTTGATGCGCTCCACCTCGAAGGACGGACAGACGATCGCCGGCGCCCCGCTGGCGGGCACCAGGAGGAGAATGAGGCGCTCGCTGCGTCCCGGGTTATAGCCCGTGAAGTACTGGAAATTCGTACTCGGCTCGACGACGAGGAGATCCAGCTTCCGCGTCTTGAGTTCTTCCTGCGCTCGTTCGATGCGGCGAGCAAAGGTTGCTGGACCGAGAGTTGGTGTTTGTGACCGCCCGACCGCCCGACCGCCCATCGGCCGGACCGTCGCTCCGATCACCACACCGCCAGTGACCGCCAGAAACTCGCGTCGTTCCATAGTGCGGCTATATTACGCGAGCGTTACTCGCGCGGGAAGGCGCAGAACCCCATGCATTTCGAAGCACGCATCGAGCCGCTCAAAGGCAAACTTCCGAAGGTGACTTACCGCTGGGATCCTGAGACCGACATCCTGACTGTCGCCTGCAAAGGCGTCCCGAAAGGGAACGGGATGAACGGAACCGTGGACCTCGAGGGCGGGGACGGCTCCTTTGTCGTGATCGACGTCGCCGGTGGCGCACTCCGCGGCGTGGACGTCGTCACGTGGCCTGACGATGTGCGTACCGTCGCGTCGCTCCAGCCGCCGGAGGCATCGAAGGAAGGCCAGGTCACGTTCCCCAACCGCCGCTCCCAGCCTGGTATTGCTGCGGTGGAGGTCGATACGCCGCTCACTGTGGACAAGAATCAGGCGGAATCGATCTTTCACATTCGCGTGGGTCGTCAGCGACCCGCGACAGTCGTTCGCGTGGCCGATCATATGCTGGTGGAGGTCGACAAACAATCACGAATCGCCGGACTCTGGCTGCTCGAGGTGCCGCCCTTCCCGAACGTCGAAGCTACGGCGTAGTGGACGATCGTCTCGAGCACTACGTCACCGAGCTGTTCGCCGCTGAAGACCCGATTCTCTCCAAGATCCGCGCCCGTCACGCCGCAGAGAATCTCCCATCGATCAACATTTCGCCCGAAGAGGGCAAACTGTTGCACGTCCTGCTGTTTGCGATTCAAGCGAGACGTGTGCTGGAGATCGGGTCGCTCGGCGGTTACAGCGGGGTGTGGCTCGCCCGCGCGCTCCCACCGGGCGGCGAGCTGACGACGATCGAAAAAGATCCCAAACACGCGAAAATCGCACGCGAAGCGTTTGATTCCGCTCGGCTGCATGGTCGTGTGCAGCTCATCGAAGGATCGGCGCTCGACGTGCTACCCACGCTGCACCCGGGCTTTGACGCGGTGTTCATCGACGCCGACAAGGAGCCGCTGCCCCGGTACTTTGAGTGGGGCATGAAGCTGCTCCGGCGCGGCGGCCTGTTGTTATGCGACAATGCGTTCTTCCATGGGGCGGCGGTCGATCCAAACGATCGGTCCGCCAATGCACTCGGCGTGCGGGCCTTCAATGAACTGGCCGCGCACGATCGCCGCCTCGTCGCGACGATCATTCCCGTTCGGGATGGATTGCTGATCGGCGTGAAAACTCGGGACAGCGCGTGACCTGGTGGCAAGCGCTGATCGAGGCGGGTGCCGTGCCCGCGGCGTACGTGCCGCCGCCCAGCGCGGGCTCGTCAGCAAGAGATGAGGCCGACGCCATCGCGCCGGCCGATCTCGTGGAGGATGCCGAGCTTCAGGCCCACGCCGTTCCGACCCGGCGCGCCGCAGCCATTCCGCCGGCCGTCTCTTTTCTCAATGGGATGGAGCGCTGGAGCGTCGTCGCATACGACGGCGTGACGCAAATCGTCAACGCCTACGTCGCTGCCGCGGTATGCCGGCGGGACG
>WNGA01013051.1_pt1 | contig 23609 bp, 28 predicted proteins | sample 5400061 | NCBI WGS metagenome assembly WNGA01 (sample SAMN13153366, study PRJNA577476) | soil metagenome | isolation source: 100 cm soil or saprolite under grassland replicate 2 | place: USA:California | collected 2016-06-15
TGCGGCGCCTTCGGCGGAGGGCGATATCGGTAACGCGTTTCCGGGCGATATCATCCAGCTCCGCCGACCCGAGGTTCGCCAATGCATCGCGATCCAGCGACATTCCGAGGTTCGCAGACGCATCGCGCAGCCATGCGTCCCACAGTTCGTCCTCTAGCCTTTTAAACGTCCGCCGCTGCATGTTTTTCGGACGTATCGGCGGCTCACCCCACCGCGCGCCAAGCCGATCCATAAGCTTCTTGGCACGTTCCCAATGACGTTTTTTCGGCCAGTTCGAACAGTAGGACAGGCCCAAGGCATGGCGCGAACGAAAATGCGTGTGGTTGGGGCGAAGGAGAAGATAGAGATCGCGCACCATCTTGCCGCTCTCGGGGCATTTGACGGTCCATCTCACGCCGCCCACGCGCATAACGCTACCGGCGAGCTCAAATGTTTGAGCGATTGGTTTTCCGTTGACTTGAAAGCACAGGTCTAGAAAGCCACGATCGCCATCGGTTGTAACGTGCACGCCAACCATCCTTTTGTGGGGCTGCCACCCATACATGCTTTTGCTGGGCTGCCACTCATAGGAGCATGAAAAATTCGCGCGCCCCAGTAGGGGCGAAGATCCCATAACTTTCTCGACTTCCAACCGCAGTACATCCTCACGGAATGGGATGTGCCGGGTAAGCGACGACTTCGGACGAGGAGGTCCGACAAATTCGATCGCCTCCTCCCTCCGCAATTCTCGTTGGAGCTTTGCCAGCGCCTGCAGCGCCCGATTGCGTCTGGAGATGGCGCGGCGTTCATAGCGCTCGCAGGCCATGAGGATCTCCGTCTTACCGGCGAACGCCAGTGCGGCGCGCTCACCGGCGGACAACAAACGATCCCCCTCGTCGCGCAGATGCGCGTAGGCACGGTTGACCATGCTAACCTTGGCTTGCCGCACGCGTTCGATCTCACTCTGCGCTTCTGCGGCCAGCGTCGCGAGCTCAAGTTCGAGTTGATCCGGGAAATCCCTGGTCAAGGCAACGACTAGGTCGTCTATCCGATCCATGGCCACATGATCGAGGCTCGCCGGGGTAGCAAGTCCATGCCGAAACGCATTGCGGCGGGCGCGCGCCTTGCCGGCGGCACTGCGCGGTCCGGTGCTGCGCCGGGCGTTGCGCCGGTTGGCGGCAATCTTGGCCGGCGACGTCATGCGCTAGCGACCGCCTCCGCCATCAATCGGCGCCGTCGGAGGCCCTTCGTGCTCTATTTCCAAGATCGGATCCCGCGGCGCCTGGGGTTTTCGCGATGTTGTCCGCAGACGGTCGAGTTCGGCATAGGCGGCGATGCGTCTTTCCCAGGCCGTTGTGGTCATTCGATCGATGTGAAGTTGCGACACGATGCGGTCGTCAAAGGCGGCAGCGACGATGAGGTCGACCGTCAGTTTGTGATCCTCGAGCAGTGTTTCGAGCTGTTGCCGCGCCTGCGGATCGCCGGCCACAACAGCCGCCACGTGTTTGCAAATCTTCGGCACCAAACGCCGATCGAGGGAGCGCGTGCCGCCGGCCTCCAAGATCCGCGATTTGATCACGCGCGGCAATACGGCGTGGAGGATGGCAACCTTCATCCACCGCAGCCGACAAACCTCCCACTCGGCCTCCACGATGTCGCGCGCCAGCAACGTCTCCTGCAGGCCGCGCGGCTTGATGTCGGACAAGACAAGCGCCCGATCTTCGCTGGCCAGGATCGGCGGATTGCGAAAGGTCGTGCGGATAGCATGATCGATCTCTTTTTGTGACATGCTGGGGACTCACAGAATTGCAAGATCGGCACCGCCCTCGCGGGATGATGGGAAGTACCTCGAGCGCTTCGGCCAAAGATGGTGAACGAAACCGAAACATGCAACGGCGCGCGCTGGCGTCAGTAATCGGTAAGCGCCCGGTTACAACTATAAGTTGCATAAAGATTCTGTCTAGTGGCTAAACGAAGCCAAAAACTCTTGTGTTCTCCGGCTATGTGGGGCAGCACGAAGCGCCGCTCGATCACCGCGGCGGCTGCAGGATCTCCCGCGCATGCTCAACGCCGCCATCCGGACCGCGTGGATCCTCGCGCTGTCGGCGCATGCGCTCGTCGGCGAACGCGAAAAGGCGTTCGCGGCGGGATGTGACGCGTTTGACGCTAAGCCCATTCAGTTCGAGCGTTTGCTGGCAACCCTTCGCCGTCTCGGCCGTGCCGCAAGTAACGGCGCCGGACGATCTTAGACGGCTCACCACCCTACTGCCTTTCGCTGATTTAGTTGCGCGCGCTCCCGCGCATGCCGATACGCGACATTAAGTGCCCTCGATGTGTCTTCGCCTAATTGGACGGGTCGTGTAGCATGACCGCGTTATCGTCCCGTTCACAGCCTGGGCGTTGCGGGCATTTCAGAGGAAAACGCCATGAACTTTGCGCGCAGACGATTTCTGCACTTGGCGGCGGGCGCCGCCGCACTCCCGATTGTCTCGTCCACCGCGAGGGCGCAAGCTTATCCGGCTCGCACGATCACGCTCATCGTGCCGTTTCCGCCGGGCGGGAGCACCGACGTCGCCGCCCGTATCGTCGCAGACCACATATCGCGCACCCTCGGCCAGCAGGTCATCGTGCAGAACGTCTCGGGCGCCGGCGGCACGACCGGCTCGATCCGGGCGATGCGCGCCGATCCGGACGGTTACACCATCCTGATGGGTCAGATGGGGACGCACGCTGCCTCCGTCGCGCTCTATCCGAACCTGGCATACAAGCCCGACACCGATTTCGAGCCGATCGGCATGGTCACAGCGTTTCCGTTGGTCATCGCAGCAAGGAAGGACTTCCCGCCAAAGGACCTCAAGGAATTCGCCGCCTATCTCAAGGCGAATGCCAGCACGCTCAACCAGGCGCATGCCGGTGTCGGCTCGATCTTCTTCACCACCTGCCTGCTGCTAAATTCCATCGTTGGCACGAATCCGACACTCGTGCCCTTTAACGGCGGCGCTCCGGCCATGAATGCCTTGGTGGCCGGTCAAGTCGACTACATGTGCGCCGATATCATCACTGGCGGCACGCATCTCGAGGCTGGGCGGATCAAGATCTATGCGATCGCGGCGGCCGAGCGGAATCCGGCGCTCGCGGGCGTACCCACGACCGTCGAGGCAGGGTTGCCCGAATTTCAGGTATCCGCCTGGAACGGCCTGTTCGCGCCCAAGGCGACGCCGAAGCCGATCATTGACACGCTCGCCGATGCGCTCGACAAGGCGCTCGACGATGACGCCACGCGCAAGCGCCTGCTCGTTCTCGGCTGCGATATTCCCAACAAGCCCAAGCGCGGTCCGCAGCCGTTTCTCGCCCTGGTCAAAAGTGAGATCGCGCGCTGGACGCCGATTATCCAGGCTGCAAACGTCAAAATGGATTAGTCGCGCTTGGATGGTCGATCAGCCGGACAAGTCGAGGCGGTAGAACCTCATTGCGGTTCCGGAAAATAGGTCGGCCTTCTCGGCATCGCTTGCGCCTTTCGCCAGCAGCTTGCAGGCGTTCCAGAACACCGGATAGCTGTAGGAGCCTTTGTCGACGGGAAAGTTGCTCTCGAACATGCATCGCGACGGGGAGAACGCATCGATGCAGGTCTCGATATAAGGCCGCCACGTATTCGCCAGCGTCTCCGACGATGGGGGCTCGGGCTGCTCGTGGAAGCCGAAGCCACCCAGGCGCATACCAAGCCCGCCGAGTTTGACGTAGACGTTCGGGCAGGCGGCGAGCGCCTTGATCGACGTGGTCCAGATAGGAAAGATTTGCTTGTGCTTGCCGGCATAGGCGCCGATTCCAATCGGGCCGCCGACGTGATTGAGCACGATCTTCGTCTGCGGAAAGGCGCGCGCGAGATCGCGAAGCTCATCGATCTGGGGATGGTAAAGCCAAGCATCGAAGGAGAGGCCTAACCGGCCGAGGACGGCGAACCCTTCGCGAAAGGTCTTGTCGCCCAGCAGACCGGCCGGCGGGTTGTAGGCCGGGTTGCGGATCGACGCGTCGGCGTCCCAGGCGTTGGTATGGCGGATGCCGCGGAAACGATCGCCGCCCGCACGGATGTGCGCGGCGAGCACCGGCTGGACCCGGCTGCCCAACGTCAGATCGGCATGGCCGACAATGCCGGCGCAATGCCTGGTCTTGCCGTAGATGCCGCTTGCGCTCATGGCGGCGACGCCGTTGACGAACTCGGTTTCGCCCACGGGCCGCGTTTCCGCCGGCCCCGCGGCGCGCGTCATCGCGCGCGCTTGCACGAACACGGTGGCGACGATGTTGTGGCCGCTCTCCGTATCCGCGACCAATTCATCGAGCAGATAGCGCCAGCCCGGCCGGTCCCACAAATGGTGGTGGGGATCGACGATCGGCAGATCGGGCTCGAGGATCGGCTCGTTGCGCCGATCGAGCCAGTCTTGGCGGATGGGAAGATAATAAGGCGTTGGGGCGGACGCGGTCGACACGGCGGGCTCCCTCCAGGCGGCATCGCAGGCGCGCGTGGCCTACGATAGCACGACCCATGCGGGGCTCATCGAAACAAGTAATGACGCCGCGCACGCGATGCGCGCTCCGCGGAGGCTGCCTATTCGATCACCTGGTCGGCGCGACCGGAGAGTGCGAGAGGGAAGGTGACGCCGAGGGCTTTAGCCGTCTTGAGATTGATCAACAGCTCGACTTTCGTGACCTGCTGCACCGGCAGACCGGCAGGCTTGTCGCCCTTGAGGATGCGTCCGGTATAGACGCCCGCTTGGCGGTGCGATTCCACAAAGCTGCCGCCATAGCTCATGAGCCCGCCGGCGAGCGCGAAGTCGCGCGACTGGTGGATTGCGGGCATCGCGTGGCGGGCGGTGAGCGCGGCAAGCTGTTCGCTATGCGTGGCAAAGAAAGTATCGGAGGCGACGACCAGGCCCTTTGGCCGCAACTGGAGCAAGGTTGCGAACACCTTGTCGAAGTCGCCTTCCGTGCTGGCGTGCAGAACATGAAGCCGCAACGCCAGGGTCCGCGCTGCTTCCTGCAGCTGTTTAAATTGTGAATCGGCAGTGGGACTGGTCGGGTTGAGAAGAACGGCGACGACCGCGCCCGTGGGGATCGCCTCGTGCAGAATTTCCAGCCGTTTCGGCGTGACCTCCACGTTCAAGCTCGATATGCCCGTGAGATTACCGCCCGGCCGGGCCAGGCTGGCAACGAGGCCTATCGCGATGGGGTCGGCACCCATCTCGAAAACGATCGGGATGCTCGTCGTGACCGATTTCGCGGCGAGCGCGGCGGGCGCACCTCCCGGGGCGACAATCACGGTCACCTGGCGAGCAACGAGATCCGCCGCCAAGTCGGGCAATCGATCGTGCCGCCCTTCCGCCCAGCGAAATTCGATCGCGACGTTTCGGCCCTCCGCGTAGCCGGTTTCGCCGAGACCTTGGCGAAAGGCTGCGACCCGGCTGGCGAATGCGGCAGGGGATTGGGCGCCGAGGTATCCGATGACCGGCATCGCCGGCTGCTGCGCTCGCGCGCCCAGCGGCCAAAAATTCGATGCCGCGGCGGCGCCGGCCAAAGCGATGAACTTGCGGCGTCTCATGGCGAACATCGCGCTTCGTTTCCTCCGGCGTCCGGCGCGCCCGACCGACGGGCGAGTATACCTCCGTGCCACTAGGCCGGAATGTAGAGCCCCAGAAGGACGACTAGGAGAGCCAGGCTCAAATAAAGCAGGGCCGCAGCCATGTCGGCAGCCCAATCCCGCCTGTTGGCTAGAACCCTAGCGCGCGGGAGCAGACCAGGCTTGCCGCTTGCACCGATTCCACTCCGCGAAGTGCCTTCGCTTTCGCGGAGACGACAAGCATATTCGGTATAGGCTACGATAGCACGGTGACGCAGCCGCACACCAGCGAGGCACGCATGCCAATCAGTTCGAAGTATCTCTTTGTGGTGAGCATGGATGTGAATCCCGACAAGGAAGCGCTCTTCAACGAGGTCTACGATACCGAGCACATCCCCAATCTTCTCAAGGTGCCGGGCGTGCGCGCGGTGACGCGGATGGCGGGAGAGCCCTTTGTCGTGAGCATCGGCGGCGAGGAGAAGAAGGTCGCGCACGAGGGGGCGCGCTACAGCGCGATGTACGAGATCGATAGCCCTGACGTCCTCATCAGCCCGGAATGGGCCAAGGCGGTCGAAGACGGCCGCTGGCCGGGCCAGGTGCGGCCGTTCACGCACAACCGGTGGCACGCACTTTATAGTTGCACTGGCGCAGACCTATCCCAGTCGGCCCATCAACGTGATCGTGGCGTTTCCGCCGGGCGGCAACACCGACATCATGGCGCGCGCGCTGCAGAACGAAATGTCCAAGGCGCTCGGCCAAACGATCGTCATCATCAACAAGCCGGGCGCCGCCGGCACGCTCGGGCTCGCGGAACTGAGCCGGACTGGGCCCGACGGGTACACGATTGCGCTCACTCCGAACAATCCGCTCACGGCCCAGCCGCACGTGCAGAAACTACCCTACGCGATGGACAGTTTCCGCTACGTCTGCCTCACCTATTTCGCGCCCTATGTGTTGATCGCGGGGCCGCAGGCGCCGTTCAAGACCTTCGAGGAGTTTGTCGGTTTCGCCAAGGCCAAGCCGGAAAACCTCGTCTACGGCCATGCGGGCCTCGCGAGCCAACCGCATCTCGGGATGCTGGCTGTGCTCAAGGCGATCGGCGCCGAGGGGCTCGGCGTGCCGTTCACCGGCGCAGGTCCGATGGCGCAGGCGCTGCTCAGCGGCACCGTGATGGCGATCACCGAAACGCCGGCCGTTGCGGCGGCCAGCAATCTGCCGCTGCTCGCCGCGCTCTCCGAAGCGCGTATCGCCGCGCTGCCCGATCTGCGCACGATGAAAGAGCGGGGCTACCCCGCCACATCGTTCACCGCCGGCGGCTTGATCGCCCCGGCGGGCACATCACCGGCGGTGCTTGCTACGCTCGAGAAGGCATGCGCCGAGGCAACCGCGCGCGCGGAGTACCAGACGATCGCCGCGCGGCTCAACGTCGAGGCGCGCTATTTGCCGGGCGACACCTTCCGCAAGCTGTTCGACGCCGATTCGATCGACAACGCCGACGCCATCAAGCGCGCGGGCCTCGCGGCGAATAAATGACAATCCGTAGCCCGGATTGAGCGCTGTCGCTATAGCGCAACAAGAAGGGTGTCGTTGATCCGTCGTATGCGGGTGCGGCCGCTGCCGATGTCGTCCATTGCCTCGGCCTCTGCAACCGGGGGCGCAGCCTGCAATTGCGACAGGAACTCGCGGTCTGACTCAGTCTCGCCCACGAGAACGACGATGTCGCCTCGCTGCTGAGCGAAGACGAATCGAAGTACGTCGGAGATGCGCGCAACGAAATCCTGCACGTTGTCAGGAGCCGGTTCCGTCATTTGAATACTCCACCCACGGAGCAGGCGCGCCAAGCCTGCCATTTGCAATGTCGCTTCTCACATGGTCAGTCGCGCGAGCGGCGCGACAGGTTCAAACCGACAAACTAAAGAGTTAAGGCGAGATGTGCACCGGGTGCGTTAACTAAATCGACCGTTTTGTGAGGGCCATCACAGTGGCGGTTACCATGTGCTGGCAGTCTGTGAATGATGGCGGACGCGCAAAGCGACCGCACATGCCTTTTGCGTTCGACCGCAGGTCAGGCAACGCAGGGCGCAGTCGAACTTGCCGGCTGTCCGAGTGCCAGAAGGCGCAGATCCATGGCCGATCGACCCAATGAGTTGAAGGAGACGGCGGCACAGTGCTTGGCGTTGGCGCACTCGACCACCGATCCATGCACGCGCGCGGCGCTCCTCACCATGGCGCAAAAGCTTTACGATTGGGCGACCAAACCGGCGGACGATTACGAAGCGGCGCAGCGCGAGTTCAATGATCGGCAGATGCTGCCCCGCTCGAGCATGCAGCAACAGCAGCAGATGCAGCCGAAGAAGGAAGAGTAGCGCGGACGACTGGTCGCAGGGACCTTCTCTACCTGATCGGTTTCGCTCAACCCGTCCCTACGGGCTATCGTGCCCAATACGCCTCTTCCCGCGCCAGCCACTCGCGCAAGAGCCGGACGTTGCGGCGATTGGCGCGCCATATCACATCGAAGGCGTCGCCCACGACCGGCACCGCGCCGAAAAACCCGTCGAGCGCGACATTGGCGAGCATGCGCATGATGACGTGCAAAGGCGCCCCCAGCTGGCGCGCCTCGTGCACGATGTAAAGCGAGATCGCGGTGGTGATCGCGTCGCCGATTCCGGGAAGAAGCCCGATCAGCGCATCGAAACCGAAGCCTGTTGGTCATGGGGCCGTCCTCCGCCGCCCAAATAGGGACGCCGCGCGCCATACGCAAGCATCCACCCGCGCGTCGGTTGAATTGGAACCGCAGCAGCGGCAAACTCGGTGCCCTTCCCACACAAGGGGAGGGAGCAGACCGAGTGCGCGGCAGCCGTGCGTCGAGCCGAAAGGGCTTCCGCCCCACTAGCATAGGATGGGTTCATGCCCGGCGGCTGGATCGCTGTCTTTGTCTTATGCCTGTTGCTCGCTGCGTCCGCATACCTCGTCTATGAGGGTTGGACGGCACATTCCGGCGGCATTGAATTGCCCGACTGGGGCCTTGCGCTGCTGGGCGTCGGCGCCGTCTTCGGATTGGTGATCGGCTGCGGACTGATGGCGCTTGCCTTCTACAGCAGTCGACGCGGCTACGACGAGGGCGCCGCGGTTGGGAAACAGGACGAGCGCGATGCTGATGATCAGCGTTGAGTTTGAGTTTGCTGCGGCTCGCCGGACCGGTCATTCCAAAGAAGGCGGTGCAAGCGGCATCGAGCGGTTTTCCTGCGCGAAAGAGTCGATCGTTCGACCGCGCCCTAGCCATCAGAGAACGCCCAGCTTTGCGAGCATTGCCTTGCCGATGGCGACGCGCTTGGGAGCATCGGTCGCTGCCGGCATGTCAATATTCAACGAGAAGGCTGAAATCCTGCCATTCTGTTCGACCCATCCGGTCCACCACCCGAGGTTTGGCGTGCTGGAGAAGCGCCATCCGGTCTTGCCGTAAAGGACTTTGCCGTCGCGGCTTTCGAGTCGAATGATGTCGCGCGCAATCGACTGGGAGCGGATCGAGGCATCGAGCTTTTGCTGCGCGAGCCGTGCGGCGAAGCGGGCTTCCTCGACGGCGCTGATTTCAAGCGGCCCGTCCAGCCAGAACGTATCGACGGTCGTCCCCGTCTGCCGATTGCCGAAGTCGAGCCGGGCGAGCCACTCCCGATAGCGTTCGAGCCCGATGCGACGCGCAAGCTCCTGATAGATTGGAACCGCGGACAGCGCGATCGCCTCGCGCATGGACATGTCCTTCTCCCAGGTCTTGAACGGCTGCGGCCGGCCGCCATAGGGAATGATCTCGTTCTCGTCCTTCACGACGCCGGTCTCCAGCGCGATGATGGTATTGGCAATCTTGAACGTGGAAGCCGGGACGAGACGTGTCTGCGCGCGCTCGGCATTGATCAGCGTGAGGTGATCCACGTCGTAGAGCGCGAACGTGCCCGCGACGCCGTTCTCGAAGAAAACAGCCTCGAGGTCCGCCCGCCCCGTCGCACCTGCCGCCGACGGGTCGCGGCCGCATGCCATCGTGGCGATGGCACCGAGTGAAAGACCGAGCGTCGCCCGGCGCGTGAGAAAGGTAGGCGCTCTCGTCATCTTCATAGGACTCCTGGTTTTGCGCGTTGCGTGGATCAGGCTTGGCGGTTGTTGCAGCCGCCGCTGCCAGCTTCCGCGCGGCTAGCGAACCGACGACCCTACTAATTCAAGGGGTCTGGCCCTCACAAACGATCATTTGTAAGGTTTGCCATTAGAAAATTCAGGGCATGGGCATGGCCGAGTTCCATCTGCCGCTCAATGCGTTGCGCGCGTTCGAGGCGTCGGCGCGGCATCTGAGCTCCACCAAAGCGGGCATGGAGCTGCGTGTCGGGCAGGCGGCCATCAGCCACCAGGTCAAGGGCCTGGAAGCGCGTTTGGGCGTCCAGCTGTTCCGCCGGCTGCCACGCGGGCTGGCATTGACCGACGAGGGACAAGCTCTGATTCCGGCCATCGCCGAATCGTTCGGCCGCCTGCGCGCAACGCTGGAGCGGTTCGAGAAGGGTCACTTCCGCGGCATCGTCAGCATCGGTGTCGTCGGCACCTTCGCAACCGGCTGGCTGTTGCCGCGATTGCCGTCCTTCCGCGAGGCGCATCCATTCGTGGACCTACGCATCCAGACCAACAACAATCGCGTGGATCTCGCCGGCGAGGGTCTCGACTTCGCCATTCGCTATGGCAATGGCTCCTGGCGCAACACCGACGCCATTCAGCTTTTTGCGGCGCCGATGTCGGCAGTCTGCGCGCCGCAAATTGCCGAGCGGATCACCGCGCCCGCAGACCTCGCCGAAGAAGCGCTCTTGCGCTCGTACCAGGCTGATGAGTGGCCGCGCTGGTTCGCCGCCGCCGGCGTTGCCTGTCCCGCGATCAGGGGAACCATCTTCGACTCGTCCATCACGATGGCCGAGGCAGCGGCGCAAGGCGCCGGCGTCGCCCTCCTGCCGATCGCCATGTTCGAGCGGGAATTGTCGCTCGGTCGCCTGGTCCAGCCGTTCGACACCGCGGTCACGATCGGCAGCTATTGGCTCACCTCGCTGAAATCGAAGGCGGAGACGGACGTGATGCGGGCGTTTCGTTTATGGATCGTCGCGGCGGCGCAGGCGCAAAAGAGTTGAGGTGAGCTCACGTGCGAGTCCCTGCCATTGAACGACCTTCTCCATTGCCCGACATGTGATGCCTGGATGAAGAATGCCTGCGGCATATGCCGACTGCTCAGGACAGGATGGAGACGCTCATGGCTGTCAAGCGTATCGTGCCAAACATCGCTTCGGATCAGCTGGACAAGGCAAAGTCATTCTACGCAGAGATGCTGGACATGGATGTCGTCATGGATCTCGGCTGGATCGTAACGTTTGCGGCTGCGGCGAGCACGAATCCGCAGGTTAGCGTCGCAACCGAAGGCGGCTCCGGGACGCCGGTCCCTGACTTGTCTGTGGAAGTCGACAATTTCGACGAAGTCCTACTGCGGGTGCGCCGCTCCGGCCTTTCCATCGTCTACGGGCCCGTGCAGGAACCTTGGGGAGTCGAGCGATTCTTCGTCAGGGATCCGTTTGGCCGACTACTCAATATCTTGGCGCATCAATAGGCTCGTTCCTGTACGCCAGCTGTTGATTACCGAGCCGCTCAACGGCCCTTTCACACGCAGCTCTCTATCTCGCTTGCGACGATGCAGCGTGGATCGCCGGCATTACCCGGACGTCGCCGGCGAAGCGGTCATGGTCTGAACGGCGCGCGGCACTATCTGCAACGTCAAATGTAAATGGTGAACACTTCCTGTGCTTCGCGCACGCCCCGCAGCGGGTGCCGACCCATCGACAACAATAGCTCTCGCGCTCCCTGCGCGGCCTGCACGAACGACTTGGAAATCAGTATTGGCTTCCCCAGCACTTTGCATAATCCCTCAAGGCGCGCCGCTTCATTCACAGCGGGGCCGATAACCGTGAAGTCGAGGCGGTCGGCGGTGCCTATGTTGCCGTACGTGACTTCGCCAGCGTGCAGCGCGATGTTCAAGCTGAGTGCCGGATTGCCAGCTGCCGTCTCAGTGGTGTTGAGCGCCTCGACCCGTGCCAGTATCTCGCGCGCCGCCGCCAGCGCCGCGGGCGTCACGATTGCCACGTTTGCCCCGTCTGGTGGCAGGAACACGGCCAGCACGCCGTCGCCTAGAAACTTGAGGATTTCGCCGCCCGCCGCGCGCACCGGATCACCAACACAGTCGAAGATACCGTTAAGACGCCGGGTTACCTCCTCGGGTCCTGTCTCCTCAGCGAAGTTGGTAAAGCCGCGCACGTCGGCACAGAGAATCGCAGCAGCGATCCGGCTGACGGTGCCGCGCTGCACTTGCCCGGCACTGACGCGGTCGGCCGCATCGCCGCCGAGATAGGCCGCGAGCAAGTCGTGCGCTGCCGCAGGTGCAGTATTGCCCTTAATCGCCAGCGCCAGCGTCCCAGACAACTCCTCGATCGCCGCCAGTTCCAGAGCACTCCAGCCATTACCGCGTCCGACGGCCGTAGAAGTGGTCCACGATAAAACGATGCCGAACGGATTTGTTGCTGGTTGCGCGGTACTCCAGCTGAACCCGTACATGAGAGCCAGCCATTCACTCATCCCTGCATCGCGGAACTCGCGTAGTACGTCGAAATCGAGCACCGCGTCGTCGCCCACCAGCCGTCGGTGCAATCGCCGCGTCTTGGTCTCGAGCATGTGGCGGAACGGACTTGTCTGCCATACCGGCGTAGCCATGGTCGCATGGCCGAAATCGGTGACTTCGGCGATTCGCCCGTCATTCCACGTGAGCGAATACGCCCGCCGCAGCGGATGCAGCCCCGCGATGGACAGAAAACCCCGCGCGATCGGCACGCCCGCCGCGGCCAACCGCTCGCAGAACCCGTCGAACAGCGCTTCCGCCGCTACATCGCTGGTCCCGGCCTCGATGAGCCAAGCATGCAGGGGGATGAGGTTGGGTCTCAAATCTGGCATGCCCTAGAAAAGGTGGCGTGTGGGCCCGCATTGCGCAATGCTTTTCCACTCGACCCTTGGCATAAGGGCAGCACATGCAGTCCGACCGGACAGCCGTAGGTTTTGCGCATTCACTTCATTGATCGCCCGCAAACCTACACTAGAGCCTGCTAAGCCATTACCAGATGAATGGCACGAGGCGATACTTCACCTTTGTCTGGTACTCCGTGTAGCCCGGAAGGTTCTGTCTCAGGAATCGTTCCTCATCGAGCAGCCTCCAGATCAGGACCGGCAATAGGAGGAAAAGCAGGAAGAGCCCCCACCACGAGTCGAGGGCAAGCGGTATGCCGACCGACATCACGAGTGCGCCGGCATACATCGGATGCCGCACGAGAGCGTAGGGACCCGTCGAGATGACCGTTTGGCCTTCGGCGATCTGAATCGTGGAGGCGCCGTAGCTGTTTTCCCTGAACACGAAGAAGATGAACAGGAAGCCGAGGGCGATCAGCCGGCACCGATGACCATCCAAACCGGTGATCGAGTGCCGGAAATACCAGCATCGCAATGAATCCGAGCGTCGCCAATACCATGATGATCTTCTGCGCTGGTTCTTTCTCCGCCCGGGGTCCGACATTCATGCGCCGTTCGAGAAGTTTCGGATCGCGGAGTGCGAGGTAGACGGTAGTGGCTCCCGATGTACATCCGAACACGGCCATGAAAAGCCATGCCTGCCAATAATCGAAAGTCCCGGCAGGAATGAAAAGGAGCGCCGCCAGCGCCACAATGCCGAACAGGGATGAGCGGAGTATGCCGAAGAGGGATGAGCGGAGGGCGCGCCTGGTGACATCGTTCATATCCCCGATATTAGAACTTTCCCGGAAGGCGGAGGAGTCCGGATGGATGCGGCGCGTTGCGCGCACGCGCCAAGCGCGACGACGGATGCTACCGCCGTGCGCCCCGCAGTGTTTCTGACGGGCAACAATCGCCAATATTCTTCGTGCAGAGCAGGGCAATCGCGTTCGCTGGCCGCGCCCGGAAGCACGGCTCTCCTTATACTTAAGGGCCTCGATCAGTGGCGAGGTGGCCGCGAGCGCGTTCAGGGGCAAGCATGGGAACGAAGAAATCGCGGCGCCGGTTTTGGCCGCACCTCCTGGCAGGCGCAGCCATTGGCGCGGCACTTGCGCTCCCTGCGCCGTTGGCCTCGGCGGACGAAGTTGGGGAGAGTTTCTGGACCCCTGGATCGTTCGGGAGTCTCGCCGCCACGCCGGCGCAGCCCGGCTTCTCGCTGAGCTCGGGCTATTATCACACCTCGACGACGGCCGGCAGCGAGGTCGCGCGCGCCCGCTTGATCCGGATCGGCCGGCTTTCCGGCACGGCCGAGGAAAGCGTGAGCGCGATCTCGATCTCACCTGAAGATCTGGCCATGATCACGCCGGCATACACGTTCGCGACACCGGTTCTCGGCGGCCAGGCGGCGATCGCTCTGACCGCCACTTATGGCCGCAAGCGAACGATCGACGATGTGAACATTAGCGGCCCGCTCCTGATCGGATCGTCCGCGATCACGCGCTCCCGCTTTCGAGTCGATCAGCGACACGATCACGGGTTTCGGGGATCTGTCGCCGCAGGTCTCGCTGCGCTGGAACGCCGGTGTCCATAACATCATGACCTACGTCACCGGCAATATTCCCGTCGGCGCCTACAGCCGCGCCCGCCTCTCGAATATCGGCATCGGCCACGGCGCGTTGGACGGCGGGGCCGGCTACACCTATTTCAACGAGCAGACGGGATATGAATTTTCGGCGGTGGCGGGACTGACGTACAACTTCATCAATCCCCATACCCAATATCAGAACGGCGTCGACGTGCATCTCGATTGGGGCGCGTCGCGCTTTCTGACCAAGCAGCTGCAGATCGGCTTGGTGGGTTATCTCTACAATCAGGCGAGCTGCGATGGCGGCTCCGGAGACCGCGTCGGGTGCTTCCAGTCGCGCGTTGCAAGCGCCGGCGCGCAGCTCGGCTATACGATCCCGATGGGTGCGCTCGACGCAAACGTGAACCTCAAGGCCTACAAGGAGTTCGCCGCAGCGAACCGGCCGGAAGGCTGGAACCTGTGGCTCGCCTATACGCTCGCGCCAGCCGAGCCTGCGCCCGCGCGCTCAACCGCGCCGCCGCGGCGCATGTACGCGAAATAGAGCGTGAGCAGTAGCAATCCGGGATGGCCGGCGAAGGCGGCGCGCGGATTCCGCATTCAAGGGCGGCAGGAGCTGCGCGCGTCGAACATCACAGCAATTGGACGGTCGATGAGAACGCACAAGGGGTGGGCCCTTGTGGTTCCGCATTGCTATGTCGAAGTCATTACCAAAATGGCTTTGCCTTGCCGAAGGCGCCGTACGCACGCTCCGCGTCTTTGAGCACGGATGCGATGCGGGCCTCCTCACGGCCAGAAAGACGACCGGCAGCGAATGCCTTCTTGGCGCGGCCTTCACGCTTTTGGCCGCTGGCGTCATGTCCATCGACGAGACGTTCGGTTAGTCCCTCATGCACCGCGATGTCGTTTAAGTCCCCGAGGGCGTCCTGCAGTTTCTCCAAGCAGGCCACGAAACCCTTGCGTCGGCGCGTGGCTTTCTTGCCGAGGAATGCGCCGGCAAAAAATTCCGAGGCGTAGCGGAGCTTCTTGGCTTGAATGCGCATCTTATGTCGACGCTGTGGGTCGAGCGCGTGCAGCTGCGCGCCCACTTTCATAATCTTCTTCCAGTGTCGCCTCAGCTCGTCCGTGGCAGCAGACACAATCGGTTGTTCTCGCAGCGAGCGGGCGAGATCGTCGGTGCTGCGCGTCCAGCCGCCAGCCTCGATCCAGGCCGCCGTGTCGAGAACAAGATCGCGAAAGCGCGTGGATTCGATGGCCGCGGTGGCGCGGTCAAAGGCATCCTCGCGTCGTTGCTGAAGCTCCCTGGCAAGCAGCGCCGCTCCTGGTCCATTGGGCTTGCCGTCCGTGACCGGCCTCACAACCCGCTTGATGAACACGTCAAGCTCGCGCGCCGGACCCAATTCCTGAGTGATCCATCTGAGTTGGGTCTTCATTTCCTCCGTCTGCGGATCAAGAAGCATGTCGCCAAACAGCGAGATTGCCGCGCGCAAGCGCCGCAGAGCAACCCGCATCTGGTGCAGTCCTTCTGCGTCGCCGCCGAGCGTGGCAGCTTGGTTGGCGACGAGTTGGCGCAGGCACGCCCTGGCGATCGCTTGAAATGCGGCTTGCCGACTGTGGGCTGGCGTAAGCGCAACCGGTGCTGCCTTCACCGCCTCAGCCGCCCTGCCGGCGATGAGAGCGTAGCCGTGCTCGGCCTTGCTCTTGACCGCAAGCTGAACTGGCACTTCCTCGGCAAGCATGCGCGCGAGCTTGAAAAGCTCGGCAGATTCGCCGCGCTTGAGCTCCAATTCCACCTCGCAAAGCGGTGAAGACTGCCGACCCGCTTCGACCTTTCCTCTGTCGATGGTGAGCTCGATCTCGCTGTTTCCGCTTTGGATCGGATAGATCGTGCGGCGCACCCGTGTCTCGAATATCGGCTTCAAGCCGCGTCGTACCTTTTTGGTGAATACGGGGGCGAGGGCGGCGTCCCGCGCGACGTCGAGGTCGGGCTGCCTGCCGCGGATGGGATGCTCCCATTCGTTACGGCTAAATAGCGTGCCGCTTTCGCCGTTTTCCTGCTTGATGGTCTGAATGTGGCGGCGGCCGACGCGCCGCACGCGCAGCGATAGACCCTTATCGCGTAGCCTCAACTTGTCGGTATCGAAATAGACCGACACCAGGGTAGCCGGCTTGGACGATTTCTTCCGCGCCGCCTGCAGCAATGAGCTGCGGGCGAGTCGATAGAGGCTATGGGTTGGCACGTCGAGCTTGAGCTCGACTTCGCGCGCGGGCGGCATGGGATACGCTGAAATCAGTACCGAAGCTAAATAATTGCCGATTTCGCCTGCAATTTCTAGAGGGGGTCAGTGAGTGGGTCTCGGTAGCGTCTTGAGAATTGTGAAGGCCGCAGGTTCGGCTGCGCTACATAAGCCTTTACCAAGGTGGATCGGTCTGCAACGCAGGTCTGCGCCAATTCATAGCAGCGAGCGGCTTTGAGCCATGGTCCGAACTGCTTGTCTTACAAGTTCGGACTGCCGAATACGCTCAACCGCGTCGTCTTCTCGTCATCGCCGGTCCACGCATCCGCCGGATCCCATTTGTGTACTTGACCGCAGGCCGGGCAGCGCACGGGAATAGGAACGCGAGGAAGGCTTTGGAGCACAACCCACTCAGCCTTGAGCCCGGTTGAGATTGGTGCACCCGTGCGCGGGCACTGAACGAAGATGTCAGCCAACTGAGAACTCCCTTGGTGACGGGACAAATATCCGCTGATCGCTGCCAAGCGTACATTTTTGCATGCGACATTGCCTTGGGTAGGATCGTTGCGCCCTGAACATGGGCGACAGCGCGGCGGCGTCCGCTGTCCAAAATTTTCGGGCTGATTCGATTTTAAAGTGCCGAAGGAGTCCAGCACATTTTTTGAGCCAGTGGATAACTCAGGCAAACTTCGGCCGTCGCTGCACAAGACGCCGCAATCTGTGCCACCTTCATCGTCATCGCGCGGACATCGAACGATCATAGAAGGGGCCATCGCGTCGTGTGGCGCAGGTCGATCCCATCACCATGGCCCATTCTAAGCACACCATCAAAGCTTTCGACTCTGACCTAGATGAACTCGCGCGGACCATCGCAGAGATGGGCGGGCTGGCCGAGAGGCAAATTGCCGAGGCGACGGCAGCGCTGACGACGCGCGACAGCGGTCGCGCACGGCGCATGATTGCCGCCGACGCGACGATCGATGCCATGCAGCGCAATATTGAGGAAAGGGCGGTTGAGACCATTGCGCGGCGTCAGCCGGTAGCAGGTGACCTTCGGCAAATCATTGGAATCTTGCGAATTGCGAATGAGATCGAGCGCATAGGCGATCTCGCGAAGAATATTGGCAAGCGCATCATTGCGATCAATGGTGAAGAGATGCCGCCGAGGTCAATGCGCGGGGTCAACCACATGGCCACCCTCATGCTGGCCCAGTTGCGGGATGTCCTTGACAGTTTCGCGCGCTGCGATGTCGCGAAGGCACTCGACGTTTGGACGCGGGACCAAGACATTGACCGCCTGTGCACAAGCTTATCCCAGGAGCTTCTTGCCGACATGATGGAACAGTCCGTCGCCATGTGCTTCGGCGCTCACCTGATGTTTTGTACGAAAAATCTCGAGCGCATCGGCGACCATACGACCAATATCGCGGAGGCGGTTCACTACATGGTGAAGGGCGAGACGCCTCTGCGAGAGCGACCAAAGGCAGATTTCGCCAGTATGCTCACTGGGGCGATGGGGCGGACATACAGAGTCCGGCTCCAGCCAACGCAGCATCGCCGGAGCGAATTAACCCCGCTTTGATGGACGGCATGAAATCACCCTCGAATGGGCGGCGCTTTCGTTAGCCAGCGCATCGCTCTTCTTGGGCTCTCCCCACCCGCCGGTCACTGAGCCTGGACGTTCACCGCCGCCGTCGCATTCCCGGCGGTTGCCGTGATCAACGCCCGGACATCGCCGCCAATGGATCGACGTGGTCACGTTTGACGCGAGCTCGGCTGGCGTTCGGGCCTCGAAACGCATTGGCACTGCACGCGGAAGCGTTCGTGCTCCCGGCTCGTGCGCCTGTTAACGTCGCTTTAAGCAGGACCAGCCGAGCATGCGCGCCGCCCAGATCGTATGGAGGCGCGAGTAGGGGTTTTGAGGCGCGGCGGACACATACGCGCAGACTGGCTGCGCGAGATGCGCGCCTGGATCATCGGCGCTCTCGCGCTGCTCTCGGCAACGCCGACGCTTGCTCAATCGAACGTAGAGCTGTCGCACCGGTTGGGCAGCGGCGAGATTCGCACCGGCGACGGCCGGCTGGTCGATACGCTGTCCAAGCCGGAACTCGTTTGCCTGTTTTATCTGATGTGGTGGTATGAGTCGCAGAATGCCTGCACGTCGACTGAATTGAAAACCATGCAAGGCAGCTGCGGCGAAGACCTCAAGCCCAAGGCCGACGCCTGCCAATTGACGCATTGAACTGCTGAGCCCGCGCCGTTACGTCCCCTGACGGCGCGTAGCGGGGCCCCCGCCGCTACCGCGCCTAATCGAGCGAGATGTTCGCTTCCTTGGCGAGCCTGGTCCAGGTCGCGAACTGGCTCGCCACCAGCGCCCGCATCTCGGCGGGTGTGGTCGCGCGCGGATCGCCGCCCATGCTCTCGAGCTTGCCCTTTACGTCGGCAACGGAAATGGCACGCCGTAACTCGGCATTGAGCCTCTCGACGATCGGCGCAGGCAGTTTCGCCGGACCGGCAAGCCCGGTCCAGGAGATGACTTCAAATCCGGGGATGCCTTGCTCCGCGACCGTCGGCACGTCGGGGAAATCGCGCCAGCGCGTCCTGCCCGTGACGGCAAGCGCGCGGAATTCGCCGGAGCGGATGCGCGCGCTGATGGGCCCCGATGTGGCGGCGATGAAGTCGATGTCGCCCTGCAGCATGCCGGTTATGGCCGGCGCCTCGCCGCGATAGGGAATGTGCAGAAACTTGGTTTTGGTGTCATGACCTATCAATTCGACGGTGGTGTGGAGGATCGAGCCCACGCCGGCCGACCCGTATTTGAGGGCGCCGGGATTTTTGCGCGCCTCCTCGATCAGGTCCTTGAGCGTCTGGAAGTGGGAGTCCGTGCGCACGCAAATCAGGAACGGATAGAAGCTGGCGACCGAGATCCATTCGAAATCGTCGACGACCTTGTAGTTGACGTTCTTGGAGAGCGCTCCATGCGCAGGATGGGCGCTGGGAAGGACCAGGAGCGTGTAGCCGTCGGGGTCGCTACGCGCGACCGCCTCCGCGGCGAGGCTGCCGGCGACGCCGGGCTTGGCCTCGATCACGATCGACTGCCCGAGCCCCTTCGACATCTCGTTGCCAAGCAGCCGGCCGATGATGTCCACGTTCCCGCCCGGCGGGAAGCCGTGCATGAACTTGATCGGGCGGCTGGGATAGTCCTGCGCCACTGCTGCGCTTGCCGCCGCAAGGAGCGCGACGAGCGCGCCGAGGATTGTCCTGCTCATTATCCTACTCTGTCCGTGTATCCTTAGATCTCACGTCCCCCGCCGAGCCATTCTTCGGCACTCAGCCGCATGCTCCATGTATTCCGAGACTTTGCGCATCGTTGCTCTCATTCGATTGCTTAAGCCGCGATGCGGTCGCCCAGCGAGCCCTATCTGAACTTGAAATTCTTGTAGGGATCGAAACGCTGCTTGTTGGGGGTTAGCTTTGTTCCGCCGCTTGCGGCCGCGGCATTCTGGTTTTGCACCTGCAGAGTTTCAGGACGTGTTCCGCCCGCTTTGCGCGCGCTGGCCTGGCCTGCGAGGCCCATGAAAACCGCGAGTGTAAGGACAAAGGCGAATGCATTGCGCATGGCGGCCTCCTCGGTAACCGGGCAATGGTTACACGTCGTCTGGCCGCCACGCTATATCGGTTTGGCGTGTATGGACGGGCTTAAGCCTCTTAAGGCTAACCCATCCTACGGCACTCCCCTTTGCGGGTGCCTTGGTACCCAGAAGGACGAGGCCGCGAGGCTCGAGCCCCTTACGTGTCGCCGCGTTGCGCGAACCGTCCGCGCATCAACCTGGTAATGGCGTCGGCGGCTTCGCGAGCGCCGGCCGCGCGCTGGTCGAAGCCGACATTGCGCAGCGCGCGCTCGAGGACGGTTCTCGACTCCTCGACGGAGAGCGTGCCTTTGTCCAAAAGTATCTCGAGCAAGGCGGTGACGATCGCGCCCCCGGCAATGGCCGAACCAAGGGCGAGCTTGTCGCCTGTGCTGTTGTTAGCGGCCATCACCTTCCCCCTTCGCTCGTGGGAACGCAATGACGCTGCTCAGGCGGCTGTTCGGTCAATACGTAGTTCTTCGTATGGCTGCGTTATCTTCCCGACGGAAGCCGACGGAAGTAGCCCGGATGGAGCCTTATGACTCGACGCGGGCTACAACCCGCGTCGTGCTCGATCCCATCCTCTGCGCGGAAGCCGAGTTCGGCGCACATTTGCAGGATGGCCGTGTTTTCGGCCAACACATCGCCGCTTAAGGCTCAACCCGGCCGACGCGCCTTGGTCGTGAGCCAATCGCGCGAGCGGCCGGAGCGATAGGATGAGCCGAGGCGCTTGGACACGATGCCGTCGAGGCCCAGCTCGCAGGTGTAGCGGAATGCGACGTCGCCCGCCTCCGCCACGTCCTCGCTCAGCTGCAGGGCGGGCTTGGCATGCTCGAGCAGCTTCGCGAGCAGGGACTTGCGCGTCTCGATCGGCTCGCGCCGCAGATCCCGGCCGTCGAGCTCGAGCAGATCGAAGGCGAACAGGACGACGTTCTCGCGCCGACGGGGAAGGCCATCCTCGTCGCATGCGACCGCCTGGCCATCGATCAGGCAGGAGCGGCAACGCAGCAACCCGACGGCGATGGTGATCGCCGGATAGCGCTCGCTCCAATCAAGACCGTTTCGCGTGAACAGCCGCACGCCGGCGGAACTGCGCCGCGCCATGACGCGGTGGCCGCGATGCTTGATTTCATGAATCCAACCAGGCTCCGCCGGCGGCCGTTCGGCCGCGCTCGGCAGGCAGGGCGCAATGAAGCCTGTGGGACGCGATCGGTGGGAGCGCATATGCCACTCCTTCCGGAAGATTAACGCGGGTAATGTCATATTGCATGTGACCGACATGGCGGCCCTCTCTTTGCAGCAGCAGCGATGCGTTGACCGCCGGACCACCGCCCTCATCAGCTCAGCCATCCCGGGGACAAAGCCCACGGCTTTGCCGATGTGGCGATGCTCGGCCCGCGCTCCATCAACCCGCTCTCCCCGTAGCTCTCGAAAGGGCTGCGATCGGCGGCGCCGTGCACGAAGCCGACGGTGGGTACCGCCGCGGCGAAGTAAAACAGGCTCGCCCGTTGGTGCGTGGACAAACCCGGCGAGTAGGAACGATCAGCGATCATGGTCTTTCTCCCCTCGGCTCGACGCGGGGTTGTTCGATCTATCCCGTCTGACAATGTGCCGCTGCGTGCGAGCCAAGTCCTGGGTGCAAACCTGAAACGGTCTGAATCTCGGCCGTAGCCCGGATGGAGCGAGGCGACATCCGGGGCTCCTCAACCCTTCCGTCAGTAGCCGTTCGACCCAAACGACGAGCTCCCCGGGGACATCGGGGCCGCGTTCGCCGGCGGGGCGAACGTGGGACCGGCGATCAATGCGGCCAGTGCGAGAGCGGCGATAAGCACTTTCATGACACGTCTCCATCTTTGGACCCTTGTCCTGATTTGGACATCAGCGCCGCGACCGATCGGCCGGCGCCTGCGCACGAACATGTCAGCTCCTGCGCTGCCGGCCTGTGATGGGGATCACAGCCTTCAGAACGATTCAGAACGATTCAGGACGTTCAGATTGGCCCGCCAGCGCGAAGTCTTCGACTGCCGTCCAGACGGTCCTTCAACTCGCAGTTTTCAGGCGGCGTTGCGGCCGGTCTGAGCGAGCACGACGGCAAGCCTTGCAAAAACGTTGGCCCAGTCGCGGCGCGCCAGCTGCATAAATTCCGGTTTTGTCGCGTGCGTCAGGCTAAGTTCGCACCCGCTTTCGCATACATTCAATTCAACGGTTACGCGCTCAAAATTGAGGGAATATTTCTCGGCCAGAAGTGCGAACACGAGTCCGTGCGGCCGAACGACGTCCAGATATTCGCCCACATATTCGACTTTCTGACCGTTCCGCCGCCCTGCGACGTAAAACCACCCGCCTACGCGGGCGTCGATTTCCACACAGCTGCTCTGTCCCACCGCAAACAGCCATTTTTCTGCTGTTTTCGAGTCGGTCCAGGCATCGAAGACGCGCTGCGGCGGCACGCTGAACGCACGCGTGAGGCGAACGTCGATGAGCTGCTTGGTCTTCATTGCGATTGTCTCAGAAGTGGGGTCAACCCACGACTTAGGTGTCGATTCGGGCGGTTGCAGCATGCGTCCTCCGTTGGTCGACGAACAACTAAAGTTGAAATCCTTTCGCCTCAAATCGGACATGATTCGACGTGTGATCGCTGTGGTTGCCCGCACACCACCGTGGTGGACGTTATTCGATCCTTGACGACAAGACTTGCCCGATGTTGCCCATTTAGTTCGATCTTGCGGATGGTTGGTATGCCGCGCATCCAGGTGTCCGGGCATCGAACGGCACGAGAGCAAGAGATCTACCGCAAATGGCCGAGCTAATTTCATGACAGGCATGCCCAACCTTGCGGTCACCCCTCCCGCAATCGCTCAGCGTCAAAGCGCCGATTGGGGCCTGCTCCAACCCGAGCAGGTCGACGTGATTCGGCATGAGTCTTTCGATTATGAGTTCAAGGGGTCCCGGCATCTGTTGATCGCATCCGAGCGCGCCGAGAGGCTCGACGGCGAAACGCTGCTCGATGGATTACCGAGGTCCACCCGCCGCGAGTGGAGCGGGAAGATGACTTTCGTTCCTGCGGGGCACCGGTTCTATGGCTGGCAGAAACCGCGCAGCTTGCTGCGCAGCACTTTCCTCTACATCGACCCGGGGAGCTCGTTGTTGTCGGAACTTTGCTTCGCCGACGTTGAGTTCAGGCCACGATTGTTCTTTTTCGATCCTGATGTCTGGGCAACCGCCCTGAAGCTCAAGGCGCAGCTGCAGCATCCGTGCCGATCTCAAAGGGCCTATGTGGAAGCACTCTGTATTGCCTTGGCGCATGAGCTCATGCGGATGAACGAGGGTGGTTCATCTGTGGAAGCGAACATGCGCGGAGGACTCCCCGGGTGGCAGCAAAAGAGGGTGGCGCAATATATCGAAGAGCATCTTGCCGATGAGATCTCGCTGACGTCCTTGGCTCGGCTGGCACAGCTCAGCCCGTTCCATTTTTCCCGAGCATTCAAGGAATCGTTCGGCATGCCGCC
>WNGA01007730.1_pt1 | contig 23607 bp, 18 predicted proteins | sample 5400061 | NCBI WGS metagenome assembly WNGA01 (sample SAMN13153366, study PRJNA577476) | soil metagenome | isolation source: 100 cm soil or saprolite under grassland replicate 2 | place: USA:California | collected 2016-06-15
TGTCCCATCATTGTTTCACTCTTCACAGGTTTAAATGTACCTGCACCAACATGAAGTGTAACAAAATCGCGATGAATATTTTTTTCATCTAATTTTTTGAAAAGCTTTTCAGTAAAATGCAATCCTGCTGTGGGCGCTGCAACAGAGCCATTATATCTTGCATAAATGGTTTGATATCTTTCTTTATCACTTTCCTCTGCCTCGCGATGAAGATATGGTGGCAAAGGAACAGCGCCGGCAAAATGTAATAACTCTGCAAAGCTTAATGATTCATCATTCCAGTTTAGTTCAACTAAAAAATAATATTTTTCTTTTTTTATTTTTCTTGCTGTAAGTATAATTTCTTTGGGATCATGCTCAACCATTCTAATCATTTTAATCAGTGGTTCTTCTTTCCATTTTTTTGCACCGCCTGCCAAACATTTCCACACAACTTTTCGTTTTTGTGTCATGGCAGTTGTTATATCCGGATATTCATCACCGGGCTCTAAACAAAATAATTCTATTGTGCTTCCCGTAGATTTTTGAAACAATAATCTCGCCCCCACTACTTTGGTGTTATTAAAGACCAATAATGATGAAGCAGGAATGTACTTGTCAAGATTGTAATAAATATCTTCCTTTATCTCTCCCTGTTTATAAATAAGCAACTTGCTCTCATCTCTTTGCGGCAACGGATATTTTGCAATTCTTTCTTCAGGTAATTCGTAAAGAAAATCTTTTATAAATAATCTTTCCGGATGCATTGGTGCTAAGTAGATAAAGTAGGTAAGGTATATAAAGTAAATAGAGTATATAAAGTATGTAATGTTAAATTGATTTTGGTAGTACCATTGATGTAACTGTTGTAATTATGCAATCATTTTAATCATTCTAATTATAGTTATCGGCTCTTCCTTTTTACAATTTTTAATCCGCTCCATATATCGCTTACTGCACAAACTTTCACATCAACCCATCCTGTTGGTAAAACTATTTCTCGTATCACATCTTCGGTCACATCAGTTGTTATGCCTGAAGATTTTTTATACCATGATATCCAAATAATCAAATCATCTTTTGCATGTTGAATAATTCTTAAAAAATCTTTTTTAAGTTCTGCTTTTGATACAACAAACAAATGCACTAAATGAGCTTTTGAAATTTCATTTATTAATTGTTTACTGATATCGGCTTCCACAAAATCCATATAGTTTTTTGGAGCATTTAACAGCATCACTTTGCTCTCTTCTTTAATGCCGAGTTTCGTTAACAAAGGTGTTCCTGAATACCCTGCCATAAAATCAATTTTTTAACTGTGCACAGTTTATTAACAGCTACTCACATCTTCATGCACAATAAACTACTTCAAATATTAAGAAAAGCTTTTGCCGCATTGAGTTTCCGTTAAATTTTATCTGTGGATAAAATTGAAAGTAAAATTCTTATCATATTTGTGGGAAAAAGTGTTATTTTGTGTAATTAAATGGTAAAAATTATTTAAAACCTGCATAAATGATTGGTTTTCTTGGGGAATATGAGGCAACGCTCGATGTCAAAGGTCGCTTTCTCTTACCGGGAGGTCTTAAAAAACAACTTCCCGAAGGAGAGAACCATTTTGTTATAAGCCGCGGCTTTGAAAAATGTCTCAACTTATACCCTGTGAAAACCTGGGAAGGAATAGTGGAACGCATTGGTAAATTGAATGATTTTGACCCCAAAGTACGTCAATTTAAATTGTTGTTTTTAGGTGGAGCAACCGAGGTAGAGTTGGATACTGCAGGAAGAATCTTGCTTCCTCCTTCTCTGAAAGAACATGCTGGTCTGAGCAAGGATATTGTGCTTGCTTCAAACGTTGATAAAATTAATATATGGGATGCTGGTAAATACAAACAGTTCTTTGAAGAATTTTCATCAGATGCCTTTAGTGGCCTTGCAAAAGAAGTAATGGCAGGGAATGAGATGGTATAGGAATTGGGTTTGAGATTTAGGGATTGGTAACTTGGAATGAAAATAAAATGTGATGAAAGAAAAAAATCCAAAGTCAGAAACAGAAAATTGTAAATCTGATCCCGATAGTTATCGGGACGTAAATCCCAAATCTGATTATCACACTGCCGTTCTTTATAATGAAAGTCTGGATGCTTTACAAATAAAACCAGGTGGTATTTATGTTGATTGCACATTTGGTGGAGGCGGGCACAGCCGCGGTATTCTTGATAAATTAAATGCAAACGGACGAGTGATTGCATTTGACCAGGATGCAGACGCACAGCGAAATTTACCTGAAGACGGTCGTATCATTTTTGTGCCTCATAATTTTCGACACCTGCAAAGATTCCTGCGTTTGCATAAATATCCAAAAGCGGATGGTGTGCTTGCTGATCTCGGCGTAAGCAGTCATCAGTTCAATGAAGGGGAAAGAGGTTTTTCTACACGATTCAATGGTCCCTTGGATATGCGGATGGATCAACGATTGCAGAAGACGGCGGCAGATGTTTTACTTACTTACAGTGAAGCACAATTACACAAAATGTTTGAACAGTATGGTGAAGTAACTAATTCAAAAACACTGGCGAAGCATATTGTACAACGTCGTAAGCAAGCATCTCTCAAAACGATTAATGAATTTAAAACAATGCTGCAACCAGTTATCAAGCGCAATCCCAACAAATATTTAGCACAGGTTTTCCAGGCACTGCGCATAGAAGTAAACGATGAAATGGGCGCGTTAAAAGAAATGTTGCAGCAATTGGCAAAAGTATTAAACTCCGGCGGAAGAGCAGTTATCATTACTTTTCATTCAATTGAAGACAGGTTGGTAAAAAACTTTTTCAGGCAAGGCAGTTTTGACGAGTTACCTGATAACCCTTTTATACAACAACAAAAAACAAATGAATTAAAAGTGATAACAAAAAGACCGATCGTGCCTTCTGATGAAGAGGTGAAAAAAAATCCAAGAGCAAGAAGTGCAAAATTGAGAGTGGCAGAAAAAATGTAATGAGGAGTTGTAACTACCGTTGCGGGTTGAAGGTTGTAAGAGTTAAAAGAGTGGTGTTAACAAATTTTTTGGAGAGCCAGGCCGTTGAATAACTATGAAACTGTTGTTGCGTCGCACACTTATACCGTGAATGGTGAATGGTCAGTTTCGGTTCAGTGTTGCGAATTGCAATTTGCAAATCGCTTTGCTCAATAAAGTTCCGAACGATGAACGGAATGCGACGCAACAGGTGATGCCCGCCCATACCGAACGCTTGAATCATAAAAATAAAAAACCTAAACGACGTTCTGAGGGCTAAAAAAAAGAAAGCGGTATCAAAAAAATAAAGAAACTGTATCAAAATATGATTGAACAAAATAAACAAACAGTAAAAAACAAAAGCGTTTTTAAAAGATGGATAGGCTATGAATGGCTACTGAAGAACCTGTTGTTCTTTTTGTTCCTGGCATTGCTGGCAGTTATTTATATCGCTAACGGGCATACGGCCGATAACACTATCAGGGATATAAACGTTACCGCCAAAGAAGTGAAAGAACTGCAGTATGAATATAAAAGTTTGAAGAGTGAAGAAATGTTTAAAAGCCGGGAAACGCAGATAGTGCAAGCTGCTGCACCATTAGGCTTAAAAATTTTGAATGAGCCACCGATGAGACTAATAATAAAAGAAGAAGCCAATAACAATGAAAAATAAGAAATCGAATATCCAATTTTGAACAAGTGTTGCTAACCGGAAACACAGCAAAGCTATGGAAGTAAAACGCGACATATCATGGAGAGTTTACCTGGCATATATAGCTGTTGTGGTTATATGTGCCGGTATTTTCTGCAAAGCGTTTTACATACAGCAGGTGCAGGGTAATTACTGGCGAAGTATGAGTGACAGTCTGCATCTTAAGATCGAGGAAGTGGATGCAGACCGCGGAACGATTTATAGTGCAGATGGTGAAATGTTAAGCACCAGCATTCCGCAATTTGATATCTATGTTGATTTTGATGCTGATGGTTTGCGGGAAAATAGTGGTGAGTTGTTTCATAAAAATCTTGATTCATTAAGTTATTGTCTTGCGACTCTTTTTAAAGACAGAACAAAAGGTGAGTATGAAAAAATTTTGAACAGTGGTTATAAAAGCCATGACAGGTATTATTTGTTGAAGCGAAAAGTAAGCTTTGAAGAATACCGGCAACTGCGCAGCTTTCCATTAGTAAGGCAGGGTAAAAATGAAAGTGGTTTTATTGTGGAAGTCAGAAGTGTTCGTTTAAATCCTTATCAGTTATTAGCATACAGAACAATTGGGCTTGACAGGCAAAACACACAAAAAGTTGGTCTTGAACAAACGTATGATACGCTTTTAAGAGGCACAACAGGAAAACGTCTTGTAAGATATATAGCAGGTGGCGTTGCCGTTCCGGTTGAAGATGATTACCAGGTAGAGCCAGGGAATGGAAAAGATGTTGTAACCACACTTGATATACGCATACAGGAAATAACAGAAAATGCATTGATGAAAATGATGATGAGTAATGAGGCAGAACATGGCTGCGCTATTGTAATGGAAGTAAAAACAGGTGCAATAAAAGCAATCTCTAATTTGGGCAGAAGACCCGATGGCACATACTGGGAAGACTTTAATTATGCAATGGCACCAACAGAACCGGGTTCAACTTTTAAACTTGCAACATTATTATCAGTGTTAGAAGACAAAAAATATTCTCTCAATAGTGGTATTGATTTAAATGCAGGTACATGGCAGATTAATGGAAGAACTGTTTATGATGCTGAACAACATGGCGTGTATGTAACTAGTGTAAAACGTGCATTTGAATTAAGTTCAAATGTCGGTATGGCAAAGCTCGCATATACGAGTTATGCAAACAATCCTGTGCAATACATCGATCATTTAAAAAAGCTGCGACTGGATTCATTAACAGGGATAGACCTATATGGTGAAAGAAAACCTGTGATGTATAAACCAGGCAGCAAATACTGGAGCGCCACTACCTTACCATGGATGGCATTTGGTTACAACATTGCCATAACTCCTTTACACACTGCCATGTTATATAATGCCGTTGCCAACAATGGAAAAATGATGAAACCTTACCTGCTGCAATTTGTGCAGCAGGATGGTGTAATCATTAAGGGAACACAACCTGCAGTGTTAAGAGAAAAAATATGCAGTGATCAAACTTTAAAGCAATTAAAAGAATGTTTAATAGGTGTGTGTAAAGATTCAGGTGCCACAGCATACAAAGCATTTAAAGGAACACCTTATTCAGTGGCAGGTAAAACAGGCACAGCCCTTGTAGCGAATGGATCAAGAGGCTATGGTGATCATATTTATCAATCATCTTTTGCAGGTTTTTTCCCTGCTGATGATCCGCAATATACCTGTGTGGTGGTGATAAAAAATAAACCGCATGCACCGGTATTTTATGGAGCACTCGTGGCTGGCCCGGTTTTTAAAGAAATAGCAGATCGTTTGTACACAATGTTTGCAAAGACAAATATGCAATATACTGCAACAGAAAAAAATGATAGCATAAATTATATGTATGCAGGAACAAAGCAGGATGTAAAAAGTATCATGAATGCAATCGGAGTTAAGTATAAAGATTCGTCAAATAATAATATGCAATGGGCAATTGTAAGTAAACATGATGACAGGCCTGTAATTACTACTGCATACATACGCAGTAAAATAATGCCGCAGTTAACAGGACTGAGTTTGAAAGATGCGGTTTATATATGTGAGAATATGGGATTAAAAATAAACATAAAAGGAAAAGGGAAAGTAATAGCTCAATCACTTGATGCAGGTCAGCCTGTTGCTGCAGGCCAGTTAGTGAACATACAATTGAATTAATAAATATTTACTTAAATAGGAAGCTGAAGAGATTTGAAAAAATTACAGGATATATTATACAAAGTGCGTTTGCAATCAGTAAATGGTAAAACTGATATCGAAGTAAAAGATATGCAGATTGATTCGGGAAAAGTTTCTCAAGGCTCTTTGTTTATTGCAATAAAGGGCGAAAAGAGAGATGGTCACCAATTTATTGATAAAGCAGTTGAAGCAGGCGCAGTAGCAGTTGTGGCTGAAATGATGCCAGCTTCCCTGAAAGAAAATGTTACCTACATACAGGTAAGCAACAGCCCTGAAGCAACAGGTTACATCGCACATAACTTTTACGATGAACCATCATTAAAATTGAAACTGGTTGGCGTTACGGGTACAAACGGAAAAACAACAATTGCTACAGTATTGTTTAAGTTCTTTAAAGAATTAGGTTATCAATGCGGCTTAATAAGTACGGTGCAAAATCAGGTTGGTGAAACTATAATTCCTGCGACGCACACAACGCCTGATGCTGTAAGCCTAAATGCCTTGTTGAAGCAAATGGCAGATGCGGGTTGTACGCATGCATTTATGGAATGCAGCAGTCATGCAATTGCTCAGCATCGCATAACAGGATTATTTTTTACAGGCGCCATATTCAGCAACATTACGCACGAGCACCTTGATTATCATAAAACATTTGACGAGTATATAAAAGTGAAGAAAAGATTCTTTGATGGTTTAAGCAGCAATGCATTTGCTGTTTCAAATCTTGATGATAAAAGAGGAATGGTAATGCTGCAAAATACTGCTGCAAAAAAATACTATTACAGTCTTAAGCAGCCTGCAGATTTCAAAGGGAAAATTTTGGAGAATTCATTCACTGGTTTAGTAATGGCCATCAATGATAAGGAAGTTCATTTCAGATTGATTGGCGAATTTAATGCGTATAACCTGCTTGCAATATATGGCGCTGCTATTTGTTTGGGTGAGAATAGTGATGAGGTGTTGCGGATACTAAGCATGCTAACCAGTGCAGAAGGAAGGTTTGATTATATCATTAGCAATCAGAACATAATCGGGATTGTTGATTATGCACATACACCTGATGCTTTGGAGAATGTACTGGGCACAATAAAAAAATTAAAAAAGGGATATGAGCAGGTGATCACTGTTGTAGGCTGCGGTGGTGAAAGAGATAAAGAGAAACGACCTGTGATGGCACAGATTGCATGTGATTTCAGTGACAAGGCAATCTTCACAAGTGATAATCCCAGGAGTGAAGATCCTTATGAAATACTTCGGGAAATGGAAGCAGGATTGAGCAGTGTGGCAAAAAGAAAATTTATTTCAATAGCAGACAGAAGAGAAGCAATAAAAACTGCGGTAAGTTTTGCAAACAGGGAAGACATTATTCTCCTTGCAGGCAAAGGTCATGAGAAATATCAAATAATTAACGGTAAGCAACTTGATTTTAATGATAAGGCTGTGCTGAAAGAAATGTTTGAATTGTTGGGAAAATAAAATAGTGAATGGTGAGTGGTGAATAGTTGAATTGAATGGTCTGTCACTCACCACTGACCACTCACTACTGACAAAAATTGATTTTACGTTTTTATGTTATACTACTTATTTACATGGCTGGACCGAAAGTTTGACCTGAGTGGTGCGGGGCTTTTTCAGTTCATCACATTCAGGGCAGCTATGGCTATTGTGTTGTCTCTCTTTATTGCAACAGTGTATGGCAAACGGGTCATTAATCTTTTAAAACGTAAACAAATTGGTGAAACGGTTCGTGATCTTGGTCTTGTAGGTGAACAGCAAAAAAAAGGTACACCAACAATGGGCGGCATCATCATTTTATTATCCATACTTATTCCAACATTATTGTTTGCTGATCTTAATAAAGTATATGTGCGGTTAATGTTATTGTGTACTGTATGGCTGGGCATTATTGGTTTTCTTGATGATTATTTAAAATTAAAAGCAAGAAGAAAAGCACAGGAGCGCGGTGAGAAGTATGAAAAGAAAGACAGTCATGGTTTGGCAGGTGTATCAAAGATTATCGGGCAAATTGGATTGGGAATTATTATTGGTGCTACTTTATATTTCAGCAATAGTGTTACAGTAGAAAGAGAATTAATTGAACCCGGCAGCACAACAACGGTTTTACAAAGAGGCGAAAAAGTTGCAAAAGATTCTAATGTAATAGTAAGAAAGATTGACAGTGTTCAACGCCGTTTTGTAAAAGTAAAAACACCTATCACAACAATACCGTTTGTAAAGAGTCATGAATTTAATTACAGCAAACTTATAGACTGGATAGGCCCGGGAGCGGAAAAATATACATGGATTATTTACATCATCATCGTAACATTTATTGTAACTGCGGTATCGAATGGTGCAAATATCACAGATGGTCTTGATGGTCTTGCAGCTGGTATAAGTGCTATAATCGGTGCGGCATTGGGTGTGTTCGTATATGTAAGTGGTAACTATGTTTTTGCAGATTATCTCAACATCATGTATATCCCCAATCTCGGGGAGTTATCCATTTTTATTGGTGCATTTGTCGGTGGATGCATCGGCTTTCTTTGGTACAATGCTTATCCGGCGCAGGTTTTCATGGGTGATACAGGCAGTCTTGCACTCGGCGGTATCATTGCTTCACTTGCAATTATCGTGCGAAAAGAATTACTGATACCCATTTTTTGCGGCGTATTCTTTGTTGAAAATTTAAGTGTGGTGATACAGGTTAGTTATTTTAAATACACAAGGAAGAAGTATGGTGAAGGACGAAGAATTTTTTTGATGAGTCCCTTGCATCATCATTATCAAAAGAAAGGATTTCATGAAAGTAAAATAGCAGTTCGTTTTTGGATCATCAATATCATCCTGGTGATAGCGTCAATACTTACGTTGAAGGTAAGGTGAAAAAGGAATTGGGAATTTGGGATTAGGAATTTGGTTTTGAAAAAAATTTTTGTGTACCAGGCCAAAAATATAATTAAGCTTTCGTTGTGTCACTCACTTGCACGTTCTGATCATTATTGAGCAGAGCAAAGAACAAAAAGCACAAGAGTGCGACGCAACAAAGATGGTGAAAGTGGCGTTGGCGCTGCATTGCTTGCAAAACAAAAAGGCTATAATGTTTTTGTAAGTGATGCAGGAGCAATAAAAGAAAATTATAAACAAGAGCTCATTGACAACAAAATTGATTTTGAAGAAAGTCGTCATACAGAAGAAAAAATTCTGCATGCAGGTGAGATAGTAAAGAGTCCGGGCATTCCTGAAAAAAATGAAATGATAAAAAAGATAAGATCAGAAGGAATATCTGTAATAAGTGAGATAGAGCTTGCTTACCGCTTTAAAGATAACAGCAAAATTTTTGCTGTCTCCGGAAGCAATGGCAAGAGTACCTGTACCTCCCTTATTTATCATATCTGCAAAACAGCAGGACTTGACTGTGCTATGGTTGGCAACATTGGTTACTCATTTGCAAAGCAGGTGGCAGAAGATCCAAAGCCTTTGTATGTAGCCGAAATAAGTTCTTTTCAATTAGATGATATAAAAGATTTCAGACCAGAGATTGCTGTGCTGCTCAATATTACGGAAGATCATTTGGACAGGTATGATTATAAGTTTGAAAATTATATCAACAGCAAATTCAAAATTATTGAGAACCAGCAACCAGATGACTATTTCGTTTACTGCGAAGATGATGAAGTGATTAAACAGCATTTAAAAAAAATTATTACCAAAACTAACCTACTGCCATTTTCTATGAATCATGAATTAAACAAAGGAGCCTGGATCATAGGTGACCAGATGACGATAAAAGTGGACGATGAAAGAATAGACATGAGTGTTTATGATTTTACATTAAAAGGAAAACATAACCAGTATAATACTATGGCAGCATGTATTGCGACAGCAACATTGGGTATTCGTAAGGAAAAAATACGTGAAGCTGTTGCAACATTTAAAAGTCTTGAGCACAGGATGGAATATGTTGCCTCTATACGCGGCGTGGAATTTATCAACGATAGCAAGGCAACAAATATAAACAGCACATGGTATGCATTGGAAAGTATGGAAAAGCCAACAGTGCTCATACTGGGCGGTGTAGATAAAGGCAATGATTACTCACTTATAGAAGACCTGGTAAAGGAAAAGGTGAAAGCAATTGTTTGTCTTGGTATTGATAATAATAAAATTCATGAAGCATTTGAAAATGTAGTGCCGGTTATTATTGATACATATAGTGCAGGTGAAGCTGTGGATCGATCTTTTCGCCTTGCAGAAAAAGGAGATACCGTATTGCTAAGCCCGGCTTGTGCAAGTTTTGATCTTTTTAAAAATTATGAAGACCGTGGCAAACAATTTAAAGAAGCAGTGAAAGAATTATAAATACCCCCTCCCCTAAAGGGGTTAAAAGAGAAAGTATGAATGATACTATAAATCAATTAATAGATGTAGAAAGCTCCTTCAGGGGTTTGGGGCATCGTACAAAGGGCGATAAATATATCTGGGGCATTGTTGTGCTGCTGGCTATCACATCATTGCTTGTTGTGTACAGTGCAACGGGTTCACTCGCATATAAAATGTATAAAGGAAATACAGAAGTGTATTTATTCAGGCAGCTTTCATTTATTTTGCTTGGTTTTATGCTGATCTATTTTTTGCATCGCATCAATTATACATTGTATTCACGTGTATCGTTGATCCTTTATCTTATATCAGTGCCGTTACTGATATACACACTTTTCTTTGGTACCGAAATTAATGAAGGCAGCCGATGGATAAAACTTCCCGTAATCAATGTAACCTTTCAAACCAGTGATTTTGCAAGGCTTGCACTATTTATGTATTTATCAAGACAATTAAGCAGAAAACAACACGACATAAAAGATTTTAAAAAAGGATTTTTACCGGTCATTATTCCCATTGTTATAACCTGTGTATTAATAATGCCGGCTAACTTATCCAATGCGTTGCTTACAGGTGCAACCGCATTGCTGTTATTATTTATTGGTCGTGTAAGCGTAAAACACATTTTATCGGTGTTGTGCATAGCATTAATTCCTGTTGCCATCATAGTAAGTGTTGCTGTTACTACGCATAGCGATAAAACCAAAAGTTCTATTACACAAAACCTGCAGTCGGTTGAGCGTTTTGGAACGTGGGTAAAACGTGTGCAGGATTTTATTTATACAGAAGACGCGGAAGTGCCATACCAGGTGCAGCAGGCAAATATTGCTATTGCCAATGGTGGTGTTCTTTTTGGTCTTGGTCCCGGAAACAGCAGGCAAAGAAATTTTTTGCCGCAGGCTTACAATGATTTTATTTATGCGATCATCATTGAAGAGTATGGATTGCTTGGCGCCGCATTTATCATTTTTATTTATCTCATTTTTCTGTTCAGGTGTATTCGCATATTCAGGCGCTGCCCTTATGCATTCGGGGCATTCCTCGCGTTAGGACTCAGTTTTACATTGGTGATACAAGCTGTTGCAAACATGGCGGTTAATGTAAACATTGTGCCTGTAACCGGTGTAACGCTGCCATTAATCAGTATGGGTGGAAGTTCATTCTTGTTTACTTGCGCATCAATCGGCATCGTGTTAAGTGTAGCAAGAAATTTAGAACAAATGGAAGGGAAAGCTCAGGAACAAATAATTAATACACCAATAGAAGAAGATAAATAATTTTTTTATGGGCCATGCAATAGAATGTAAATGTTGCATCCGTTGCGTCGCACTCTTATACGTTTAGACCATGATTGAACGATGAACGAAAATGAAAATACGGGCCGATATAATAGCTCCACTTTAGGGGATGGGGCCACGATGAGTGAAGAAAAAAATATAGATGAAGTTTCAAGTTCCTCCTTTGTGCGGCGGAGGGAGCTTGGTATTATCATAGCAGGAGGTGGAACAGGCGGGCATATTTTTCCTGCTGTTGCAATCGCCAATGCATTAAAGCAACAAAGGCCGGATATAGACCTTCTTTTTGTTGGCGCAAAAGGAAAAATGGAAATGGAAAAAGTACCGCAGGCTGGTTATAAAATAAAAGGTCTTGATATAGCTGGTTACGATAGAAGTTCTTTGTTTAAAAATTTGAGTTTGCCATTCAAGTTGATAAAAAGTTTTTTACAGGTAAGAATCATTATCAACACATACAAACCTGCTGCTGTGGTTGGTGTGGGTGGCTATTCAAGCTTTCCTGTTTTACGGTTTGCACAAAGCAAAGGGATACCAACATTCATTCATGAGAGTAATTCATTTGCAGGAAAAAGCAATATGCTGATTGGAAAAAAAGCAACAAAGATTTTTGTTGCCACTAAAGGAATGGAGAAATTTTTCCCGGCAGAAAAAATTATGGTAACAGGTAACCCGGTAAGAAAATCTATTGTGCAATCATCAACAACAAAAACAGAAGCAATAAAATATTTCGGATTGGAAGAAAATAAAACGACAATCCTTGCAGTAGGTGGCAGTTTGGGCGCAAGAAGCATCAATGAAGTAATAGCTGCGCATATACATGAATTTGAATCACTGGATTTACAATTGATTTGGCAAACGGGTAAAGCAACCGGTGCAGCTTATATAGACAGGGGAAAAAATTATAAAAATATTTGGGTGAATGATTTTATACAGGAAATGGATAAAGCTTATGCTGCGGCAGATGCAGTAATATCAAGGGCAGGTGCAATGTCTGTGGCGGAATTATGTGTGGCAAAAAAGCCTGTTGTGTTTGTTCCGTATCCTTTTGCAGCGGAAGATCATCAAACCGTAAATGCAAAGTATTTGGTAGACAAAGAAGCTGCCCTAATGGTAAAAGACAGCGAAGCAAAAGCAAAATTATTTGCTGCTATTACACGGCTTGCAAAGGACAAAACATTGCAGCAAAAGTTTAAAGCGAACATTGCAAAATATGCTGTAACAAATGCTGATGAACGAATAGCGAGAGAAATACTGGAAGCCCTCTAAATCTCCCTAAAGGGAGACTTAAATAAAGCATAAGTTAATGAACGAACAACAAAATATTAGTTTACTCAACGGTCCCCCTTTAGGGGCGGAGGGGCTTTACTTCATTGGCATCGGCGGCATTGGTATGAGTGCGGTGGCTCGTTATTTTTTGTCATTAGGGAAAAAAGTAAGTGGTTATGACAGAACAAGAACACCATTAACAATAGAATTGGAAGAAAGTGGTATCGCAATTCATTATGAAGAGAATGTTGATCTTATTCCAAAAGATGCGGATGTGGTTGTTTATACACCGGCAATACCTGCTGATCACAAAGAATTAAAGTATTACCGTGAACACAATTATAAAGTAGTTAAGCGCAGCGAAGTGCTGCAATGGATAACAGAATCATCATTCAATATTTGTGTAGCAGGCACGCATGGCAAAACTACTGTTGCCACAATGATTGCACATATACTTCGTGATACTGGTTATGGTTGTAATGCTTTTCTCGGTGGCATTTCAGCAAATTATAAAACCAATTTCTGGAGCAGTGAAAAAAATGTATGCGTGGTAGAGGCAGATGAATATGACCGTTCATTTTTAAAGTTGGTTCCTGATGTTGCAGTTATCACATCAATGGATCCTGATCATCTTGATATATATGGCACTGCAGAAGAAGTTGAAAATGCGTTTATACAATTCTCTCAGCGTATTAAACAAGATGGTTGTTTAATAAGCAAACACGGTTTAAACCGTTCGAAGGATTTGCTTGCAGCGCATCATTATACATACAGCTTTGTTGATGCAGAAGCTGATTCGTATGCTGCTCATATTAAGGTAGAGAGTGGTGCTTACAGGTATAATGTATTGCATAAAGAGTGGGCACTTAAAGATATTGTGTTACACATGGGTGGCCTGCATAATATAGAAAATAGTATTCCTTCAATAACGGTGGCGAAATATTTGGGAATTGATGACGAGCAAATAAGATCAGCGATTGCTTCCTTTACAGGGGTTAAGAGAAGGTTTGAATATATTCTCAAGCCTTCTTCTTTCCCCGCCAAAGAGGATCGCAAAGAAGCGGTGCTGATCGATGATTATGCACATCATCCTGAAGAACTGAAAGCGTTGATTAGCGGAGTAAGAAGTTTATTTAAAGAGGAAAAATGCACAGTAATCTTTCAACCGCATTTATACAGCAGAACAAAAGATTTGGCTGAGGAGTTTGCTGAAAGTCTTGACATGGCTGACGAAGTAATTCTCTTACCCATTTATCCTGCAAGAGAATTACCGATCAAAGGAGTGAGCAGTGCAATGATCCTGGATAAGATGAAACTAACAGAAAAAAAATTGTTGAGTAAAGAAGAAATGCTGGAATGGGTAAAAGAACATCAGCCAAAATTATTGGTGATGTGCGGTGCAGGCGATATTGATTCTTTGATTGAACCTGTAAAAAAATTGCTTGAAAGAAAAGATGCGAATTAATAAGTATGTGGAAGAAACCTTTGCGCATAGCAGTTTGGAGTTTAACGGCGGTTGGCACATGCACCCTGCTTGTTGCTGCTGTGCAAAAAAGGGAAGAAAAGAAATGCGCAGATATAAAAATTGAAATCAATGGTGCGCATAATCATGTGTTCGTTGATAAAAAAGATATACTGGAGTTAATACATGAAAATGGCGCTGCAAAGGAAAAAGAAATATCGGTGATTGAGTTAAGAAAGATTGAGGAAGAGATAGAGAAAAATGCATGGGTGAAAAAAGCAGAGTTGTTCTTTGATAATAAACAGGTATTGCATGCAAACATTGAGGAGCGCGAGCCGATGGCAAGGGTGTTTACACTGCAAGGCAAATCATATTATATTGACAGCAGTTGCAACCGCTTGCCCTTAAGTGATAAACTTTCAGCACGTGTTCCCATGTTTACATCCTTTCCTTCTGATAAAAAAATATTGAGCCGCCCTGATAGTTTGGTATTAATGGATATAAAACAAATCGCGCAATTTATTGAACAAGATAGTTTCTGGATGGCACAGGTTGCGCAAATTGATATCACTTCGCAAAGAACTTATGAAATGATACCGGTAGTTGGCGACCAGTTGATAAGAATAGGAGATGCAAAAAACCTTGATGAAAAATTTACAAAGCTGAAGAACTTTTATAAACAGGTGTGGGCCAAAACCGGGTTTGAAAAATATAAAGTAATAGACGTGCAATATACAAACCAGGTAGTGGCTACAAAAAGAGGTGCAGGCAAAGTTTATATGGATACTGCAAAAGCTATGCAGCAGTTTGGCAATACATCTCAGCAAATAAAATCAGCGTTGAATGATACTGCATTTGCTGTGCCTGTTGTGAAACCATCTGTTGCAAAAGATTCCTTGGCGAATGATGTAAAGAAGAATGATATTAAAAAGAAAAAAACAACAAAGCCTGCAACGACAACTGTCAGGAAAACGAATAATGTTGTTGCAAATAGAAAGCAGCCAAAGGCTGTAATGAAGAAGCACTGAGATGGTGAGTGGTGAATAGTTAGTGGCGTTGCCGGATTCAGGTATGAGATGTCGGTAAAACTGGAAACTGATAAAAGCAGAGAAATGATTAGAACGTACAAGAGAGTGACAACGAAAATGAGTAACGAATCGTAAGCTGGTTACATAAAAAATCAAGCGTCAAGAACCAAGAATCAAGAACCAGGATACAAGAATCAGGAATTAGAAATTAAAATAATAAAACAATAAACTTTTTCAATCAACAACAAACAACTAAAACACAGATTATGAACCAAAGCACTAATGTTACAGTAACAGTGCCTAAAATGCCGGCATCTGACGAGGAGTCGCCGATCATTGTTGGTCTTGACATTGGTACTACTAAGATTGCAGCTATTGCCGGACGAAAAAATGAGTTTGGCAAACTGGAGATTCTTGGTTTTGGCCGTGCAAACAGTAACGGTGTTCAACATGGACAGGTGTTGAATATTGACCAAACAATCAAAGCTATTCACCAGGCATTAGAAAACTGCGCTGAGAGTAATCCTGATCTTGAGATTAATGAAGTGTATGTAGGTGTTGCGGGTCATCACATCAAGAGCTTGCAAACACGTGGTGATATTGTTCGTCAGGAACCGGACATTGAAATCAAGCAATGGGAAATTGACCATTTGGTAGACAATCAGCGTAAAACATTTATTCCTGCAGGGGATCAGATCATTGATGTGATACCGCAGGATTTTCAGGTTGATAATTTTCAAAACATTAAAGACCCTGTTGGTTACAATGGTGTAAAAGTGGGCGCTAATTTTCATATTATCACAGGCGACAGAAATGCTATTCGTAACATTAATCGTGCAGTGGAAAGAAGTGGTTTAAAAACAAAAGATCTCGTGCTGCAACCACTTGCCTCTTCCAGTGCTGTTATGAGTGACATAGATATGGAAGCCGGTGTTGCTATACTGGATATTGGTGGTGGCACAAGTGATCTTGCTGTGTTTTATGAAGGCACATTAAGACATACTGCCGTTATTCCTTTTGGAGGTGAAAATATTACCAATGATATACGCATGGGTCTTGGTGTTTTAAAAAGTCAGGCAGAAGCTATGAAAGTGCAGTTTGGAAGTGCATTAGCGAATGAAGCAAAACTAAATGCATTTATTACGATTCCCGGATTGAAAGGAATGCCAGCAAAAGAGATCAGTGTAAAAAATCTTGCAAATATTATCCAGGCAAGAATGAGTGAGATACTTGATTTTGTTACTTATCATTTTAAACAGGTTGGCATGGACAACCGGGCTTTGAATGGAGGTATAATTCTTACCGGTGGCGGATCACAGCTTACTCACCTGATTCAATTAACAGAATATATTACAAGTTTGAATGCAAGAATTGGTTATCCTACAGAACATCTTGCACCCAATCATATTGATGAATTAAGAAAGCCAATGTATTCAACATGTATTGGGTTAATACTAAAAGGCTATAGCGATTATGAAAACAAGAGAAAGGAATTTGAGAACAGGTTTAAGAAAGTAATAGTGCCCGACAGTTTAAAGAAAGATGAGTTTGTTGCAGAAACAACTGCTGTGTTAAAAAATGAAGCGGTAGATACAGGAAAACGTAAAGGGCTCAACAGCTTCTGGGACAAATTCAAAGACAGCATTATTGATCTCTTTAAGGAAGAAGGAGATATGGAAATAAAATAAAAATGAAAATTAAAAAATTTTAATGTTGCAGAAAATGTTGAAAAAATAAAAAAGAATTTGACTTAACATCATAAAATAAAAACTTACTTACTCATCCAAATTAAAACAGTTGTTATGATTCATTTTGATTTGCCGAAACAAAAATCATCTATCATCAAAGTGCTCGGTGTAGGTGGTGGCGGAAGCAATGCAGTAAACTTCATGTACGCACAAAACATTGAAGGAGTTGATTTCATTATTTGTAATACAGATGCCAAAGCGTTGGAGCAAAGTCGTGTGTCCAATAAAATTCAGTTAGGACCACATTTAACGCAGGGACTTGGTGCAGGCGCTAATCCTGAGGTTGGTAAACAGGCCACAGAGGAATCACTTGAAGAAATACGCCGCATTCTTGAAGTGAATACGAAGATGGCGTTTATTACTGCAGGCATGGGTGGGGGCACGGGAACAGGCGGTGCACCGATTATTTCAAAAATTTGCCGCGAGGTCGGCATTCTTACTGTTGGTATTGTAACCACTCCTTTTGCTTTTGAAGGTCCGCGTCGTTTAAAACAAGCTGAGGAAGGCATCAGGCAAATGCAGCCTTATGTTGATACACTGCTCGTCATAAGCAACGATAAATTGCGCATACAGTATGGCAATTTAAAAATGACAGAAGCATTTGGAAAAGCCGATAATGTATTGGCAACAGCTGCAAAATGTATTACGGACATTATCAACAGTAAAGGAACAATTATCGTTGACTTTGCTGATGTATGTACTGTTATGAAAAACGGTGGCGTAGCTATTCTTGGCAGTGCAACTGCAGAAGGAGAAGACAGGGCACAGAAAGCTATAGAAGAAGCATTGAATTCACCGCTGCTGAATGATAGTGACATTCGTGGTGCAAAATGGATACTGGTAAATATAAACAGTGGCCAGGGCGAGCAGGAATGTACGATGGATGAATTTGAAATAATCAACAATTATCTGCGCACGCAAAGCGGCGATAATACAGATCTTATTATTGGTACAGGTTATGATAGTGCATTGGGCAACAGAATAGGCATTACAATTATTGCAACTGGTTTTGAATACAAAGATCCTTTTTCAAAAAAGCAACCTGCTGAGAAAAAACCAGCATCTGCTGATGAAAAGATTGTAATGACACTTGGTGTTGATGGTGAAGAGAAAAAAATGTTTAACCAGCAACCGCTTCCATTTACTGATAAAGATCCGTTTGCACCAAAACTTATAGAAGAAGAACAGGAGCCGGCACATACTTTATCAACTGTTGTATTTATGCAAACTCAGGAGGAAGCACCGAAGAAAACAAAAGTGGTTGAATCTAATGAGCGTGTACATTTTGAATTGTTTGCAGAAAAAGAAGAAACAACAAAAAAGCCTGAGCAGCAAAATGGAACTGCACAATCAAAGCCTTCAGCAGAGCAGGAAATAAAATATGTAGAAAAGAAAATTCCTGCACAATCAAAAACGTCAACAGGCTTTTTAAATAAACCAAAAAATATTTATGCGGATGCATCGCTTTTTGAACAACCACCACAGCCTGTAATAAAGGAAGAGCCGCCAGTTCAGCAGCAAATGCCTGAGCCTGTAATGAAGGCGCAACCGGCAACGCCGCAACCTTTGCCTGAAAAGGAACCTGAACTACCGATGTTTTTAAAAGAAGAACCATTGCCTGAAGACAATGTAGACTTTCAGTTGGTAATTAAAGAAGAGGAGCCGCCCAAAACACACCCGGTATTTTCACCGGAAACAACATTGGATGATCTGCTGCACAATGAAGAAGAAGAACAGAAACGTCGTGCTGCGGAACGCATCAGCAAGTTGCGTAATCTTTCTTTCAACATGAATTCTGCAGATGCCAATACGGAGTATGATAATGTGCCTGCTTATGTGCGCAGAAATATGGAGTTGTTTGGCAACACGCTTACATCTGTTGAACAGTTCTACAGCAAGTACACTGTGAAGAAAGATGAGAATGATGAAACACAGATATCAAGCATCAATACTTTTTTGGATGGGAAAAAACCTGATTAATAGTAAAACCTCCGATTGTGTTTTTTAGTTGTTATCCCCTGGTTTTATACCGGGGGATTTTTTTTGATGGTTTTTATGAGCCAAACTGTATTGCTGTTATTTTGCTTTGATTCCCGTACGTACCGGTACGGACAGACGCCGCACTTGTACTTGTGAATACATTGCGATATACATGTCAATTTTAAAATTGTTTCTGGCAAATTTGTTTATCACTAAACATCCAATGACTTATATTGTTATTCATTTCGAGGAATGTTTATTTATGCCTACCGTACTCATTACTGGTGGAACAGGTCTTATAGGATCGGCATTATCTCCGATGCTTATTGACAAAGGATATAAAGTAACTATTCTTACGCGAAATAAATCAGATGTCAGCCATCAAACATCCGGGATAACCTATGCAGAATGGGATGTTGAAAAAGAAATTATAGATAAGGATGCTGTAGCGAAGGCAGATTATATTATTCACCTTGCAGGAGCGAATCTCAGTGAAAAAAGATGGACAAAAAAACGCAAAAAAGAAATAGTAGAAAGCAGAACGGAAAGTAGTGCATTGCTTGTAAAAGCTTTAAAAGAAAATACCAATCATGTAAAAGCTGTGGTAAGTGCATCTGCAATTGGGTGGTATGGCGCTGATACCAATACATCTTTACAAAAAGGTTTTCATGAAGAAGATCCGGCAGCATTGGATTTTCTTGGGGAAATATGTAAACAATGGGAGCAAGCCATTAAGCCTGCAGAAACATTGGGCAAGCGTTTGGTGATTATAAGAACTGCTATTGTATTAAGCAATATGGGAGGCGCTTACCCGGAATTTAAAAAGTCATTGAAATTTGGTATTGCAGCCATATTAGGCAGTGGTAATCAAATTATAAGCTGGGTACATATTGAAGATATTTGCCGCTTCTATATACATGCTTTGGAAAATAATATCAGTGGCGTATTTAATACTGCGCCGCATCCCGTAAGCAATAAAACATTGATGCTTAAACTTGCAAAAGCAGTAAGAGGAAAATTTTTTATTCCTCTTCACGTTCCCTCATTTGCATTGAAATTAGTGCTTGGAGAAATGGGCACTGAAGTATTAAAAGGCGTAACGGTAAGTCCGGCAAAAATAAAATCTGCTGGCTTTCAGTTTATATATCCTTCTATAGATGCCGCGATAAATAACCTTACTAAATAACGAAGATAGTTTGTAGTTTGGAGTTTTGCAGTTGAAGTATCTTGTCTTTTTAAACCAATTCCTAATTCCCAATTCCCTTTCTCTTGCTTCTTTACAAATCATCCGTTTCAAATTTTCTTTTGCTAAAAAAGAAATATGCAGCGAGATAAGCGAGCACCAATGCTAACTGCAATGTTGTATTTACTTCATTAGGTGAAATTTGTTGTTGTACTTTTTCCAGAAAAGGTAAAGGCAGTAATTCATCACTGCTTTGAATAGGAAGATATTCTCCCGAACCATTTGCATAATGATTCAACGCCTGAACCAACACATTTTCCAACACAATTGTATAAAGGAAGAATACGCCAATTGAAATTCCGCTTCGCTTAAAAAGCAGGCTGAAGAAAACTGCAAGCCAGCAATAACTTAAGGCTTGCAAAAAGAAGTAAAATATGTATTGAAAGTTCTCAAAACTAAAATCACTGCTTTCCGCAGTTAAGCCAAAGAACATGGCTGTAAGAAAAACAAAAAGCGTTGAAACCAGCGCCACTACTACACCGCACACAAGTTTGGTTACAATAAATTGTGTTCGTGTTTGCCCATCAATAATATTCTGACGATGCGTTTTAAAAGAAAATTCATTCGTCACAATTATGATTATAAGCAACCCCGCGATGAACAAAAGAAAACTGCTCACGTATGATGTCATCGCCCATACTTTTGGAAAAGCGTAAGGTGGTCCACCCAAAAATAATTTGGCAGCATCACCTGCATTCTTATCATGGTATATTTTCCATTGTATCACGTAAACGATATAATTGATTCCCCAAATGCTCAGCAGGTATAGTGCAGAAAGTATCCAAAAGGTTCTGTAATTTTTTACTTTCAGCCATTCTATTTTTAATAATTGCAACATAATCTTTATTGATTGGTGAGTTCAAGGAATTTTGTTTCAAGACTTTTTTTCTTTAAGCGAAGATGATTAAGCACAACACCATTATTGAAACAGTGCGCATTTATTTTTTCAAGGTTTGCAAGGCCAACGGGAAAAAGTAATTGTATATACTCATTTTGCTTTTTGATAGTTGTATAACCATTTAAAGAGTGCAAAGCCTGTTCTAATAATTGCATGTTTGCAGCACCAATTTCCACAATATCTTCATTCACCAAAACTTCATCTACCTTGCCGGCCGCTAAAAGATTGCCCATTTTTAATATGCCTACGTGCGTACAAACTTTCTCCACCTCATCCAGTAAATGACTTGCCATGATGATAGTTTTTCCTTCTGCCGCTATGCTTTTTATCAGCTCTCTTATCTCTGCAATGCCAACAGGATCGAGACCATTTGTTGGTTCATCAAAAACCAAAACCTTCGGGTCGCCTAATAAACAAGAAGCAATGGCAAGTCTTTGTTTCATGCCGAGGGAATATGTACTGAACTTGCTTGTCTTGCGCTGATACAAATTAACTTTATGCAATACCTCATCAATTTGATCAAGCCCTTTTCCTTTTATTTCTGCAGCAATACGTAAATTTCTTTCACCGGATAAATAGTGATAAAAATTTGGCGTCTCCAGTAAAGTACCAATCTGCCTTCGCATAGCTCCGGTTGGAGGTGCGCCGAAAAATAAAAAACTGCCTGAAGTTGGGCGAAGAATATCCATGATAATGCCGAGCATCGTTGTTTTGCCGCTTCCGTTTGGCCCGAGAATGCCAAACACACTTCCTTCCGGAACGGAAAAAGAAACATTGTTCAATGCGCGGATTTTACCATAATATTTGGTAATGCCATTAAGCGTTAATACATCCACAAAATTTTTTTTGAAAATTATGATATTATATGGTGTGTGCAATAATCTTTTTGAAAGTGCAATTGATGGGATGACCGTTAAGATGTTGCTGTAATCGACGAACGATTGCTACTGTTTGTTTTTTATTTTTTCAAATTTTTCTGACAGTCCAGCTAGTTCGTTTATCTGCGCCCCAGCACCTTCTGTTCCAAAACCCATGGTGCCAAGACATAATTCAGAAACTTTCAATCCAGATCTTCCTAATAATTTGTATTTCATAAGTTTTAATTTAAAGTAAAGTCAGAACTTAGGCATAATACTGTTATTATTTGTTAAACAATATGGTGCGAATTATTATTTAAAAAAATGATTAGATAAGATACACTGCTACAGTTCATAGCGACACCGCTGCTAAGTATATAAAAAAATCTCAACTCACCGGCACAAGTAAAATAATTGAAACGCCTTTTTTATCGGAGAGTATATCCCAATTCCCCCTTAATAAGTTTTGCTCTTTGTTTCATTTCTTTCTTGCTGTGTTCGGCTTCTGCTCCTGAATTAAAATTCGTCTTGCTGTTTTATATTTTCAATAAAAGTTTTCCTGAAGAAAGATCAACATTAAGGAGGCTAAGCGATCCATTTGCATTTTCTGCAATGTTTCGCAAAGCTTCTTTAAAAATGAGGAAGAATTCATGATGTGCTTTCATATCAAGCTTTACAGATTTTACCTTCTCTTCCACTGCCATTCTAATGTTTGTACTGTGCGCATTTTGCAAGCCTTCCGCGCAAGAATGGATGGTGATACGTTTTATTCCCGATATTTCAAAAGCAGGGAGTTATTTCAAAGCAACAACATGGTAACTTAAGTTGCAACATGATAACTTTGCATTGAAAGCCTATCAGATAAACACATCTTACGGGCTTTTTTATATAACTAAAACCTTGCTTATGCTTAATACTGTTCCCGCATATGTTACAGCAGTTTTTATTCTAACTGTATTGTTAACATTATGGTTGTTTGTAAAGTCAACAAAAAATAAAACTCTCGTTACAATCATCTCCCTTGCATGGCTTGCATTGACCGGTGTGTTAGCATATACTGGATTTTTTAAAAACACTTCCGGTTTACCACTTCATTTTATTTTTGCTATTGCACCACCTTTGCTCACTATTATTTTATTATTTGCAACAAACGGCGGCAGAAGGTTTATTAATAATATTGATCTGCGCACCATAACCTTATTAAGTATAGTTCGTATTCCTGTTGAGTTTGTTTTGTACTGGCTGTTTATGAATAAGGCTGTACCTGAATTAATGACTTTCGCAGGTAGAAATTTCGATATTCTTTCAGGCATCACAGCACCGATTGTTTATTTTATTTGTTTCAAAAACAATATTGTTATTAATAAAAGATTGCTTTTAATATGGAATTTAGTTTCGCTCTTGCTTCTTTTAAACATTGTTGTTAATGCAATTCTTTCTCTTCCTTTTCCTTTTCAGCAGTTTGCATTTAATCAACCAAATATTGCGGTATTATATTTCCCGTTTATATGGTTACCTTCTTTTATTGTAATGATAGTTTTGTTTAGCCATTTGATTGCAATAAGCAGATTAACAAAAAAAT
>WNGA01007866.1_pt1 | contig 23607 bp, 25 predicted proteins | sample 5400061 | NCBI WGS metagenome assembly WNGA01 (sample SAMN13153366, study PRJNA577476) | soil metagenome | isolation source: 100 cm soil or saprolite under grassland replicate 2 | place: USA:California | collected 2016-06-15
CTCCTGCTCAGCCGCGCCGACCAACGGTCCTTCACCCGAGAACACGTCGACCTATCCCTCATAGCGGACGAAGCGACCGAAACGCTCCTCCCCCTCGCAGAAAAACGCGGCCTCACCATCGAGACCTCCGGCGACATGACCCCCACCATCGGCTCACACGCGCTCCTGCTGCAGCTGACTACGAACCTCGTGCAAAACGCGATCGTCCACAACCTGCCCGAACAGGGCACCGTGTGGGTCACGACCAGCGTTCAACCCAAGCGTGTGATGCTCACCGTCGAGAACACCGGCGACAAGCTCAACCCACAGTTAGTTGCCACGCTTGCCGAGCCGTTTCTTCGCGGCACCAAACGCATACGCACCAACCACGCAGGTGTCGGCCTCGGCCTGGCAATCGTCAACAGCATCACCCAAGCACACGACGGAACCCTCACCCTCACCCCCCGGGCCGCCGGCGGGCTCCGCGTCACGGTGCAACTACCCGCCGCGCCACCGCACACTGGCAGATGACGATCAGGGGAATTGCCGCACGCCCCGAGAGGATGGATCCGATATGGAGCCCAGCGGTCGCAAACGCTGGCAAACGATCGAGGCCCCAACGCCCCCGAAATCGGCTTAGAACCTATTGCAGTAGGCAGGGACCCGGACCCGGGTAGCGAAGTCCGACCTCGTTGCTGAGATCGACGAGGGAGGCTGTGATGGGTCTCGTGGTCAAAAGACGACGGTTGGCGGATCCCTGACCGGGTGTGGGCGCGGATGGAGCCGTTGTTGCCGCCGCGGCCGGTGCATCCGCTCGGTTGTCACAACCCGCGGGTGCCGGACCGGGATGCGATGAACGCGATCTTGTTGATGTTGCGGAACCGCATTCGCCACTCGGCGATCTCCTGCGAGGTCAAGTCGCCGATCTTCCGATCGCCGAACGCCGCCGTCGCCTTTGAGGAGGTAGCGGAGCTTCTCGATCGTCACCGGTTGCACGTCGTGCTGCGCGAGATAGGTCTCGACGAGTTCGCTGAGGTCAACTCCTTTCACGAGTCGACCTCCTCCCATCAAGATCTTCCTCAGCGAGTTCTTTACCGGCCGTAGCCGGCTTTACCGACTGCGATAGCTGGGTGACCGCGCCCGGCATAGCGATCGAATTTCTGCACCCTCGCGCGCTCGCGGTTCCATCGTCGAGCGGTGTCAGGTCCTACGCGCGGCGGGAGCGAAAGGCCTTGATCTTTGTGGTGCGCGGATCGTTCAGCAGTTGCTTGTACAGAGGAGATTCGACTGCGACCAGCGCGATCTTCCCCTCGGCGTTGTTGTGGATGCCCCAGCCGTGTTGCTTTGCCAGCGCCGAGACGCGGAGGTGTGGGTGGCCCTTGCTCAAGAACTTCGTGCGTTCTCTGTGGCGAGTCGCCTTCGGGATGTCATGTAGGACCGCGTACGTCTCAAAGGCAATGTCCTCTTCGGTATACGTGTACGGATGCTCGGCGAGAAGTTCGTGCTCGACCACTGCCTTCGTCTGCTTGCTGCCTCGTGCGTGCGGCACGTGAGCTTCTGCAACCGGGCAGTCATCGGCGACTTCAATCAAGGTGTCGTAGTAGTTCATGCTCTCTGACGCTCCCTGGGGCGTGTGAAGAACTCGATAGCAAACGGCGCGATCGGTCGAGCGCCTACGTCCCGCGCTCGGACGGACGCCCGAAGCCGGGCGGCCATCCGAGCTGTCGGAAACGCGAGCACGGCCGGGCACTGCTAGTCCTCTCGGACCCGTTCGTAGGTGAGGTAGGCGAGGTCGTCGACGGTCCGGGTGTCGACGAGGCGCATTGGCTTCTCATTACTGGTCTCGCCGAAGAGGCGCTCGCCGGCCCCGAGCACGACCGGGTAGATCATCAGCCGCAGCTCGTCTACCAGGTCATGCTCCATCAGCGTGCGCACGAGCCGGATGCTGCCGGCGACGACGATCTCCCCGTCTAGCTCCTCCTTCAGCTTCGAGACCACGTCCACCGCGTCGCCCTTGAGTACCGTCGAGTTGTTCCACTCTGGATCCTCGAGGGTGGCGGACACAACGTACTTGGGCATGTCGTTCAACCTGTCCGCCAACGCGCCGCTCCGGGATGGCCACCGCGCGGCGAGGAACTCGTAGGTTCGTCGGCCGAAGAGCTGCGCCTCGGCACCCAGCGCCTCGTCGAGCAGAACCTTCGCCGCCTCTTCGCGACCCCGGTCGCCCACACGACCGACCCAGCCGCCGCGCCCGAAGCCTTCCGCGCCGGCCGGGTCCTGGACGACTCCGTCGAGCGTGACGTTCTCGCTGATGACGATCTTTCCCATTTTGATTCTCCCTTTCTCTATGCGCTTGGGCTGGCATCAGTTGAGACCCGAGGCGGCTGTGCAATCCACCGCTCGCGTCGTCGCGAGCGAGGAACCGGCGGATGCTCCTGACGCCGCTCGACCGGATGAGCGCGGCAGCAGAGAACGGTTCACAGGAAGCTCGCTGGCTTCCGGAGGTCGTTGTGTCTCAGGCTGGTAGCGGCAGCGCGAACGGCGTGAGCAGTTCTGGATCGAGGAAGGCCATGATCTCCTCGATCTCGTTGCCGCGCAGGGTGAGGACGCTGATGCTGTGCGGCGTGAACGCGCCGGCCGTTTCGTTCCAGTTGTAGGTCGCGAGCGCGGGCTGGCCGTTTGCTGACGTCGGCACCATCTTCCAGCGTCGGCCGGGACGGAAGGGGTAGCTGCGCAGGAAGTCTGAGATCTGCGCGCGACCGCTGTACCAGCTCGGCAGCGGCGGCATCACCATCCGAGCGTCTTCGGCCAGCATCGAAACGACGGCGTCGATGTCGTTGCGCTCCCAGGCGTTGACGAAGCGCTCGACCAGCGCTCCCAGCTGTTCGTCGCCAAGGAGGCGAAGCGTCTGCTGCTGGCTGTGGCTTGGCAGCCGATCGCCGACCGTCTTGTGCGCGCGCTGCAGCGCGCTGTCGATCGAGACCGGCGTCGTCTCGAGCACGCTGGCGGTCTCGCGCGCGGAGAAGCCGAGCACGTCACGGAGGATCAGCACCGCCCGCTGCCGCGCCGGGAGGTTCTGCAGCGCGGCGATGAAGGCAAGCTCGACCGCCTCGCGCTGCTCGTAGCGCGCCTCCGGCCCGGCCGTCCCCTCGAGGCCGAGGTCAAGATCCGGGTACGGCTCGAGCCAGATCGGATCGCTGATTGCGTCGGCGGGTCCGTCGTGCGGGTCGGCCGCCGGCGCGTAGTCGACCGGCAGCACCCGCTTTGGTCGTCGCTCGATCGCGGTCAAGCACCTGTTCGTGGCGATGCGATAGAGCCAGGCACGCAGTGAGCTTCGTCCCTCGAAGCGCGACAGGGCGCGCCAGGCACGAAGCAGCGTCTCCTGCAGCGCATCCTCAGCATCCGCGTAGGAGCCGAGCATGCGGTAGCAGTGCGCGAGCAGCTCGCGGCGGTAGGGCTCGACCAGCGTCGCGAACGCCTGCTGGTCGCCGCCTTGGGCTGCCTGCAGCAGCTCCAACTCGCGCGTGCTGCCGCTCGCTGTGGCGCTTTCGCGGCTTGGGGTCATTGCTTCGGCTGCCAGAACGCGATCTCGCCTGCCTCCTGCGTCGAGACTACGCTACGCCACCCGGTCGGGCATTCGCGCGGCTCCAGCAGGACCAGCGCCCCCAGCCCCTGCGCACGCGCGGTGCACTCCTCGATCCGGTCGACCTCGACGTAGGGAAGCCAGAGCGGCCGCCGGACGCGACACTCGACGATACCGCCGCCCACCTCGCCACCCAGATCGAGCGCCAGATAGGAGCCCGCGAGTGTCTTGATCGCTTCCGGCGTCCAGTTCAGCAGCTGCGCATAGAACGCGCTCGCGCCAGCCTGATTGCCCGTGTGGAGCTCGAGATGCACGAGCGGCCGCGGCCGCGAAGACATCGCCTCCATACCAGTCCTGACCCGGCTGCGGCGTCAAATCCATCGGCCTGTCACGCGCCCCGTCTCGTCAGCGCTGGACGGGCTGATCGGCGGGGCGATGGATCCGGCTGCCGTACCGGGGTCGTTACTGGCAGACGGCGGAACGTCGCGCCGAAGTGGAGACAAGGCAAAGGAGTTCTGCAATGACCACAGCGTCGAACACAGCGGTTCATCGCTGGCGCGCCTTCGCCGTGCTGGCGGTGTCCTACTTCATCACGATCGTCGACCTCACGATCGTCAACGTTGCGCTCCCGACCATCGGGCGCGAGCTGCACTTCACAGAGTCAAACCTGCAGTGGGTCGTCACCGCCTACGGGCTGACCTTCGGCGGCTTCCTGCTGCTCGGCGGACGGGCCGCCGATCTGCTCGGCCGCCGCCGCATCATGATGATCGGCCTCGCGCTGTTCACGACAGCCTCGCTCGGCGCGGGCCTCGCGACCAGCGCCGCCTTCCTGATCGCGATGCGCGCACTGCAAGGACTCGGGGCCGCCGTTGTGCTGCCGGCCGCACTCTCGATCGTGACGAACATGTTCAGCGAGGGCGCAGAGCGCAACAAGGCACTGGGCGCCTGGGGAGCAATCGGCGGCACCGCCGCCACGATCGGACTAATCAGCGGTGGGCTCGTCACCCGCTACGTCGGTTGGCAGTACATCTTCTTCCTCAACGTGCCGATCGGAGCGACCGCTCTGCTGCTGGCGCGGCGGATCGTTCCCGAAAGCCGCCTCGAGGGAATCCGCCGCCGCTTCGACCCGCTTGGCGCAATCACCGTCACCGGCGGGCTACTCGCACTCGTCTACGCGATCTCGAACGCCCCGCAGGTCGGCTGGTCGTCGGCCCGCACCGTCGCGTTGCTTGCCGCCTCCACGGCGCTACTCGTCGCGTTCCTTGTCGTCGAGTCGCGCGTCGAAGAGCCGCTGATGCCGCTCCGCGTCTTCCGGGTGCGGACAGTCGCGGCGGCGAACGCGGCCGGACTGCTGCTCGGCGGCAGCTTCTTCGCCTTCGTCTTCGTCGGCACGCTCTACATGCAGCAGGTGCTCGGCTACTCGTCCCTGCAGACCGGCGTCGCCTGGCTCACCACCTCGCTCACTTCGGTCGCGCTCGTCGGCTTCTCGCAGAAGCTCGTCACCCGCATCTCGCCCGCCCCCGTGTTGGCAGTCGGGATGACGGTAATCGGCGCCGGCATCCTCTGGGCAACTCAAGTGCCGGTGAACGGTCACTTCTGGGCCTCGCTCGTCGGCCCGTTCTTCGTGGTTGGAGCCGGCGGCGCTTTCAGCTTCGTCCCGATCTCGATCGGCGGCCTCACCGGCGTCGCCGAAGCCGAAGCCGGCCTCGCCTCCGGCCTGCTCAACACCTCGCAGCAACTCGGCGGCGCGATCGGCGTCGCGATCGCGTCCACCGTCGCCTCCACGCATCTGAAAACGCTGCTCGCCAACGGTGACGCAACAGGCGCCGCGCTGACGGGCGGCTTCCAGTGGGCCTTCTGGGTCTGCGGAGCGGTCGCCCTCCTCGCCCCCGCCACCACCGCGCTCATTCTCCGCGGCAAGCGAACCCGCGAGGTCGAGCATGCGGTACCGGCCCTCGAGCGCGCATGCGGCGGCGCCCTCGATTGATCCAACACGCCTTGCTGAGGGCCCTCAGCACGCTGAAAGTGGTCGTAAGCGGCCGCACGTCAACGTTGCCGTCGCTGAAGCGCGCGTGCAGCCGCGGACTAGTCCGGATCGACCGGCTGGACGGCGCGACTTGAGCGCGGCCGGTAGACGTGAATGGCGACGCCCGTCGCGTAGGTGGTCGCTTCGACGAGCTCGAGGTGCAGCGGCGCGGACAGATCCTTGAACAGGGGGAGCCCGGCGCCGAGTGCGGCCGGCTGGACCATGAGCCGGTACTCGTCGACCAGACCAAGCCGTGACAGCCCCTGGTCGAGGGTGGCGCCACCGTAGGCGATCAGATCGTTCCCCGCTTCGCGCTTGAGACTCCCGATCTCCTCACTGAGATCGCCGCGGGCGATTCGCGTCTCGGGCCAGTCGGCGCGTTCCAGCGTCCTCGAGAAGACGACCTTGGGGTCCTCGTACGTGACCCGACCCATCAAGTGAGCACCCGCGGCCCAGACCGAGTCGAGGATCCAACGCTTGAACGCCTCGTCCTCGCTCCCCTCGACCCAAGGGTGCGACCCGTCGAGTGCGGCCACGTATCCGTCGATCGAAACGCTCGTCTGAAGAATGAGCCGGCGCATGGAACCTCCTCTTCTCGCGTGTCCTTTTGACCGGTCGAAACGTCGGAACTCATCGGCCGCCTCGGTGTCCGACGCTGCGGACTGCCCTCAGGTGTGAGGACGCAGGAGTAGGAGTTAGCTCTTCACAGCGGTGTGCCCGAGAACCGCGCGGGCGATTGTCTCCCAGTCGCTTCGCTCGACGCCGTGACCGGCGCCATCCAGGGGCAAGAGCCTCGCTCCGGGGATCTCGTCGGCGAGCGCCTGCCCGTGCTCGAGCGGGAACATCGGATCGGCCGTGCCGTGGATGACGAGGGTCGGCACGCTGATCGACGAGAGCGGTGCGGAGGGCACCTCGCCCTCCGCGGCCAAGCCGTGGTTCTCGGAGGAGGCGATATTGCGCGCGCGCTCTACGTCGCGGCGGACGAGTTCGCGTAGAGACGCTCCGTCGACGGGGCGCTCGCTCCCGGCGAGCATGCGCGCATAGCCCGTCAGATAGCCGATGACCGACGTCTGATCCGACCAATCCACCTCCGCGCTCGCCAGGAACTCTCGGTAGCGCTCGGTCGCCGGCGGGAGCGGGCGGCCGACCGGCTTCGCAGGGGAGGTGCTGATCAGAACAAGCGAGAGAACCCGATCGGGAAACCCGAGCGCAAGTAGCTGCGCGAATGCGCCGCCTGCCGACACGCCGACGACGTGAGCTGACTGGATCTCGTACGCGTCGAGGACGCCAACGGAGTCGGCAACGAGGTCGGCGCCCGTGTACTCCGGGTGTCCGGGCTCGTAGGTGACCGACCGGCCGGTGTCACGGTGGTCGTAGCGGATCACGAACCCGCCCCCATCGGCGAGCATCCGGCAGAAGCCCTCCTCCCACCAGAGCATCGACGCCCCGATGCCCATGACGAGCAGGATCGGCGGATCAGCGGGGTCGCCAAACGCCTCCGTGCAGAGCTCGACACCGCTCACTTCGATCATGCGCTCGAGCAGCTTCACACCTCCTCTCGGGACGGCAGGTTGCTCCGTCGTCCTCGGCACGTTCGCGCAGCAGCCGATCGGCAACTGAAAGACGCTGTAGCTGGGGCCGTCGTTCCGCTAGCGTCGAGCAGATGACGATCCAACGCATGGAGCACGTGGGCATTGTGGTCGACGACCTCGCGGCCGCGACGGCGTTCTTCGTCGAGCTCGGACTCGAGCTGCAGGGCGAGTGGTCGGTCGAGGGCGGTTGGGTGGATCGCATAGTCGGGTCGGGCCCGGGCGGCGACCGGCATGCGCCGGCGAACACCCCGGGCCTCCGCCATCTCGCATTCGCAGTCGACGACATCGACGCCGTCGTCTCCAGCTTGCGAGCCCGCGGCGCGGCGCTCGTTGGCGCGGTGGAGCAATACGAAGACAGCTATCGGCTCTGCTACGTCCGCGGCCCGGAAGGGATCATCGTCGAGCTGGCGGAGCAGATCGGCTGAGAGCTCCGGCCGGCCGCCAACGACGGCGTAAGCACCCAGGGCTGAGCGAGTGTTCGGAACCGTCCCTTGAACCTTGCGCCCGCTGACGATCCCGCGCGGCCTCGCTGATGTCGCCGCGCAGGGCCGCGCCGCTAGCTGCGCTGTGCCGTCGCGACGATGTAGCGGCTGGTGACGCAGAAGCCGTACGGATCTTCGTTAGCGGCTTCGAGGATTGCGAGCAACTTCGTCCGCACCTGTTCGTCGCGGCCGTGCTGCTGCAGGATGCTGTGGCCTGCGACCGCAAGTGGATGGTTTTCCCGTTCGGTATCGAGGTAGTCGCTCGGCGAGGCTGCGGTGAAGGAGAGGCAGTGCTCTTCGACCGTGACCGAGAAGCCGTGCGGGGCGACCAGTTGCTCGAGCGCATCACGGTCGTGCCAGGCAAAGGGCGGCGGGCCAGCGGGCACGCCGAGCGCGCGCATCGCTTCCTGCTGCCCGATCCGGTTCACCTGCGAGATCGCACCGCCGGGAATCCAGGCGCTGAGCACGATCCGGCCATCGGTGGCGGTGACACGAGCGAGCTCCGCCGCAGCAGCCGCCGCGTGGGGAGCGAAAACGACCCCGAACACGGACACAACAGCGTCTGCGCTTGCGTCCTCGAGCGGCAGCGCTGCCGCCTCCCCCGGTACGAACTTCGCCTTCAACCCGCCCGCTGCGGCAGCCGCCTGTGCAACGTCCAGGAGTCGCAGCGCCGGGTCGACACCGACCACGCGCGCGCCGCGCGCCGCCGCGAGTAGCGCCGCATTGCCGGTGCCGCAGCCGACATCGACGAACCGCTCGCAGGCCAGCGGCGCCGCCCGTTCGACGACCACCTCGGCGGCGGCCAGCAGCTGCGCCGCCGTGTGTTCGTAGCGTCCGATGCTCCAGTCGAAGCGCACCGGCGCGGACCCCACGGCTGCAGCGCGATCGTCGATCTGCGTCATTGTCGTCCCCTTTTCGCAACGGCGTTGCACATTGGAGCGGCGAACCGTAACGGTGTTGCGATACGCTGTCAAGGTGGGGCGCCCGCGCGTGCACGACGACAGCACGGCTGCCGCGCTCCTCGCCGCGGCGGAGCGCATCCTCGACGACGAGGGCATCGAGGCGCTCTCGCTGCGACGACTCGCTGAGTCTGCCGGCACGACCACACGTGCCGTCTACAGCCTCTTCCGGAGCAAGGACGGGCTGATCGTGGCGCTCGCCCAGCGCGCCTTCGAACTGCTCCAGGCGGCGATCGAGGAGCTCCCCGCAAGTGCGGATCCCGCCGCCGACCTCGTCGACGCCGGCGTCAACGTCTTCCGGCCGTTCGCGCTCGAGCACTCCTCCCTCTTCCGGCTCGCCGTCCAACAGACGCTCGCACCGCGCGAGCTCACGCAACAGTCCCGACCGGCTGCGGCCGAGGCGATGTCAGGGCTGAAGGCGCGGGTCGACCGGCTCGCGGGTCGATGACGCAGCGTGCGAGTTCCACGCACTCTGCGAAGGACTTGCAGCCGTCGAGCTGCGCGGGATGCTCGGCAAAGGCGACGGTGAGCGTCTCTGGCGCGACGCACTCGGCGCGCTCGTCATCGGCTTAACAGCCCAGCCGAAGTCCGCGTGAAGCTGCGACTCGCGCGAGCGAAGAGCGCCAGCTTCTGGCCAGCAGGAGGATTGCCGCCTGGGCCAGCGTTCAGGGATGTCCCCCGGCTGGCTCTCGGCTAGCTTGCCCGCCGGCCGACTGCGATGAAGTGTGTCATCGCTGCGAAGAAGGTCCCAGCCTCCAATCGCGCGCGCTGGTCGTCGAGCCAGCGGGCGGCGACGGTCGCGTCCACGGCGCCTGCCTCGACTGCTGCATCGGCGGCCAGCTTGGGCAGCCTCTCCCCTTGCTCGGGACTCGTGATCGCGACCGTCTCGGGATGGACGGCGACGTCGACGAAGCCGGTACCCGTTAGGAGACGGTGGTAGCTGCGGCCGATCCAGCCGTTCCGGATCGAGTCTGAGAAACCAAGAAGGATGGTGCGCGTCACATCCTTGGGATCGCCGTCGATCAGAAACGCGTCCCAGTCCTGATCAACGAGGACGAGGTGTCCGTCCGGTGCGAGCACCCGCCATGCCTCGGCGAGTGCCGCGCCCGGATCGGCCAGATGCTGATAGAGGCGCTCGGCTCGGTAGCCGGCCAGCACAGCGTCTTCCAACGGGAGGGCGCTGACGTCGGCGATCGCAAACTCAACCGAACCCGCGTCTGAGCGCCGCCGCGCCTCGGCCACCATCGCCTCGCTCGCGTCGAGCCCGATCACGCGGGCACCCAGTGCCGCGAGTTCGCGTGCGGCGGTGCCGAGCCCGCAGCCGACGTCGGCGACCCGATCATGGGGCTGGAGAGCGAGCAGCTCGTAGGATCGGCGACGCCGCGCGACGACGTCGGGCAGCTGCTCGATGCGCTCGAGGAAGCCAACGAACATCGCCTCGTCGCCCGTGGCATCGACGTCGTCGAAACGCTGCAGACGCGAATAATCGTCCGCTCGCACCGGGGGAGCATAAGCCTGGGCAGTCCGGCTCCCCAAGAAACCGAACAGAACGAGGCTCGAAAGCTGCGCGCTCCACGCCGTGAGTGAACGTCGGCCCACGTTGGAGCCCGTTATGGAGCGTTCAGCTCGAAAACTGTTCCTGAGGGAGCTGCGTCGCTGATCGAGCGGCGCCGCGGCCACCGGGCAGCCGCGACGCCGCAGAGGCGGTAAGCAGACGGGCCCACACTCGGGCGCCTGTCCTAGGGATTACGGATGGATGCATCCCGTACCGAGCGACGCTTCGACCAGCGGGATCATGATGTCGAACACGTGCTTGTCGTTCATCATCCCGTTAAGGCCCGCGTCGCTCGCGTGGAGCATGTTGCAGGCTCCGGGGCTCAAGGGCGTCGCGTTGTTCGGCTCGGCCGTCGCAGTCGAGGCGGTGCCGAGCGTTGCCAACGCCACGACTAGCGAGATCGTCGTAATCAGTTTCTTGCTCATCTGATCTCTCCTTTGTTCGTAGTCTTACGAGCTGCATTCCGGGGGTGCGCTTGCCGGAATGACGTGCGTCACGCTGCCCGGCGGGAGCAGGTAGACGACGTAGAAGTCGACGCCGTCACCGCCTGCGATAGCGCGATGCACGTGTCCGAAGCCGCGATCGACGAAGCCTTCGCCGGCCGCGTAGGTCGCGTCCTTGCACCTGTTGGCCCCGGCGTCCTCATACGTGACCGAGCCCTTGACGACGGTCACGATTGCGAGTCCGGGATGCGTGTGCCAACCAGTCGCGACGTTAGGACCGAGGCGCACGTGCTGGATGAACGCGTCGGTTCCGTCGGGCGTGACCGCTCTCGCGAGAGCCGAGAGCGGCACGTCGCGAATCGTGTTGTGCGCGGCGAGGAATCCGGTCGGAACTGTCGCCGGGTCCACCTGCGCGACGTGATTTGCAAGCGCTCCGCCTGCAAATGCGAGAACCGCGGTCGCAGCGAGCGCCGGAATCCATTGCGGATGCATCGCTTTCACTCCTTTCGATTGCCGCCGCAACCGGCGGCGGATGACAACGCCATCTGCACGAGCGGCCGCAGCGTGCGGACGCCCTCGCGTGTGCCGGCGACCGCGCGTACGGCCCTCTGCGCATCGCGAGCATCGAACGCCCAGCCCTCGAGCACGAGACCCGCGACGGAGGCGTCGCGGAAGAGCGCGGCATGCGTGACGCCTAACTTGGCGAGCTCTTCGAGCCCGGCCGGCCCGAGAACGGGGTCGTCGTCCGGGACCGTGAAGAGGGCTACCACCATCGCCACCTTCCGCTCCTTTCGTTGCGGGTCAGTGGCTCGACGCTAGGCCCGGCGCGGCCTCCAGATCATCGGTGAGCTCCCTCGATTTCGAGCGCCGCCACCCTCGCGGCAAGCTCCGCGCGATTGCGCGCTCCTGCCTTCTTCAGCACGTTCGAGACGTGACGCTCGACCGTCTTCCGCGACAGGAACAGCTGCTGTGCAATTTCGGGATTGCTGGCGCCTTCGGCGACCAGGCGCGCGATCGCACGTTCTCGCTCCGTCAGGGCAGCGCCGCCGCCGGCGCCGCGACGCCATGTTCGGACGCCGAGCGCGCGCAACCGCTTCTCGGCAGCTGCGACGATCGACTGCGCACCGCTCTCGTCCGCGAGCTGCGCCACCCTGTCGAGAATCTCTTTGGCGCGCGGGCGATCGGCCATTGCAAGGGCCGCGCCGAGATCGAGACGCGTCCACAGCGCGTCGAGCACGAAGCCGAGTTCTTCCGCTTCACACGCTGCGGACTCCAGCAACTCGGCGGAAACGGGTTCGCGCAAGAGCGCCTCGATGCGTCTTTGTACGTACCGATCGCGCGGCTGGGGCCGGGCCTGCATCCGCACCCATTCCGCGAGTGACTGCGCGGCTTCCTCCGCGTAACCGACGTGGACGAGTGCGTCTGCGGCAACGAGCCGAAGCTCCGCCGCGCATCTCGGACATCCCGCCGCATCCGCACATGCCCGTGCAGCTGCGAGCTGCGCGACGACGTCCCGTGCAACATCCCGACCGCCTGCGAGCGCGAACCACAGCGCCGCAAGCTGATGAAGCTCGACGCGCGCGTGGTCGCTCGCGCTGCGCGCATGGACGAGCAGCCGGTCAACGCCGCTGTGCCAATCGCCGCGGTAGAAGTCCACCTCGCCGGCGACACGCTCGATCTTGTGGCGGCCGCGTGCCTCGTCTCCGGTCCGTGACGCGAGCTCGGCGGTCGAGACGACGACGTCGTCGGCCTGCGTCACGCGGCCGCTCTGCAGCAGAAACGCGCCGAGCCAATACCCGCCGTCGAGCGCGAGCCGCGGCAGAACGCGATGTGCGGCCTGGCGGTAGACGCGCTGCGCCCGCTCCAGCGCCTCGTCCAAACGCCCCAGGCGTCGCAACGCACGCGCACTCGCGAGCAACGCCGTGAGGTACGCCTCTTCGTCGAAACCATCCGCGAGCCCGGCCCGCTCCTCGGCGGCGCGCGCCATCGCTTCTGCGTCGTCCTCCTGATACGCGGCTTCGTACTCGACGCGGAGCGCCTCGAGGAACGGCCGGCGCGCGCGCTCGTCTGCGGCGAACAAGTGTCGTGCGCGGGCGGCGGAATCATGTGCGAGCGCGCGTCCGCGCTCTTTGTGCGCATCGCTCCAGAGATCCAGGACCGCCTGCTCGACGTCGATCTCCAATTCGAGGATCTCGTCAGGAGTCTCGAACTCGCGTGCGCGCTCCAGATAGACATGCGCGCGGTCACGGTCATCGAGCGCGAACGCCGATCTCGCCGCTGCGAGGAACGCACGCGCGCGACGCAGGGGATCGCGCCGACGATCCGCCAGAAGGAGGCTGCGCTCGAGCGCGACGTCGTGTCTCCCGAGCGTGGATGCGAGTGCAGCAATCTCTTCGTTCAGCCCGAGCGCCGTCTCGTCCGCGGGATCCGCCTCGTCGGCGATCGCAACGAGCAAAGCGAGTCCGTCCTCGCCGAGCAGCGTCCGCTGCGGAGAGCGCACGAGGCGATTCGCGAGCTCGAGGCTTGCCAATCCGGCCGCATGTCTGTGTCCGAGCGCCTCACGAAGACGCGCGAGGTCGTCCCCCGCGACCTCCACGAGCCATTCGCTGACGCGGCGGTGGATGCGGACCCGCTGCTCATCGGGGATCTCGCCCGCTGCGGCGGCGCGGATCAGATCGTGCGCGAGCTGCAGCGCACCGCCGGATTCGACAGCGATGCCGCGCGTCACGAGCTCGCGCGCGGCGTGCTCAGCCCGTTCTTGCGACCAGTCGCTGAGCTCGGCCGCGTTCGCGAGCGCGAGTGGGCGGGCAGCGATCGCGAGCGCCGCAAGCAGCGCGCCGGCGTCGGCGCTCGCGCCGCGCAGACGCGCTGTAACGAGTCGACCCGTGTCCACCCCGGCTCCCCCACTTCGCGCCAGCGCGTCGAGCCAGAACGGTGAGCCGCCGGACTTTTCAGCAAGCCCACGTGCAGCGTCGTCGGCGATGTTCGGCGCAAGCGTCTTCGCGAGCTCGAGCGCTTCCTCGCTCGACAGGGGACCGAGGTCGAGCCGCGTCAGACACTGTGCGGGCAGCGTTTGCGCAAGCGAGTCCGCAAACGACGTCGCGTTGCGCGACGGCCGTCCGGCGGAGATCAATACAAGCGAGTCGCCGCTCCCCGCCGCTGCGCGCACGAGGTAGTGAAGGAGCGCTAGCGAGAGGTCGTCGACCCACTGCAGGTCGTCGACGAGGGCGAGCGCCTCTCCGATCGCGGACAGCGCCCGATGCGCGGCCTCGAAAACGCGAATCGGCTCGAGCGGCGACGCGTCCCTCTCCGCACCGAACACGAGCGCCTCGAGGCCGCGTCCGTGCGGAGCAACACTCGCCAGTGCTCTCAAGAAGTCGGCAGCCGATGCGAGCGGCACCTCGGATTCCGGTTCGTAGCCGACGACACGGAACTGCATCGGGAGTGCTGCGCGCGCGGCCACCTCGGCCAGTAGCCGACTCTTGCCGCTGCCCGGATCACCGACAACTACCGCGGCAGCGACCTCGCCAAGCTCAGCGGCGTGAACGATGCCACCGAGCCTCACCAGCTCGTCGGCTCGACCGACGAACGCACTCATGTGCCCAAGCGTACGACGAAACCTCGGGAACAGAAATCGCGCGCGAGGCCGGCTTTCGACGGGATGGAGCCTTTATGGAATGTCATGAAGCAGGGCCTCCTCGCCGGAGACACTCTCCGGTGACCAATCCGATCGGGAAGGAGGCGGTCAGATCGCCGCGAGCGCCTCGGCCGGGGCGACCCTCGCAGCACGGACGGCGGGGTAGAGGCCGGCCACTCCCCCGATGATCACCGCCGCCGCAAGCGCGCCTGCGACGGCCCAGGTGGGGATCACGGTCGGCCAGCCTTGCGCGGTTGCGTACGCCGCCGTCACGGCGAATCCGAGCACGATTCCTGCGCCGCCGCCGAGCAGTGACAAGAGCAGCGATTCGGTCAGGAACTGGGCGCGGATGTGTTCTCGGGTTGCGCCGAGCGAGCGGCGAAGCCCGATCTCGGACCGCCGCTCGAGCACGGAGATGACCATGGTGTTGGCGACACCGATCCCGCCGACGAGCAGCGCGACCGCGCCGAGCCCGAGCAGCAGCGCGGTGAAGGTCTTGTCGGCGGCGGCCTGGGCGGCGAGCGCATCGGAGGGGCGCGAGACGTCGACCTCGTTGGGCTGCGCCGGGTTGGCGGTCCTGGCCAGCAGGTCGCGAGTCGCTTCGACGGCGTCCTGGTCCGTCCGCGTGTAGATCGTGGTGATGTCGCCGTCGAAGCCGAGATAACGTTGCGCGGCCCGCCAGCCGATCAACGCGCCGAGGTCGAGCTCGGGCGCGAGCGGCACCGGGTCGAGGATGCCGATGACCGTGAACCAGCGCCCGCCGAGCCAGACCTGCAGGTCACGGTGGAGCGCTCCGATGCCGAGGCGCTCGGCCGTGGCGGCACCGAGCACGACGACCGGGTAGCGGGCGGTGGCCTCGTTGAGCCAGATCCCGGAACGCACGGTGCCGCGAACGGTGTCGAGCACGTCGGTGCGCACCGCGTAGGTACCGATGCCGCCGGATTGCGCGACCGGGATCCGGTCGGTGCGGTACACCTTCGCGTCCGTAAGGAGTCCGATCGCGGTGACCGACTCGATGGAGCGGATGCGGCCGATCATTGCCACCGACTCGTTGGGCAACGTGGCTTCCTCCCCGAACAGGGTGAGCCCGGGCGCGACGGTGAGGAGGTTGGTGCCGAGCGAGTCGAGCAGCCGGTTCAGTTGTGCACGGCTGGAGGTGGAGGTGCCAACGACCGCGACCATGGCCGCGATCCCGATCGCGATCCCGAGCGCGGACAGCGCGACCCGAAGAGGGCGCGCCCGGAGCCCGTGCGCCCCCAGCCGTACGATGTCACGCGGGCTCAAGCGGGCGGGTCGGGGTGTCACGGTCGGGCTCACGCCGCGATTCGGTCACGCACGACTCGGCCGTCCAGCATCGACACCTGGCGGGACAGGTGCGATGCGACGACCTGTTCGTGGGTGATCACGACGATCGTGGTGCCGGTCTCGTTGAGGTCGAGGAGCACCTGCATCACGCCCTCGCCCGATTGGCTGTCCAGAGCACCGGTCGGCTCGTCCGCGAGCAGCAGGGCCGGTTCACGCACGACCGCGCGCGCGATCGCGGTGCGTTGCTTCTCGCCGCCGGAAAGCTCGTGCGGGCGGTGGCGCAGCCGATGACCGAGCCCGACCCGCCGCAGCGCCGCTTCAGCGCGCTTGCGTCGCTCGCGCAGGCCGACCCCGGCATAGAGCAGGCCGTCGGCAACGTTGTCGAGGGCGGACACGCCTGGCGCCAAATGAAAGTGCTGGAAGACGAAGCCGATCCGCCTCGCCCGCAGCGCCGAGAGTTCGCGGTCGGAGAGCCTCGCGACGCCGAATCCGTCGATGACGACTTCGCCGGTGCTCGGGCGGTCGAGCGTGCCCATCAGGTTCAGCATCGTCGTCTTGCCGGACCCCGAGGGCCCCACGATCGCCACCATCTCGCCGCGGCCGATGTTGAGATCGACCCCGCCAAGCGCCCTGACGCCGCCGGGGTATTCGCGGCCGACCCCGCGCAGCATCACGATCGGCTCCGGCGAGCTGCTCACTTCGGGACGCCCACCCGCATGCCCGCGGTGATGCCCTTGCCGCTGACCTCGACCTGCCCGGCCGCGAACATGCCCGTCCGCACGGGGACGATCCGCGTGCTGGCACCGTCGATGACCTCGACGCCGAAGCCCCCCTTCGGCAGCGCGAGCAGCGCGGTCACGGGCAACGCCAGCACGCCTTCGCGCTTGCTGCTGACGAAGTCAGCATCGACGGGAGCGGCATCGAACGGCCCGAGAGCCTTCTGATCGGCGATCGTCACCGTCACCTCGAAGACCGCGTCGGCGGTCGACGCGTCCGTGCCCTCCGGCGTCGTGCCCTCGTCTGAAGTAGCGCCCTGCGCCGTGATGGCCGTGCCGACCCGGGCGATCCTCCCTCTCACCGGGCGCCGGCCGGGAACGGTGACGGTGACCGTGCGGCCCTTGGCGGCGAGCGGGCGGTCGGCCACCTTGAGCTCGACGCTGACGAGCCTGGTTGTGCCCGTGTAGCTCAGCACCGGAACACCGCCTTCGCCCGACTCGCGCCTGATCGTGTCGCCGACCCGGGCGATGTGTTCGGCGACTCGGACCGGGCCGGGCGTGAAGACCACCTGACCCAGCTCGACGGTTCCCGTCTTCGGCAGGCGGATATTCGCTTGCCACGTGCGCACCGCGGTGGCGGTACCCGACGTGAAGGTGTCGTCGACAGTGAAGCCGGTGTAGCCGAGTGCGGCGAGGTTGCGCTCCAGTTGGTGCACGTCGCGGCCGTGCGTGCCGGGACGGAGCCTCCGGTACAGCGGCGACGACCCGTAGAGCACGACGACCCGGCGCTCGTCGACCTTGAACAGCGTTTCGCCGCGCTTCACGGTCGAGCCGACCGGCGCGATCCAGGTGACCAGCCCCGGTCCGGTGGCGTTGACGGGAACCGCCTCGCCGTAGCCGAGCGTACCGGGCACCGTCTTCGTCTCCACAAGCGTCGTCCTTCGTACCTGCGCAGTAGCGGGAGGCAACGCGGAGTCGGCGGCCGGCCCCTTGGCGCCGGATCCGAAGGCGAGCACCAGTCCCGCGGCAGCCCCACCCAGAAGCACCACGGCGGTGCCGCCGACCAGGAGCTTGCGCCTCATCGATGCTCGCCGCCGCTCGGCAGCTTCCCGCGACAGGCGTCCATCGCCGCCCGGAACTGCGGGGTGTCTTGCTGCTCGTGGCCGGAGCCGCGCAGCCGCCCCTGGGCGTCCGGGTCAGGGAAGTCGGGCAGCCCGTTCTCGCGCATGCATTGCGAGAACTCGCGCATCTGCTCGACGAAGGCGGGGTCGCCGAGCTTTTCGTGCTCGCCACCGGGAGCGAGGTCGCGGCACGCCTCCATCGCGGCCACGAACTGGGGGGCGTCTTGCTGCTCGTGACCGGCGCCGCGCAGCCGGCCCTGCGCGTCCGGGTCGGGAAAGTCGGGTACGCCGTTCTCCCGCATGCACTGCGCGTACGCGATTGCTCGGTCTCGGTCGCCCGATGACGCCGGACCGCTGCTCGAGTGCGAGCCGCACGCCGCGACGAAGAGGACTACGACGGCGACGATCGGAGCGGTAGCAAGCGTGCTCAAGAGCCGTAGCCGGCGCGTTCGCTTATGCATGGTCATCGGGCGATCACTCCTTCCGAGCAGCCGTCTCTGCACTCTGGCGGGGCAGCCTGGAAGGAAGCTGGAAGCGAGCTTGAATACCGCCGTCAATTGCGCGGCGTCGCGTCTATTTCGCAGCGGGGTTGGGCTCGCTCAGTCGCGGACCGACCGCTCAGTCCGGACCGTCTCAGCCCGAGCGACCGCGGAGCGAGCGCCGGGTGCGCGCGGGAGGCTGAGCCGAAAGATCGAGCCGCCTCCTGGCCGCGGCCGGAATCCGACCGCGCCTCCGTTCGCCTCAGCGACTGAACGGACAATGGCGAGGCCAAGACCGACGCCACCCTGACTCCGCGCCCGCGACTGATCGGTCCGGTAGAAGCGCTCGAAGATCCTGTCCGCGTCCTCCGCCGGAACGCCAGGGCCCTCGTCCGAGACCTCGAGAACGGCCCGCTCTTCCTCGGCGGCAAGCCGCACGTGGACGCGTGTCCCGGCCGGCGTGTGAACGCGCGCGTTCGTGAGCAGGTTGTCGACCACCTGGCGCAGGCGAGACTCGGCGCCGAGCACAACCAACGAGCCCTCACACTCGACGTCGATCGGGCGTCCCGGGTCGGCCGCTCGTGCCGCGTCCACTGCGGCATCGACCACGACGGCCATATCGACCGGCTCACGCTCGAGCGGCAACCCCTGGTCGAGCCGCGCGAGCAGGAGCAGCTCCTCGACCAGCTCGCCCATCCGCTCTCCCTCCTGCTCGATCCGGCGCATCACGTTCGCCAGATCGGCTGGCCGCTCGCCGGCGCCGCGGCGGAAGAGCTCGGCGAAGCCGCGGATCGACGTCACCGGCGTCCGCAGCTCGTGCGAGGCATCGGCCACGAACTGGCGCAGCCGCTCCTCGGCCGCCACCCGCTCGGCGAACGCGCGCTCGATCTCCGCCAGCATCGTGTTCAGCGCCTCGCCGAGCTGGCCGACCTCGGTGCGCGGGTCGTCCGGCTCGACGCGCTGCGAGAGATCGCCGGCGGCGATCATCCGCGACTTCTGCGCCATCCGCTCCAGCGGCCTGAGCTCGCGACGAGTGAGCCAGTAGGCGGCAACCCCGATCGCCGCGAGCGCGAGTCCGCTCACAACAGCCTCGATCAGCAGCAGCCGATGCTGCGTTGCCCTCACGTCGGTGAGCGGCATCGCGACCACGACCGTGCGCTCGTCGCCGAGGGGCTTGGCGATCAGGCGATACTCGGTCTGCCCGTTGTCCGCCGATGTTGTCGTCAGCGTCGGCTCTGTGCCTCGCGCCCGCGAGCGGATGAGCGGCGTTGGGATGTTGGGCCGCGGAGCGGCTTGGCCAACGTTGAACCGGACCTGGCGCTGCACCCGGCCGCGCTCGTCGACTAGGGCGGCGTAGCTGCCGTCCGGAAGGGACAAGCCGTGTTCGCCCGGATGCAGCAGCGACGTGCGCACCAGGCGTGCCTCCGCCGGCTGCGTGGCAGCCCGAAGCTGGTCGTCGAGACGATCGACGAGGAACAGGCTCAGGAAGTGGTAGGTCGCGAAGTTGGCCCCGGCGAGACCGACCACGAAGAGGGCGACCGTGACGAGGAGCATGCGCGTGCGGAGCGGCACGGCTTACCTCGGCAGCCGCAGGCTGTAGCCGACACCGCGCACGGTGTGGATCAGCCGGGGCTCCCTGACGTCGACCTTCTTGCGCAGGTGGCTGATGTAGCTCTCGACGATCCGGAGGTCGCCACCGAAGTCGTAGCGCCAGACGTGATCGACGATCTGCGCCTTCGAGACCACGCGGCGTGCGTTCAGGAGCAAGTAACGGAGCAGGTTGAACTCGGTCGGCGAGAGCTCGATCGGCTCACCGGCGCGCCAGACCTCGTGCGTATCCTCGTCCATCTCCAGATCGGCGAACTGGAGCCGCGCTGGCTGCTCGGCCTGCCCGCTTCGCCGCAACACCGCATGCACCCTCGCTACGAGCTCCTCGAGGCTGAACGGCTTCGTCACGTAATCATCCGCGCCCATCGTCAGACCGCGCACCTTGGACTCGGTCTCGTCGCGCGCCGTCAGGAAGAGGATCGGTACCCGCAGCCGGTCGGCCACCAGCCGGCGCTGCACTTCGAAGCCGTCCAGGTCGGGGAGCATCACGTCGAGCACGATCAGGTGCGGGCGAAAGGACGTCGCGGCGCTGAGCGCGTCGCGGCCGCTTCGTGCGATCTCGACCTGAAAGCCCTCGTAGCGCAGCGCCGTCCCCACGAGGTCGGTGATGCTCTCCTCGTCATCGACGACGAGGAGGCGCGGCCGCGGTTCGCCCGCTGGGTCCGGCCCGTCGCGTCGAGCGCTCAGGTCAGCCCGGGCCGGTTGAGCTTCCTCTGCTCCCGCCACGCATTCAGCAAAGCATCCCAAGCTGGAAGAAGCCTGACGATTCGCTGACCGCAGGCTACGACTGCGTCCGCACCGCGACGAACCAGCCTGGCAACAGACGTCGGGCTCCGGACCGGCGAGCCCCGCGAGGCCACCGCCTCATCCAGCCAACGTTCCATCAGAACAGGGACGGCGTAATCACCCACAGGAGCTCCGTTGGCCTGGTAGGGGATGGGTTTCGCCAGCCTCCCTCTTCATGGCCGCTGAACGTCAGTGAGTCGCCGGCCTTGAGCCGGTAGCTCTCACCGCTGGCAAGGGTGAGCTCGAACTCTCCCTTGGTGACGTGGACGAAGTGGGCTTTGGCTGCTGACGGCTGTGAGCCACCGGTGCTGTGGCCGCCAGGCTCGACGACCGAATGGATCACCTGGATGTGCCGCTCCCAGCCGGGCGTCAGGAGGTCGTCGTGCGCGCCGACACCGCCGAACTGAATCGCGGGCCGTTCGCGCGCGCGAACGAGCCTCTCCTGCTCGCGCTGCTCGAAGAGGTCACCGATGCGGACGCCGACCGCGGCGCAAATCTTGAGCAACGAACCAACGGACGGGGTGGCGAGATCACGCTCGACCTGTGACAGAAACCCTCTGTTGAGCCCGGTCGCTTTCGCGACCTGATCGATCGTCATCTCTCGTCGCTTTCTCGCCTCCCGCAACTGAAGGCCGATGCGAATCTGCGGCTCGGGACCCGCGGGGGCCTCACCGCTTGACCGCGCCCGTGATCGCTTGCCAGCCATTCGAGCGCGAGTCTAGCCAGGCGGTGAAGAGCTTGTTTGCTTACAGCAAGCAAAAGATTGATAAGCTCAATTATAAGGTGCCAGTCCCTCTACCGCGCCTCCGCGAGCGCTTCCCACGCCTCTTGCACGACTTGGCGTTCCAGCGGTTGTGGACCGCCGCGTCGATTTCGTATGTCGGCGATCAAGTGACGATCGTCGCGGTACCGCTGATCGCGGCGCTCACGCTCGATGCGTCTGCCGCGGAGATGGGCCTCCTCGCCGCGATCGGATCGCTTCCCAACCTGCTGTTCTCCCTCCACGCCGGTGCATACGTCGACCGGCGAGGAAGGCGCCGAAAGACGATGATCTTCACCGACCTCGCCCGCACGGCCCTCCTCGCGAGCGTCCCGCTGACGTACGCCGTCGGCGCGTTGACGCTCTATCAACTCTACGCCGTCGCGTTCATCACCGGTGCGCTCGCCGTCATCTTCAATGTCTGCGCGACAGGACTCTTTCCCGCAGTCGTCCCGCGCGAGCAGTATTTGGAAGGCACCTCGCTGCTCAGAGGCAGCTACTCCTTCTCCTGGGTCGTCGGGCCGGGACTCGGCGGAGCGATCGTGCAAGCACTCTCAGCGCCCGTCGCCCTCCTCGTCGACGCAGCCTCCTTCGTCGCCTCGGCATCCTTACTCAATTCGATCTCACCAACCGAGCCCTCCACCGACCACTCCCGTGGCGGCGGCATCCGAGCTGGCGTCCAATTCGTGCTCCGAACTCCCAGCCTGCTCGCCAAGGTCGGCGCCTCGACCGTCCTCAGCTTTTTCTACTCGATCTACTTCGCGCTCATATTCCTTTTCGCAGCCCGTGAGCTCGGGCTCCCCGCCGCGGCGATCGGGCTCGCCCTCGGCGCAGGCGCCATCGGTGCACTGGCCGGATCAGCATTGACTTCGAGGATCAGCCGGCGGCTCGGCATCGGGCGCACCTTCACCCTCGGAGCACTCCTCTACCCCTCCACCCTCGCGCTCGTTCCGCTCGCTCCACGAGAACACAACCTCGCTATCGCGCTCCTCGTCACCGCCGAGCTCGGATCCGGCTTCGGGCTGATGCTCGCTGACATTACCGGCAGCTCGATCCAGCAAGCTCTTACGCCCGAGCGGCTCCGCTCACGCGTGCAAGGCGCCAGCATGACGCTCACCGCCGGCATCAGGCCACTCGGCTCGCTCGCCGCCGGCCTCCTCGGCACGACCATCGGCCTCCGACCCACACTCTGGATAGCCGCCACCGGCGGAATCGCCTCGATCCTCTTGCTTCTCCCCTCACAACTTCCTTGCCTGCGCGAACTGCCCTTCGAAGCTCACGACCCCGAGACACCTCTCAACTCAATTCCCGCGCGCGGCGCGGCTAAGGCCGGCTGAAGCTCAGTAGCTTCAGAGGAGCGGCGGCCGCCCGCCACACAATGCTCATTGGTCAACCTTGTCTTTGGTTCTTCTTGTTCTTTGAAATCTGAGAGTCCGCCCGCACGCAGTGATCGCCGGTGTCGACCGGCGCGGTTCGTAGCGTCGGCTCGTGGCTGACCACGGCCGGGAGAGCGCCCTCGGTGCTTGCCCCGTAGAGGGCCCGCGTGAGACCTGCGCCTCCCGGCCGTGTGAGGCGCGCCTGCTCGCCCGAGCTCTCGCGCCGCGAGCTCGTGCCGGCGCTGTGGCTTTCCTCGCTCGCTGAACGGGCGCTGCGGGAACGGCTGCTCCGCCGGATGTACGTCTACGTCACCGAACGAACCGTCGAGGCCTGCATCACCCAGATCTTCCGCAAACTCGGACTGCGCGAGGAACCCGATGGCCATCAGCGCGTCCGCGCTGTCCTCGCCTACCTGCAGTCATAGCGTGTCGCGGTACTCAGCCCCGACCCGTCCGAACAGGACGAGCTGCTCGAGCTGCGCGAACAGCTTGCCCGGATCGCCGCCCAGCGGGAGCAGCCGATGGCGAGACTCGTCGGCCCGGACGGAAGCGAGGTCGAAATCCCGGCGTCGGCTTTCGCTGCCCTGCAAGCCGTCGTGCGTGACATGGCCCAGGGGCTCACGATCACTCTGATCCCACACGACAAGGAACTAACGACCAAGGAGGCGGCCGACATCCTCGGCCTCTCCCGGCCCTTCCTCGTCAAGCTGCTCGACCGCGGCGAGATCCCCCACCACCGTGTCGGGACACACCGACGCCTCAACGTCGAGGACGTGCTCGCCTACCGCGAGCTCCGCGCCGCCCGCCGGCGCGACCAACTGCGCAAGCTGACCGAACTCTCCGAGCAGGCCGAGGGCGGCTACCGCTAAAGGGTCCGAGGGCGCCGCTAGCCTGGCGGCGCTGAGCACCAGTTGCAGGTAGAGCGCCGACAGGAAGAAGATCGCGGACATCGACGCCGTCCAGAGCACTCCGACGACGTTGGCCGCGGTCAGGTTGCGATGGCGGAAGGGACCCGTTCCGCATCGATTGCAGGCCTCAACGAGAGGGGGTCGCCTTCCTGGCTCCGCAAGAAGAGGTCGAGCCCCGCGAAACCCGAAGTTCCGCGGGACTCGGTTCGAATCTCGCAGCGGGATGATGCAGCGGCGGCTACAACTGACTCGATCAGCGCAGCGCGCTCAGACGCCTTTCGAGCTCCGCCCG
>WNGA01015284.1_pt1 | contig 23606 bp, 18 predicted proteins | sample 5400061 | NCBI WGS metagenome assembly WNGA01 (sample SAMN13153366, study PRJNA577476) | soil metagenome | isolation source: 100 cm soil or saprolite under grassland replicate 2 | place: USA:California | collected 2016-06-15
CCTCTATCCTCTATCCTCTATCCTCTATCCTCTATCCTCTATCCTCTATCCTCTATCCTCTATCCTCTATCCTCTATCCTCTATCCTCTATCCTCTATCCTCTATCCTCTATCCTCTATCCTCTATCCTCTATCTTCTATCCTCTATCTTCTATCCTCGATCCTCTATCCTCGATCCTCGATCCTCAATTCTCGATCCTCGATCCTCGATGCCCCGGTTTGACGGCTGATGGGCTCGCAAGTAGTATCAGAAATATATGAAATCTGACGTGATCGTTCCCGAATATACAATTCGCCGATGCGAAACTCTCGAAGAATTTGAAGCGTGCGTTCAAATGCAGCGCGACATCTGGGAATATTCTGATATCGATGTGACGCCGCTGCGCTCATACGTAGCCACGCGTTACGCCGGCGGGTTCACTCTGGGCGCGTTTGACGCGTCGAACAAGCTGTTGGGCATGGCGCACGCGCTCCCGGCCTTCGATGAAAAGCTGCGGCCTTATTACTATTCGCAAATGCTCGCGGTCGAGCCGCGACTTCAAAACGCCGGCATCGGCGTAAGGTTGAAGCTGGCGCAGCGCGACCACGCGTTCAAAACGGGCGCCCCGCTCATCACATGGACGTTCGACCCTCTGCAATCGCGCAACGCCTATCTCAACATCGTCAAACTCGGCGGCGTCGTGCGGCGGTATTGCGCCAATTTTTATGGGGCCAATAGCACCAGCGTTTTTCATCGCGGCATGGACACCGACCGGTTGTTCATCGAATGGTGGGTGCGCTCGCCCCGCGTCGCGGATGCCCTCAAAGGCGTCCGCCGCGCCGATAAACCGGAAGCGGTCGTCGAAGTCCCGCGAGACATCGGGGCGATAAAGAGGCGCGACATGGATGAGGCCCGCCGATGGCAGTCGCAGATCCGCGAAGGATTTCAGAATTGTTTGAACGAGGGGTTGTATTGCGCCGGTTTTGAGGCCGACCCGAAAACAAACAGCCGCTACCTGTTTTTCAGGGATCATCAACAAGAGAAAGAAGAAGGCTACAAACAATGAAAATCGAACGCATAGAACTCCGCGAAATCCAACTTCCGTTGGTCGCGCCGTTCGAAACCAGCTTCGGGCGCACGACCGGCCGCCGCATCATCCTCGTCAAAGTCTTCGGCGAGGGGCTTGCCGGGTGGGGCGAATGCACTGTCGGGGAACATCCTTTCTACAACCACGAATCTACAGAGAGCTGCTGGATGATCATCCGCGATTACGTCGCGCCGATGGTTCTGGGCCGCGAGATAGAATCGCCAGAAGACGTCCCGCAATTGACCGGAAGGATTCGCGGAAACAAAATGGCGCGGGGCGCGGTCGAGTGCGCCGTCTGGGACTTGGAAGCGCGGCGGCAAGGGAAACCGTTGTGGCAGTTGCTAGGCGGAACGCAGGAGGAGATCAATTGCGGCGTCTCGATCGGCCTGGAAGACAGCGACGCCGTAATGCTCAAGAAGGTCGAGAAGGAAGTCGCCGCCGGCTACCGGCGCATCAAGATCAAGATCAAACCGGGACGCGATTACGAGATGATCAAGGCCATCCGCAAGGAGTTTCCCGAGAAGTTGATGTCGGTGGACGCCAACTCCGCCTACACGCTCGCCGACGCCGATCTGCTCAGGAGGCTGGACGAGTTCGACCTGCTGATGATCGAACAGCCGCTGGCCTACGACGACATCATTGACCATGCCGAGTTGCAGCCGCGATTGAAGACTGCGATCTGTCTTGACGAATCTATTCTGAGCGTGGACGACTCGCGCAAGGCGTTGAAGCTGGGCGCGTGCCGGATCATCAACGTCAAGCTGGGCCGCGTCTCGGGTCACACCGAGGCGCGCAAGATTCAAGCCTATTGCCACGAGCGCAACGTCCCGGTCTGGTGCGGCGGTATGCTGGAAGCCGGCGTCGGTCGCGCGCACAACATCGCAATGTCAACTCTGCCCGGCTTCACGCTGCCGGGCGACGTTTCGGCGTCGAAGCGCTACTGGAATGAAGACATCATCACGCCGCCGGTCGAGGTCACGCCGCGCGGAACCATTCCGCGTCCGGCAGGCGTCGGGATTGGGTATGAGGTGAACGAGAAGCGGATCGATGGTTTGACGGTGAGGAAAGAGATTGTCGAACAGTGAGCAAAAACGCGCGCACTCACGTCACATTTGTAACCAGGCTTTTCAACAGCCGCGGCAGCGGCGATTGACCTTAGTCCGGCTTTTCAAAGCCGGGGAGCGATTCCATAGTCGACCTCAGTCGCGGCAGCGACGGTTGACGCCGCCGATCAATATCAATCGTCGCTGCCGCGACTGAGGCCGGACTCGCTCCTTGTCCCGGCTTTGAAAAGCCAATGAGGTTAAGTTAGGCATCTGGCGCGATTAGTGGCGCGGACTTTAGTCCGCGCGCCAGCCATCAGCGCGGACTAAAGTCCGCGCCACTAATCGCTAACTTAACCTCATTGGCTTTGAAAAGCCGCGTTCTGATTCAAATAGGCGATCCGGCTTCCCCCGCCGCGCGCGAGCTTATCGAGCGACTCGACATACTCATGTCCAGTTTATATCCGGCGGAGAGTAACCACCTGCTGTCGGTGGAGGCGCTTCGACAGCCCAACGTGACTTTCCTGACCGCCGGCGTGGATGGCGAGGTCGCCGGCTGCGGCGCGTTCGTCAATCAAGGCGGAGAGTACGCCGAGATCAAACGAATGTTCGTCCTGCCGGAGTTCCGCGGCCTGAAGCTTGGTCGCCGCATCCTCGAAGAGCTTGAGAATCGCGCGCGAGTTTCTGGGCTGGCGCTCGCGCGCCTCGAAACGGGTATCCATCAACCCGAAGCCCTGCTGCTGTACGAGCGAGCAGGTTATCAACGTTGCGGGCCGTTCGGAGATTATTCCGAAGACCCGTTGAGTATTTTCATGGAGAAGAAATTATGAAAGCTGTTTGGAACGGCGCCGTAATCGCCGAAAGTGACAAGACCATCGTCGTCGAAGGCAATCATTATTTCCCGCCGGACGCGGTCAACAAGGATTTTTTTCAACCGAGCGACACCCACACCGTCTGCGGCTGGAAAGGCACGGCGAGTTATTACGACGTCGTCGTCAACGGAGAAGTGAACAAAGACGCGGCGTGGTATTACCCGAACACGAAAGAGGCCGCGAATAACATCGAAAATTACGTCGCGTTTTGGAAAGGAGTGAAGGTCGAATAGCCAAACTTTACTCGCCGCCAGCCACATGTTGTGGCCTCGCCTTAGCCGTGGGCGTCAAAAATAGGAACGAACTGGGCATAGGAAAGGAGAGGATCAGGTTATTCGGAACAGAAGAGGTTGTACAAATGCGAGGCCGCGTGGCCGCTAGGCGCCACCTTGAGGGAGGGCGCGGACGTCGAATCCACGCCCTCCCTCAAGGTGGCGCCTAGCGGCCACGGCGTCCCAACGACTTCCGGAATAAGAGATATGTCCACCAAAACACCTAAATCGAAATCAATTGAACACGAGATCGCCGAACTGCGCCGCGAGATTTTGGAGCACGATCACCGCTACTACACGCTGAGCGAGCCGGTGATCTCCGACGCCGAATACGACGCGTTGATGCGGCGCTTGCGCGAGCTTGAATCGGAGCGCCCCGACCTGATCACGCCCGACAGTCCTACGCAGCGCGTGTCAGGTCAGGTGGCCGAAGGCTTCGAGGAGTATTTCCACAAGCGCCCGATGCTGTCGCTCGACAACAGCTACAGCATTGACGACCTGCGCGCGTGGGCCAAACGTTGCGAAAAGCTGGCCGAAGGGCGAGCGTTCGATTACGTCGCCGAGTTGAAGATCGACGGGCTGAGCATTTCGTTGATCTACGAAGACGGCCGCCTCGCGCGGGCGGTGACGCGCGGCGACGGCTCTCGGGGCGAGGTCGTGACCGGCAACGCGAAGACGATCCGATCCATCCCGCTGAGGATTAAGGAAGAGGCGGAGAAGAAGCAGTCGCCCCTGTTAGACGAATTGATGAAAGAGGTCGAGGTTCGCGGCGAGGTCTATCTGCCCAACGACGTGTTCGAGAGGATCAACCGCGAGCGCGCCGAATCGGAGTTATCGTTGTTCGCCAACCCGCGCAACGCGGCTTCAGGCGCGATGCGACAGCTCGACCCGAAGATCGTCGCAGACCGGCGGCTGGACATCTTCTGCTACTCGCTGCTCTTCGACGGCGCGCCGGCTTTCGTCACACACCACGAATCGCTGGAGTGGATGCGTGAGCGCGGGTTCAAGGTCAACCCGCACAGGCGTCATTGCCGGACGATTGAAGACGTGGTGGCGTTTTGCAACGAGTGGGAGACGCGCCGCGACGAGTTGAGCTACGAGATTGACGGCGTGGTGGTGAAAGTCAATCAGGTGGCCGTCCAGGACGAACTCGGCGCGACGTCGAAGTCGCCGCGCTGGGCGATCGCCTATAAATTTCCGGCGCGGCAGGCCTCGACGCTGTTGCTCGACGTGATTTATCAGGTGGGGCGCACCGGCGCGGTGACTCCGGTCGCGGTGTTGGAACCGGTCTTGCTCGCGGGCACGACGGTTTCGCGCGCCAGCATGCACAACGCCGACGAGATGAAGCGGCTAGGCGTGATGCGCGGCGATTTCGTCTTCATCGAGAAGAGCGGCGAGATCATTCCGCAGGTCGTCAAAGTCATCGTCGAGCGCCGCACGGGCGAAGAGGCCGAGTTCGAATTCCCGACTCGGTGTCCCGTGTGCGACGCGGAGCTCATCAAGCCGGAAGGCGAAGCCGTGACGCGGTGCCCGAATCCGGATTGTCCCGCGAGGCTGCGCGAGGGATTGCTACATTTCTCCGCGCGACGCGCGATGCGGATCGAAGGACTGGGTTGGGCGTTGGTCGAGCAACTGACGGCGCCGCGAACCCGACGTGACAAAAAAGGCGAGGTTATGACCGATGAAAAAGGTCAACCCCTGACGCTGCCGCCGATGGTGCATGACTTCGCCGACCTCTACGGCCTCGCCCGACGCCGCGACGAACTGATCGCGCTCGACCGGATGGGCGCGAAATCAGCGGATAACCTGCTTCAGCAGATCGAAGCGAGTAAGGAGGCCGGCCTGGCGCGATTGATATACGGCCTGGGCATTCGTCACGTCGGGGAGCGCACGGCGACGATTCTGGCCAATCGTTACGGCGACATCGAAGCGCTGTCGGCGGCGACGCAGGAAGAGTTGGCGAACATTCATGAAATCGGCGAGGTCGTCGCCTCTTCGGTCTACGCATGGTTCCAATCTTCTCGAAATCAGAAATTGATCGAACGTCTCGCCAAAGCCGGCGTGAATATGAAGACGGCGAACGCCGGAGCGGAACAAACGCCGCGAGTCTTCGAAGGAAAGATCTTTGTTTTAACGGGGACTCTGCCGACAATGAAGCGCGATGACGCCAAGGCATACATCGAGGCTCGCGGCGGACGGGTCAGCGGCTCGGTTAGCAAAAAAACGGATTTCGTCGTCGCAGGCGAAGACGCGGGAAGCAAACTGGCAAAAGCTGAAGAACTGAAAATCGCGATCCTTGATGAAAATCAGCTTTTGAAACTCGGCGACGCCGTCATAGAGGATAAAACCTAACATATTGCGTCCTTTGATTTTAATAGGGGCAGATTTTTTCTTTACAGGGTTGACAAAGGCGGGCGTATTTGGTGTAATCCGCAGCAATTAGCAGCGGTAAATACCCTAATGGCTGAGGACGCTGCTGAATCGGGGGGACCGAAAGGGCCCCCCACTTAATTGTTATACGTGTTATACGAAGCAGGGGCCGAAAGGCCCCTTTCTTAATTTTGCGCGATATCACTTCGAGATCAGATAACCTTCGCGCGTCCGCGCTATCACCTCGGGCTTTTTCACCACCACCTTGATCTTGTGAAATCCGGCTCTGTTCCCCTGAGACGAAGGGTAATAGGCGAGAGTGTATTGGCTTCTCAATTCATCAAGCGTCTTTTTCAAGACCTGAGCGAGAGCGGATTGCGATTCGAACTCGAAAGAGCGCCCTCCGGCGCCTTCGGCGATTTCGGAGAGGAACTTGCAATCCGAGCTGTAACCGGCGCGCCTGCCGATTGGAAAGTAACTCGACGAATTCTCGCCGTCGGGTTTGAAGCAGGCGGCGTAGATTTGCGTCCGACTCCCCTGCGCTTCCCTGATGACCTGCTTCGAGTCTTTGACCGGCCGCTGCTTCGCAAGATCGCGATCAACGGAATCCTTGCCGTCGCTGAAGAGCAGAACGACTTCGTTTCCGCTACGGCCTCCACCTCTCTCAAAGATGGCGCGCATCGCTCCGAAGAGATTCGTGTTCCTGTCAGGCGCCAACACGCGACGGCCAGGAGGAACAGGCCCGCCGGGAGGAACGCGACGGCCAGGAGGAAGCGGGAAAGGCCGCGGCGGCGTTGGTTGAGGATTCGGGGCCGTCGGTTGGGGATTCGATGTCGATTTCAAGGCGAGAATCTCGTTAGTGGCCAGCGCCTTGCCGCCCCAATCGGAGCTCCATTGTAAGTCAGCATCGAAGGCGCCGATCATCATCTCGTCCAGTTGATTCAAGCTCTCGACCAACTTCACCGCCTCGTCTTTGACCTCGGGGAAGACGGCGCCCATGCTGACGCTCGTGTCGAACAGCAGAATCAACCGCAGCGGATGAGACGCCGGTTTGAAATCGGCGATCTCTTGAAGGACGCCGTCTTCGTAAATCTCGAAATCTTCCTTCTTCAGGTCAGGAATCCGTTTTCCGTCGGCGTCTTTGACGAGGACGGCGACATTGATCAATTCAGTCTTTATCTTGACCTTTCCTTCATCTTGCGCGCCGCCCGGACTGAAAAGACCGATCATCCAGAGCGTCAAAAAACAAATAGTCATCGCCGCAGAGGCGCTGTAAAACTTACCAAGTTTTCTCATGGCGCTTATCTCCTCAGAAAAAGGTAGGGCAAACTGTCAGTTTGCCTTGACTCCTTCGATGCGGCCTTTCGGGAAGACTAGGCAAACTGACAGTTTGCCCTACCCTCGCGCCGCGCTTTTCATTCTTTCATGGCGCCGCGACCGGCATGAAGGCTCCTCGGAAAATCCCTGGGTACGCATCGCTTCCAGCGTGCAGTCTCGGCTAGAGACCGATTGATCGGAATCAGTCCCCCCAAAACCTGAGGCGATGCTCTGGTTCCTATAAATTCGTCTTTCGCCGAGACTGCACGCTGGAAGCGATGCGTACCCAGGGGCGATTTTCATTCTTTCAAGGCGTCGCAACGCGACCTGAAGGCTCCTTGATTGATTTGAATCAGCCGGGTAATCCGGCGCCGATGTTTTGTTTGTAAGGGGGCTCAAGGGGAATTGCCTAGCGAGTCATTGAACGAGCCTGGGAAGACGGCTTGCAATACTCATGATTATGGTACGTGGAAGCGCGCAACAAATCGACGTCAGGGCGTTGACAGTTCCGACCGCTGGCAACTAAATTGCTACCATGCTCCACAGGGCAAAAGCGTTCACTGTTTTGATAGCTTCTCTCCTGCCCGTTCTCGCCGCTTGCGGCGGGCGGCTTTACAAAGTCGCGCCTCTGCCGGCGAGCGTCCCGCCCGAAATTTCGATGGGTAACGGCGGCGGTCTGGACGTCGGCGCCATCGCGCTTGACGGCGAGCAGTCGTATGAGCGTTTCGAAGCCAACCTCCCGCTCGCCGGGGTGATCGCGGTCGACGTCAGAATGATCAACAAGTCGGAGGCGGCGATCATGACAAACTCGCTCAGGTTCGAATTACGCAACCCGTCCGGCGCCGCGCTCAAACGAATCGCCCCGAAAAAAGCTCTGGGCGCGGTGATGAAATATTACGGCGACAAGTTTTACGCGAAGGTCGCGTACCGGCGGACGCTCGAAGACTACGAATCGGTCGCGCTCAAACAAGGGGTCGCAATCGAGCCGGAGGGAGAGCTTCGCGGAATAGTCTTTTTTCAAACCAAGCGCGAAACGGCCAGTGTCGACGGATTGATTCTTTCCGTCGCCGGCCTGAGCGCCCCGGTGAACGTGCAGCTTCAGACGGCGCATAAGTAAACTACAGTCTGAGGTTGAGCAAAAAGAACCAAGGGGATCACGTGATCCCCTTGGTTGGGCCTCTTCTGAGTCCAACTCAAGACTGGGATTAAGTAAAACGTCAAAGTGTCTACGAATCACAACTACGACAATCGGGCGACTAACCCGTTCTATCACATCTTCTGGGGCGTTCGATTCTTCTTTTTAGGAATGCGAACGCTCGTCCGCAATCCTGATTTGCTCAGCCTCTCACTGGTCCCGATGCTGCTGACGCTAGCCCTGCTGATGGGGCTGATCTTCGGCGCCGCATGGTCGGTCGGTTGGCTCATCCGCGACGCCGTGCGCGTCGAGATACGGATTGTCGCGCAGGTCCTGATGCTCCTGCTGACGCTCCTGATCGCATATTTCCTCTACCTGCCCGTGGCCCGCGTGCTGCTGGCGCCGTTCGCCGAGGCTTTGAGCCGCCGTAGCGCCGCGATTGACACGGGCCGGACCATTAGCCAGAACGGCCAGGGGTGGGCGCGCGCGATGTGGGAAGGGCTGAAGCTGGTGATCTTTCAAGCGGCGGTCGCGCTGGCCGCTCTCGCATTGGGGCTGGCCTTCCCACCTGTCGGAGCTCCCGCCGGGGTGGCGGTCGCGATTTTTCTCGCCGGGCTGGATTTTTTCGACATTCCGCTTTCGACGCGCGGCCTGCGGCTGCGAAAGAAGCTGGGCGTGATCTGGCGCAACAAATCTCTGGCCCTGGGCTTCGGCGCCGCAGCCTATCTGATGCTGCTCATTCCGGTCATCAACATGCTCGCGCTGCCCGTCGGCGTGGTCGGGGCCACGTTGTTGATCGACGCGCTAGAATTCGAAGATCGAGGATCGAAGATAGAGGATCGAAGATAGAGAATCGAAGATAGAGGATCGAGGATCACGCCATTGCGTGTAAGGCGATCCTCTATCTTCGATTCTCTATCTTCGATCCTCTATCTTCGATTGATTTCGGGGTGGCGGTCGAGGAAGTCCTTCACGACCAAACTCACGTCGAGGCGCTCGACGTCGGCTTCGTAATTCATTCGCCGCATCTCCTGATCCGAAATCTTTCCCGCCAGCCGGTCGAAGACGGCGCGCAATTCCGGATGGCGGTTGAGCGTTTCGCCGCGGATCACCGGGACGGCGTGATACGGCGGGAAGTAACGCCGGTCGTCTTCGAGCGGGTAGAGGTCGAGTTTCGCGATCAACCCGTTGGTGGCGTCTCCGGAGATCATATCGACCTGACCATTGGCCAGCGCGCGGTAGGTCAGCGACAGATTCATCGCCAGCGGGGCCTCGCGGAACTTCAAACCGTAAGCCTGAACCAGCCCGCGATAACCGTCTTCGCGGTCGAGGAACGCCGAGCCGAAACCCGCGCGCCAGTTGGGCGCATACTTCGCCGCTTCCGAGATCGTCTTCAAACCGAGCCTCCGCGCCTCGTCGCCGCGAGTCAGAATCACGTATGTGTTGTTGAACCCGAGCGGCGGGAGCATCACGCGCCCGGTCGCGGCGTAGCCGGCGTCCACGCGGCGGTTGACTTCGGCGCTGTCCAGTATCACGGGCTGTTTGAAGATCGCGGTCAACGCGGTGCCAGTGTATTCGACATAGAGGTCGAGTTTGCCCGCCCGCATCGCCGTTTCGCAGACCAGCGTGTCGCCGAGGTTGAGCTTGCGCTGGACTTTGATCTTCGTGGAGCGTTCGATCGTTTGCGCCAACAGTTCGCCGAGGATGACCTGCTCGGTGAAACCTTTCGAGCCGATGACGATCCGCCCGCCCGATCTCTCAGACCAGATCAACCCGCCGATGATCAGGAGCAGCGCGGCGGCGGCCGACACGGCGGCGATTCGCAATTTCCCGCTTCTCGCGCGATCGGGGGCGAGGCGCCGCTCCACCCAGGTCAGCGTGAGATCGGCGACGAGCGCAAGCGCGGCCGCAGGTATCGCGCCGGCGAGAATCATCACGCTGTCGACGCTGTCCACGCCACGAAAGATGTACTGGCCCAGGCCGCCCGCGCCAATCGCCGCCGCAATTGTCGCCGTGCCCACGCCGACGACCGTCGCGACGCGCACGCCGGCAAGGATGGCGGTTCGCGCCAGCGGCAACTCGACCTGATAGAGCAGTTCCCAGCCGGTCATCCCCATCGCCAGCCCGGCTTCGCGCGCCGACGGGTCGATGCTCTTCAAGCCGCTCGCCGTCGTCCGTATCACCGGCAGCAGCGCGTAAAGAATCAACGCGATCACTGCCGCCTTCGAGCCGATCCCGCCGATAAGAGGCATCGGGATCAGAAATCCGAACATCGCCGGGCTAGGGATCGTCTGCACCACGTTAGCGAGTCCGACCAGCGGGGCGCCGACCCGCGGGTTGCGATAAGAGACGATGCCGAGCGGCACGCCCGCCGCGACGGCAATGCCCGTCGAAGCAGCGACGAGCGCCACGTGGCGCAGAATCGCGTCCAGAAATTCGCGCCCATGATTTAACCAGAATTCGATCAGCCGCAAATGAAGTTCCCCCAACGCGTGGAGTTTAAGACCAGGAATCCCAGGCAGGCAGTGTTCGGTGAATTGGTTAAGCGCTGACGGAAAAATTTTGAGACATAATCATATTTCATATTTCATATGCCATATGAAATATGACAAATTGAATCACCCGCAAAACATTTTCCTGACTGTTTACTTAGTGCTCCGCTAACAAAATTGTTTAGCGTTTTCCCGCATCGAAACAACCGGCATTGGAGCCATTTAGTTAAATCGCAACCATTGGGAGACAGCGTTTAGAGTACCGGCTTTAGCCGGCAGTGCTCGGAATCCTAACACTGCCGGCTAAAGCCCAATGAGGTTAAGTTAGCGATTAGTGGCGCGGACTTTAGTCCGCGCTGACGGCTGGCGCGCGGACTAAAGTCCGCGCCACTAATCGCGCCAGATGCCTAACTTAACCTCATTGGGCTAAAGCCGGTATTCTAAACGCTGTCCTTCGATGGCAAGAAAAACACCGAAAAACTTAATTTACAGAGTACTTAGTTCCTACTTCCTGCCCCAGGGCATAATAAGTGACTTGTACCATTCCGTCACCGCCTTGATCTTGTACTGCTGGATGGCGCCCGCCGGGTCGACGTTCTTCGGACAGACCCTCGTGCATTCGCCGTTGAACGTGCAACCCCAGATGCCTTCGTGTTGCGAAAGGACGTCCAGGCGCTCTTCGGCGCCCTGGTCGCGCGATGTTGGTCCAGGCCGACGACCGGGCACGCGGCGTAGCAGCAGAGGCAATTGATGCACATGCTGAACTGCTTGTAGCTCTCCAATTGCTCCGGCGTTTGAAGGTATTCGCCCTCGGCGAGCGGCTTCTCTTCCTCGCGGACGATCCAGGGTTTGACGGCCTTCAGCTTGTTCATGAAGTCGGTGATCTCGACGACCAGGTCGCGCACGATCGGAAAGTAGCGCAGCGGCTCAACGCGGATCGGGCCCGGGTCGTAGGCCGTCAGGAAAGTGGCGCAGGTCAGTTTAGGATCGCCATTGACCATCATCCCGCAACTGCCGCAGACGCCCATCCGGCAGCTCCAACGGTATGAGAGCGAGCCGTCCAGCCTGTCCTTGACGTAATTGAGCGCGTCGAGCACCACCCAATCCTCGTTGAGCGGCACGTCGAAGCTTTCGAAGGTCGGTTCAGCTTCCTGTTCGGGGCGGTAGCGCGCAACTTCCAGTGTGATCGTTTTAGCCATCTTTCTCCACTTTTACGGTCTCGTTATGCATATAGAGAGATAGTCATTGAAGCCCATTATACCTTTATTTCCCGTAAACGCGCTCCGCAGGCGGCCAGCGCGTGATCGTGACGGGCAGATACTCGACTCGCGTCGTCCCGTCGGCGTTGCGGTAGACCAGCGAATGCGCCAGGAAATTTTCATCATCCCGCTTCGGGAAATCGGTCCGCTGGTGCGAGCCGCGAGACTCCTCTCGATTGAGCGCGCAGGCGATGATCGACTCGGAGACGTCGAGCATGTACGACAGTTCCAGGGCGGCGGTCAGTTCGGTGTTGAACGTATGGCTGTGATCGGTGATGGCTATGTCGTTGAACCGCTCTTTCAGTTTGCCGATGGCGTCGGCGGCTTCGACCAGGCTGTCGCGCGTGCGGTAGATACCCGCGCCGGCCTCCATGGCGCTCTGCATCTGTTCCCTGATTTCGGCGATGCGCTCACGGCCTCCGGTCTTGTTCAGGAATCGCTCTTCGACTCTGCGCTTTTCGTCCATCGCCTGCGCCAGGATGGCGGGGGTGTTCCCCTCCTTCCACTCCGAGGCGAAGATGGCGGCGGAGTGTCCCGCGCGCGCGCCGAAGACCAGCAACTCGGTCAGCGAATTGGAACCCAGGCGGTTCGCGCCGTTGATGCTGACGCAGGCGGCCTCGCCGGCCGCGTACAACCCCTTGACCGGCGTCGCTGCGTTTATGTCGGTGTGCACGCCGCCCATCATGTAATGCACCACCGGGCGCACTGGGATCATCTCCTTGACCGGATCAATGCCCTGATACTTCAGGCACAGCTCGCGCACGAATGGAATCTTCGCGTTGATCTTTTTCTCGCCCAGATGGCGGACGTCGAGGTGGACGACGTGGCCGTATGGGGTTTCGATGGTGCGGCCCTTTTCGTACTCCTTGACGAAGGCCTGCGACAGGCGGTCGCGCGGCCCGAGCTCCATCGAACGCAGCACGGGCTTCGGCTCCGGCTTGCCGAGGTTGTAATCCTGCAAGTAGCGGTAGCCGTCCTTGTTGAGCAGGTAGCCGCCCTCGGAGCGCGCGGCTTCGGTGATCAGGATGCCCGTGAACGGCAGCCCAGTAGGATGGTACTGGACGAACTCCATGTCCTTGAGCGGCGCGCCGGCGTCGAGGGCCAGCGACATGCCGTCGCCGTTCTTGATGTTGGCGTTGGTGGTGAACGGGAAGACCTTGCCGCAGCCGCCGGTGCAGATGATCACTGATTTGGCGAGGATGGCCTGAATGCGGCCCGTCATCAACTCGACGGCGACCACGCCGCGCGCCTGGCCGTTGTCAACCAGCAATTTGGTAACGAACCATTCGTCGTAGCGCGTGACCGCCTGGTATTTGAGCGAGGTCTGGAAGAGGGTATGGAGCATGTGGAAGCCGGTCTTGTCGGCGGCGAACCACGTGCGCTCTTTCTTCATCCCGCCGAAGGGACGCACCGCGACGCGGCCGTCAGGCTCGCGGCTCCACGGGCAGCCCCAGTGTTCGAGCTGCAGCAATTCCCTCGGCGCATCCTGGACGAACAGTTCGACCGCGTCCTGGTCGCACATCCAATCTCCGCCGGAGATCGTGTCGTAAGCGTGTTCGTCCAGAGTGTCGCCGGGCTTGATCACGCCGGCGGCGCCGCCTTCGGCTGACACCGTGTGGCTGCGCATCGGGTAGACCTTCGAGACTACGGCGACGCTAAGGTTCGGATTGAATTCGGAAACGGCGATGGCGGCCCTTAACCCCGCGCCACCGCCACCAACCAGAAGAACATCGTGAGAAGATATGTCCATATTGTTGGCGCCTGGGGCTGAAACTTGATTGCGACCGAATTACCACGGGCGAGAACCGCCCGCCCGCTTTAATTCGAGCAATCGTCGATAAGAAAGAAATGATCGGTACAGCGTTTCAACATTAAAATAAAAGCTTCTGGCGAACTGACGCGCCCGATCACTTGCGTTCAATGAATGGGGGACTAACAGTTAAGAAGACGAAAACGCGCGGCAGGCTACCACCGGGAAAAGAAAATATCAAATAAAATCCGCGCCAACCCGCCGCGTTCATGAGAATCCGCGGTTGAAAATCAGGCCGGATTTCGATTGTGTGTACAGAAAGAGCAACCGCGGAGGACACGGGGATAAGTCAGGTAGAGCAATGACTTTTCACTTTCTTTTCCCCGTGCGCCCCCGCGCTCCCCGTGGTTGTTACCGTACATGCAATTGCAAATCGTTCTAGTCGATCACTTCGAGATCAGCGTCTTGACGAACTCGCTCGCCGCCGCGCTGAAGACCTTGCCCTTGCGGTGAATTATGCCGATGGAGCGCGTGAAGACGCCTTCGGTGAAGTCCAGCGCGACGAGCTGTTTATTGCGGACCTCATTAGCCACGGCGGTCTCGGGCAGGATCGAAACGCCGATGCCGACCTCGATCGAGCGCTTGATCGTCTCGATGTTGTCGAACTCCATCACGCCGGCCAGCGCCTCGACGCTCACGCGATGGCGGCGCGCCAGCTTATGTTCGGGGTTGCAAACGATGACGAGCTTGTCGTCGCGAAACGGAATGACGGCAAGGTTCGGCCGCCTGAGCGGCAGCGCGACAATGCCGAAATCGATCGTGTTGTTGAGACAGGCCTCATAGACCTTGTCGGTGCGACTGTATTCGATGTTTACTTTTACTTGTGGGTGAGCCTTGATGAACCGTTTGACGTAGGGCGGCAGCTCGTGCAGGCCGATGCTGTAAACGGTGGCCACCTTGATCGAGCCGGCGATCGTGGCCGATTTGGCCCGCATCCGCTCTTCCAGCGCGATGAACCGTTCGAGAATCTCTTTGCATTCGGCGTAAAAGATTCTCCCGGCCTCGGTGGGCGTCACGCCCCGCGGCGCTCGGCCGCGCTCGATCAACCGCTGTTCGAATCGCTGCTCGAGCGACTTGACCTGCTGGCTGACGGCGGATTGCGAAACGAAGTTGAGCGCGGCGGATTGCGAAAAACTCCCGGTCTCGATCAGGTCACAGAAGGTTTTGAGTGTCTCGATGTGCATGTCTTGCTCCTGATCGGACAGGGCCACAAACAGGGCGATTATACAAATCGCCCCACACCGTAGGGGCGCCAGGCCCGTCCGTTATCATCTTAGCTTATTAGCTCAACTTATACCCAATTTTAAGTTTTTGAATTTTACTTATTGCCCGAACCCTGATACTTTTCGCGACTTGCACGAAGGGACTTTATGAATCGGATATTAAACCATGGAGAGGGGAGATGGCCGCTTCCGCTCAAAGTCTGCGAGTGACATCGGCGGGCGCGCTTCAGCGCCTCTGGCGGTCTTCGCTCGGTAAAAAATACGTGATGGCGATCACCGGATTCGGCTTGTGGATTTTCGTGATCGTTCACATGCTCGGCAACCTGCAAATATTCCTCGGCCCGGAGAAGATCAACTCTTACGCCGCGCTCTTAAAGGCTACGCCGGCGCTCCTGTGGTCTGCGCGCATTGGCCTTCTTTTCATAGCGACCCTGCACGTCGTGGCCGCCACGCAATTGGTTCGCGCCAACCGCCGCGCGCGCCCCATCAGCTACAAGTTTAAAAAGCCTGTGGCCTCGACGTTCGCCAACCGCACGATGTGGATCAGCGGTCTGATCATCTTCGCATTCATACTGTTTCACCTCGCGCACTTCACGTTCGGGTGGGTCGATCCGGAGTTCCTGCATATGGAAGACGCCGCGGGACGGCACGATGTTTATCGAATGATGATCACCGGCTTCTCCAATCCCGTGGTTTCGATCTTCTACATCGTTTCGATGGGCTTGCTGCTCTCGCATCTTAGCCACGGGGTGAGCAGCCTGTTTCAATCCCTGGGGCTGCGGAGCAAAAAGACGTTCGGATTTTTCGACAAACTGGCGAAGATCTCCGCGCTTGCGCTTTTCATCGGAAACAGTTTGATTCCGTTGGCCGTTATGTTTCGCTTTGTGAGGTAGGACCCGCCGGTACCGTACCGATAGCAACTATGAGCGTTATACTCAATTCAAAGATTCCGTCGGGGCCGGTCGCGATGAAGTGGACGAAGTACCGGCAGGAGATGAAACTGGTCAACCCGGCCAATAAGCGCAAATTCGACATCATCGTCGTCGGGACGGGCTTGGCAGGCGCTTCGGCGGCGGCCACCCTGGGCGAACTCGGCTACAACATCAAGGCCTTTTGTTTCCAGGACAGCCCGCGCCGCGCGCACTCCATCGCCGCGCAGGGCGGCATCAACGCCGCGAAGAATTACCGCAACGACGGCGACTCGATCTACCGCCTGTTTTACGACACGATCAAGGGCGGCGATTTCCGCGCGCGTGAAGCCAACGTCCACCGCCTGGCCGAGGTCAGCGTTGACATCATCGACCAATGCGTGGCGCAAGGCGTGCCGTTCGCGCGCGAATACGGCGGGTTGTTGGACAATCGATCTTTCGGCGGCGCGCAGGTCTCGCGCACGTTTTACGCGCGCGGACAGACGGGGCAGCAGTTGTTGCTCGGCGCGTACCAGGCGTTGAGCCGCCAGATTCACGCCGGCTCGGTGAAGATGTATCCGCGTACCGAGATGCTCGACATAGTGTTGATCGACGGCCACGCCAAAGGGATCATCACGCGCGACCTGGTGACGGGCAAAATCGAGTCCCACTCGGCGAATTCCGTCGTGCTGGCCACGGGCGGCTACGGCAACGTCTTCTTCCTCTCGACCAACGCGAAGGGCTGCAACGTGACGGCGACCTACCGCGCGTTCAAGAAGGGCGCGCTCTTCGCCAACCCCTGCTACACGCAGATCCACCCGACCTGCATCCCGGTCAGCGGCGATTATCAGTCGAAGCTGACGCTGATGTCCGAATCGCTCCGCAACGACGGCCGCGTCTGGGTGCCGAAGAAGCCCGGCGACGGCCGCCGGCCGAACCAGATCCCCGAAGACGAGCGCGATTATTACCTCGAACGCAAATACCCGAGCTACGGCAATCTGGCGCCGCGCGACATCGCGTCGCGCGCGGCCAAAGAGGTCTGCGACGAGGGGCGCGGCGTGGGACCGGGCGGGCGCGGCGTCTACCTCGATTTTTCCGACGCGATCAAGCGCTTCGGCAAAGAAGTGATCGAGGAGCGCTACGGCAACCTATTCGAGATGTACGAGCGCATCACGGCCGAGAACGCCTACGAACAGCCGATGCGCATCTACCCGGCCGTGCATTACACGATGGGCGGGTTGTGGGTCGATTACGAATTGATGAGCAATATTCCGGGGCTCTTCGTGATCGGGGAAGCGAATTTTTCAGATCACGGCGCCAACCGCCTCGGCGCCAGCGCGTTGATGCAGGGCCTGGCCGACGGCTATTTCATATTGCCCCAGACCATCGGCGCGTATTTCGCCTCGCAGAAAAACGGCAAGTACCCCGCCGATCATCCCGAATTCAGGAAGGCCGAAGAGGAAGTCCGCGCCCGCGAGGGCAAGTTGCTCTCTATCAAAGGCAGACGCACGGTCCTCGATTTTCACCGCGAGCTGGGCAAGCTGATGTGGGACAACGTGGGGATGGCGCGCAGCGAGGCGAGTCTGAAACGAGCGATCGAGCGAATCCCCGAAATCCGCCGCGAGTTCTGGGAGAACGTCAACGTGCCGGGCAGCGCCGATGAATTGAATCAGGCGTTAGAATACGCGGGGCGCGTGGCGGATTTTCTGGAGTTCGCGGAGTTGCTGGCCTTCGACGCGCTGCATCGCGAGGAGTCGTGCGGCGGCCACTTCCGCGAAGAATATCAGACTGAAGACGGCGAGGCGCTGCGCGACGACGAAAAGTTCGCTTACGTTGCGGCCTGGGAGTTCAAGGGCGTCGACCAATTCCCGGAGTTGATCAAAGAGCCGCTCGTCTACGAAGAAGTGAGAATGACGCAGCGCAGCTATAAGTAATTGAGTTAGCAATCAACGGCCGGTCGCCGAAGACCCTAGACTTGCTTGTGACGGCGGCCGGTCGCTGGTTGCTTTTGAAGAAGTGGAACAGACTTTAGTCTGTTCGACGGAGGAACAGACTAAAGTCTGTTCCACTTCTTCAGCAGGAGCAGCATTGAACCTGACATTGCGAATCTGGCGGCAGAAGAACGCGAACACGCCAGGACAGTTCGTCACATACGAAGCCGGAGAGATCAGCCACGACATGTCCTTCCTGGAGATGCTCGACATCGTCAACGAGGACCTGACGCGGCGAGGCGAAGAGCCGATCGCGTTCGACAGCGATTGCCGCGAAGGAATCTGCGGGTCATGCGGCCTGGTTATCAACGGCAGACCGCACGGCCCCGCGCCCGCGACCACCGTGTGCCAGTTGCACATGCGATTTTTCAAGGACGGCGACACGATCACGATCGAGCCGTGGCGGGCCGCGCCATTCCCGGTCATCAAAGACCTGGTCGTCGACCGCGGCGCGTTCGACCGGGTCATCCAATCGGGCGGCTACGTCTCGGTCTCGACCGGCGGCGCGCCTGACGGCAACGCCATTCCGATTCCGAAGGCCGACGCCGACGAGGCCTTCGACGCCGCCGCGTGCATCGGCTGCGGCGCCTGCGTGGCCGCGTGCAAGAACGCGTCGGCGATGCTGTTCGTCGCCGCCAAGGTCTCCCACCTAAGCCTGCTGCCGCAAGGCAAGGTCGAACAGGATCGCCGCGTCCTGAATATGGTCTCGCAAATGGACGCCGAAGGCTTCGGCGATTGCACCAACATCGGGTCTTGCGAAGCTGTTTGTCCGAAGAGCATCACGCTCGACACCATGGCGCGGATGAATCGGCAATATCTGAAAGCAACGGTTAAGCGTAGGGTGGAGTAGCGCTACTCATCAAGCCAAAGCGTTTGGTAACCGCCCCCGTCGTCCACGAACAGGAGCGCCGGCCTGCCGGCGATTGTTCCGCTCGTCACCCCTTCCGGCTTCATTTTCTCGGCGAAAGCGACGTTGCGCCGGCGCAGCTTGCCACGCCGTCCTCCCTTCCATTCATAAAGCTCGAACGGCGCCTTTCCTCCGCTGATCGATTTGCCTACGACCACCAGAAAGGCATGGAGGCCGTGGACGTACTCGATGCTCCGGATTCCACGCGCCCCTCCCGCCGCGCCGAGCAAGAGCCTGATGGGCGGCAGCATCTTCAAATTGTCGGTCGTCCAGGGGCCGTCCAGATCCTTCACTCGCACCGGGAAAACGAGCGGATTGCCGGCCGACAAGGGAGCGCGCGCCCCGAACAAAAGCGCATGACGCTCGTGATCCCACGCAAGCCCTTCGATGTTCAGGCCGCCTTCGTCGGGAACGAGGTTGGCCGACGCGGCGATGGAGGGCGCGTGTTGGACGAACCAATCGCGGAAACCCGGCATGTTTTCAGCCGAAAGGCTGTCGTCGGGGTTGACCGTCACGCGCAGCAGCCCGCTCGGCGGAACCTTTTGCGACTGCCCGTCTTTAGCTTTCTTGACGTAGAGCGACGACGCGACGAAGATGAACCGGCGTCCTTTCTCTTCGGCGAGCGTCATCGCTTCCATGTCGTCAATCGCGTCGGGGGCGAGTCCCTGGAGCGGACGCCTGATCAGCGGGCCTTTCTTCCGCCCGTCCTCAGTGAGGTCGAGTTCGAGGAGCGCGTCGTTGCAGTTGTTGTCGCAGAAGAGAAAGCGGGAGTCGGCGAGCGGGACCACTCCTGAGGCGTTGTAAACACGCTCGCCGTTCATCTCTTCAAAAGGGATGGGCGTGATTGTCCGGACGTCTGATTGCGCGCGGGGCGCCGGAGCCGCCCCCACGATGTCGAGTATGAATGCCAATGACAAGATGACGAATGTTCGCCGCTTCATATGTGAACCTCCTATAAACCAGACCACACGACATTGTGACATCGGTACAATACCGCGGGCGTAGAGTGGGACAGACTTTAGTCTGTCCGTAGTGTGAAGTGAGGGCGGACAGACTAAAGTCTGTCCCACTCTACGCCCACGGTACTGTACACGCATTATCCTGCGGACGAAACCATGGACAGGAAAATATGGGACGCGAGAATATAAATCAATCGGGACAACGGCGATTTTCCATGAGAACATCGATGCAAGCTATCACAACCCGACATGACCCTATGAAGACACAAGGCGTATTGACCCTCAGTATGTGCCTTTGCGTTGTCCTGACGGGCTCCGCCTTTGCGCAAAATCAAAAGGCCAATCCGTCGCCCTCCTATTTTCAAAAAACCCGAACGCTTCACACGGCTGAAGAATTTGCGCGGTTGACAAAAAGCAGGGTAAAGATAGTTCGCTCGCCCAACTGCGCCAAGTGCGCTGGCGAGGTAAGAGGACCTCTCACTGACAGTCTGGTAGGAACAGAAACAGGAATCGTAAGAAAGTCGAGCGACGGCGCCGTTCGCCCTTTTGTCATAGCGACATGGCCGACAATAAGACAACTCCCTTATTTCGGCATCAAAGTTATCGCTCCAGGAGGCCGCGGCAGATATTTGATCGGGACTGTGAAAGGGGTTATCCATTACAACCGTCCCGATCATCTTTTTCCAGGCTCTCTTGAATACTTCTGCGGCAAGCGATGGTTGCCTGATGACCACGTCACCGGCATCGGATTCGAGAATGACGGCAATGTAATCTGGATCGAAACGCCGAAAGGCTATAGCCGAATCGAGTACAGGTTGATGACGCTCGCCGAGAAATCGAAAGCCTTCGTCGAGCGCGTCCGCGCGCGCCACGTCCGCCACGGATTGACCGCCGATTCGATCCTGCAAACGCCGGGCGACCTTTCGACCAACCAGACCGTCTCGAGCGACAACGACGGATTGTGGACGCAGATGTACGTCGCCGCTGAGGCCTTTCGCTACAAGGTCACGGGCGAGGCCGACGCGCGGGCCAACGCCAGGCAGGGCCTCGAGGCGATGCTGCGGCTAGAAGAGATCACGGGCATTCCCGGCTTCCACGCGCGGTCGTTCATCAAGGTCGGCGAAGACGTCCAGCCGCAAGACGGCGAATGGCATGACACGCCCGACGGCAAATGGCGTTGGAAGGGCGACACCAGCTCGGACGAGATCGTCGGCCATTATTTCGGCTACGCGGTTTATTACGACCTGGTCGCGGACGAGGCCGAGAAGCGAAAGATCCGCGGCGTCGTCACGCGGATGACCGATCACATTCTTAACAACAACTATCAACTGATCGACGTCGACGGCAAGCGCACGCGATGGGGGTGGTGGGGGCCGGAAGAGATCTGGGCCGACCCTGACGAGACGGGGCTGCGCGCGCTGCACATCCTCTCGCACCTGCTCGTCGCCCGTCACATCACCGGCGATCCGCGCTACGAGCAGGCTTACAATGAGCTGACCGCCAAACACCGCTACCACCTGCTGACGCGCAACCAGAAGATTAACTACCCGGGCCGCGTTAACCATTCGGATGACGAATTGGCTTTCCTGTCGTATTATCCATTGCTCAACTATGAAACCGATCCGAAGCTGCGCGAGGTTTACGTCCAATCGCTCGAACGCTCCTGGCAGGTCGAGCGCCCCGAACGCAACCCGCTCTGGAATTTCATCTACGCCGTGGGGGGCGGAGGCAAAGAGTTTGATCGTGACGAAGCGATCCGCACGCTGCAAGAAATCCCGATGGATCAAATCTCTTGGACTGTGATCAACTCACACCGGCTGGATGTTCCGATGGATACTCTGAATGACAGGTTCGATCGCAAGCAGGCTTTGATAGTCCTGCCTTATGACGAATCGCCGATAAGCAAATGGAACGGCAATCCATACCGCCTCGACGGCGGCAATGATGGGCGCAGCGAAGGCGACGGAGTTTACTTTCTGCTGCCCTATTGGATGGGACGTTACCACAAATTGATTGACGACTGATCACACAACGATCAGGCGGAATCTGAAATCGTCGCCGGGCAGGCGTTCGGCGAGGAGAGAATGAATGGCCACCCAGCAGTTCAACGAGCGATCCGATCGGCGGTCGGGTAAGCCACAACAAACGGTCGAAGCGGGCGCCCAGTTGCGTCGCGCGCTCAGCGTCTGGGGCGCGGCGGCTTTCGTCGTAACCAGCATGATCGGCACGGGCATCTTCACCGTGCCGGCCGACGTCAGAGCCGCGACCGGCAACGGCGTCGCCTCGCTGGGCGTTTGGATAACGGGGGCGGCGCTCGCGCTCTTCGGCGCGTTCTGTTACGCCGAGCTGGCCACGCGGATGCCGAAGGCGGGCGGCGAGTACCAGTATCTATTGAATGTTTACGGACGCCCGTGGGCATTCATCGGCGGATGGATCACTTTCTTCGCCGGTTTCGCCGCGCCGACGGCCGCCTCGGCGCTCAAGGTGGTCGAATACTTTTCGCACCTCGCGCCGGGATGGGACCCGAACGCGCCGTTGATCGGCGGACTCGGCGTCACGCAAGGTTCGGCCGTCGCCGCGCTTCTGCCGCTGCTGCTCGCGCTCGCCCATTCAATCGGCGTCAGGCCCAGCGGCCAGATGCAAACGACGCTGGCCACGATGACCGTCTGCGCGATTATAGTCTTCACGGTGGCCGGCGTATCGAGCGGGCGCGGCGATTGGGGCGGCGTGACTCAAGGCTCGCAGGCCACAGGCGCGTGGTGGGTGGCGCTGATCCAGGTCAGCTTCGCCTACAGTGGATGGAACAACGCGGCCTATCTGGCGGGCGAAGTCACCGAGCCGCGCCGCACGTTGCCGCGCGCTTTGATCGGCGGGACGCTCGCGGTCGCGGCCCTCTACATTGCGCTCAACCTGCTCTATTTTTACGCGCTGCCGGCCGAGTCCTGGCGCCCGACGCTCGCCGTCGGTCAAGAGGCCGCCGAGCGGCTCTTCGGCGTTCCGGGCGGGAAGCTGGTCAGCGCCATCATCACTGTCATTATCGTCGGGGCAATCAGCGCGTGGACGGCTTCAGGGCCGCGCATCTATTACGCGGTGGCGCGCGACGGCCTCGCGCCTTCGATCTTCGGCCGCCTCGGCAAACGCAGCCAGGCGCCGATCGTCGCGATCTTCACTCAGGCGGCCATCGCATCGGTCATGGCCCTGACCGGCACGTTCGGCGAACTGCTGCTTTACGTCGGATCTGCGCTGCTGCTGATCTCAGCGTTGACGGTCGCGGCGGTCTACGTCGTCCGCCGCGCTGCGGACGACGATCCGAAACGCAATTTCAGCGTCCCGGGTTATCCGTTCACGCCCGCCGTCTACATTCTCCTGGTAATCCTCTCGTGGATTCATACGCTGCGCGAAAAACCCAAACCCGCCGTCTACGCGCTTGTAACAATCGCGGCCGGCGTGGCCGTTTACTACCTGGGCCGCGCGCTGGGGTGGATCGCGGCGGCGCCGAAAACCCGGCCGGAGGCCGAAAATTCAGGGAGCGACCTATGAAGCTTCACAAATCACTACTGTTCATCTTGCTCGCCTTGCCTTTGCTGTTCGTCTCGGCTCAACAGCAACCACAACCTGCCGGCCAATCGCGCGGGGGGCGCAGCGCCGAGGAATACATCAAGCTGCTCGAATCGGAGCGCCGGATCGAAGGCTTGCAGGTAGACAAAGTCGTCGAGGCGCTAAAGGTCAGGCCGGACGACCGCGTCTGCGACCTCGGCGCCGGATCGGGACTCTTCACCCGCCCGCTGGCGCGGAAGGCCGGCGTCAAGGGCCTCGTTTACGCCGTCGACATCGACTCCGAACTGCTCAAACACGTCGAACGCACGGCGCAGGAGCAGAAGCTCGCCAACATCAAACCGATCCTTGCTTCAGAAACCGACCCGAAGCTGCCCGAACCCGTAGACCTGATCGCCATCATCGACACGCTGCACCACATCGGCAA
>WNGA01003651.1_pt1 | contig 23601 bp, 13 predicted proteins | sample 5400061 | NCBI WGS metagenome assembly WNGA01 (sample SAMN13153366, study PRJNA577476) | soil metagenome | isolation source: 100 cm soil or saprolite under grassland replicate 2 | place: USA:California | collected 2016-06-15
GTTGCGTAGTCCGTGCCGTTTGCTGCGGTGCCGCCAAACGAATACCTCACGACCAGGGGTGACGCCGTGCTGCCGGTCCGACTAACCGTGAACGTGCCCGCATTGGGCCCGCTTTCCGAGGCGCTGGCATCGCTGGCCACCACGGTAACCGTTGGTAGGGGCGGCGGTTGGTCGTTGTCTGCGATGGTCACCGTGGCGCTGTTTGGCGAGCCGACGAGGTACGCCGTGTCGGTGGACAGCGTCAGCACCACCGTCTCGTTGCCCTCCACTGTGCTGTCGTCAATTGGACTGACGGTGACGATGGCCGAAGAGCTTCCCGAAGGAATCGTCACACTGCCGGACAAGGTTGCGTAGTCTGTGCCGTTGGCCGCCGTGCCGCCGATGGAATAGCGCACAGCCAGCGCGGCCGCGGTGCTGCCGGTCCGGCTGAGGGTGAACGCGCCCGTATTGGGCCCGCTTTCCGAGGCGCTGGAATCGGTGGCGACCGCCGTCACCGTCGGCAGGGGCGGTGGGTCGTTGTCTGCGATGGTCACCGTGGCGCTGTTTGGCGAGCCGACGAGGTACGCCGCGTCGGAGGCCAGCGTCAGCACCACCGTCTCGTTGCCTTCCACCGCGCCGTCGTCAATCGGACTGACGGTGACGATGGCCGAGGAGCCTCCCGAGGGAATGGTCACACTGCCGGACAAGGTTGCGTAGTCCGTGCCGTTTGCTGCGGTGCCGCCAAACGAATACCTCACGACCAGGGGTGACGCCGTGCTGCCGGTCCGACTAACCGTGAACGTGCCCGCATTGGGCCCGCTTTCCGAGGCGCTGGCATCGCTGGCCAGGCCGGAGGGATCAGAAAGGCCCGATGACAGCGGCTGACCGTTCTTAAAAATCGTGCAGGTTGTGGAGGGCGGCAGATCGCCTGCCGCATAGCGGATGCTTGTCGTTGCGGAAGCCGGCTGGGTCGTCCACTGCTTTCTAAAGTCCCCGCTCAGCGTCCACAACGTCGGGTTCACCAGTGCCTGGCCGCTGTCCAGACTCACGAAGAGGTTTCGCATGAAAGCGGTCGTGCCAGTGCCGATCTGCGCCGTTGTCACTGTGACTTCAGTCCCTCCGGGAATCACGCCCGTTGCCACTTCGGGCTGGTCGAAGTCAAAAATGGCGCCGCGCTCGTCTTGAAAGGTGGCAGCCGTGAAGGCATCCGCCAGCGCCAGTTTTACGAGGGGTTGTTCCTGGAACAATGCCGTCGTCGTGGTCGTGGTCGTGGTCTCATTCGGCAACAATCCGTACAATCTGACGGTAGCCGAAGGAGGTATCGAATTGCCGATAAATTGAATTAGCGTCGACGTCCACACTGCCAGCTCCGGGCCATTGGCTTCAAACACATTGCCGATGAACAGATTGTCGTCGCTGTCGCCGACCTTGATTCCCTCGGCCAGGCAGTGGTGGACGTAATTGCTGGCCGTCGTGTTCCGCCGAAGCCGAATGGTGACGGTCGGATCCACCGGGTCGGGTTCCCCCGGGTCAGTCCCCGAGAAATAGTACAGGCCATAGCTACCGCTGAAGCCGATTTCGTTGTTCTCCAGGCGATTGTCCGCAGCGCCGACGCTGACCCGGATACCAGCGTTGGCATTGGACAGGATGAGATTGTTGCGGACCGTTGTCCGATCCGAATCGAAGATCGCAACCCCGCTGTCGCCATTGAGAAACGAGTTGTTGTTTTCGATGAGGCAATCGTCGGAGTGCCGGTGCACCATGATGCCGTTCCCGGCATTGGCCCAGGCGCGGTTGTTGCGAACGACCACGTGGTCACAGCGCCGCGACGCAATGATCCCGTGCAGGCCCCGGCCCAGGCCGCCATTGTGATGGACGGCATTGCCTTCGATGAGCACGTTGTCGGAGTCGTCATGGAGATCGAATCCATAGCCCATGTTGTAGTCCAGCTCGTTGCTGAGCCATTGGCCGCCCTTCAGCCCAAACGTGTACACAGCCCAGAAATTATGGTGAATGCGGCTGTTGCGGATGTCACCGTAAACTTTGACGAAATCGAAAATGCTTTTGGACGGGTCCGGGTGGGTGCCTGTGACTTTCCACGACAAACCGTAGGACTCGGACGCATCGTAGCCAAGAAACGAAATATCGCTGGACACGATATCCATTCGGGATTCCAGCGGTGTGACGCCGTCGGCATCGAGTCGGGACCGAACCCGAATGGACGCCCGCCCGAATGTCTCAAACTCCGTGTCCGGCCCATTGACCGCGGCATCCCACGACGAAACGCGCGTATTCTGAATGTCGATCACTCCCCAGTCGGCGACCACCGCGACAACGCTGCCGAAATTGGTTGAGTTGTTGCTTTGCAGCAGCAGTTGGTCCACGTCGCCTCCGGCCGACGTGCCGTGCAATACCAGCGTACACCCATCTGCGATCTGGAGGTTGGCCCCCAGCAGCCAGATGTTGTTGGCGGGATCGACCAAATCCAAAGGCGCATTGGGGAGTGCCGTTTTGATATCCGTGAGCGTGGCCGAACCGCCGTTCTCAACGTAAATCCGGTTCGAGGTGCTGGCCCAGCGGAAGCTTGCGCCGTGCGCGGGCCAGTCGAATAAACAAGGCAGCACCGATGCTGCGCCTGCGAGGAGCAGGGAGGATTTCATTGTAAGTTTGGTGTTCCAGTTTGTATTTCGCAAGGAAGGCTGGCCGGAGCCGAGGCGTACGCGCTCCATTCGAAGCGAGGAATTTTCGTCGGGAGAAGAAAACCCATCCGCGCGGCTGAAGATGCGCGTACCGGCGGGCCGACGGCGCGGAGCCAGTGGCTTCCAGTCGCCATCCGATTGGCCCAAGAGTCGAATCCATATTTTCACGGTCGCATTTGCCGGCCCGACACAACACGGCGACGCGGATGAATCGGCTGCCTCTATACCACTTGTCATAATACGGCGGAAGTGGGGTAATTCCCTGCGTCGAGTTCAGGGGTTTTAGAATTCCTCTCATAGATATCCATTGTGAAAAGCGACTGGGAGATTGTGCTGGAAGTTTTGGTTGCGCGGAATCGCGACACGAATAACAGTTATGAGGTTGTATGAGATGTGCGGCGCTCTTCGCACTGTTGAGTCTTTGCCTGCGTTCTGACGCGTTCGGACAAAGCCCGCCGGGGAATAACGCCCCGGTCCTCAGCGCGCTCACGCTGATTGTCATGGGCAATGGGTCCATCTCCCCGAATCTCAGCAACCGCCTCCTCCGCGTCGGCGCTGCTTACACGATCACTGCCAGACCCGGGCCCGGCTTTGTCTTCTCTCACTGGACGGGCGTGGATCGGTCGATCAACCCGCGACTGAGATTTGTCATGCAGAGCAATCTCGTGTTGGAGGCCCATTTCGTGCCCAATCCATTTCTCACTGTCAAAGGCCAGTATGCGGGCCTCTTTCTCGAGGCCGGCGCCGTCGGCATTACCAACTCCGGCCTGTTCACGGCCACGCTGACCGGCCAGGGACACTTCACGGCCAGGCTGCGGCGGGTCGGCAAGGCTTACTCCCTGGGAGGCCAGTTCACAGCATGGGGTGCTTACTCAAATGCAATCCCGCGCCGGGGACTGACACCGCTCTCCGTGCAATTGCAACTCGATTTCACGGGCCGGGAACAGATGACTGGATGGGTCGCGGATGATTCATTCACAGCGGCAATCACGGCAAATCGTGCCACGTTTTCCAGGACAACGAATCCAGCGCCGGCGGGCGGCAAACGCTACACGCTCGTTTTGGCGCCCAACGAGGATTCCTCGCTAATCCCCGGCGGATCGGGCTTTGGCACGGTGACGATGGATCTTTCGGGCAACGTCCGGTTCGCAGGCACGCTCGGAGAGGGCGCCAAGTGTTCGCAGGCGTCGTTTATTTCCAAAGCCATCGAGTGGCCGTTGTTTGCCGCCTTGCCTTCCAACAGAGGTTCGATCCTCGGTTGGATGGCGTTCACCAACGAGGCGCTGAGCGATCTCCACGGAAGGCTCAGTTGGTTCAAATTGGCCCAACCACGTGCGAAATTTTATCCAGCAGGTGTCGGGCTAAGCCAGGGGCTTGAAGCGGTCGGATCGCTGTACTCTTACTCAAAAGGCACTCCCTTGTTGGGCTTGCCGACCAACGGCGGGATTGTTGTCCTCGAGCAGGGGAATCTGGCGCAGAGCCTTACCAACGCCTTTACGCTGAGCACGAATAACCGGGTGACCGGCACCAACAGATTGAGTCTGAACATCAACACGAGTTCGGGCTTGTTCAGCGGCAAGGTGACGAATCCATCGAACGGCCAGCGGCTGGCGATCTATGGCGCGCTGTTGCTGAAGCAAAACGCCGGCTTCGGTTATTTCCCGAGCGTCGACCAGACCGGCCCGGTCTATTTGGGACCGGACAATGACACAGGGCTGCCTCCACCGACGGTAACGGTGGTGGCCACCGATGCGAGCGCCTCGGAGAGCGGACTTAACCCGGGAACGTTTACCGTGAGCCGGACCGGGAGCACGGCTTCAAAGTTGACCGTGACATATTCCGTTGCCGGCACGGCGGTCAACGGCACGGACTACGCACCTCTGTCCGGCAGCATCACCATCCCTTCGGCAAGCGCCTCGGCCACCATCACTGTCAATCCGAGCGACGACGCCACCATCGAAGGCGATGAGTCAGTCGTGCTCACGCTGTCATCGAGTTTCGCGTACCTCGTCGGTTCGCCGGCCAGCGCCACGGTGACTATCGTGGACAACGATCCACCCGCGCCGACGGTAACGATCGTTGCCACCGATGAAAGCGCCTCGGAAAGCGGAGCCGACCCGGGAGCATTTACCATCAGCCGGACCGGGAGCACCGCCTCGGAGTTGACCGTGATGTATTCCGTTGCCGGCACGGCGGTCAACGGCACGGACTACGCACCTCTGTCCGGCAGCATCACCATCCCTTCGGCAAGCCCCTCGGCCACCGTCACGGTCACTCCGATTGATGACGCAGACACCGAGGGCGATGAGTCGGTTGTGCTGACGTTGTCAGCCGGCGCGGGGTACCTTGTCGGTTCTCCGAACAGCGCCACGGTGACACTCGCCGACAACGATCCGCCGCCGACTGGAGAAACGAATTTGCCGTCGCGCGTGCTGAACCTCACGAATTGGAAGCTCACACTGCCCGTGGAAACTTCCCACGCAGGCAATCCCGACGAAATCCGACAACCCGAATTGGACGGCTTTGCAGACACGAATTATTTCCGCGTGAATGGCGCCGGGAATGGCGTGGTGTTCGTCGCGCCTTGTGGCGGCGCGACCACCAGCGGATCGGGTTATCCGCGTTCGGAGTTGCGGGAGATGATGAACACAGGGACTGCCAACGCGAGTTGGTCGACGACCTCCGGCACCCACACGATGGAAATCAGACAGGCCATCACCCATTTGCCGGTCGTCAAGCCCCACGTGGTTGCGGGCCAAATTCATGATGCGAACGACGATGTCATCGTCTTCCGGTTGGAAGGCGCGAAGCTGTTCATTGACGAGAACGGCAGCAACGGGCCGGTGCTGACCTCGAGCTATCAGTTGGGAGACGTGTTCACGGTCAAGTTTGTCGCGCGCAATAGCGGGGTCGAATGCTTCTACAACGGCCAATATATCTACACCTACCCGGTCAGCGCTTCCGGGTGCTATTTCAAGGCTGGCTGCTATACTCAATCCAACACCAGCCGCGGGGACGCGCCCACGGCCTACGGTGAGGTCGTCATTCACGGTCTCTCAATTACCCATCAGTAATTTCACCCTGTTTTTTTGGGGGCCGCGAGACCTCGCTTGAAGGGTAGGTCAATAACCCATGTCTTCTGGGGCACCCCCTCTAGGGTACTCACCCACTTACGATAGGCCCGTCCACGGGTGTAGGGTCAAATACTTAGTGGTTTAGTTGGCAGCGGCTCAGGAGCCGACGACGGCAAGCTCCGCAGTCGCCAAGGATGGCGCAGAAACCGATCTTGCTGCCCCGGATTTGTCAATTAAAGCAAGCTGGCTGGCTTTTCGAGTGAGAAAGCACGCGCTTGCCAAGTGTGTCGGTCGAGAGCTGTGTCACAAAAACGCAGCGGCACAATGACAGCAAGGTGACAGCATGGATATGAAGGGATGAACTGTCGGTTTTCGAACCTCCTATGGCGCGCGCCCCCCTCACGCAATTGTCCGTCCAGGCACCGGAGATGAGCTGGGTTATCGCGCACGAGCTCGATCAAACGGTGTCCTGCGCCGGCCGGCGGCCGGAGGTCCGGCCCCACGTGCGCGGCAAATTCATTTTCGTCGGCGACGAAAAATTCTTCATTCGCGGGGTCACCTACGGAACGTTCCGACCAGACGCGAATGGGGACGAATTTCCGGCTCGTGACCGTGTCGAAGGCGATTTTGCCATGATGGTTCAAAACGGCATCAATGCGGTGCGCACGTACACCCCACCCCCGCGCTGGTTGCTCGACGCCGCGCAGCGACGCGGACTGCGCGTGCTCGTTGGTCTGCCGGTCGAACGCTCGGCTGCCTTTTTGGATTACTCGGATTGCGTCTGGTCCATCGAACAAATGGTGCGGGAACAGGTCCGCGCCTGCGCCGGGCATCCGGCCGTGCTCGGTTACGCGTTGGGCAACGAAATCCCATCGTCCATCGTCCGATGGCAGGGCCGTCGCCGGATCGAGCGGTTTCTGGAACACTTGTTTTGCGCCGTCAAAGCGGAGGATCCGGAGGGGCTCGTCACCTACGTCAATTATCCGTCCACCGAATACTTGCAGTTGCCGTTTCTGGATTTTGTCTGCTTCAACGTTTATCTGGAATCGCAAGAACGACTGGAAGCCTACCTGGGCCGCTTGCACACCGTCGCGCACGACCGGCCCCTGGTCATGGCCGAACTCGGTCTGGACAGTCTGCGTCACGGCGAGCCGAAGCAGGCGGCGGTGCTGGACTGGCAGGTGCGCACGGCCTTCGCGGCGGGCTGCGGCGGGCTGTTCGTCTATGCGTGGACCGACCAGTGGTTTCGCGGCGGCGCCGAAGTGCACGATTGGAAATTCGGCCTCACCGACCTCGAGCGCCGCCCCAAGCCCGCCCTCGCCACGGTTCGCGCCGCATTCGCCGAGGTCCCGTTCCCGGCCTCCCTGGGCTGGCCGAAGGTCTCGGTCATCGTCTGCACTCGCAACGGCGCGCGGACTGTCAGGGACACCTTCGAGGGCTTGCGCAAGCTGGAATACCCCGACTTCGAGGTCATTGTGGTGAACGACGGCTCGAGCGACGGCACGGCGCTGCTGGCCCGCCAGTATGGCTTTCCGGTGATCGACACCTCCAGTCGCGGGTTGCGCAGCGCGGCGCCCGGCGAGGAAAACGGCCGCGACTGGGTCATCACCCAGCCCAATCGCGGCCTGGCCAACGCGCGCAATCTCGGTTTGGAAGCGGCCACCGGAAAAATCGTCGCCTACATTGACGATGACGCCTATCCGGACCCCCACTGGTTGAGCTACCTGGTGGCCGCCTTCCTCAATCCGCGTACGAAACAATACGCAGGGGTCGGTGGCCCCAACCTGGCTCCCCCTGGCGACGGCCTCGTTGCCGACTGTGTGGCCCACGCGCCGGGCGGCCCGATTCACGTCCTGCTCACCAACCAAAAGGCCGAGCACATTCCGGGCTGCAACATGGCGTTCCGGAAAGTCGCCCTGAAAATGATCGGCGGATTCGATCCTCAGTTTCACGTCGCTGGGGATGACGTGGATGTCTGTTGGAGCTTGCAGCAAGAAGGTTGGAGCCTGGGTTTCAGCCCTGCGGCGCTGGTGTGGCACCATCGGCGCAATTCGGTGCGCGCGTACTGGAAGCAACAGCGCGGTTACGGCAAGGCCGAAGCGATGCTCGAACGGAAGTGGCCCGAGAAATACAACGCCGCGGGCCATTCGGTCTGGTCGGGACGCATCTACAGCAACGGGTTGACTTACGTGGGCTGGCGGGTGCGGCGCATCTATCACGGCCAATGGGGCACCGCTCCGTATCAGTCGCTCTATGAACCGGCGCCGAACTTGATCGAGTCGCTACCGATGATGCCCGAGTGGTACCTGGTCATCTTCACCTTCGCCGGCCTGTCGCTGCTGGGCTTTTCGTGGCCGCCGCTGCTCTGGACGGTGCCCGGCCTGTTGATTGCCGTCAGCGTGTCGGTGGTGCAGGCAGCCCGTTGTGCCTTGGGCGTTTCGTATCGGACCGCCCCTGCCGACGGGCTCCAGTTGTGGAAACGCCGCGCGCTGACGGCCCTGCTGCACTTGCTCCAACCCCTGGCGCGCTTGTTGGGCCGCCTGCGGCACGGACTGACCTTTTGGCGGCGCCGCGCCGTGACCGGCTTCGCCCTGCCTCGGCCTTGGACGGCGGATATATGGACCCGATCGTCGCGGTCGGTGGAGGAACGGCTCCGAGCGATCGAAAAGGACCTTCGCGAACGGGGCTGGGTGGCGGTGCGCGGCGGGGACTGCGATCACTGGGACCTGGAGGTCAACGGCGGCCTCTTTGGCTGGTCCCGGCTGTTCCTGGGAGTCGAATGCCACGGCAGCGGCCGCCAACTGTTGCGATTTCGCTCCTGGTCCCGGTGCTCGTTGGCCGCCGGCGCCCTGGCCGTCGGCGCCGCCGCCTTGTCGTATTCGGCGGGCCGCGTTGCGGCGTGGACGGCTTGCGCGGTGCTGGGCGCGACCGCGTTGCTGATCGCCGCGCGCATGGTCCTGGAATGCGCAGGAGCCACGGCAGCCTTCTTGACCGTAATCCGAAAAATTGAACGAGATGAAAAAATCGAAACAACCGACCACAACGCCGCGCAACGGCAACCCCACTAATCCGTTGTTCTGGCGGCTCTGGCAGCAGTTGCGGCCTTACTGGATCGCCCTCGCCGCCTTGTTCCTGCTGGGACTGCTGTCGGCGCCGCTGGCGCTGCTCACGCCTTTGCCATTGAAAATCGTCGTGGACAGCGTGCTCGGGCCGCATCCACTCCCCCAGTTCCTGGGCGCGCTGCTGCCCGCCGGCATCGCTCAGTCGCAATCTGCTCTGCTGGCGCTGGCCGCAGGACTCCTCGTGGTGGTGGCATTGGTCGGTCAGGTTCGGGATTTCGCCACCTCATGGCTCGGCGCCTACACCGGCGAAAAACTGCTGCGCGGATTTCGGGCGCAACTGTTCCGTCACGTCCAACGACTCTCGCTGGCCTACCACGACACCCGGGGCACGGCCGATTCCTCTTATCGGATCCAGTACGATGCCACCGCGCTTCAGCGAATCGCCGTCGATGGGATTGTCCCTTTCTTCGGGTCGGCCTGCACGCTCGTGTCCATGTTGTGGGTTACGGCCCATTACAACTGGAAGCTGGCGCTCGTCGGCCTGGCGGTCTCGCCGGGCCTCTTCGTTGTGTCCGGCGCGTATCGCCGCCGACTGCGCCGCCAATCGCGCGAAGTCAGACACATTGAGGGTGCCGCGTTGTCGGTGGTGCACGAAGTCCTGGGCGCAGCACGCGTCGTCAAGGCCTTCGGACAGGAGGAGCGCGAGGGCCAACGCTTTGCCGAACGCTCCGACGCCGGGTTGAGGGCGCGCCTGAGAATGGTCTCGCTCGAGGGCGCGTTCAGTCTGTGGATGGCCGGGATCACGGCCGCGGGCATGGCAGCCGTGCTCTACCTCGGCGTGAGCGACGTCCGGTCGGGGGTCTTGACGTTGGGCGAATTGCTGCTGGTCCTGGGCTACCTGGGGCAGATTTACAATCCGCTCAAGACTCTGGGCAAAAAGTTGTCGAGCATGCAGTCCCATCTGGCCAGTGCGGAGCGGGCTTTCGAACTGCTCGACGAATCGCCCGATGTGGCCGAGCGCCCTCACGCGCGGTCCCTGGGGCGGGCGCGCGGCGCCCTGGCCTTCCGGGATGTCTCGTTCGCCTACGATCAGGAACGCCCGGTGCTGCGCGGCGTCTCGTTTGAACTTGAACCAGGCCGGTGTCTTGGAATGGCCGGCGCCACGGGGGCAGGGAAGACGACACTGGTAAACCTGCTCACGCGTTTCTACGATCCGACGGCAGGCGCCATCCTGCTGGATGGGGTGGACCTGCGCGATTACAAGCTGGCGGACTTGCGCCATCAGTTCGCCATCGTGCTGCAAGAGCCGGTGCTCTTCTCCACGAGCCTCGCCGAGAACATCGCCTACGCCCGCCCGCGCGCCGCCCACAGCGAGATTGTCGCCGCAGCCAAAGCCGCCGACGCGCACGAGTTCATCATGCGCCTGCCGCGCGGTTACGAGACGCTGGCCGGCGAGCGCGGCATGAAGCTTTCCGGCGGCGAACGCCAGCGGCTCTCCCTGGCGCGCGCCTTTCTGAAGGACGCGCCCATTCTCATCCTCGACGAGCCGACCAGCTCGGTGGACGTGAAGACCGAAGCGGCCATTGTGGAAGCCATGGCGCGGCTCATGCGCGGGCGGACCACGATCATCATCGCGCATCGCTCGAGCACTTTGACCCACTGCGACCACATCTTGAAACTCGATGACGGGCGCGTCGTGAGTCTGGAGCCGTCCACGCCCGTTGCCGGACCTGACGGGCCGGGTCTCCGCCCCGCCGAGTCAAGCTTAACCACCCTCACGGCCCATGTCTGACTCGACGCTCACCGAAGCCATCCCCCGCTGCCTGCTCGACCATCGGGCGGTGCAGGCCTGGAGTCGACTCCAGCCCGAGCGGGTCGAGCCGACGGGCCTGGAACTCTTGAAACGCAAATTCAAGACTGCGGTCTACCGCATGGCTGGAGTCGGACCCGCCGGCGCCGGGGTGATCGCCAAACGTTGCCGGGCCGTCACTGCGACGGTCGAGCGGATGATTTACGAGAAGTTTCTGGCGCAACTGACGTTGCCGGCGCTGCGCCTTTATGGATTCGTGCCCGAGCCGGACGGTGAGTTCTGCTGGCTGTTTCTGGAAGACGCAGGGACGGACCGCTACGCGCCCTCGAGCCAGGCCCATCGGGCCCTGGTGGGTCGTTGGCTGGGCGCCGTCCATGGGACCGCCTTCTCCGAGGAGTGGACGCAAACGTTACCCCAGCGTGGAGCCGGCTATTACCTGGGCCTGGTGCGCCGGGCGCGCGCCGAATTGACTGCCCTCGCGCAGCATGACGTCCTGGTCGCCGAGGACCTGGCCCTGTTGCAGAAGTTGGCGTCGCAATGTGAGGGCATCGAAGCCCACTGGGAAGAAGCTGAGCGCTGTTTTGAGGAATCTCCGCACGGGCTCGTGCACGGGGATTTGGTCATCAAGAACCTGCGCGTCCGAAACGGAGCGAACCCTCCGGCGTTGTTGATCTTCGACTGGGAAATGGCCGGATGGGGAGTGCCGGCGACCGACCTGGCTCAGTCCGTCGGCCGAGTGGCCAGCCCGGATCTGGAGGCTTATTGCGAGGCGCTCCGGCAGGCACAGCCGCAATGCGGAGTCCGGCACGTCCAACGGCTGGCCCACTTCGGCACGCTGCTGCGAGTCATTGACAAGATACTCTGGGAGACAATCGACCCGGGCGGCGAGACCTACGAGTTTCTGCTCAAGCCGCTGATGATCTTGCGCCGGTATGAGCCGCAACTGGCGGCTGCCCTGCGCCTGCTCGACTGGGGGGAGCATGATTGAAGGATTGAACACGCTCCTTGCTGGCCGTGAGCTGCCGGGCCTGACCGAACTGCGCGGGCTGCTGGAAGAATTGCTCGGAGGACGCGAGTCGTCCGGCCGCCTGCTCGAACAGCAAACACTCCAGCCCCGTGAGACGCGCGTCTTCCGGCTGCGCTTCGTTATCAACGGCCAGACGCGCAACGTGATTATCAAGCACCTGAAACCGGAGATTGCCCGCCGCAATGAATTGGTCGCCAAGCGGTGGCTGCCGGCCATCGGGCTGGGCAACGGCGGTGTTCCTCTGCTGGGCAGTGTCGCCGAACGCAGTGGCCGGTGCGTCTGGCACGTTTATGAGGACCTGGGCCCGCACGAACTCGATCCCCACGCGCTGGACCGCGAGCACGTCAGCGTCGCAGTCGAACTGATCGCCCGGATGCACACGCAGTTCGCGGGACACGCCTTGCTGGGTGAAGTCCGGCTGCACGGCGGCGATTTGGGAATTCACTTTTACGAATCGAACGTCCGCGACGCTATCTACGCATTGGAGGCGTGGCGGCCCGACGCGCCGCAAAAGGGTTTGCGCGACCGGCTGCTGGAGCGGCTCTACAATCTGCGCGATCACCTGCCGCGTCGCGCGCACGCCATGGTCACGTGGGGCGGGCCGGAAACGTTGCTGCACGGCGACCTGTGGGCCATCAACGTGTTTGTCATTCCCACCGCCGGCGGCTTGCGCGCGCGGCTCATCGATTGGGATCACGCGGCGGTCGGCCCGCCCACCTACGATCTGTCCACGTTCCTGCTGCGCTTTCCGTCGGAGCATCGGGAGTGGGTGCTCGAGTTGTATCGCCAAGCCGTGGCGCCAGCGGGCTGGCGGCTGCCGGCCGTGCAAGTCTTGAATTCGCTGTTCGAGACGCACGAATACGCCCGCTTCGCCAACCGGATCATCTGGCCGGCGATCGCGCTGGCGCAGGACCGCGCCGAGTGGGGAATCGAAGCGCTGGCGGAGATCGAACAATGGTTCGAGGAATTCGGGCCGGTATTGCCCGTCGCTTCGGAGGTACTCGCCTAGAGAGAAGCGATTATGCCGACCATCGTCATTGCCCCGTACAATGTGGCGACCTTCCCCGAAGGCGGCGGACATTTCTGGGTGTATTTGCAGTACGTGCTTGGGTTGCGCCAGCTCGGTTGCGAGGTTTACTGGCTGGAAGCGTTTCGCAGCAAAGGCCGCGCGGAACGGGAAGCCGCCGCGCTGGCCACTTTCCGCGCTCGGATGCGGCAGCATGGGCTGGACGCGAAAACCATCCTCTACGTCACTCACAGCAAAGAACCCTCGCCTGATGCGCCAACGGAGTACCTCGACATGGACCGCGACGAGGCCGAGGCCGTCTTTGCGCGAGCGGACTTGTTGTTGAATTTCCATTACGGCATCAGCCCGGGTTTGCTCGCGCAGTTTCGCCGAACCGCGTTGGTGGACATTGATCCCGGGCTGTTGCAATTCTGGGTCAGCCGCGAACAAGTGTGCGTGCCGCGTCACGATTTCTATTTCACCACCGGCGAGACCGTGGGCGCAATTGGAAGCAAGATTCCGGACTGCGGGTTGGAATGGATCCACATCCGGCCGCCGGTTTGCCTGGAGCGCTGGCCGTTGGAGTTCGATCCAAGCTGCAAGGCCTTTACGACCGTTTCCGCTTGGGACGCGTCCGACTGGATCGTAGACGACGTTGAGAATTTCGAAAACACGAAACGGGTGGCCTTCCTGGAATTTGCCGACCTGCCGCGGCTGACCCGGCAGCCGCTGGAACTGGCGCTGTTTCTCCGCTGGGAGCGCGACCTGGATGAAAAGGAAGACTTGGAGCGACGCGGCTGGCGTATCCGACATTCGCGCGAAGTGGCCGCCACGCCGGAGGCTTATCAGGCTTACATCCAGCAGTCGCGCGGCGAGTTCAGTTGCGCCAAGCGTTCGTGCATCAAGTTTCAGAACGGCTGGGTCAGCGACCGCACGTTGTGCTACCTGGCGAGCGGCAAACCCGTCGTCGTCCAGGACACCGGACCCAGCTCCGTACTGCCCAATGGCCAGGGGGTGTTTCGTTTCACCACGGCCCAACAAGCGGCGGAGGCTTTCAAGACGATCAACGCGGATTACGAACGGCACTGTCACGCGGCACGCAAACTGGCCGAAACTCATTTCGACGCCAAACAGGTTGTGGCAAAAATCCTGAGCCACGCGCTCCACAAGACTGAAGCGGCGGCAACAAGCACACGGCTCGAATCGCCAGGCGCACTGGCGTGGGCGCTCCAGCGGACCTCGCCCGCACTCCGGAGGCACGACGCGTTATGATCGACCTCAGCCGCAACCGGGCAGAGCTTCTCGCGGAAATCGAGGCGCCGCTTTCAGCGGGCGAATATCTGAGCGACATCACTGACCCGCGCTTCGCGACCGCGGACGTCCGCGCGCGTGTTCAGGGCTGCGCGAAGAGGGATCTTTTCCCGCTCTTGAAAGTCGTGCTCTCGGAACGGTTCGCGGATGTGCCGCGACCGGAACTGATGCGAGACTTGCTCATCCCGCTAAGGAACGCTCTTGGCAATGCTTACAAACACGGCAACGATCACGATCCGGCCAAGGCCGTATCCGTGGAGGTCACGCTCACGCGAATGGGCGCGCTCATTGCGATCAGTGACGAGGGCTCCGGGTTCGACGTGGCACTGACGTTGCGGCGCTTCCAGGAGCAGAACGGCTATTTCGCGAACCGCGGGGCCGGCTTCCGCAACCTGCAAGAGGCCGGTTCGACCGTCAGCTACGAAAATGGCGGTCGCACGGTTCTGCTGTGCTTTCGGCCCGCGATGCGGGGCCAAGACAACGCGTTGTCGGCCTCTCCGGCTTTCTCGAAAGTCCTGGATGCCGGATGGCTGCAGACCTTTCTCTCAGCCCAACTGCCAGAATTCGCCAGCCGCCGGGCCAAGCTCGAGTCCTGCCGGGTTTACGCAACACGCGGGCGTGCCGGCGACGACTGCGGGCACCGCTGCGTTTTGCGAGTCAGCGGCCCTGACGGACAAGCGCCGGCGACGCGGGTTCTCACGGCGCGGCTGCACGCCACGGAAGCGGCGGCGGAGGACGACTTCGAGTTCGCCACCAGACTCAGCGATTCCAGGGTCACCAAGCGCCTGGCGATTCCGCCTCCGGTGACGCGGCCTGCCGAAGAGCCGCGCCTTGTCCTCTACGACTTCGACCCGTGGGTAAACCTTTGGGAGTACCAGACGCAGCGACGCAGCCTCAAGTCCCTGCACCACGCCGCGGAACGGGCCGGAGAGGCCTTGGCGGGTTTGCACCGAAGCCAGATCGCCTTTGGCGGCAACGAAACGGACCTCACTGAAGACGGGTTCAAGTCGATGGTCTCGCACACCAGGACAACGCTGCAATCGCTGCCCGGTGGATCGGACCTTGCGGGTTGCTTTCTCGACTGCGTCAAGCGAATCGAGAACGCGGCCCCCCGCAGAAAGCCGCGCATTTTGGCTCCGATTCACGGCGCGTTTGGTTGGGATCGCATCCATTACGGCGTGGACGGTCGCTTCTATCTTTATCGCTTCGAGACGTGCCAGCGGTCTGATCCGGGACTTGACCTCGGGGGGTTCGCGGCCGACCTGCTCTGTTTTACACTCAGCAACCGCGATGAAAGCGCGTATCGGTCTTGCCTTGACGCCTTCCTGAACGAGTACAACTCCGCGGCAGAACGCTCGCTAAGCGCGGACGATCTTCGCTTTTATATCCTGCTCGCGTTGGTCGAGCGTCTTCATCGAACCGAACTCCGCACGACAGCCCGCCTGGATCAATGGCTCGCGGCCTTGGACGCGGTCTTGTTGGGTTGGGGCGAGGTTGCGACGAGCGAGGCGCCGGCATGAAATACCTGATCGTCAATGCCGACGACTTCGGGGCCAGCCGCGGGATCAACCGCGGCATCCTCGAGGCCCATCGCTACGGCATCCTGACCAGCACCAGCCTGCTGGTGAATGCGCCGTTCAGCCTGGAGGCGGCGGAGCTGTCAGGCTCGGCGCGGGCATTGAGCGTGGGATTGCACGTCGATCTCAGGGAGGAGCTGAAGCGACCGGCGGCCGCGGACCCCGACCGAATCACCGATGTGCTGGACAGCCAATTGGCGCGCTTCAAAGTGTTGATGGGCCGTGGGCCGACGCACCTGGACTCGCACCACAACGTGCATCGTGATCCGCGCGCGTTGCCTCATTTCCTGGAGCTGTCCGCAAAACACGACGTGCCGCTGCGGGAACATTCCCCTGTGCGTTACTTGTCGAGCTTTTATGGCCGGTGGCATGGGGAGTCGCACCCGGAACAGATTAGCCCGGAGAACTTGTCGCGCCTTTTGGAGAAGGAAGTGGGCCCGGGCATCACGGAGTTAAGCTGCCATCCGGGCTACACGGATGAGAGCTACACGGGCAGCTACGCCTTCGAGCGCGAAGTGGAGTTGCAAACCTTGTGCGCGCTGCCGATTCGCCACGTGTTGTCGGCGCTTTCGATTCACCTGGTCAGCTACCACGATCTTAACTCGCTGGCCGCCAGCCCGGCAGCCTGAAAGGATGCCCATGCCCACGGTCGTCATCTCGCCGTTCAACGTGGTGAATTTCCCGGAAGGTGGCGGGCACTTCTGGGTCTATATGCAATACGCGCTGGGTCTGCGTCAGTTGGGCTGCGACGTGTACTGGCTGGAGTGTTTCCACAGCCGCGGTGATGAGGCGTCCGACCGGGCCCTGCTCGCTCCGTTCCGCGCGCGAATGGAGCGATTCGGGTTGGGCGGGAAAGTGATTCTTTATCCGATGACCGGTCCGAACGGCGAGCCGGGTTTGCCGCGAGAATTCGCCGGTATGAGTGCGCTCGAAGCGGAGGAGATTTTCGAGGGCGCCGACTTGCTGCTGAATTTTCATTACGCCATTTCGCCGGCCCTGCTGGGGCGCTTCCGCCGCACGGCGCTGGTTGATATTGATCCGGGACTGCTTCAGTTCTGGATCAGCCGCGGGCAGCTCCGCGTTCCGAAACACGATCTCTACTTCACCACGGGCGAAACAGTCGGCACGCCCGCCGCGCGCTTTCCCGACTGCGGATTGGAGTGGCTTCACATCCCCCCGCCCGTGTGCCTGGAGCGATGGCCCAACACGTTCGATCCGCGCGCCGAAGTTTTCAGCACGGTTTCCAACTGGGACGCGGACGATTGGATTGTGGACGCGCACGAAACTTACGAAAACACCAAGCGCGTGGCGTTGCTGGAATTGGCGGAGTTGCCGCGCTTGACGCCGCAGCCGCTGGAACTCGCGCTCTACCTGCGAACCCAAAAGGACGACCTGGAGCGGCGCGAACTGGAGAAGCGTGGCTGGCGCGTGCGTCCATCGCGAGAAGTGGCCGGCACGCCAGAGACGTATCAGGCCTACCTCCAGCAATCGCGCGGCGAATTCAGTTGCGCCAAGCCGTCCTACATCAAGATGCAGACGGCGTGGGTAAGCGACCGCACCCTCTGCTACCTGGCCAGCGGCAAGCCGGCGGTCGTGCAGCACACCGGACCGAGCGCCGTGCTGCCGAGCCGCGAAGGCTTGTTCCGCTTCTCGACTCTTCGCGAAGCGGCCGACGCTTTCGAGGCCATCAACGCGGATTACGAGCGGCATAGCCGCGCGGCGCGGCGGCTGGCCGAAACCTGTTTCGACGCCAGGCAGGTGGTGAAAAACATCTTGAGCCGCGCGTTGAGTTGAGGACGGGACTTAATCCTGATTACTCGTACCGCAGCGCTTCGATGGGGTCGAGTTGGGCGGCTTTGCGGGCCGGATAGAACCCGAAGAAGACGCCAACGGCCGCGCTAAAGAGGAAGGCGATCAGGATGGAATCAGAGGAAACGACCGACGGCCAGCTTTGCACTGTGGCCACCCAGTGCGCCGCGGCAAGGCCGGCGCCGATGCCAATCAAACCGCCCATGCAACTGAGCGTGATGGCCTCGACCAGAAACTGCCGCCGGATGTCGCGCGGATACGCCCCCATCGCCAGGCGCAGGCCAATCTCACGGGTCCGCTCGGTGACGCTGACCAGCATGATGTTCATGATGCCGATGCCTCCGACGATGAGCGAGACGCTGGCGATGCCCGCCAGCAAGAGCGTCATCGTGCGCGTGCTTTGCGTGGCCACCTCCGCCAACTCGAGCTGGCTCTTGATTTTGAAATCTTCGGTTTCCTCGTCCTTGTCGGTGGGCTCGATGCCGTGGCGTTGGCGGAGCAGGCGGCCGATTTGTTGTTCCATTTCGGGCATCACTTCGGGGGTGGCCGCCTGAACGTTGATGCGGCGCAGGCCGACATGGACTTTTTTCCGGCCGATCAGCCGTTGCATGGTCGTGGTGATGGGGATGATGATCGAATCGTCCTGGTCGTCGCCGGCGGCCGTTTCGCCTTTGGCCTCGAGCACGCCGATGACCTGGAAGGGAATATTCTGCAGCCGGAAGGATTCGCCCACGGCATCCTCCTCGCCAAAGAGTTCCTGCGCCGCCACCGAGCCGAGCACCGCGACGGTCGTGCCGATGCGCATGTCCTGTTCTGAGAAGTAGTCCCCGACGCTCAAGGGCCATTGCCGGATGCTGAAGTATTCGGGCGATTCGCCGTAGATTTCGGCCTTCCAATTGCGAAAGGCGCTGATCGCCTGGAGCTTGGTCTTGACCTCCGGACTGACGGCGACCACGTCCGGGATTTCCTTGCGGATGGCTTCGGCGTCCTCCATGGTCAGGCTGACGGCCGTTTCCGTGCCCTGCCGAACGGCGCTCCTGGTGACGCTGCCCGCTTTGATTTGAAGGACGTTCTGACCCATGCTTGCGACCCGCGCTTCGATCAGCGCCTTGGCGCCGTTCCCGATGCCGACCAGGGTGACCACCGCCCCGACGCCGATGATGAGTCCCAAGGCGGTCAAGCCGGAGCGCAGTTTGTTTCGCGACAGCGCGCGCAAGGCCACTTTGGTGGTGACGAACGCATTCATCGGGCAACCTCGGCGCCGAGTTTCATCGCGGCAGTCGATGGCCACGCCGGCCGGCCCGGCGCCGCTTCGTACGCCAGTTCGTCGCTGGTGATGCGCCCGTCACGAAGCGTCACGCTGCGCCGGGCGTGCCGGGCGACATCCGGCTCGTGGGTGACCAGGACAATGGTGATGCCGCGGCGATTCAACGACTGAAGGACGGCCATGATCTCCTCGCTCGTGCGGGTGTCCAGGTTGCCCGTGGGCTCGTCGGCCAGGACGAGTTCCGGCCCGTTGACCAGGGCGCGGGCGATGGCGACGCGCTGTTGCTGGCCCCCGGAGAGTTGATTGGGATGGTGGTCTGCCCGGTCCGTCAGGCCGACCATCTCCAGGGCTTCCTGAGCCATCTTGCGCTGTTTGCGAGCCGACAGGCGGCGCTGGTGCCGGTAGAGGAGCGGCAATTCGATGTTTTCAAGGGCAGACGTCCGCGAAAAGAGATGGAAGTTTTGAAACACAAAACCGATCTGTTCGTTGCGTATATCGGCCAGTTCTTCGGTGTCCAGATCCGACACATCCACTCCCTGGAGCAAATAACGACCGTCGGTGGGCCGATCCAGGCAGCCCAGGATGTTCATCAAGGTCGACTTTCCAGAGCCGCTGGCGCCCATGAGCGCGACGAACTCGCCCGCTTCAATATGCAAGGAAACCTCATCCAGGGCCTGGACGGCCAGTCCGCCGGAGTCATACACCTTGGAAACCCCTGCCAGTTGGATGACAGCGCTCATGGGTGCATCGGCCGTTCTGCCGGCAGGGCGCCGACGACTCGGGTCTGGCTACGGGCACTCATCATCGATTGAGCGCGAACGGATTGAAAATGTGCTTCGGCCGCTCCTTGGATTTGGCGATGCCGGTGACGACCTGATCGCCCTCGGACAAGCCTTCCAACACTTCGGTGGAACTGCCATCCGAGATCCCATATTTGATCTCAACGGCGCGAAGAACGGGCGCGCCTTCAGAGCCTGTCGGAGGGCTGCTGACGGCCGGGTCGTTCGTGGCGCGCGCGTCGCTGGCGGGTCCATTGGTGGAGGACCGTTCTACGGCCAGAAGGTAGACGGTGCGGCCGGATTTGGGTTTGGACTTGTCCCGACCCTTCGTGGACCCAGACGCCGCAGACACCGCACGGTTTTCCGAATTGGTCGACGCGCTGGCGGGGGCAGCCTCCGTGGTCGCAACGCGGATCTCTTTGGGCGGCTTGAAACGCAAGGCGGCATTGGGAATCTTCAGCGTGTCTTCGCGATTGGAAACAATAATCGCCACATTGGCGGTCATGCCCGGCTTGAGCTTCAAGTCCTGATTGCTGACCTCGATGATGGTCTGGTACGCGACCACGTTCAGTTCTTCCTTCGGGGCATTGCGGACTTGCGTGACCTGGCCTTTGAACTTCTCGCTGGGGTAAGCGTCGACTCGAAAATCCACCGCCTGGCCCGGCTGGACGCGCCCGATATCGGCTTCGACCACGTTAGCTTCGATCCGCATTTTGGACAGGTCGTTGGCGATGACCATCAATACGGGCGCGCTCAAACTGGCGGCGACGGTCTGGCCGACGTTGACGTTGCGGGTAATGACCAATCCGTCAATGGGCGAGCGGATCGTGCATCGGGCCAGGTCGACCTGGGCCTTTTTCAAGGAGCCCTCGTTGATTTTGACGGACGATTCGGCCTTGTGCAAATCGGCCACCGCCATGTCGTACTCCGCCTGGGAGTTCAGGCTGTCCTTGCGCAAGGTCCGGGCCCGCTTCTCGATGAGTTGGGCTAGTTCCAGGTTGGCCCGGGCGCTGGCCAGGTTGCCCTCCGCAGTCAGGACATTGGCTTCGTAGGTGGCCGGATCGAGCGTGGCAACGATCTGCCCCTCCTTCACGGGCGAATTGAAGTCGACAAAAAGCATTTGAATGATGCCCGAAATCTGGCTGCTGATGTCCACCTTGACCACGGGGTTCAACTGGCCGCTGGCGGTTATAACCTGGGTCAAATCCCCGCGCGAGATCGGCTGCCGATCGAACTGGGGGACGGCGACAGCCAATTGATTGGTCTGCCAGTACCAGTTTCCGTAACCGACGCCAAACGCCAGAATGACCAGCAGCAGCAGGCGCTTCAACCAGCGTAGTGTTTTGCTTCTTCTCACAAGGTGCTTCACGCAATGGGGAATCTGCGCGCCCAGAGGAAAGTCCGCTATGGGGTAATGACCCTAACCGGGACTTGTGTGGTGCAAACCAGTGTGGTGCAAACCACGACAGCTTGTGGCCCAAACCACGACAAAAACTGTGGACGGAATCCGATGACCGAATCGAAGTCCCTCCAATTTCCCCGAGTGGGCCCCGATGCCAGCGTGGCGCCATGAAAGCAACACAGTCGAATTCAATACAGTCAGCACAGTCAATAGAGCAAGCAGTGGGCACATTTGTGGCGGGGGCGCTGCAGCAGCAGCGCGCCAGGCTGGTCCGCACGTTGGTGGCCGCCGTCGCACTAGCCACCGGTTCGTGTGGCACCGTCATGGCCGCCAAACTGCCTGTCGCGTCGGTGACCGCCAGCGCCAACGACGGCAACGTGCCGGAAAATACGCTGGACGGCTCCCTGACCACCCGCTGGTCAGCGTCGGGCGACGGGCAGTGGATTCGTTTTGATCTGGGCGCCGCGGCGACCGTCGGCACCGTCAAGATTGCCTGGTATCAGGGCAACCAGCGCACCACTTCGTTCGACATCCAGACCAGCGACAACGCTTCGAGTTGGTCAACGGTGTTCACGGGCGCCAGCAGTGGCGCCACCACGGGTCTGGAATCCTATGACGTTGCCGATTCCGTCCGCCGCTATGTGCGCATCGTCGGGCACGGCAACTCCCAGAATCTGTGGAACAGCATCACGGAAGTCGAGTTGTACGCGGGCTCCGAAACGCCCCCGTCCACAAATCGACTCCGCATCTCCACCGCGAAGGTTTCCAATAGCCAGAGAGTCACTCTTCAATGGAATGGCCTGACCGGCGCGGTTTCCCAAGTGCAGGCCGGCGTCCGCGCCGGGACCTGGGCGAACCTCGGTTCTCTCATCACGAATGTCGGCGGGCTTCAGACGTGGCAGGAGGTCGTCGCCTCCTCGGCGCCGATGAAATTCTACCGGGTCCAGCAGACCCCCATCACCAATACGCCGCCTCTGCCGCCCATCGGAAAAGTGTACGCCACGGTGCAAATGGGCAGCAAAAAAATGGCGTGCTACATCAATCGCCCGGTTGATCAATACGATCCGCGCGTTACGCGCGCCGTCATCGTCATCCACGGCGCCGGCGCGAACGCCTCGGCTTACTTTGATCGCATCGACGACGTCGTCCCCTCCAGTTGGGGCGACAAGGTGATGGTGATTGCGCCCTACTTCCAGGGCGCGGCGCCCAGTGGGGAGTGGGGTTGGCCCGACGACGACTGGCGCGAAGCCGGCGCTTCCGGCGGCATCAGCTCCTTCACCGTGCTGGACAACTTCGTCGAGCTGCTGCGCAACGGCAACTTCCCGAACCTCAAGTGGGTCGTCGTGACCGGCCACTCGGCGGGCGGTCAGACCACACAGCGTTTTGCCAGCTTCACCGACGTGGACGCGAGGCCTTGGCCCAACGCGCAGTACATGAAATTCGTCGTGGCCAACCCGTCGTCGTATGTTTACCTCAACCAGTACCGCAACCCAGAAGGGGACAGCACGTGGGTCATTCCCGCGCAGGATTGCTCTTCGGGTGACGGTTACAACGAGTGGAAGTACGGCCTCGATAACCTCTATGGCTATACCGCGGCGCGCGGCGCGCAATGGGCGCGCGTCCATTTGCCAGCTCGGCAGGTGGAATTGCTCGCCGGCACGGCGGACACCTACGACAACGGCGATCTGGATTTGAATTGCGGCGCCGAGTGGCAGGGGCCGTTCCGCTACCAGCGGGCCCACATCTTCAAAATGTTCATGGATAGGTATTATCCCGCGAACCATCTCCGCATCACGGATGTGCCCGGCGTGGACCATGACAGCACGCGCATGTTCGCTTCCCCGCAAGGCATGAGTGCCTTGTTCTTTGCCGACTGAGACTGGGCGGGTGTGTCGGCGCGACGGGGCGGTCTGCGTTGTTTGCAGGCCGCCCTTTTGCGTTTCCGTCGCGCGGTTCGATCCGGGACCGGAGTGAACCACAGTAGACGCAAGCAGGTAATCACCCACCTGTGCAAGGAGCCACTCAGCGGTAGTCTATGCCTCGTGTCCAGCGTATTGAAAACAGTGGTGCAACGACGCCGTTGAACCGCAAGCAGCAAACCTGAACGCCCTCTCAATGGGGCACCATAATCATGAAGACAGTGAGCGAACACAATTTCATTCAATCGAGAACGCCGGGCCTTGCCGTGGATGAAACCGTTTTTTCAGATCAATTCCTGCCTGAACCCGGCCGGGGCAGAACCGCCGGCCCATCGCCCGGGGTGATCCAATGGTCGTGGGCCTGCCGCAGGCTCGCGTCCCTGCCGTACGGGTCCGTGGAAGAGGCGGCCTCGGCGCCGCCCGTCCCGGGCGACGTGGCCCTCGTGCGCGTGGAAAAAACTGTGTTCCACAAACACCTGACCACTGCCGAAAACCGCCGGATGCGCCTTTATCCGGGCGCCCAGTTCATCGGTGTGTTCGGCAACCGTTACGCTTGCGACGCCTTTGAAGCTGAAGTGCTGGGGCCGGAAAATCTCAGCCTGCTGACCGCCGCCGGGATGATCGGCACGGTCAAGTCCAAGCATCATGTCGCCGCGGATCCGACGCAGGTGACTTTGCTCGGCTACCTGCGCGACGCGGAGGGCGGCCGGCTCAATCTCAAGAACCGTCTGTTCCTCCCGGCGGCGGTCCGGCGGCTGCCACGCAATCTGATCTATGTGGTCGGCACGGGCATGAATAGCGGCAAGACCACGACGGCGGCCCGCTTGACCAACGGGCTGAGCAACGCGGGCCTGCGCGTGGCCGCCTGCAAGCTGACGGG
>WNGA01005577.1_pt1 | contig 23600 bp, 25 predicted proteins | sample 5400061 | NCBI WGS metagenome assembly WNGA01 (sample SAMN13153366, study PRJNA577476) | soil metagenome | isolation source: 100 cm soil or saprolite under grassland replicate 2 | place: USA:California | collected 2016-06-15
GCCCTCGAGCAGGAGGTAGGCGACTTCCTCGTAGGTCGCATGCTCGGCGAGGTCGGCGATGTCGTAGCCGCGGTACATGAGGATCCCCCGCTCGGCGTCGATCGAGCAGAGCTCGGTCTCCGCGACCACGACCCCCGAGAGCTGGACTGACTTCTTCATGGGCATCTGACGGGCGAACTGTACCCCCGCACCCCGGGAAGCTCTCGCTCGTTCGACGAGTTACAACCTCACGATGGCCGAGACGAGCAGCGACGCGACGCGGGTGACGACGCTCGAGCTCTTCTTCGACCTCGTCTTCGTCTTCACGATCACGCAGTTGACGGCCGTCCTCTACCACGCGCCGACGCTTCGCGCCCTGGCTCAGGTCGTGCTCATGCTCGGTTGATCTGGTGGATGTACGGCGGCTACGCGTGGATGACGAACGCCGTCTCCGCACACACGACGAACCGGCGCCTGCCCCTCCTTGGCGGGATGGGCGGCTACTTCGTCCTCGCGCTTACGGCGGCGACAGCCCTCGCCCTCGCGACGGTTCCGCTCGACGCGACCGTCTCCCCCGCCGCCCAGATCGGCGCACTCGTCGTGCTCCTCGTCCTCGCGATCGTTCTGGAGAAAGGATGGACATGACCGGTGCGGTGCGCACGCGCTCGTCGCACCTCGTCCTCTTGAGCCACCTGGGTCTGACCCATCCGAATCGGACACGGCTCCGCTGTGGAGACAACGTCGCACTCTTGCCACACCTGGGTCTGACCCATCCGAATCGGGCCTGACCGTTGGGGACAGCACACAGCGCCGGCGGCCGCTTCTCTTCCGGCCAGCCTGTGGACGGAACGGCGCATTCTTGAGACACCTGGGTCTGACCCATCCGAATCGGACCTGGCGGCTGGGGATGACCGACAGCGCCCGGCCCCGGCCGAGCATGCGACGATCTCGCCGATGAGCTACGAACCGACGGCCGATCGTTACGAGCGGATGACCTACCGCCGCTGCGGTCGCAGCGGCGTTCACCTGCCGGCGATGTCGCTCGGATTCTGGCAGAACTTCGGCGACGACCGACCGCTCGAGACGAGCCGCGCGATCGTTCGCCGCGCTTTCGACCTCGGCATCACCCACTTCGATCTCGCCAACAACTACGGCCCGCCGTACGGGTCTGCCGAGAAGAACTTCGGCCGGATCTTCCGCGACGACCTCGCGCCGTTCCGCGACGAGCTCCTGATCTCGACCAAGGCCGGCTACGACATGTGGCCCGGGCCCTACGGCGACCGGGGCTCGCGCAAGTACCTGCTCGCAAGCCTTGACCAGAGCCTCCGTCGCCTCGGGCTCGACTTCGTGGACATCTTCTACTCGCATCGGTTCGATCCCGAGACGCCGCTCGAGGAGACGATGGGCGCCCTCGACACCGCGGTGCGGCAGGGGAAGGCGCTCTACGCCGGGATCTCGTCGTACTCCGCGCAGCACACGGCCGAGGCGGCGGCGATCCTGCGCGACCTCGGCACGCCGCTCCTGATCCACCAGCCGTCGTATTCCCTCCTCAACCGCTGGATTGAGCCGGAGTTGCTCGACACGCTGGGCGACGAGGGGATCGGCTGCATCGTCTTCTCGCCGCTGGCCCAGGGGATGCTGACCGACAAGTACCTCCAGGACATCCCGGCAGGGTCGCGCGCAAGTCGGGACGGGTCGCTGTCGCCGAGCCTCCTCACCGAGGAGACGCTCGCCAAGATCCAGGCGCTGAACGAGGTCGCCGCACGGCGCGGCCAGACCCTCGCGCAGATGGCGCTGGCCTGGACGCTGCGCGACCCCCGAGTCACCTCGACGCTCGTCGGAGTGAGCAGCGTGGCACAACTGGAGGCGAACGTCGCAGCGCTCGAGCACCTCGAGTTCACGGACGAGGAGCTCGCCGAGATCGACGGCTACGCGACGGACAGCGGCATCAACATCTGGGCCGCCTCGAGCGAGGAGTGAAGGAGGAGAGGAGGCCCGAAAGCCTCCTCTCCCAGTTCCTAGAGCGAGCGCGCGAAGTAGATGTCGCGGACGGTGACGAGCCCGCACGTCGTCGGGTCCGTGTTGCGCGTCCACATGGCGGAAAGCGTGCCGTCGGGATTGAAGGCACTCCCCAGCAGATCGCCGGGGGCGTCGGCGCAGTGCCTGTCCTGCACCGAGACGGGATCCAGCAGCACCAGCGTCGGCTTCCCGCTGCGGCCGAAGATGGAGCCGTAGACGTGCCAGTCCGAGCTCGCATTCGGCCGGAAGTAGATGTCGAACCCGAGCTGGCGCCCGTCCGGTGAGACCGACAGCCACCGGTACTGGTAGCGGCCGGGCTGCGGCGTGATGTTCCGCTCGGACCAGGTCGAGCCGTGGTCGGTCGAGCGGAACAGGCGCAGCGTGTTGGAGACCGTCTCGCTGGCGGCGTCGGTCTGACCGTCGACGTACAGCACCCAGAGCGAGCCGTCGGGCGCCACTTCTCCGGTCGGCCAGGACTGCGTCCCGTCGGCCGCGTTGTAGGAACCCATCACGTGCCGGCCGGTGGAGGTCGAGCGTGTACTGGCCCAGACCGTGCACCGTCCAGCGCGTGAAGGTCACGTCGGCGACGTTCGTATCGACGAAGTACATGTGATTTGCGTCGTCGAGAGCCATGTCTCCCTCGTCACCGAAGTCGTGCTGCTCGAGCGAGAGCATCGTCAGCCCGGGCAGATCCTGAAAGCTACGGGTGACGCCGCCCGGCGGACACGGCTACGAGCCGGCGGTCTACACGGATCACTTCGGTGACATCTTCGCGACCGCGCACAAGGAGAACTGGCAGCTCGTCCTCGCGCCCGATCCGAACTCACCGACGTTCACCCGGAGCATGTCCTGGGCGTGGGCGTCGAGCGACGGCGGGCGTAGACGAACCGCTAGGGATCCCACTCCACGCCGAGCACGTCTCCGCCCGGCGCTGCGACCACGGCGCCCTCGCCGTTGACGAGCGGCTCGAGCGGGCGCACCGACCGCCAGGTGCTGCCGCGGTCGTCGCTGAAGTTGAGGTAGCTGCCGCCGAAGTCGAGCAGCCGCCCGGTTCGCGTCACCGTCACGTAGTTCTCGCAGCAGTTCCCCGTCCCGTTGACGACCCGCCAGGTCGTCGTTCCCTGCTTGTCGTCGGCAGGGTTCGCGTCGTTGCCGTAGTCGACGGTCGGATGGCTCGCCGTCGTCACGTCCGGCTGGATCGGAACAACCTGCGCCTCCAGTGCGACCGGCGTCTGCGCCGCGGCGCCGGCGGCGATCCCGGCCACGACAGCCACCACGGCGGCGAGCCGCAGAACCAGACCGAGTGCCCGGCTCATTCGTCCCCCCTCGATATCGGAACCGTCACCTGCCGCCGCTTTTTCCCGCGGCGTCGGACCTTCCAAACGGATTGATCAGTCAGTCAACGGCAATCGATCCGGGGACACAGCGTCAGGGGAACGAATCAGCCGTCAGTAGGATGAGCCTCTGAGCGACGCGACGGCCCGGCAGGTGTTGCCCATCGTCGCGCGGCCCCGGCTCGCGCCGGGCGAGCGCACCCGGCTCGAGCGACGTGCGCGCCTGCTCGCCTGGGCCGGCATCACCTGGCACTTCATCGAATTCGCGATCGCGCTCTTCGCCGGCATCGCAGCAGGCTCGATCGCGCTGATCGGCTTCGGCGCCGACAGCCTCGTCGAGGCGATGGCCGGCTTCGTGGTCGTGTGGCTGTTCACCGGTCGGCGCGTTGGCTCCGCCAACGCCGAACGACGGGCTCAGCAATTGATCGCGGCGAGCTTCTTTGTACTTGCGGCTTACGTCGGCGTGGAGGCGATCCGCACACTTGTCGCGGGCGATCACCCGGAGGCCAGCTGGCTCGGCGTCGGCCTCGCCGCCTTCACGGCACCGACGATGCCCCTGCTCGCTCGGCTCAAGCGTCGCCTGGGACAGACGCTGAACTCGTCGGCGACGGTGAAGGAAGGCGCGCAGAACATGGTCTGCGCGTATTTGTCCGTCGGCCTACTGGCCGGACTCCTCCTCAACGCGCTCGCCGGCTGGTGGTGGGCCGATCCCGGCGCGGCTCTGCTGATCGCCGCTGTTGCAGTCCGGGAAGGACGCGAGAGCTGGCGAGGTGAGGGCTGCTGCGACGCGTGCTAGGAGGGCTTGCCAAGGCCTCCTAGGCCAGACCGAGGAGCTGCTCGATCCGCCACTGCAGTTCCTGCGGGCTGAACGGCTTCCCGCAATGAGCGGCGCCTTATTCCGGGCGAAAGCGCGAGCTTTCGCCCGGCTCCGCGAGGACTTCGCGAAGCTTGCGCTGCAGCTGTTCGACGCTGAACGGCTTCTGCAGGAAGGCCATTCCCGGGGCGAGCACGCCGCGCGAGATCATCGCGTCGTCGGTGTAGCCGGACGTGTAGAGGACGCGTAGGCCAGGCGGTCGGCGCGCAGCCGGTCGGCGAGCCCGGCTCGCTGTAGACGGAGACGTAGCCGCCGCTCTGCTCGACGACGCCGAGCACGGTCGCGAGGCCGAGTCCGCTGCCCTCGCCCGGTCCCTTCGTCGTGAAGAACGGATCGAAGACCTGGTCGAGCAGCTCCGGCGCGATCCCGAGGCCCGTGTCCTCGACCGCGAGCATGACGTACTCCCCCGGAGGCAGCGGGCCGACAGTGTCCTCGAGGGCCACGTCGCGCGTCGACATCGACAGCGTGCCGCCACCCGGCATCGCATCGCGGGCGTTGACGGCGAGGTTGACGATCACCTGGCCAAGCTGCCCCTCGTCCGCGAGCACGGCGCCGATGTCGTCGGCGAGCGCCACGCGGACCCGGACGTCGTCGCCCAGGAGCCGGCCGAGCATCGGCTCGTAGTCCTGAACGACGTGGTTCAGGTCGAGCACGGTCGGCTGTAGGACCTGTCGCCGGCTGAGAGCGAGGAGCTGGCTCACCAGCGTCGTGGCTTTGTCGCCGGCTCTGCGGATCTCGTCAAAGCATTCCCTGAGCTTCTCGTCGGCGCCGGGCGCGGCCAGGCGCGTGAGGGCGATCTCGCCGTAGCCGTTCATCGCCGTGAGCAGGTTGTTGAAGTCGTGCCCGATCCCGCCGGCAAGACGGCCGACCGACTCGAGCCGGCGTGACTGGTGCAGCCGCTCCTCGAGCTCGGCCGCCCTGAGCCGCTCGCTGATGTCGCGCGAGCTGGAGACCAGCATCCTCGGCTTGCCGTTCGCGTCGAGGATCGGCGAGGCAATACCTTCGACCGTGACGTACGTGCCGTCGGACCGGCGGACACGGGTGACGGACTCACGGGGGTCTCCGGACACCGCGTCCTCGAGCACGCCCGCGACCGCCTCGAGGTCGTCGGGATGGACGAACTCCGCGAAGCCCTTCGAGCTCGTCGGGCCTGAACCCGAGCGTCGCCTCGTGGCTCGGAGAGGTGTAGACGATCCTCCCATCCGCCTCGAACAGCGCGATCATGTCCCTGCTGTGCTCGACCACGAGCTGAAAGCGCTCCTGCGTAGCGCGCAGCGCCTCGGCCGCGCGCTTCCGCTCCGCCAGGTCGCGGCAGATCGCCTGGACACCGGCCGGACGCCCGTCGACCTCGATCACGCGGCCAGTGCCTCCAGGCTGTCCTCAGGAACGACGTCCGTGATCGACCTGCCGACGAGCTCGCCGGGGTCGTAGCCGAGCACGCGCTCGAAAGCGGCGTTCACGGTCGTGAAGCGGCGGTCGAGGTCGATCGTCGCGATCAGATCGTTGGCGTTCTCGATCAGGCCGCGGTACCGAGCCTCACTTTCCCGGAGCGCCTGCTCGGCCCGCGATCGCGCGGTGACGTCGAGGACCTGGACGACGCGAGCGCGGCGGCCGTCGAAGGGCAGCGGCTGTGAGGTGATCGCGACGTGGAACTCGGAGCCGTCCTTGCGGAGGTGGCGCCAGCTCCCTGGACTGCCGATAGTCGTGTGCCACTCTGTCGGCTGTTCCTCGAGCAGCTCCAGCAGGCGCGCCCGCTCCTCCGCCGGACGGATCTCGACGATCGTCTTCGCGAGGAACTCCTCGCGCGAGTAGCCATAAGCGCGGACGGCCGCCTCGTTGACCTCGAGGAAGCGAAGAGTCTCCTCGTCATAGACCCACATCGGGTTCGGGTTGCCCTCGAAGAGGAGCCGATACTGGTCTTCGGATGACGAGCGGCGGAAGGCGGCGGCACCGCAAGGGACCGCCGCGGCCAGAGCAATGACCGCTGAGACCACCATCCTCGCATGCCAACCTCCTTCCTTGGCGAGGATGGGACGGGGCTGCACGCCGTCTTCCTCGACGTCGCGCTTCTGTCGCTCCCGGGTCCGGCACGAGCCCCCGCGCGCGAGCCCACCACTTCGGAGCTCGCAGCGCGCCCGGATTTTCGAGCCCAGCGACCACGACCGATCCGTTGCTGCCCCCGATCATTCGTTTAACCCGGCGCGCCTAATTGGCGGCCGGTAGCCGCGACCGCGAAGGCCTGTGCCGCAGCAACGATTGACGCGCATAGATCCAACAGGCGATCCTCGTTGCTAGTCGAGGGGAATCGGGGGCGACTGAGGTTATCCACCTTGGCCGTAAGGCAACGTCGCTCTCAAGAGAGGAGGAGTCGTGGCGAAAGCGAAAGGAGGCCGCGAGGTGCCGCGGCCGTTCCAGTTCCACTGGGGCGGTGGTCAGATCATCGAGGAAGCCTCGTATGTGGGGAAGTACACGGAGCCGGCGATCCAGCTGCTCGAGTACGAGGGCGGCGGCGCCTACGGCGTCCGCTTCTGTTACTACAACCACGACGGTCGCTTCCAGCGCAGCCCGATGATGATCGACAGCGAGGACTCGCTCGAGGGCCTGCGCGCAGCGCTGCATGAGACGCCGAAGCTGCGCGCACTCCTGAAGAAGCTCGTGACGTGAACCGGTTCCCGCGGCTCAGCTAGGTCCCTCGTTCAGCGCCTCGTAGTGGCGCATCTCGTCGATGTCGCCGACGAACGGCTTCACCGCCGCGAAGAACTCGCGGAACTCCGGGCTCGAGCGAAAGCCCTGCTCGTGGCCCTCCACGGAGTCCCACTCGATGCGCACGATGTACGACTCGGGATCCTCGAGGCCGCGGCCGACCTCGTACGACCGGCAGTGAGAGGATGCTGCGAGCGACCGGCCGGCATCGACATACGCGCGCTCGAACTCGTCTCGGGCTTCCGGAGCGATGTGGTACCTGATGTACTCGACGACCACGGTATAATCTCCCTTCGATCTAAGTATCTTCGAGCTAAGCTAGCATGCCGCCCCAGGATCACGTCGACCGCGTCCGCACGCAGTGGTCACGCGAACGGCCGGATCTCGATACCCAGCCGATCGCCGTCATTGCCCGTCTCGGCCGCGCGGCCCACTACGTCGACCAGGCGCTGTCGGAGCTCTTCGCCCGCTATGGCCTGAGTCGCGCCGACTGGGACGTGCTCGCCAGCCTCCGGCGTGAAGGGCCGCCGTTCTCGCTCTCCCCGACGGCGCTCTATCGCGGCCTGATGCGCACTTCCGGGGCGATGTCGCAGCGGCTGGCGCGCCTAGAGCGTGACGGCCTGATCGCCCGCACGCTCGATCCGGCGGACCGGCGCGGCGTCGTCGTCACGCTGACGAAGCAGGGATGCAAGCTGGTCGACGAGATCTCCGCCGAGCACCTGGCAAACGAACGGAGGCTCCTGGCGCCGCTCTCGAAGAAGGAGCAGGCCGCGCTCGCCGGCCTGTTGAGGAAATTGCTCGTCGCCTATGAGGCGCAGCCTCCGGTTGACATGTGACCTTTTGGTCACGTATTCTCCCGCTCATGGACGACGACCGCATCTTCAAGGCACTGGCGGATCCGACCCGCCGCCTGCTGCTCGACCGGCTCTTCGAGCGTGACGGCCGCACGCTCACGGAGCTCGAGTCCGAGCTGGAGATGACGCGCTTCGGCGTGATGAAGCACCTGCGGGTGCTCGAGGCGGGTGGGCTCGTCGTCACACGCCGGTCCGGCCGGGAGAAGCTGCACTTTCTCAACCCTGTCCCGATCCGGCTGATCCACGACCGGTGGATCGACAAGTACACCGAGCGCAAGGTCTCGGCGCTCGCCGACCTCAAAAGCGAACTGGAGGAAGCGGGATGACGACGATGACGGGGACGCAGACGACGACCCAGGTCTACGAGGTGTTCATCAAGGCTACGCCGGAGCAGATCTGGGAGGGGATCACGAACCCCGACTTCACGGAGAAGTACTTCTTCAACTCACGGGCGAAGTTCGACCTGAGACCCGGGGGGCGCTACTCAGGCGTCGCCGCCGGGGACGTGTCGCAGGAGCTCGTGGACGGGGAGGTGCTCGAGTCCGACCCGCCGCGGCGGCTGATCCACACCTGGCGTGCCCTCTACGACCCCGAGACCGCGGTCGAGCCGCACAGCCGCGTGTCGTGGGAGATCGAGCCACAGGACGGGGGCTTCACGAAGCTGACCGTCGTCCACGACAGCCTCGAGCAGGCGCCGAAGACGGCCCTCAGCGTCGCCGGTGGCTGGAGCTTCGTCCTCAGCGGCCTGAAGACGCTGCTCGAGACGGGCAAGCCGCTCGCCGGGTAGCACGAGCGAATTGAGGGAGGGCGTCTTTGGCGACGCCCTCCCTAGCCACACCCATTACGGACAGGCGAGCCTCGGATTGAACGGGGCGAACAGCCCGGTCGGGTTGTCCTGCCAGAGCCAGACGTGCAGGTCGTAGTGCACCGCCATGGTCGGATTGTGGCCGGGCATCGGACCGTCGAACGGCTGGCCGAGGACGGACGGCCGGTCGCCTGCCGTCGCCAGGTCGCCGTCGGCATCCGCCTTCCAGTACTCGACCCCGATCAGCGTCAGCTTCCCATCGGCGTTCGGGACGTAGAGGAGGATCTCCGGGCGGAGCGGATCGATCGTCGGATCGTCCATCAGCTCCGCATTGACGGCGTGGATGCCCATCGTCCCGAGGGGAGATGCGACGCACGGTTCGCCGGCAATGGAATAGCCGGCCTTCTCGGCCTGCTCGAACGAGTGGAAACGCGCCGTCGCCGCCTTCACCGCCTGTAGGTCGTCGGGCGAAGAGGCGCCGGCGCCGGCGACGAACGTCGTTGCGAGGACGAGCGCGGACAGCACGCCGGCGAGAGCCGCGACGCGCGCGAAAGCATGGGTCTTCTTCATCGATCCTCCTCTGTCGGAAGCACGCGCTCGACGTCGAGCTCGCGCACGGTTGGTTGGCGGAGGGGGCGGCTGAAACGCCGCTCCGCCGGGCGCAGCCGCTCACGCTGGTACCGCTCGAGCGCGCCCCGCGAGCTCCAGACTTCGATCTCGCGGACGCCTTCGGCTGTCCGGCCGGCGACGTGGATCAGCAGACCAGCGGGAACGTCGTCGCCGAGCTCGGCTGCCAGCCGGCGGTAGTCCTCCCAACTCGTAGCCGTATCGCGGACGATCGCGTACCGCACGCCTCCACCTCCCTTTGCGAGGCGAGCCTGCGACGCCGCGGTTTAACCGCGGTATAACCACCTTCTGGGAGAGTCGACGCTGGAGTTCCGAATCCTGGGGCCGCTCGAAGTGGCAGGCCCGGACGGGCCGATCGAGATCAGGCGGGGGAAGCAGTGGGCGTTGCTGGCGGCGCTGCTGCTGCAGGCGAACAGTGTCGTGGCCGCCGATGCGCTGGTCGAGCGTCTCTGGGCGAATCCGCCCGCCTCGGCGAGGAAGCTGGTGCAGGCTACGTGTCGCAGCTTCGGCGTGCGCTGGATGCGGCCGGTAGCCGGATCGTGACTCGGCCGCCCGGGTACCTGATTGCCGTAGCGCCTGGCGAGCTGGACTGCGACCGCTTCGAGTTGCTGCTCACGGAGGGACGCGCCGCGCTCGCGGAGGGGAACGCCGAACGCTCTCGGCGGGCGCTCGCACAGGCGCTGCGACTGTGGCGCGGGCCGGCCCTCGCCGACTTCACGTACGAGGAGTTCGCGCGGCTCGAAGCGGAGCGCCTCGAAGAGCTACGCCTCGTGGCGTTGGAGGAGCGGCTGGAGGCCGATCTCGCCCTCGGCCGCCACGAGCAGGTGATCGACGAGCTACGGACGCTTGTCGAGCAATACCCGCTTCGGGAGCGGATCCGGCGCCTGACGATGCTCGCGCTCTACCGAGCCGGCCGGCAGGCCGAGGCGCTCGAGTGCTACGGCGAGGCCCGGCGCATCCTCCGCGACGAGCTCGGCCTCGACCCGAGCGACGAGCTGAGCGACCTTCAGCGGGCAATCCTCCGCCACGACGCCGAGCTCGCGGTCGAGCCGCGCCCGTCCCCGGTCAGAACGAACCTTCCCGCACCGCTCACCCCGCTGCTCGGGCGCGAACAGGAGCTGGGCGAGCTCCGGGAGCTGCTGCGCCGCGAGGACGTTCGGCTGCTGACGCTTTCAGGTGCGGGCGGCTCCGGGAAGACGAGCCTCGCGCTGGAGCTGACGCGCACTCTCGTCGACGAGTTCGCGAACGGCGTCGTCCTCGTCGAGCTCGCGGCGACGCGTGACCCCGCGCTGGTGCCCGCGGAGATCGCGGCCGCGCTGGGAATCGAGGCGACGGAGGCGAGGGAGACCCTCGACCGCTTCGTACGCGCGAAGGAGCTCCTGCTGGTGATCGACAACGCCGAGCATCTCCCCGATGCAGGCCCGCTGTTCGTCGAGCTGCTCGAGGCGGCGCCTCGCCTGAAGCTGCTGATTACCAGCCGCGTCGTGCTCCACCTCTCCGGCGAACGGGTCTATCCCGTCGCCCCGCTCGCACCGCGGCCCGCGGCAGAGCTCTTCGTCGCGCGTGCGGAGGCCGCCGCGCCCAACGGCGCTCGGACCGGCTCGGGGAGCGAGATCGTCGAGGACATCTGCGCCAGGCTCGACCACCTGCCGCTCGCGATCGAGCTGGCGGCACCCCACGTCCGGACGCTCACGCTCGAGGACCTGTACGAGCGGCTCTCGAAACGCCTGCCGCTCCTGATGGCAGGTGCGCGCGACCTGCCGGCTCGGCAGCAGACGCTGCGCGCCACGATCGAATGGAGCCACGCGCTCCTGCCGGGGAGCGCACAGCGACTCCTGGCCAGGCTGAGCGTCTTCGAGGGCGGCTTCACCCTCGATGCCGCGGAGCGAGTCTGTGCCGAGGACGATCTGCGCGTCCTCGACGACCTCGCCGCGCTTCTCGACGCGAACCTCGTTCGCCGCCGTCCTGCAGACGAGCCGCGCTTCGAGCTGCTCGAGACGATCCGTGAGTTTGCTGTCGAGCGCCTCGAAGCGTCGGGCGGGCAAGAGCAGATCAGGCGTCGGCACGCCGAGTACTTCCGCGGGCTGGCCGAGTCGGCGAAGCTCTCCGTCGAGGCCGTTGAGGCGCCCGGTTCGGACCGTTTCGAGCTCGTCATGCCCGAGCAGGCGAACGTGCGCGCGGCCGTCGACTGGGCTGCCGGCGCGGACACTACGCTCGCGTTGCGCATCGCGGTTGCGCTCGAGCAGTTCTGGGTCACGCACAATCCATTCGAGGGTATGCGCCGCTTCGAGCTCCTGCTCGATTGCGCTTCGGACGCTCCTCCCATCCTCCGCGCCCGTGCGCTCCGAGCGCTTGGTGGCTCGAGCAACTTCGCCGGCGAGCACGACCGCGCAGAACGCGCCTACGCCGACGGGCTCGAACTGTTCCGTCAGGCCGGGGACGAGGCGGGAGCGAGCGTGATGCTCTTTCGGCTCGGCACGAACAGGCTGTACACCGGTGACCTCGACCCGGCCCGCTCTCTCCTCGAGGAGAGCCTGCAGGGCTTTCGCCGGCTCGGGAAGCGGATGGGCGAGTGCGAGGCGCTCGGCAACCTCGGCTCGGTCGAACTCGAGCTCGGCAACTCGGAGCGAGGTCGCGAGCTGATCGAGCAAAGCATCCGGATCGCGCGTGAGATCGGTTTCTCCTGGTGGGAGGCCGGCAAGCTCGGAGACCTCGCTGCCGACGCGCTTCGGCAAGGAGAGGTCGACCAGGGCGAGCAGTGGGCCCGCGAGGCGCTCATCCTGCGACGGAAGATGGGCGGCCGCCAGAGACTCGTGGCCGCACTCGCGCTCCTCGCCTGGGCAGCCGCGGAGCGCGACGATGCCGAGCGCGCCGGCCTCCTGTGGGGAGCCGTCGAGGCAGAGGAGTCACAGGGCCGGCTCGGCATCTGGGAGAGCACTCGCGGGCGCTATCCGTCGCGGCTCGCTCGCGTCGCGGGCCCGGCCTTCGAGCGCGCTCGGGAGAGTGGCCGCTCGCTCTCGCTCGGGGAAGCGGTCGAGCTCGCGCTCGAGCGAGAGGCTGCGCGCTAGGAAGCTCCGTCCTCCACGCGGCGGATTCGGCCGGTCGCGACGTCGTAGACGAACCCGGTCGCCGAGAACGATTCGGGCAGGAACGGGGACTCGCGCACACGGCGCACGCTCTCACGAATGCTCTCGTCGAGATCCCGGAAGGGCAGGAAGTCGATCCGGCTCGCGTCGACGCCCGCCGCCGACAGCTTCGCCCTCAGTGCGTTGTTGTCGAGCATGAACAGCCCGCAACCGGTGTGCCCCATCACGAACACCTCTTCCGTCCCGAGCTCCCAGTGCGAGATCACGAGCGACCTGAGCACGTCGTCCGTGACGTGCCCGCCCGCGTTGCGGATCACGTGCGCGTCGCCCTCCTCCAGGAAGAGCGCCTTCGCCGGATCGATTCGGGCGTCCATGCACGTCACGACGGCGAAGCGCCGCCCGGGCGGTGCCGGAAGATCTCCCTTGGTGAAGTAGGACGCGTAGAGCGAGTTCGCGCGGAGGAGCTCGTCTGCCGCCGACACGCGGGGCCGGCGCTACCGCTTCGAGGTCCGCTCGACGAGCTTCCAGGCGCCCGGGAGCAACGCTGCGGCGAGGTAGAGCTTGAAGACGTCTCCGGGGACGAACGGGTAGAGCCCGTACTCCAGCGTCTTCTCGAGGTTCGTGTTCAGCACGACCGCGAGCCACGGCAGGCCGACGAGGTAGATGATCACATTGCCGGTCAGCATCGCGGCGATCGCCGAGGAGATCTGCCGGTCCCACCGCCGCTCCGCCAGGTAGCCCGTGACGGCGGAGGCGAGCACGAAGCCGACGATGTAGCCGCCGGTCGCGCCGGTGATCACCGACCAGCCGTGGGCGTGGTGCGCGTAGATCGGCGCCCCGGCCACCCCGAGCCAGAGGTAGAGCATCAGGCTCGCGGTCCCGCGGATCGCGCCCAGCGACGCGCCGACCAGGACGACGGCGAACGTCTGGCCGGTGATCGGCACCGGCGTGAAGGGGAGCTTGATCGAGATCTGCGCAGCGCCCGCGACGAGCCCCGTTCCGGCGAGGACGAGCAGCGTGTCCGTGAGGAGGTCGCTGCGCGGGACTACGGCCTGGCGGAGGGTGGCGGCCTGCGCGTTCACGGCCCGCGATCCTAACCCTTGACCCGGAGGAGCGCGACGGACAAGCTGCGGCGACTTGGCTCGCAAGCTCTACGTCACTGCGATGGAGCCGCAGAGCGGCAAATCGGTTGTCGCCCTGGGGCTGATGGAGCTGCTGTCCGCGCGCGTCGAGCGGCTCGGGTTCTTCCGCCCGATCGTGCCCTCCGCGGACGAGCCCGATGCGCAGATCGAGCTGATCCGCCGCCGGTACCAGCTCGCGGCCCCGTACGAGCAGATGCACGCGCTCTCGCAAGACGAAGCGGCCGCCATCCCCGCCTACGAAGAGCTGCGCAAGCGCGTCGTCGAGGCGTACAAGCAGCTCGAGCAGGACTGCGACTTCGTCCTCTGCGAGGGCACGGACTTCACGAGCGCCACGTCCGCTCTCGATTACGGCCTCAACGCCGACCTCGCCAACGAGCTGGGCGCGCCGGTGCTCGTCGTCGTCAAGGGCGGCACGACCGAGGAGACGGTCGCGTCGGTCCGGGCGGCCCGAAACTCACTCGCGCACAAGGGCTGCACGATCTTCGGCATCGTCGTCAACCGCGTTCCTGCCGAACGCGTCGAGGAGCTGACCCGCACCCTGGGCGCGCAGGACGGAAGCGAGCCCGTCTATGTCCTGCCGGAGCTCCCAGAGCTCGCCTTCCCGACCGTAGGCGAGATTGCGGACGAGCTTGGCGCCGAGATCCTCTCCGGCTCCACCGAGGAGGCGCTGCAGCGGGACGTGCGCGACGTGCGGGTCGCGGCGATGAGCGTCGAGCACTTCATCGACGACCTCGTCGACGGGACGCTCGTCGTCGTTCCCGGCGACCGGCCCGACATCCTCGTCGCGAGCCTCGCTTCGACGGTGTCTCCGGCAATCCCCACCGTTGCCGGCGTGCTCGTCACCGGCGGTTATCCGCTCAGCGAGACGGTGCGGCGGCTGCTCGAGAGCGCGCCGTTCCCGGTCCTGAGCGCCGAGCAGCCGCTGCATATCGCGGCTAACGCTGTGCAGTCGATTCGGCCGGTGATCCGCGCCGAGAACGAGCGGAAGATCGCGACGGCCCTCGGCGTGTTCGAGGCAGCCGTCGACACCGCCGAGCTCGGACAGCGGATCGCGCTCGAGCGGCCGTCCCGGATGACGCCGATCATGTTCGAGTACGAGCTGATCGAACGCGCGAAGTCGAACCGCAAGCACATCGTCCTGCCCGAGGGCGACGACGAGCGCGTGCTGCGCGCCGCCGAGATCCTGCTCAGGCGCGGCGTCGTCGACCTCACCATCCTCGGGGACCCGAAGGACGTCGCCGCGCGCGCGTCGGCGGCCGGCGTCGACCTCGGCGGAGCTCTCCTGGTGGATCCGCTGCTGTCGCCGCTCAGGCAGGAGTACGCGAACCGGTACCACGAGCTGCGGAAGTCGCGGGGGATGACGGAAGAGCTCGCGCTCGACGTCGTCGCGGCGCCGACCTACTTCGGAACGATGCTGGTCGCCCACGGGGCCGTCGACGGCATGGTCTCGGGTGCAGTCCACACAACCGCGGACACGATCCGGCCGGCCTTCGAGATCATCAAGTCCCGCGACGGTGTGTCAGTCGTCTCGAGCGTGTTCTTCATGTGCCTCGCCGACGGCGTCCTCGTCTACGGCGACTGCGCTGTCAATCCACAACCCGACGTCCCTCAGCTCGCGGACATCGCGATCAGCTCCGCCGAGACGGCACGGACCTTCGGGATCGAGCCGCGAATCGCGATGCTGTCCTACGCCACCGGGACATCCGGGAAGGGCCCGAACGTCACGATCGTCCGCGAGGCGACGGAGGCCGTGCGCGAACGCCGGCCCGACCTGCTCGTCGAGGGGCCGATCCAGTACGACGCCGCCGTCGACGCGACAGTCGCCGCGCTGAAGATGCCGGAAAGCGATGTCGCAGGTCGGGCGACCGTCTTCATCTTCCCCGACCTGGAAGCGGGGAACGTCGCCTACAAAGCAGTGCAGCGCGCCGCAAACGCCGTCGCGGTCGGGCCGGTTCTTCAGGGGCTGCGGAAGCCCGTGAACGACCTCAGCCGCGGCTGCACCGTGACGGACATCGTCAACACCGTGGCGATCACGGCGATCCAGGCGCAGGAAAGCCCGACCTAGAGGAGGAGCAGGTGGCGTTCTTGATCACGCGTATAGACGTCGGCGACTACGACTCGTGGAAGCCGATGTTCGACCAGGACCAGCCCGGTGCCAGGGCCACAGCGAAGGGCTGGCGTCTCTTCCGCGGCACCGAGAACCGCGGCGAGGTGTTCGTCCAGGTCGAGTTCGACTCTGTCGACGAGGCGAAGGCCGCGCGCGAGCGACTGCTCGCCTCCGGCGTGCTCGATCGCTTCGAGGACAGGCACGGCCCAGTGATCGTCGAGGAATCGGAAGCCGTTACGCGCTGAACCGAAGGCGACGATCGGTGCTCGCTACCGCACCCAGAGCTGGTCGGCAAGCGTCGACCACTGCGGGCTGAACTCGAAGTTGCCGACTCGCTTCGAGACGAGCTCCGCCAGCGTCAGGGTGTAGAGGGGTACCAAGGGAGCCTGGTCGATGAGCTCGCGGTCGACCTTGGCCCACAGCTGGTTCGCGGCGTGGACGTCGAAAGCCTGTTCCGCCAGCGCGCGCTTGATCAGGGCATCGATCGCCGGCTTGCAGAACTCGGCGACATTGCCGTTCGCGCCGCTGTTCGGCCGGAATGCGTCACAGCGGAGCGGAGCAAAGAAGCCGGAGGCACCGAGGGGAGAGCTGATGGCGCCCACGCCGATCTGCGCCCTTGTCCGCGAGTCGCTCACCATCCCTCGATAGAGCGGGTCAGGTACCTGCTTCACGCGTGCCTCGTACCCGAGGCCCTCGAGGAGCGGGATCAAGCCACGCACAGACTGCGCGCGGCCCGGTTCGGGCCGACCCAGATGGTGATCGTCATCCCGCTGGTGTGCGAGGCGGCGACCAGGCGCTTCGCCTCGGCGAGGTTGGGCGCGGTCCACGCTCCGCTCGGACTGGGGTTCAGCGTATACGGGCAATACGGCCGGTAGCCGAGGACGGCGGGCGGCAGGACCTGACAGGTCGGATGCGCAAAGCCCGGTCCCCCCGGCGCGAGCCGGGTGACTGCGCCGCGGTCGATTGCGTAGTTGAGGGCCCTGCGGACCCTGACGTCGTCGAAGGGCGGCGCCCGCGTGTTCAGGAACAGGAAGAACGTCACCGGTATGGGGTTGACGTGGAGCTGACTCGCATACTGCGCCTTGACCTCGTCGATGCGATCCGCCGGCAACGCCTCGACGATCAGGTCGGCCTTTCCGCGCTCGACTGCGGTCACCGACCGCTCGCTATTGCCGCCGATCTGAAAGACGATCCGGTCGGGATAGCCGTCGGGCTGGGCAGCCCGCGACCACTCCCGGAACCGCGGGTTGCGTGCGTACTCGACCCGCCGGTTCGGCTGGTAGCGGAAAATTCGGTAAGGCCCCGTCCCGGGTATCGGGTGTGTGCCGGCCTCTCCGATCGGCGTCCCGACCGGCACGGCGGACGCGTATGGCAGCGCGAGCTTCTTCAGGAACTCCGAGTCGGGAGCAGCCAGGTGAAACGTGACCGTGCGAGCGGCCTCGTCGGTCGCGATGCCGGCGGAAAGATCGCAGCGAGCCGGTTTCCGCAGGCATGCCTGCGCACCCACGATGCCGTCGTAGTAGCGAACTCCCTGCGAGCCGAGCTTGAAGATGCGCTCGATCGCGTACCGGAAGTCCGCGGGCTTGACCAGTGCACCGCTCGAGTAGTGGATGTTCGAGCGGACTTCGAAGGTGTACGTCCTACCGCTGTTCGTTGGCGCTGGGACGGAGGTCGCGAGGTCAGGCACGAGCTGAGTCCCCTCGCTGCCCGAGGCCTTCTTGAACGCCGTCAGGCCGTCGTATGCCAAGATGAGCGAGAGCTGCGCTCCGGTTTGTGAGGCGATCGCCGGATCGATCGAGTCCACGGGAACGTCCCCGAGCAGCACGCGGAGCGTGCCGCCGCGATGCCCCCTGCCGGAAGCCTGCACGGCGACCCACACGTCGTTTCCGGAGACGGCGAGGCCCTGCGGGCGATTGCGGAGCCTGACGGTCTGGACGACGGCGTCCTTCCGCGGGTCGATCCGGGAGAGCGTCTCCGAGAACTCGTTCGTCACCCAAACCGCCCCCTCGCCGACCGCGACTCCGACGGGCCCCTCTCCCACCCTGATCGTCGCGCTCACGGCGTTCGTGCGCGGATCGATCCGGGACACCGTCCCGTCCAGGTTGTTCGCCACCCAGACCGAGCGCTCGCCAAAGGCGATGCCGGTCGGACCCCTCCCAACGTAGATCGTCTGCGCGATTCCGTTGGTCTGCGCGTCGATCCGCAGGACGCTCCTCGTCGACTCGCTCGTGACCCAGGCCGCTCCGCCGCCGACGGCGAGCCCCGTGGGGCTGGCACCGACCGCGATCGTGGCCTTCACCATGCCGCTCCTGGGGTCGATCCGGGACACCGTCTGCTCGCCGCTGTTCGCGACCCAGAGCGACCCCTCGCCGTACGCGACGGCGCTCGCGCCGTTCGCCACCGGGAGCTGGACGCCCGCGTTCGTCTCGGGATCGATGCGGGACAGCGTGCCGTCGAGGTTGTTCGCGACCCAGACCGCACTGTTGCCGACGGCGACGCCGGTCGGGCCGGACCCGACCTGGATCGTCTGCTGCACTTCGTGGGTGTCGGGGTCGACTCGCGAAACCGTTCGATCCTCGAAGTTCGTCACCCAGACGGCCCCTGCGCCGATCGCCACACGCGACGGGGAGGCGCCCACCGGGGCCTGGGAGGTGATCGCGTTGCGCTTGGCGTCGATGACGCCGACAGAGTTCGCGTCGACCGCCGACAGTGCGGAGCTCGAGCCGCCGACGAGCATGAAGACGCCGAGACCGACGCCTCCGGCGGCCAGCGCACCCGCCACGGCGAGCAGGCGGCGGCGCCCGCGCAAGCGCCAACGGCCGGCGGCGAGCGCCGCCGCCTCGGCGAGCTGGGCCTCGTCGAAGGGCGTCGGCTCGGCCGGCTGACTATCGAGCGTCTTCAGGGGCGGGAACTCGCTCGGCAGGCCCGGGACGACGAGCTGGTAGATGTGCTCCGGCTGGTCGAAGTCCTTCAGGCGCTGCTCGCCGAGGTCCCGGAGGTCGACGTCCGGCGGCGGGTCGTCGATCAGGAGCTCGCGCGTGGTCGGCGAGAGCAGGACCTGGCCGCCGTGGCCGGCGGCCATGATTCGCGCCGCTCGGTGAACACCGAGACCGACGTAGTTGGCCTCGGCGACCGACGGCTCGCCGGTGTGCAGGCCCATCCGCACCCTGAGCCCGGCCCCCTCCGGCCATGCGTGCCCGGCGAGCGCGCGCTGCCCGTCGGCGGCGGCGGCAACGGCGTCCTTGGCCCGCTGGAAGACGACGAAGAAGGAGTCGCCCTCGGTGCCGATCTCCTGTCCGCCGTGCTCTGCGAAGGCGCCCCGCAGCAGACGCCGGTGCTCGGCCAGTACCTCCTGATAGCGATCACGGAGCGTCCGGAGCAGGCGCGTCGAGCCTTCGACATCGGTGAAAAGGAGTGTGACGGTCCCGCTCGGGAGCTCTGGCATCACCTCATGGTCTCACCGTTCCTTCGCAGTGACGAGCCTGGAACTCCGATTCGCGCTCCAGCACGCGGGGACGACGCGTCGCGTCGGGGGGCGGACGGCGTCTAGCGCGATCTTTGGGAGGCTAGTCCGCGCTCGTCCTCGTGGCCGCGTCGGGCGAGGGCACGGCGCCGGCCGCCCCTCGCCACGACCATTGGTCCACGTCCGGCAGGTCGTCGCCGTACGTGCGGATGTACTGGTCGTGGTCGATCAGCCGGTCGCGGATCTTCTGCTTGACGTACGCGCGGCGTGATCCCAGTCCGGGCACCCGGTCGATCACGTCCTCGGCCAGGTGGTACCGGTCGAGGTCGTTGCGGACGACCATGTCGAACGGCGTCGTCGTCGTCCCTTCCTCCTTGTAGCCGCGGACGTGCAGGTTCCGGTGGTTCCGCCGCCGGTAGGTGAGGCGGTGGATCAGCCACGGATACCCGTGGAAGGCGAAGATGATCGGCTTGTTCGTGGTGAAGAGGAGGTCGAACTCGTCGTCCGAGAGGCCGTGCGGGTGCTCCTTCTGGGGTTGCAGCTTCATCAGGTCGACGACGTTGACCACGCGCAGCTTCATGTCCGGGAACTCGTCGTGGAGGAACTCGACCGCGGCCAGCGTCTCGAGCGTCGGCACGTCCCCCGCGCAGGCGAGCACGGCATCGGGCTCGTCGTGCTCGTCGTTGCTCGCCCACTCCCAGATCCCGATTCCCGCCGTGACGTGCTTGACCGCCGCGTCCATGTCGAGGTACTGGAGCGCCGGCTGCTTGCCGGCGACGATCACGTTGACCGTGTTGCGCATTCGCAGGCACTGGTCGGCGACCGCCAGGAGCGTGTTCGCATCCGGCGGCAGGTAGACGCGGATCACCTCCGCCTTCTTGTTGACGACGTGGTCGATGAACCCGGGGTCCTGGTGCGAGAACCCGTTGTGGTCCTGCCGCCACACGTGCGAGGTGAGCAGGTAGTTGAGCGACGCGATCGGCCGCCGCCACTCGAGGTGCCCGAGCGTCTTCAGCCACTTCGCGTGCTGGTTGAACATCGAGTCGACGATGTGGACGAAGGCCTCATACGTCGTGAAGAAGCCGTGGCGCCCAGTCAGCAGATAGCCCTCGAGCCAGCCCTGGCAGGTGTGCTCGCTCAGCACCTCCATCACGCGTCCGTCGGGCGAGAGGTGATCGTCCTCCGGGATCGTGCCGTCGATCCACATCCGATTGGTGACCTCGAAGAGCGCGCTGAGCCGGTTGGACGCGAGCTCGTCCGGCGCGAAGACGCGGAAGTTCCGCGCCTCGAGGTTCAGCTTCATGATGTCGCGGAGGAATTCGCCCAGGGCCTTGGTCGCCTCTGCGGTCGTGCCGCCGGGGGTCGGGCAGTCGACGGCGTAGTCGCGAAAGTCCGGCATCCGTAGCTGGCGCATCAGTGACCCGCCGTTCGCATGCGGATTCGCGCCGATCCGCCGTGGGCCGGTCGGGGCGAGCTCGCGCAGCTCGGGCATCAGCGTCCCGTTCTCGTCGAAGAGCTCCTCCGGGCGGTAGCTGCGCAGCCAGTCCTCCAGAAGGCTGAGGCCGTCAGGCCGCGCGGCGACGTCTGCGAACGGAACCTGGTGCGAGCGCCAGAAGTCCTCGACCTTCTTGCCGTCGATCTCCTTCGGTCCCGTCCAGCCCTTCGGAGTCCGGAGGATGATCATCGGCCACTGCGGGCGCTCGACCTTGCCGTTCTCGCGCGCCTCCCGCTGGATCTCGGCGATCTCGGCGATCACCGTGTCGAGCGTCGCCGCCATGGCGGGGTGAACCTCGGCGGGATCGCTGCCCTCGACCCAGTAGGGCTTGTAGCCGTAGCCGACGAACAGCGCCTCGAGCTCGTCGTGCGGCATTCGAGCCAGGATCGTCGGGTTCGCGATCTTGTAGCCGTTCAGGTGCAGGATCGGGAGCACGGCCCCGTCCGTCGCGGGGTTCAGGAACTTGTTCGAGTGCCACGACGTCGCCAGCGGCCCCGTCTCCGCCTCCCCGTCGCCGACGACGCAGGCGACGAGCAGGTCGGGATTGTCGAGCGCCGCGCCGAAGGCGTGGGAGACGGCGTAGCCGAGCTCGCCGCCCTCGTGCATGGAGCCGGGCACCTCGGCGGCCGTGTGGCTCGGGATGCCGCCCGGGAACGAGAACTGCTTGAACAGCTTCTGCATCCCCTCGGCGTCCTCGGTGATCTCCGGGTAGGTCTCGTTGTACGTGCCCTCGAGGTACGTGTTCGAGACGATGGCCGGCCCCCCGTGGCCCGGGCCGCAGATGTAGACGACGTTGAGGTCGTGCGCCTTGATCACGCGGTTCAGGTGCACGTAGATGAAGTTGAGGCCGGGCGTCGTGCCCCAATGGCCGAGCAGGCGGGGCTTGACGTGCTCGATGGCGAGCGGCTCGCGCAGGAGCGGGTTGTCCATGAGGTAGATCTGACCGACGGACAGGTAGTTGGAGGCGCGCCAGTAGCGATCGATCAGATCGATCTCCTCGGCCGAGAGTGCCTTCCCTGCCACTTCAGTCACAGCCGTCATCTCGCCTCCGTTTCTGGACGCACGTCTGGGTCGTCCTGAGCCTCCCGCGCATTATCAGGCACGTTGGGCGATTCCGACAATCCTGACCGCGATGTCTTCCGTTGGCAGGCCGAGCCGGTTACGGTTCGTAGTGCGATGAGCGTCGCTCGCCTTCGGCTCGCTCCCGTGGGGGAAACCATGTTTCCCCCACGAGCCCCCTTCTTTAAGGCACGCCTCAGCTCGCGCGCGGCAGGGGACGCCGCGTGCGCTGAGGAGAAGGAGCGGGGAAACCTCCCGGTTTCCCCTTCTGCCCCTTCCCCCGCTCATCGGCCGGACATCGGCCGATGAGCGTAGACCTGGCCCTCGTCGAAAGCGTGTCGCGTCTGTCGCTCTTCGCCGACCTCAGTTATTCGGAGATCGAAGCGCTCCTGCCCATGGTCGAGGAGGTCCTGTACCACGAAGGGCAATGGGTCGTCCGCCGCGGCGAGGTCGACGTCGGGCTGAACATCATCGTCGACGGCGAGGTCTCCGTCGTGCTCGAGGGCGACGAGCTCGCGGCGCTCTCGAAGGGCAGCTTCTTTGGCGAGATCTCGGTGCTGCTCGGCGAGCCGACCGTCGCGGACATCATCGCCCGGACGCCGCTCCAGTGCCTCTTCGTCAAGCCCGAAGACGTCGAGGACTTTCTCGTCGCGAACCCGCGCGTGATGTTCAGAATGCTCCAGGCGGAGGCGCGGCGACTCAAGACCACCGACGAGCTTCGAATCTGAGTGACGACGACGCAAAGGGTCCCGAGCGCGGCCCCGTCGGCGTCCTTGGTCGACTACCTGCCGATCGCCGAGCACGGCATCATCGGCGATCTGCACAGCATCGCCCTCGTCGGCACTGACGGGCGCATCGACTGGTACTGCTGTCCCAGATTCGACTCGCCAAGTGTCTTCGGAGGAATCCTCGACAAAGGCAAGGGCGGCTTCTACCGGATCGCGCCGACGCTCGAGGAGTCGATCCCGAAGCAGCTCTACATGCCGGACACGAACGTCCTGATCACGCGGTTCCTCAGCCCCGAGGGCGTGGCAGAGGTACAGGACTTCATGCCGATCCAGTCCGGCGCCGCCGAGCACCGGCACCGGCTCATCCGCCGCGCGCTCGGCGTCCGCGGCGAGATGCGCTTCCGTGTCGACATCCACCCCCAGTTCAACTACGGCCGCGACTCGCACGAGACCGTCTTCCACGAGAACGGCGTCATCTTCAACTCGTCCGAGCTGACGCTCGCGCTGGAAACCGCCGTCCCCCTCGACTTCCACGAGGGCGGCGCCTACGGCGAGTTCACGCTCCGCCCGGGCGACACGGCGACGTTCGTGCTCGAGCAGGTGCCGGAGACGTACGTCCCGCGGCCCTACTCGGACGCCGAGATCCGCGAGGCGTTCGAGAACACCGTCCAGTACTGGCGCCGGTGGCTCTCGAAGACGCCGTACCAGGGCCGCTGGCGCGAGATGCTGCACCGCTCGGCGCTGACGCTGAAGCTGATGACGTACAAGCCGACGGGGGCGATCGTGGCGGCGCCGACGACGAGCCTCCCGGAGCAGCTCGGCGGCGGACGCAACTGGGACTACCGCTACACCTGGATCCGTGACGCCGCCTTCTCGCTCTACGCCCTGCTGCGGATGGGGTTCACGGAGGAAGCGGCCGCGTTCATGGAATGGCTGACGGAGCGTTTCCGGGAACCGCCCCCCAAGGAGATCGGCCCGCTCCAGATCATGTACGGGATCGACGGGCGCTCCGAGCTGACCGAGGAGGTGCTCGACCACTGGGAGGGCTACCGCGGCTCTGCCCCGGTGAGGATCGGCAACGGCGCCGCGACTCAGCTCCAGCTCGACATCTACGGCGAGCTGATCGACTCCGTCTACCTCGCCAACAAGCACGGCGAGCCGATCTACCACGACGCCTGGATGGATCTGACGCGGATCGTCGACTGGGTCTGCGAGAACTGGGATCAAGCCGACGAGGGGATCTGGGAGGTCCGCGGCGGCCGGCAGCACTTCACCTACTCGCGGCTGATGTCCTGGGTCGCGATCGAGCGGGCGATGCGCATCGC
>WNGA01012359.1_pt1 | contig 23598 bp, 21 predicted proteins | sample 5400061 | NCBI WGS metagenome assembly WNGA01 (sample SAMN13153366, study PRJNA577476) | soil metagenome | isolation source: 100 cm soil or saprolite under grassland replicate 2 | place: USA:California | collected 2016-06-15
CGGGCCGCGGGAGCGCTCGCCTACGATCGCGAGCGCGGCCGCTTCCATGTGTTCGCGGCGAAGACGCTGATTCTCGCCACCGGCGGCGTCGGGCGCGCCTACAAGATCACCAGCAACAGTTGGGAAGGCACGGGCGACGGACATGCCCTCGCGTACCGCGCCGGTGCTGAACTGATCGACATGGAGTTCATCCAGTTCCACCCGACCGGCATGGTGTGGCCGCCGAGCGTCAAGGGCATTCTCGTCACCGAGGGCGTGCGCGGGGAAGGCGGCGTGCTGAAGAACAGCAAAGGCCGCCGGTTCATGTTCGACGACATCCCCGACAACTACAAGGCGCAGACTGCGGCCGACGCGGAAGAAGGGTGGCGCTACACGCAGGGCGACAAGAACGCGCGGCGCCCGCCCGAACTGCTCACGCGCGATCATGTCGCGCGTTGCATCGTACGTGAAGTGAAGGAAGGCCGCGGATCGCCACACGGCGGCGTCTATCTCGACATCGCGTGGATCAAAGACAAGCTGCCGAACAGCGAGGAACACATCAAACGCAAGCTTCCGAGCATGTACCACCAGTTCAAAGAGCTGGCAGATCTCGATATCACGACGACGCCAATGGAGGTGGGCCCGACGACTCACTACGTCATGGGCGGCGTGCGCGTCGACGCCGACACGCAGATGTCTTCCGTTCCCGGTCTCTTTGCGGCAGGCGAGTGCGCATCAGGGATCAATGGCGCAAATCGACTCGGCGGCAACTCGCTGTCCGATCTCATCGTCTTCGGCAAACGCGCCGGCGAGTACGCCGCCCAGTTTGCGCGCAAGGAAGGCGCGGTGAAGATAGACGATGGCGCAGTTGATCGTGCGACGAAGGAAGCGCTGGCGCCGTTCGAGCGGGGAGCGGGGAGTGAGAATCCGTACAAGGTGCAGGAGGAACTGCAGGAAACCATGCAGAGCCTCGTTGGCATCGTGCGCCAGGAGAGCGAGATGCGTGAGGCGCTGACGCGACTGCAGACCTACAGGCAGCGCGCGGCGCGCGTCGGCGTATCGGGTCACCGCGAATACAACGGTGGCTGGCACACCGCGCTCGACTTGCTCAACCTGCTCACGGTGGCCGAAGCCGTCACGCTGTCCGCGCTCGAGCGCAGGGAAAGCCGTGGCGGTCACTTTCGCGAGGATTGTCCGGAGAAGGTGCCCGAGTTCGGCACCGTCAACATCATGGTCAAGGAGAGCGCGGGCGGAATGCAGGTGTCGCGCGTGCCGCTTCCGCCGATGCCGGACGAGTTGAAGCAGGTTATCGAAGAGCAGAAGGAATAGTTAAGGCCCGCGAAGGACTCATTCATATGGACGCAACTTTTCGCGTGTGGCGCAGCGAACCGGGCGGTGCCGGCGCGTATCGTGACTACCGCACCGAAGTGTCGGAAGGCATGGTCGTGCTCGATGCCGTTCACAGAATACAAGCGGAGCAGGCCCCCGACCTCGCCGTCCGATGGAATTGCAAGGCGGGAAAATGCGGATCGTGTTCGGCGGAAATCAACGGAGCTCCGCGTCTCATGTGCATGACGCGCCTGAGCACCCTGGACATCAATGAGCCCGTCACCATCGAGCCGATGCGGACGTTTCCGCTCATCAAAGATCTCGTGACGGACGTTTCGTGGAACTTCCGCGTCAAGAAGACGATTCAGCCGTTCAAGCCGCGGCCGCCGGATGCGCCCGATGGGACGTGGCGGATGGCGCAGCGCGATATCGATCGCGTCCAGGAGCACAGAAAGTGCATCGAGTGTTTCCTGTGCCAGGACGTCTGCCACGTACTGCGCGATCACGCGAAGCACGAGGACTTCATCGGGCCGCGTTTCTTGACGTATGCGGCGGCGCTCGAGATGCATCCGCTCGACACGGGAGATCGCGTCGAAGACCTCAAGGACAAACACAATATCGGCTACTGCAACATCACGAAATGCTGCACGAACGTGTGTCCCGAGCACATCCGGATCACCGACAACGCGATCATTCCGCTCAAGGAGAGAGTCGTCGACCGCTTCTACGATCCCTTCACTCGGCTTTTGCGTGTGTTTCGCGCGTAGCGTTTCGGTCGTGGAATCCGCGTTGGGAGTGCCGAGAGGTACTGTTCGAGCGCCTCGACCGCGGCCCGGACCTTCGCCGGTTGCGCCGCCCGCGGCAACATCAGCGCGTCGACGCTGAGGCGCGGCAGCGACCACTCTGGCAGCACCCGCACGAGGCGGCCATCGTCGAGCTCCTCGGCAATCTCCGGGACGACATGAAAAGACAAGCCGCAACCGGCAAGCGCTAGCTGTTTAATCGCGAGCTGGTTGTTGGTGGTGACCCGCGGCCTCGTCGCCACCCGGTAGCGCTTCCCACCCGGTCCGGTAAGGACATCAGCCGCGTGGTGCCACGGCGGCAGGGACAGAAACACGTGATGCGCGAGGTCCGCGGCCACGCGCGGCGTGCCGTGGGTGTCCAGGTACGCGGGCGCCGCGACGAGTACGTTCTCCCAATCGGCGAGGTGCCGGCGGACGAGAGTGATCGCAGGCGCGCGCGTGCCGATGGCGATTGCAATGTCGATGCGCTCTCGCATGAGATCGAGCTGATCGTCTGTGGCAACGAGCCGTAGCCACAGATTGGGATGCGCCGTCAGCAGCGGCACCAAAGCAGCGGTGAGATGCGTGGCCGCAAAGCCGACAGGCGAACTGATGCTCAGTTCGCCTCTCACCGTGTGGTGCAGCGCGGCCAGGCGTTCGTGCGCCGACCGCGCCGCGGCCAGCATGGCCGCACAGTCTTCGTAAAACGCTTCACCCGCGTCGGTCAGCGCCAATCGCCGGGTCGAGCGGCGGAGCAGCGTCACGCCGGTTTCCCTCTCCAGTTGGCGAATCTGCTGGCTCACCGCTGAAGGCGTGAGGCCGAGCTCGCGCGCCGCGGCACGCATCGATCCGCCTTCGACAACCCGCACCAGCATGGCCATGCGCCGCAGATCCATTGTGAAGTGCACCTTAACACTCGAATGAGCCGCACGGCACTTCCGCCCGGCGAACCGGGCGGTTACTCTGAAGAAGCCAGCCCGCGATCTCTGGAAAGTGAATGCCATGAGCGACAAGGGGAAGAAGAAGGTATTGAGCCGGCGCGAAGCCCTGGGAATGATCGGCGCAGCCGGTGCAGCGCTGTCGGCGGCGTGCAATGGAGACACTCCGACGAGTCCGACGGCGACCATTCCGGCGACGACGACGACCACGACAACGACGGTGCCGCCGGCTTCCACCAATCCACCGCCGACGACCGCCAGCTGCAGCGTCACGCCTACCGAGACTATCGGGCCGTACCCGTCACTCGCGGAGTTTGTGCGGAGCGACATCCGCGAGGGCAAAGCGGGGTTGCCGCTGACGCTCGTGATAACCGTGGTCAACACGCACAACGCGTGTGCGCCAATCGCTGGCGCCGCGGTCGACATCTGGCAGTGCGATGTCGAGGGCAACTACTCGGAATATGGAAGCGAACGGAGTCAGACGTACTTGCGTGGCGTCCAGACGACCGACGCAAACGGGCGCGTGACGTTCACGACGGTGTATCCCGGCTGGTATCAGGGACGCGCGACGCACATTCATCTCGAGGTCACCGTCAACGGCCGCTCCGCGAAGGTGACGCAGATTGCGTTTCCCGAAGACGTCACCGCCGCCGTTTACCGAAGCAGCGTGTATGCGTCCCGCGGGCAGAATCCGACGACCAATTCGCGCGACAACGTCTTCAGCGACGGCGTGTCGCAGGAGCTGGTCGCCCTCGTCGGCGATACGGCGAGCGGCTACTCGGGCACCTTTCAAATTGGCGTGCCGCTGTAGGAGTGTGAACTTTTTAGTTTCCGTTGAACTGGGAACTGTGAACTGGGAACGTTCATTCACGCGCGTTATTCCGCCAGCCCCTGCAGGTATTTCGGTCCTGTCGGCAGGGGCACGCCGCCCGTCGGTTCAACCGTAATCGCCATCGCGTTCGGCGGCGGTATCTGCGACAGCGCGATCAAGCTGCCGCGCCCATCGCGTTCGCGTTGAAAGGTGCCGGCGCTGACGGGCGAATCTCCAGAAATCGCCCACACTTGGTAGACGCGATCGGGAGGCAGCTCGGGAAGATTTTCGGCGGCGAGAACCATCCCGCGTGACGCGCTGAAGTAGACCTGCGCCCGCGCCTGACCCGCGGGGCCGATTCCCTGCAACGACACGCGTCTCACATCGTCGGCGCTCAACACCGCGCTGACCCGATTGCGTTCGGATGCCGTCTGCAGTCCGGCGATGAGGTCCTGTAATCTGGCCGCTTCACCGCGTGCCCGCCACCACCCGATGGACGCACCGGCGGCGACGAGGATGGCGCCGGCGAGCAGAAGCCACGTCCATCCGCCGCGCTTCGTCCCACCGTTCACGGCGTGAGCATACCCTGAAGCGCGCCGAATCCCGGACGTTGGTGGCGAGAATTGAAACGAACTGGCAGTAACCGGGCTGATGGTTGAGAATAAAAAGGAACATGCTCAATCGCACTCTGCTGCTTTCCGTATTGGCGTCCACTCTCGTCGCTGCGCAGTCCGGGCTGGACTATCCGGCGACGCGCAAAGTGGACCAGGTTGACACGTATCACGGCGTCACCGTGACGGACCCGTACCGGTGGCTCGAGGACGACACGTCCGCCGAAACGGCGAAATGGGTCGAGGCCGAGAACAAGGTGACCTTCGCGTACCTGGACCAGATTCCGTTTCGCGCCGCCCTCAAGCGTCGCCTCGAGAGTCTGTACAACTACGCGAAGTACTCTGCGCCGACGCGCAAGGGCGAGTACTTCTTCTTTTCGAAGAACGACGGCTTGCAGAATCAGAGCGTTCTCTACATCCAGAAGGGTCTCGAGGGAAAACCGGAAGTCCTGCTCGATCCGAACTCGTGGTCGACCGACGGCACCGTGCGACTGATGGAGTTTGCTCCCTCCAAAGACGCGAAGCTCGCCGTGTACGGCATCTCTCGCAGCGGATCCGACTGGCAGGAATACAATGTGCTCGATCTCACCACGCGCAAGCCGCTCAGCGACAAAATTGAATGGGTGAAGGTGTCGAACGTTGCGTGGCGCGGCAACGGCTTCTTCTACAGCCGCTATCCGACGCCGGAAAAAGGAAAAGAGCTGTCATCGGCGAACGAGAACCATCAGGTCTACTACCATCGCATCGGTACGCCGCAGTCGAACGACGAGCTCGTCTTCGAAGCCGCCAAGAATCCGCAGCGATTTCACACTGTCGAAACGACCGACGACGAGCGCTTTGTCATCCTGACGGTGTCGGATCGCGGAACCGGAAAGCAGGGCAACGCGATCTACGTCCGCGATCTTTCAAAAACTCCGGCGGGCGGAAGCACGGCGACAGGTCCGGAGTCGTGGAGGCCCGTTATCCCGACGATCGGCGACGACACGTTCAACGTGGTTGACAACGTCCGCGGCGAGCTGCTCGTCTACACCGACAAGAACGCGCCGAACGGACGCGTCATTCGAATCGATCCGGCAAATCCCGCTGAAGCCAACTGGAAGACAGTCCTCGCGGAGAAACCTGAACCAATTGAAAGCGTGACAACGGCGGGCGGCAAGTTGTTTGCCACCTACATGAAAGACGTCACGACTCGCGCGTACGTGCACAACCTCGAAGGCGCACTCGAGAACGAGGTGACGATGCCCGGCCTGGGCAGCGCGAGTGGATTCGGGGGAGAGCTGGACGACAAGTTTGTCTTCTACACGTACACGTCGTTCACGCAGCCGACGTCGATCTACCGGTATGACATCGCGGCAAAAAAGACCTCCCGATGTTTCTCGTGTCCAAGAAGGGCATCACACTCGACGGCAACAACCCGACGCTGATGTACGGCTACGGCGGCTTCAACATCGCCACGACGCCGGGATTCAGCTCGCTGCGTGTTGCGCTGCTCGAACAGGGGTTCGTCTACGCGAGCGTCAACATGCGCGGCGGGAGCGAATACGGCGAGTCGTGGCACGATGCGGGGACGAAGACGCACAAGCAAAATGTCTTTGACGACTTCATCGACGCCGCGGAGTGGCTGATCGCGAACAAGTACACATCGCCGGCGAAGCTGGCCATCCAGGGCGGCTCCAATGGCGGCCTGCTCGTCGGTGCGGTGATGAACCAGCGGCCGGAGCTCTTTCGCGTGGCGATTCCGCAAGTCGGCGTCATGGACATGCTGCGCTTCCACAAGTTCACGATCGGCTGGAACTGGATTGCCGACTACGGGTCGAGCGACAACCCGGAGGAATTCAAGGCGCTCTATGCCTATTCACCCCTCCACAACATCAAAGCCGGTGTGAAGTACCCGGCGACGCTCATCACCACGGCGGATCACGACGATCGCGTCGTGCCGGCGCACTCCTTCAAGTACGCCGCGACGCTGCAGGAGAAGGCGAGCCGCGAGAACCCCGTACTGATTCGGATTGAGACGAAATCGGGTCACGGCGCCAGCAATGTGAGCAAGCAAATCGAGGCAACGGCGGATATCGACGCGTTCATCATGCACAACCTGGGAATCACTCCCCGCATTGCCAGTAACTGAGCGGGACACCTCATCCATATGGCAAAATAGGCGCCCATGAAGAAGCTGGTTTGGGCCCTGGCTCTCCTGTCCGTCTCCTGCACCGCGGGCGCGATTTCGGACCAGGACAAGGAACTCGACGCCTGGAAGCGGCAGGCCCAGAACGTCACGATCATTCGCGACGACTGGGGCATTGCGCACGTGTACGGAAAGACCGACGCGGATGCGGTATTCGGCGTGATGTACGCGCAGGCCGAAGACGACTTCAATCGCGTGGAGACGAATTATCTCAACTCGATCGGACGGCTGGCGGAATCCGCGGGTGAGAGCGAGATCTATCGCGACCTGCGAATGAAGCTGTTCATCGATCCGGAGGACATGAAGGCCAAGTACGCCGCCAGTCCCGCGTGGCTCAAGGCGTTGATGAACGCGTACGCCGACGGTCTGAACTACTACCTTGCCACCCACCCGGAGGTGACGCCCCTGGTCATCAAGCACTTCGAGCCGTGGATGGCGCTGACGTTCACCGAGGGCAGCATTGGCGGCGACATCGAGCGCGTGAACCTCAACGAGCTGGAAGCCTTCTACGGGAAGACTCCGCAAACCGACCGCTCGTCGTCTCCGGTGCGGCGAAGTCCAGCCACTGCCGCTCCGTTTGCCCGCCTTCGCCAAGGCTACCCGCCTTCGCTCGCGTACAAAACCGCGAGCGACGGCGAGGCAGGCGGCGCCCAGGTGGTGCGCGACCAGACTCGCGAAACGACCCTCGCGCGGGACGCCGGAACCGCGGCGGAAGGACTCGTGGAATTCGCCGAACCGTCCGGATCGAACGGTGTGGCGATTGCCCCCTCGAATACCGCTTCACATCACGCGCTGCTGCTGATCAATCCGCACACGTCGTTCTTCTTCCGCTCCGAAGCGCAGATGGTGAGCGACGAAGGGCTGAACGCGTACGGCGCGCTCACGTGGGGACAGTTTTTCGTGTATCAGGGGTTCAACGACCGGGCGGGATGGATGCACACGTCGAGCGGTGTCGACAACATCGATGAGTATCTCGAAACGGTGGTGAAGAAGGGCGGCGGCTTTTACTACAAGTACGGCAGCGAAGAGCGGCCGTTGAAGGCGTCGACGATCGTCGTCCCGTACAAGACATCGAGCGGGATGGCGCAAAAGGAGTTCACGGTGTACCGGACGCACCACGGTCCGATCGTGCGCGCGGTCAACGGGAAGTGGGTGAGCGTCCGTCTCATGCAGGAGCCGGTGAAGGCGCTCATGCAGTCGTACACGCGCACCAAGGCGACAAACTACAAGGCGTACCGCGAGACGATGGAGTTGCACACGAACTCGTCGAACAACACGGTGTACGCCGACGCGGATGGCACGATCGCGTACTTTCACTCGAACTTCATTCCGAAGCGAGACACGAAGTTCGACTGGACCAGACCCGTCGACGGGAGCGATCCCGCGACGGAATGGAACGGTGTGCTGTCGATCGACGAGACGCCTGGTCTGTTGAACCCTCCCAACGGGTGGCTTTACAACACGAACAACTGGCCCTGGTCGGCAGCGGGTGCAAATAGCCCGAAGAAGGAAGCCTATCCCGCATACGTGGAGCGGAACGGCGAGAACTGGCGAGGAGTCCATGCGATCCGCGTACTGCAGAACAAGAAGGACTTCACGTTGAGCTCGTTTCTCGCCGCGGCCTTCGACAGCTACCTGCCGGCATTCGATCGTCTGATTCCCGTACTAGTCAGCACATGGGATCGCACACCTGCCGTGAGTCCACTGAAAGCCACCGTGTCTGAACAGATCGCCCTCTTGCGCGCCTGGGACTTTCGCTGGAACGTGAACTCGGTGCCGACGGCGCTCGCCGTGTACTGGGGCCAGCAGATCGCGTCTGAAAACATGCGCCGCCGCGTGACAGACGAGGCGCGCAAGGCGGAGCTCGATCCTGATGAATACATCGTGACGAAGGCCACGCCCGAGCAATTGCTGGAGGCGTTGAAGGCCGCGTCGGAGAAGCTGGCGGCGGATTTTGGCAGTTGGAAAACGCCGTGGGGCGAGATCAACCGCTTCCAGCGTCTCACCGGCGACATCGTGCAGCCGTTCGACGATCGAGCGCCAAGTATTCCGGTCGGATTTACCTCGTCGCGCTGGGGCTCGCTCGCATCATTCGGTGCTCGAACGACACCTCCCACGCGGACGAAAAAGATTTACGGGGCGAGCGGCAACAGCTTCGTCGCCGTCGTCGAATTTGGCGATCGCGTCCAGGCAAAGGCGGTGAGCGCGGGCGGTGAAAGCGGCAATCCATCGTCGCGTCACTTCAACGATCAGGCGACGCGTTACGCGACGGGCGACCTGCGCGACGTCTACTTCTATCGCGAGCAGCTGAAGGGTCACACAGAGCGCGAGTATCATCCCGGGCAGTGAATGTGGGCCGTCGATTTGTCACGACGACGCTGGCGCTGGCAGTCGCGCTCGCCGCGTGCCCCGTCTTTGCCGCGCGCGTCCCTCCTCTCGAAGCCACGGTTTTCATTCGCGTAATCGGACACGTCCGCGTGCTCCGCGGCGAAGACGAACGAGTCTGGCGAGAACAGCTTCTCGACGTCCGCGAAGTCGAGGTGGGTACCGGCAGCGGATTCGTTGTCTCGCCGCACGGCTGGGTGGTGACGAGCAACCATGCGGTACGCGGTGAGAGATCGAGCATCCTGTTGAATGGCGAGATTCTGGAAGTCGCCATTGATATCAATCGCATCGAAGTGGTGTTGCCGCCGGAATCGATCGGCTCGCTGCCGCGCCGATTTACCGCATCCATCCACGCCGCCGATCCCGAGCTCGATCTTGCGATTCTGTACGTCAGCGGCAACGACCTTCCATATGTCGGCCTCGGCGATTCCGACGCGGTTGCATCAGGGGATTCAGCCGTTGCGGTCGGCTATCCGTTTGGCGAGGCGTTGGAGCTCGGGCGGCATACGGATTCGGAGACGGTGCCAAGTCCGTCCACTGCGACAGGCACGGTTTCCGCGCTTCGCCTTGACGCGTCTGGCGACCGTCGCTATCTGCAGTTGAGCGCCGTGCTCAATCCCGGCAACAGCGGCGGGCCGATCGTCGACTCGGAAGGATACGCTATCGGTGTCGCGCAGCTCCGTCTGAAGAACGCTCCAACGATCGGGTTTGCGACGCCGATCAATCTCGTCAAGCAATTTCTTCAAACGCAGGGGCTGGAGGCCAACCTGCCAGTCCGCCTTCTCGCGCTCGGCGGGTTCATCGACGATCAACGCAAAGGAGTACGGGTTCGCGCACCGGTTGGATTCGAAGATCTCTCGCCGCTGCGACTGCGCGTCGACACAGCCGCCGAACCCAACACTCTCGCGTTGCGAGTGGATCGACTCGCGTCGAGCTACAGCGTCGAGCAACTCGAGACCCAGCTCCTGAGCGCAGGCGCGTTCGAGCGATTTCACGCCACTGGATCGAATCGGCGCTCCGCGTCGCGCGTCGAAAGTGGCCACAGAGTCCTGAGAGGTCGCGCCAGTGGCACTGACGAAACCGGCGAGGCCTCGAAGGTCGTTTACGCGCTCGTCGATCTGGGCAGCGAAAAGATCGTCGCGCGATACACAGGTCCGGCGGATGTGATTGCGGCTAACCAGTCGATTCTGCAGGCATCTCTGGCGGAGCTGTCAGTCAGACCGCTGATTACCGCGGAATTGACGCGGCCGGTGCAGCCGAAGTGGGGATCAGCGAATCGACATGGCGCCAACAATGCGGGGATTCCGACGGTTGAGGGCTGGGTCGGCGAGCCAGGTCTGCCGGTGTTGTGCGGCGTGGGACTGTCGCCGCCTGTCGCAGGGGTTGCCATGTCACCGGCGGAAGATTTCACGGTGGCGTTCCGGGCGGCCTGGCGCGACGGGGAAACGATGGATCCGCTTGCCGCGGTGCGAGATTGCGGCGTGCAACCAGGAGGGTTTGGCGAGACCTCATACGCGTCGCGCGCGACCGCGCTCGGCATCACGTATCAAGTCGACGGCGCGTTCGTTCGAATTCCTGGTAGAGGTGTGTGGCAGCTCGAAGTGACGGCGCCTCTGGACAAGAGCCGCTTCGTGCGCGATCTGTTCGGCGCATGGGTGAGACAACTCACTCTCCAATGACACACTCCTGCGAGGAGGGCGCAGCTTCGGCCGCACCGGTCCGACACTAGAATGATCACGTGGCGCCAGCCAGGAACCAGTCAGAGGTCCTCGAGATAAACGGCCGGGAAATATCGATCTCGAATCCCCACAAGATTCTCTTTCCACAAGCCGGCCACACAAAGCTCGATCTGGTCCGCTACTACCTTGCGGTTGCCGATGGCGCTTTACGTGGAGCAGGTGGCCGGCCGAATGTGCTCGTGCGATATCCCAACGGGATTGCAGGCGAATTCTTCTATCAGAAGCGTGCGCCAGAGTCGCGGCCCGAGTGGATCGAAGTGGTCACCCTGCGATTTCCCTCCGGCAGGACCGCTGAAGAAATTGTGCCGCGCGATGCCGCCGCGCTCGCGTGGATGGCGAACCTCGCGTGCCTCGAGCTCCATCCGCATCCCGTGCGCGGCGACGATCTCGATCATCCGGACGAGCTCCGCGTGGATCTGGATCCAGTTCCCGGGATCGAATGGCCGCAGGTGCAGGCCGTTGCGCAAGTCGTTCGTGCGACGCTCGCGGATCTCGATCTCGTGGGCTGGCCCAAAACGTCGGGCTCGCGCGGGATTCACATCAACGTGCGCATCGAACGCCGGTGGACGTTCGATCAGGTGCGGCGTGCGGCGGTGGCGCTTGCGCGCGAAGTGGAGCGTCGTGCGCCGAAGCTCGCGACCAGCAAGTGGTGGAAAGAGGAGCGGCACGGCGTCTTCATCGATTACAACCAGAACGCAAAAGATCGAACTGTCGCGTCCGCGTACTCCGTCCGCCCCAAGGTAGACGCGCGCGTCTCCGCGCCGCTCACGTGGGACGAAATCGAATCATGCAATCCCGCCGATTTCACCCTTGCCACCATGCCGAAGCGCTTTGCGGCCGTCGGCGATCGGCATCAGCAGATCGACTCGCATCCCTGCACGCTCGATCGATTGCTCGACTTGTCCGCACGCGATCAGAAAGAAGGCCTGGGCGACGCGCCCTGGCCGCCGCAATACAAGAAACAACCCGGCGAGCCGCCGCGCGTGCAGCCGTCTCGCCGGCGGACGAGCACGCCGACACGCGCGAAACCGCGGCCCGAAACGCAACCGCGTCAGACATCCGGCCGCCGTGTCTCGAAGCACCCGCTCATCGAAATCGGTCGTGCGCGACACAAGGAGGACGCACTCGCCGGGCTGGAACGATGGCGCACGAAGCATTCCAAGGCCGCCGCGTATCTGGAGCCTGCAGACGTGCTGGTCGACGCGATGCGCGGCCGGTTCACGACGTGGACACGAGTTCGGGTCAACCTGCAGCACGTGCCGGCAAAGCTTCAACCAAAGCAGGGGCCATTAGATCCGGACGAGGATATCGATGATTGGCACGAACGGCGCGACGCTAATCACGCGTCAAAGGCGCGCCTGAAGCCGCGCCCTCCACGGGCCTGAAGCCGCGCAGGATTTGCTCGCGTGCGCAACAGATAAGAGCATCGGCGTTCATCTGCGACTATCTGCGTCCATCTGTGGCTATCTGCGACCGTCTGCGGCTATCTGCGTCCATCTGTGGCTATCTGCGTCCATCTGTGGCTATCTGCGACCATCTGCGGCTATCTGTGTCCATCTGTGGCTATCTGCGTCCATCTGCGGCTATCTGCGTCCATCTGCGGCTATCTGTGGCTATCTGTGGCTATAACCCCGTCGTTCCAGCGCCAAACACCTTCGCGAGCTCGTAAGGAGTCGTCACCTCGAGCTGATCGTACTGGCAGTCGCGCGGGCTCTTGTCGGGCCGCCAGCGCAGAAACACGGCCGCATGGCGGAAGCGATCGCCCTGCAGATGGTCGTACTTCACTTCGCAGACGCGCTCGATCCGCAGCGGCTCCCACGAGAGATCTTTGCCGGCGCTCCACCGGCTCTGCCCGCCAGGCATGCGCGTCATCTCATGTGCCTCCGATTGCGCCCACTCGCGCCACGGGTGATCGTCCATCGCGTTCTTTCTCAGCGGCTCCAGCTCGCCGGCAAGCTGCTTCCGCATCGTCATCGTGAATGACGATGTGACGCCCACGTGGTGGAGCTTCCCTCGGTCGTCGTACAGACCGAGGAGGAGCGATCCGACGATGCCCTTTCCCTCTTTGTGCCATCTGAAGCCGGCGACCACACAGTCGGCAGTCCGAACGTGCTTGATCTTGATCATCGCCCGCTTGCCAGGCTGATATGCGAGGTCGTCCGCCTTTGCGACGACGCCGTCCAGTCCGGCGCCTTCGAACCGATTGAGCCATTCGCGCGCGGTGTCGCGATCGCGCGTCATCGGCGTCAGATAGATCGGCGGCTTCACCTTGGCGAGGAGCTGTTCGAGCTGCGCGCGGCGCTCTCGTTGAGGCACGGTCATGATGTTGCGATCATTGACGGCGAGAAGATCGAACGCGACGAACGCCGCGGGGGTTTCCTGCGCAAGCTTGGCCACACGCGACGCCGCGGGATGCAGCCGCAGCTGCAGCGCATCGAAATCGAGCCCGCTTGGCGCCGCGATCACCAACTCGCCGTCGATCACGGATCCGTCTGGAAGTTGGGCGAGAAACGCGTCGTGCATCTCTGGAAAATACCGATCGAGCGGACGCAAATCGCGGCTCTGGATGAACGCGTCACGCGGGCCGCCCCGGAAAACGATTGAGCGAAAGCCGTCCCACTTCGGCTCATATAACAGTGCACCGGCGTCAGGCAGCTCCTCCGCCAGTTTCGCGAGCATGGGTTCGATCGGTGGTGCGATCGGAAAGGCCCCCGAGTTCGTCTGCGCGTCTGTGTGCGTGTCGCCGGTGGCGGCGGAGCGCTTGGGTTGTCTCGAACGAGTTGCCATATCGCGTGAGTCTCTGAGTCCGGAGCGTCGCGGAGTGGATGGTAGACTACCTCGCGTTCAGGATTTCACATGATCCGCGGCGCATCCATCGTTGTCTTGGCATTGCTCTCTGCGGCGCCTGGCGCCGTCCAGCCGGCAAACGTCAAAGAGCTGCCGCTCGTCTGGGTTCTTGCGACCGGCGGCACCATCTCAGGCAAGGGTCCTTCGTCCACGAGCCTCGCAAACTACAAAGCCGGCGCGCTCCGCGGTGAAGAGCTGGTTGCCGCGGTGCCGGAGATCAAGCAGTTCGCGAATGTGAAGGTCGAGCAGATTGCCAATGTCAGCAGCACGGAGATCACCACCGATCATTGGTTGACGCTTGCAAATCGCGTCAACGGCATCTTCTCGAGCGATCCGAAAATCGCCGGTGTCGTGATTACGCACGGTACGAGCACCCTCGAAGAGACAGCCTTCTTTCTGAACCTCACCGTGAAGTCGGACCGGCCCGTGGTTGTCGTGGGCGCCATGCGACCGGCCAGTGCCATCAGCGCCGACGGCCCGCTCAATCTGTTGAACGCCGTCCGAACCGCTGTGTCGCCGGAATCACGCGGACGAGGAGTGCTGGTGGTGTTGAACGACGAAATCAACGCGGCCCGCGACGTGACGAAGACAAATACCTACCGCGTCGAAACTTTTCGCGCGCCGGAGCTCGGCCTTCTCGGGTACGTCGACGAAGACAAGGTAAGCTTCTATCGAACGACCACCAAACGGCACACGACGAGAACAGAGTTCGACGTCAGCCAGATCAAACAGCTTCCCAAGGTGGACATCGTCTACTCCTACGTCCAGCCGAGCCCCACGATGATCCAGGCGCTGGTGCAAAGCGGCGTGGCTGGCATCGTCGTGGCGGGAACCGGCGCGGGTGGAATGTCAGGCATCGAGCGGGACGCATTGAAGGCGGCTGCCTCAATGCCCGCCGCGTCGCGTCCCATCGTCGTCCGCTCGAGTCGAACGGGCAACGGCCGCGTGATTGGCGACAACGAGTCTTCTGATACAGTCGCCGCCGACACGCTCAACCCGCAAAAAGCCCGCATTCTGTTGATGCTTGCGCTCACCAGAACGCACGACGTCGACGAAATCAGACGGATGTTCGCGGAGTATTAAATGGGCCCGCCCCAGATGGCTCGCAGCACTTCAGAGGTCGAGGCTCACAACGCGCGCGTCTCCGCGTGGTACGACACACATCCGATCAACGAGCATGAAATCCTCTCAAAAGCTGCAGCAAAGGGCCTCGACGTCGACAAGCTGACCGAGAACGAGCTGAAAGAGTTCGATCAGGATCATTACGGCGGCTCTCAAGCCACCGATCTCCTGGCCAGTCTCGCAGAGATTCGACGCGAGCACAGCGTTCTTGATGTGTGCTGCGGCCTCGGTGGTCCCGCGCGCTGGATTGCGCATCAGATCGGGTGCAGGGTGACAGGGCTCGACCTGACGCAGAGCCGCATCGATTCAGCGAAACGGTTGACCGCGCGTGTCGGCCTCACCAACCTCGTGGGTTTTGTTCAGGGCGATGCGATGGACATGCCGCTTCCCGCCGCAAGCTTCGACCGCGCCTACGGGCAGGAAGCGTGGGTGCACATTCCGGACAAACGCGCTCTGCTGTCCGAGTGCCGACGCGTCCTGAAGAACGACAGTGTCCTCACTTTTACTGACATCGTCGCGCGCGCGCCGCTGACGATCGACGAATCGGCGCAGATGGCGAGCGAGATGCAGTTCCCGTCAATCGTTACCGCGCAGCATTACCTCGATCTGCTGCCGGCTACAGGCTTCATTGTCGAGCGCTATGACGATTTGTCGCCTGAATGGAAGGACATTCTCGTCGCGCGTCTCGAAATGTACCGCTCGCTTCGCGACACCACGATTGAACGCTTCGGGCAGGCGCACTTCGACCAATGGGACCGCATGTATGCGGCATTTGTCGGGCTGTATGTGGCTGGCAAGCTCGGGGGCGCGAGAATCGTCGCCCGCCTTCGCTCGCTGACTTGAGACGCTTCTCCGGCAAACCTCATTGACAGCGGTACCACAACCATGCAAGATGCGCGAAATCGTAAACCCTCACACGCTGCAACCGACCGTCGGGAGGTTTCCATGCGACGACTGTCTGCCGTTGCTTTGCTCGTGTTCGTCGGAAACGTTTCCGTTGCTCTTGGACAGGCGGTGACATCCGGTACCGGCGCGCTCAATGGACGCGTGATGGACGATTCACAGGCGGTCATTCCAGGAGTGACCGTCACCATCAGCAGCCCCGCGCAGATGGGGACTCGTAATGCGGTCACGGACGCCGAAGGCCAGTACCGCTTCACGGCAGTACCGCCAGGCGACTACACCATCACCTTCGAGCTCGCCGGATTCCGGACCGTGCGCAACGAAGGGATCCGCATCGGCGTCGGTTTCACCGCAACCGTGAACGCCGAGATGAAGCTCGCATCTCTCGAAGAGTCGGTGACCGTCACAGGGCAGTCGCCAGTGGTCGATACATCGGCGACCCGCATCGGCAACACGTTCGACGCGAAGCAATTGTCGGCGCTGCCGACGTCGCGTGATTACTTCTCGTTGCTGGCCGGATCACCGGCGATCCAGATGAACCGCATCGACATCGGCGGCAGCACCAATGGCACCCAGCAGGGATTCACCGTTTACGGCATGACCGGTCAGGTGCGCGCGAGCATCGAAGGCATGAACGCGACGGAGAACACCGGCGCGTTCGGCAACTACCCGGATGTGGGCGCAATGGAAGAAGTCGTCATCAACACGGCCGCCCATTCCGCCGAGGCTTCGACGCCTGGTGTGCAGTCGCAGTTCATCAGCAAGTCGGGTGGCAACGAGTACCGCGGCACGTTCTATGGCGGCTACTCCCCCGAAAACTGGCAAGCCTTCAACATCGATGCCGATCAGGTCGCCCGCGGCCTGCAAGGAGGTGGCGGACTGCGAGCGACCGACACGAATCGTCTCTCTTCCTACCAGGACGAGAACCTCGGCTTCGGCGGGTACATCGGCAAGGATCGCCTCTGGTTTTACGGGTCGTACCGGCATCAGGACATCAAAGCCCGGTTCGTGAACTTCCCGGTCAAGCCGCAGACCACACTCCTCAACAATTACAGCCTCAAGCTCACGTACAACCTGTCGCAGAACAACAAGCTCATTGCCTACACACAGCCGACGCAGAAGCAGCAGCCGCAACGCTTCGATTCGTGGCTGCTGGGCGTCGACACCGGCATCAACACGTCTGAAGCGACGACATGGAACCAGAACTTGCTTTCCGACAACGCGTTTGCGGAGATCCGCGCCGGGCAGTACGGCTACCGCTGGGACAACGGCGTCAACGGTACGGGCCTGCGATACGAGGACATCGGCAACAACTTGATCTACGGTCGCAATCGCAACTGGGGCCGAGAGCGGCGACGCGACCAGGTGCTCGGTTCGTTGAGTCTCTTCAAAAACGGCTGGGGCGATCACAACATCAAGTTCGGCGGCGAAATCTTCCACGAGACCGTGAACGATATCTTCAAAGACGGTTTCGAAGAGGACATCCTGCACGTCATGCAGAACAACGCCAAGCTGGATGTCATTCTGTTCGAATCGCCGAATTCATCGATTGGCGGGCTTTGGACCTACGGAAGCTACGCAAACGACACCTGGCGTGTGAGCAACAAGCTCACGTTGAACGTCGGCGGACGGTTCGATCGATACCGGGCGTTTGCGCCTGAACAGGAACACCCGGCAGGCCGCTTCAACCCGGCGACCATCAAGTTCGCCGCCAAGGAAAACATCATCGACTGGAATCTGTTGGCGCCGCGGCTGGGTCTGACCTACGACGTGCGTGAGAACGGCAAGACCGTGCTCAAGTTCAATTACGGCAAGTACTGGTTCAACCCCGGCGCGGACTTCGTCTTCAACATCAGCGAGAACTCGTCGTCGTGGTGGCGGCGCTATCGCTGGACCGATGTGAACAACAACGGCCGCTGGGATCCCGGAGAGGAAAACGCCTGCGGCCTTCCGACATGTCTCGTCGACAAGCGCGGTGGCGTGGCGACCGAATCGCTGGATCCCAATCTCGACGACACGCTGACCAACGAAATCGCGACGTTTCTCGAGCGCGAGCTCATGCCGAACTTCGGCGTTCGCGCCGGATATGTCTGGAGAGGCGTTCGCAACCAGTATCAGCGCGTGAACATCAATCGACCGTATTCAGCGTTCACAGTGCCCGTGACGGTACCGGATCCCGGACCGGACAGCCGGGTCGGGACCGCTGATGACGGCGCGCCGATCAGCGCTTTCGACCTCGCCACGGAGTTCCGCGGCCTTCCGGTTGTCAACATGACGATGAACGTCGACGGCGGCGACGCCGATTACCATACCTTCGAGATCACCGGCACGAAACGCATGAGCAATGGGTGGAGCCTGCTCGCGTCGTACGGCTACACCAAGAGCTTTGACAACGGCAACTCGTCGTACCTTGGCAACAGCGTGCGCGCCAACTCGCTGCCTGCCACGCCAAACGACAAGATCAACACCAACGATGGGCGTTACGAGTACAGCCGTCAGAACGTGAAGTTGGCAGGGACGATCAGGACGCCGTGGTGGGGCATTTCAGTGTCGCCGATGCTCCGGTATCAGCAGGGATTTCCGTTCGGGCGCACGTTCTCGGCGAACCTGAGCTACGGAAGCGTTCGCTTCCTCGCGGAGCCGTTCGGCACGCGGCGCCAGGACGACATCATCATCACCGACGTTCGGGTTGAGAAGGAGGTCCGCTTCGCGAGCCGGCGACTGATCTCCGGCTTCTTCGACCTCTACAACATCTTCAACAGCAACCCGGCGCAGAACCTGCAATGGAGCTCGGGCACCGCGTTCAATCGTCCGCTCAGCGTCGTTCCACCGCGTCTCGCACGCGTCGGACTCAAGCTCGAGTTCTAGGGACGATTCGCAGGGGGAGGTGGGGGCGGCGCATGCGTCGCCCCTCATCAGAATGAACGACGATCATCCTGCACTCGATCACTCCGTCGTGCATCGCGACGCGCATGCGGCAGCGGTGCGCGTCGTCGCGGACGAAGACGTCGCGCACACCGTTGACGAGCTCGAGCTACTCTTCCCGCACGACATCGTGCTGACAACGTCCCTCGGCTGTTCCCACACCTGCGTCTACACTGACACTGCATCGGCTGCGGTTGTCGCCGAGCGCATCGCCGAGCATCTGCGCCCTTCGGCGTGCTCAGGGCGACGCGAGTCTCTCGAGGGTCGCGACGTCGAACATCGCCGGGAGAAGTAGCTCGCTGCAAGTGACCTCGTTAGTCTGCGGCCCCTTCTTTGAGCACAGGCTTCACATCGGACCAATGGGAGTGGACGATTTTCCAACTCCCGTTGAGACGTTGATAGACCTCGGTCGAGTTCCACCGCGCGGTCGTTTTCGGGCCGCCGTCCAACTGCGTCCCGTAGTCGACGAGATTGAACGTGAGCACAGCGAGATCGCCGCTGCGCTGCACCTTTGGGTCGATCATCTCGACCTTCTCGATCTTGATCCTGCCGGTAAAGGGCGCGATGTATTTCTTCAGCGCGTCCTGGCCATCGATGCGCTTGGCGGTCGTCGGATCGAAATAGGTCTGATCCGGCGCCATGATGTCAAAGAACCCCTGCGGATCGCCCTTGCCCCACCGATCGAGGGCACCTCGCTCGAGAGCGATGATGGTTTCTGGTTGAAAGTTGTCCGTCGAGCGGCTGCACGAGATCCCGCACACGGCGCCGCGGCTCATCGCCAATGCGTTAGCCGGCTCGGTCAGCGACGATCCTTCCAGTAGCCAGGTCGACGACTGACGTGCGCGATAGCGACGACGTAGATGTCGTGTTCTCGCACTCGATAACCAACCGTATATATGGGAACCTCGCGACTCGCAATCGTCGATGCGGAAAGCGCTCTGTTCGCAGCGTGCCGATTTCAGGGTGTGCACGAATCAGATCGATCGTCTGGACAACGGCATCGTAAAACTCGGCGCCCAATCCTGGACGCCGAGTCTCATACCATCGGATCGCCGCGGTGAGTTCTTCGGAAGCAGGCGTGCTAAATTGAAATGGCTTCACCGATTCGGGATGTCGCGTTCGATTCGGCGTCGTACCTCGTCCCAAGGTTCGAGAGCGATGTCGCCAGCCTCAATTGCCTTGATGCGGTGTTCGATCTCGGTATCCCACGCTTGCTCGGCGTCCGGGTCGGCGGGGCCATCCAAGCTTGCGAGCAGTTCGGCCGCGAGTTCTGCACGCGCGTCGTCATCGAGTCGGAGCGCATCGGCCAATACCGATGTCATCGGCTTCGTCATATGTTGATCCTACGTCTCGGCTCGCCGGCTAACAAGGGTTTGCAGCCGCCGGCGGCAGGTGTCATCATGAGCCGCGGCTGAAGCCGCGTCGTCACACCGCCGTGAGTCTTGGAGCATGAACGCCGAGTATCCGGATTTTGACATAGCAGAGGATCGCTTTCGCGCGTTCCTGACACAGCAGGGCGTCACTGCCTCAGAACTGCTGTACGTCACTCCCGAGGACGTCGCAATAATCGGACACCGCGTGCTTGTGCGACCGACTCAAACGCGTGTCATAGCGAAGCAAACGTACGGGTTAGCGGTTGGCAGGGCGCGCGCGACACGTGCAATGGTGGTTTCTGAAACTGTGCGAACGATTTGCTCAGCCCGGCAGCGCCGATAACCGCGAGTTGTTCAAGTAGTGCGAGCCGATTTAACCTGCGCGTGCACCTGACCGGCTGCGGATCCGGTCGGCGGCGAGGCAGCGCCCATGCGTTTGGACAGACAACGCCAAACCCGGTGAAGCCACCATTTCATGCAACCCCTTCGGTATTGGTCGCTCGCGCGTGTCTTGCTCACGTCAGGCGCCTGGTTTCTGGTGAGTGTTGCGGGTTGGCTCTATTTCAACGTCGTTGGGAACTTTGTCACGGGCGAGGGCGCCGGCAGCGCTGCGGTGTCGGTGGCAATCAACCCGGTCATGCTCGCTATCCCGGTTGTACCGCCTTTTGTCTTGATCCTCACCTGGTTGATCATGCGCCGACTGAAATCTGTTTGAAGGACTCGCGCCGATCGCCGAACAACAGGAGGGACGATGCCGCTTTATCTATCGAGGTTCAGCTACACACCAGAGACTTGGGCAAGGCTGATCGGCAACCCAGAGGACCGCCGAAAGGCCGCTCAGTCGTACATCGAGTCCGTCGGTGGGAAGCTCCATGGGTTCTGGTACGCCTTCGGCACACACGACGGCTACACCTTATGGGAGGCTCCCGACAACGTATCCATGGCCGCGGTTGCGCTGGCGATTACTGGCGGAGGTGCACTGAGCTCGCTTGAAACGACGGTTCTCCTGACCGTTGATGAAACAATAGATGCCCTTCGGAGGGCGGGACAAATCCAGTACCGATCGCCCGGCGCGTAGTGGCTCGCGTCCCCTGATGCGCGCGCAGCCATGGTGAGCGCCAGCCATTAGGCTGGCGAAAGCCCAACGAGGTTCGGCAAGAGCAAGCTTTTCGCGTCACACAGCATCTCGAACAGAGGAGGAATGTCATGCCGCAACAATCACTCGTCGACATCGCAAAGGCGCCGATCATCGCCTACAACGACAAGAATTGGGACGCACTGAAAGCGGCCGTTGCGCCGGAATTCGTCTACGACGAGGTCGGCACGCAACGAAAAATCCAAGGAATCAACGACGTCATTGCGGCCTGGCGTGGCTGGGCCGCGGCGATTCCCGACTCCAAAGCCACGTTCCATGGCGCATCCACGAGCGGCAACACCGTGGTCCTCGAAGTGACGTGGCGCGGCACTCAGACAGGCCCACTTCAGACACCGACTGGAGAGATCCCCGCGACCGGCAGGAAGATCGAGATGCGGGCTTGTCAGGTGATCGAAGTTGCCAACGGCAAGGTCCAAGCGATGCGCCATTACTTCGACATGCTGACCATGATGCAACAGTTGGGTGCTGTCGGCGGCGTGTGAGAGCGCAGCCTCACACCTATCGGCGGTTTGCCACGCGATGTCCTAGTGTCCCGACCACGTCGTCGGGACACTAGAATGACAGCTCCTTTGGAGGTGCTATGACCGGCTGTCGTCTGGCCATGCTCAGTGTGTGCGTGGTCACGTTCCTGTCGATTGCGTCGGCTCAACAACGCGCTCCTGATGGCGTCACGATCAACGACGAAGGACTACCGCAGTATTCGACGTTTTCCCTGTGCGCCATCGATCCGGCATCAGGTCAGTCCGGTGCCGCCGTCACGACACGCGTGCCGTTCGTTGGTCGCGCCGTGCCCCACGTGCGCGCGGGGGTTGGCGCCGTGTGCACGCAGGCGTCGACGATGGTCGAGTACGGTCCTCGTGGTCTCGACTTGCTTGCCAAGGGCGTCGAGCCGAAAGCGGCGCTGGAGCAGCTGCTTGCAGACGACGCGGCGCGTGAGTCGAGGCAGGTCGGCATCATCGACATGAAGGGGCGCGCGGCGGCGCACACAGGCAAGCAGAACAACGCGTGGGCCGGGAGTCGCCAGGGACTCAACTACACGGTGCAGGCCAACATCATGGTGGGTCCCGACGTCGTCGACGCGGTTGCGACGACGTTCGAGTCAACGGAAGGCACGGGCCTGCCGCTCGCCGAGCGGATGATCCTCGCGCTCGAGGCCGGCCAGGCAAAGGGGGGCGACAAACGATGGGGGAGTCTGCAATCGGCGGCGATCAAGATTGCGGATCCAAACGATCCAGGACGCGGCGGCGATTACATCGCGCTCGCCATCGAAGTCGGCGAGCATCCGGAACCGGTCGCGGAGATGAAGCGCATCTACTACACGACGGGTCGTCACCTCGGATATCGCAGCTTCTCGCAGGTCGATGGCCCGGATGTCGTGGAGCTGAAGCGGATGCTTCATGCCCTCGGATACTGGCGCCCGTCGCTCGCGGCTTTTCCGGATCCCCCCTCGTCCACGAACACGCGCGAGATGCAGGAGCTGAGAAAGAAAGACCAGGCCCAGTACGACAAGCTGGTGGCCGAGTCGCGTCGCGCCTCTACCGAGTACTCACGCGAATATGGGCAATACGATGCCGAAACGATTGCCGCGGTAGACAAATTCCGAGCGGATCACGGCCTCAATTACCAGGGGAATCCCGCCGGTCTCGTCGACGCACGGCTGGTCGAGGCCCTCCGCGCAAAGGTCATCGAGAAGCGCCGGAGCCGGTCAAAACAGTAGACGCGGGGATTGGCGAAATCCCGTGAAAACGTACTTCATGGCAAAGAGTTACAAAGGTTTACAACCAGTTCGACGGCGCCCACCGTATCCTGCTACTTACAACGACAGAGGGGAAGCACCGGGTGGGGCGCCTCCAGTGAGCCGCAGCGCTCCATCCGGTCTTTTTGTCGCAAGCCGTGGGAGAATCATGACGGCCTGCGACGGACGGACAGCACGCTTCGCTTGTCCGAGAGATGGCGGCGACCCGGGGAGAAACTCAGGATGACCGAGAGCGTGACCGGCAAGGGTATGGATCGTCGCAGCTTCCTCAGGGGGTCTGCTGTTTTTGCGGCCGCGCTTGGCCTGGCCGTTGCGCCCGCGTTCGCGCAGCAGCAACAGCAGCCGCCCCAAGATCCGCAACAACAGGACCCGCAACCGCCAGAGAAAGAAAAGCCCGCACCCAAGGATCCGTTCGACACCGGAGACAAGCCGGGCGACTCGAAGAAACTCATCGACAAGGACGGCCGTGAATATCGCATCTGTCCTCAGTGCGGCTCGAACATGTACAGAGAAGGCCGCATGTGGGTCTGTGAGAACTGCGGCTACAGTTACGTGGAGTAGACGTTTCCTTCGCAAGCGAGCGAGAACGCCCGATTTCGTCGGGCGTTTTTTTTGACCGCGGAGTCTCCGGCGGCTATGCCTCGAGTGCGCTCGCCGATCTCCTTCTCATAGAGCCGTTGCGCTCAACGGCACAATTTCTTTCTAATTGGCGACGGCAATGATGCGCCGGCTGCTGGTCGTTCTTCTGTTTGCCGCT
>WNGA01003845.1_pt1 | contig 23593 bp, 29 predicted proteins | sample 5400061 | NCBI WGS metagenome assembly WNGA01 (sample SAMN13153366, study PRJNA577476) | soil metagenome | isolation source: 100 cm soil or saprolite under grassland replicate 2 | place: USA:California | collected 2016-06-15
AGCGCCCACAGGCCCTTGTCTGCCCTGTACCAGCAAAGGCGCAGCTCATGCCACCGGCCCGCCGCGAACCATGCGAAGCGGGAGGGGAGTTCCGCGCAGAAACGTGTCAGGTCCATATCCTCCCGATCGATGGACGAAGGCGCGCCCGCCCGAGGAACAATCTGCCGAGGCTCTGATCCTCAAAAGAAGGCTTTCGCGCCCGGCCGCCCCATGGTCGGCAAAGTCATGCCGCCCTGTCAAGGTCACAATCGCGAATCGGATTGAAACGAGCTTGACCTGGAAAACAAAATGGCGTACATCGATGAATGGTCGTCCGACAGGACGCCGGCCGGTCTTCCGGTCGTAGGCTCCCCGGGCAAGCCCATGAGCCCAACCCGGGGGCTTTTCGCGTCTCCCGTGAAGTAATTAATAACGCAAACCATGACTTTGGCATAGCCTTGGCGTTTCTCCGTCGCTCTGTGGGGAAAGGGGGCGAAGCTCATGAGAATGAACACCACGCTGGTGATCAATTCGAAGGGAGGGTCCGGAAAGACCACCATCGCGACCAACCTCGCCAGTTACTTTGCGGCGAGCGGCGTTCCGACCACCGTCATGGACTACGACCCGCAAGGGTCGAGCATGAACTGGCTGCGGCTGCGCACCCAGACCGGAACGAGGGTTCACGGGGCCAACGCCGCGCCCCAGAAAAACGGCCGCATACGCGGGGTCGAGATGTATGTGCCGGCGGACACGCAACAGCTCGTGATCGATGCGCCGGCCGGAGCGTCGGGCCTGCTCCTGCAGGAAATGCTGTACAGGGCCGACTGCATCATCATCCCGGTGGCGCCCTCGGCGATCGATATCCACGCAACGGCAAATTTCGTCAGGGACCTGCTCCTCGCGGGCAGGGTCCGGGCGCGAAACATCCGGCTGGCGGTGGTGGCGAACCGGGTCCGCAGCTCGATGCCGGTGTACCAGCCGCTCGAGCGGTTCCTCAATTCGCTCAGCCTGCCGTTCCTGACGCGCATCAGCGATTCGGACGCGTACGTCAAAGCCGCGGAGGCGGGAATCGGGATTTTCGAGATGCTCCCCTCGGAAGCCGCCGAGCGCGGGGAATTCATGCCCATCGTCGAATGGGTCAAACAGCAGCCGGAATCCGGGGCTCCCGAGGGTCGAAAGGTCGTCGATCTCGCGCGCATGCGCCGGATCGAAAGGGGCCCGGCCGTGCTGAGCCCGATCGGCTTCGGGCGCCCGCTGCGCTAGGAAGAAAAACCCGCCGCTAAAGCGGGATCGCGAGCAGGGTATCCACGCTGCGGCTGTCGAGCACGACGGTTTTTTCCTCGAACTGCGGGTGCTCGCCGTCGATCCGGATGCGGTCGAGGTAGCGGCCGCTCGCGAACAGCACCGACTCGCCGCTGTGCATGATGCGCACGACCTGGAAGTTCGAGGCCGCGCGCGCTGTGCGCGGGTCGAGCCTTTCCACCAGCGTCGAGGACACCGCGTGGCGGTGGTGATGCGGTAACGGCCCTGTTCGACGAAGAACTCGGGCCACTCCTCCAGCCGGTCGTCGTCGAGCGCGTGAACGTAGCGCGCGAGGAGATTCTCGACGATCAGCTGAAGCTCAACGTCCACCGCGCTACAAACCCATGTGCTTGCGGTACTGCTGCCACAGGCCGCGCACCGAGGTCTCGGTGACGCGCGATTCGTTCGACTCGACGCCGCGCCCACCCATCTCGATGAACGACGCGCGCTCCGATGCGCCCGCCGCGCCGCGCTGCACGAACGCGGTGGCAGCCCCGTCCTCGAGCGAAATATAGCCTGCCGGGCCGATGAGATTGGCTTGTTTCATGCGCAGCTCGGTCATTTTCTCGTCGTCGCTCGCATAGCCGAACGCGGTCCACACGAGCTCCGTCCGATTCACCCCTTTCGGCAGCACCTGGCGCACGGCGAGGCAGTTCATGATCTGCTGCAGAACGAACCCCGGAAACACCGTCAGTATCTGCAGCGTGACGCCGTCGCCGAACTCGTCCACCGACTCGAGCATCTGCGGCGCCTCCAGCCGGTAGCCGCCCGAGGCCGAGCGCATCCCTGCGCGCTCGTACTCGTCGCCGCTCGAGTCCGTCTTCATCATCGTGAAGCTCACGTGGCTGCCGCCGTCCCCGCCGACGATCACACCGCCCTTCTGCTCGAGGCGGTTGAGACGGAAGGTCGAGAAGAAGAGGTGCAGCAGGCTCGCGTGATAGGTGTCCTTGACGTTCTCGAAGTAGAGCTTCCAGTTGCTGGGCAGGATCTGGCTATAGCCGCCGAGAACCTTCACCGGCTCCTTCATCACGCGCCGGATCTTCGCGGCGACCTCGGGGCCGACGTACTGCTCGATGGACGGCGTCGCGTCCGAGAGCGTGGCGAACATCAGGCCGCAGAAGGTCGAGACGCGCAGCTTTCTCGGCGCCTCGCTCTCCGGTCTTGCGTCCCCGGGCATGCCGCCCTGCCCCTTGATGCCGCGCCGGAACGCGACGCCGGTGAGCTTGCCCTCGAGGTCGTAGGTCCAGTTGTGATAGACGCAGGCGATCTCCTTCGCGTTGCCGCGGTTCGCGAGGCACAGCAGCGCGCCGCGGTGCGCGCAGCGGTTCTCGAAGCAGCGCAGCGTGCCGTTCAGGTCGCGCGTCGCGACCACCGGCATCTCGCCGACGAAAGTCGTCTTGAAATCGCCCGGGTTCGGCAGCTCGGCCTCGAGGCCCAGGAAATTCCACGCCGCGCCGCGGTAGATGCGCTCCTGCTCCCGGGCGTAGACGTCCGTGTCCTGGTACACCCAGTAGGGGACGCGCGTGATGCCTTCGGCGGGCCAGACGCGGGTTTCCGGTACTGCGGACATGAATTCCTGGAGGCAATTAGGTGATCAAGCGGATTCTAGCACCGGTAAAATACCGTCGAGACCGAGGAGGAAACATGACTCGACGATTTTTGCTCGCCGCCGCGCTCGCGCTCTGCGCATCCGCGCACGCGCAGGATTACCCGGCGCGGCCGATCCGGATCGTCGTGCCGTATCCCGCGGGAGGCAGCGCCGATCTCCTGCCGCGCATCTTCGCCGAGAAGCTCGGCGCCAAATGGGGGCAAGCGGTGCTGGTCGAAAACCGCCCCGGCGCCGGCGGCAACATCGGCGCCGAGTTCGTCTACAAGGCCGACCCCGACGGCTACACGCTGTTCGCGACGGCCCCGGGGCCGCTCGTCGTCAACCAGAACCTTTTCCGCAAGCTGGCATTCGACCCGTCGCAGTTCGTGCCGGTGAGCGTGATGGCCGCGATCCCCAACGTCCTTCTCGTCAATCCCGGTGTGCCGGCAAGAGCGGTGGATGAGCTGATCGCCTACGCAACAGCGAACCCGGGAAAGCTCAACTACGGTTCGCAGGGCAACGGCACGACCTCCCACCTCACGGCCGAGCTTTTCAAATCCATGGCCGGGGGTTTGAAGATCACGCACATCCCCTACAAGGGCTCGGCGCCGGGGATGGCCGCCCTGCTCGCCGGGGAGATCGACCTCATGTTCGACAACCTCGGCGTGACGCTGCAGCACGTGAAAAGCGGCAAGCTCAGGGCGCTCGCCGTGTGCAGCGAGAAGCGCGTCGCCTCGCTTCCCGATGTGCCGGCGATGTCGGAGATCCTCCCCGGCTTCAGCTCCGTGGCGTGGTTCGGGATCGTGGCGCCGCCGAAGACGCCGGCGCAGATCGCCGAAAAGCTCTCCGCCGCGGTAGCCGCGGCGATCCGCCAGCCCGACGTGGCGAAGCGCCTCGCCGCGATGTCGGCCGAGCCGATCGGCGGCACGCCCGCCGAGATGGCCGCGCTCATGCGGCGCGACGGGGAGCGCTGGAAGAGCGTGATCGAATCGGCCCGGGTGCAAGCGGATTGATGCAAACATTCGTCATGCCCGCGCAAGCGGGCATCCAGGGATTTTTGGCGACGACACTGGATTCCCGCTTTTCGCGGGAATGACGACGTCTTGGACATCCGCCCATGAAACTGCCGCGCATCGCCGTCTCCACCGGCGACCCCGCCGGGATCGGCCCGGAGATCGCGCTCAAGGCGGCGCTCGACCCGCAGGTAAGGAAAATCTGCCGCCCGCTCCTCGTCGGCGACCGCGGCGTGCTCGAGACGCACGCCGCCGCCTGCGGTCTGAAGCCGGACATCCGTTCGGTCGCGCGCGCCGTGGAGGCGAGCTGGACGGACGGCACGGTGGCCCTCCTCGAGCGCAAGCAGTTCCAGCCGGGCGAGCTCCACATCGGCGCGATCGCCGCGCCGCACGGCGAATCGGCGCTCGACTCGGCCAAGGCCGCGATCGACGCCGCGCTCGCCGGCGAAGTGGACGCCGTGGTCGCCGCCCCGCAGACCGAGAGCTCGATCAAGCTCGCTGGCATCGAGTTCGACGGCTACCCCACCTTCGTCGCGCGCTGCACCGGCGTCCCGCCTGACGACGCGTTCCTCATGATCTGCTTCGACTCGGGCGGCACCGAAATGCGCATCGCGCACGCGACGCTGCACGCGAGCCTGCGCCGCGCGATCAAGCTCCTCACGCGCGAGCGCGTGCTGCACGCGGTCCGCTCGGCGGACTCGGCGCTGCGGCGCATGGGTTTCGCCGCCCCGCGCATCGCCGTTTCCGGACTCAACCCTCACGCGGGGGAAGGCGGCCTCTTCGGCGACGAGGAAGTGGAGATCATCGGCCCGGCGATCGCAAATGCGACGCAGAACGGCGTCGCCGCCGAAGGCCCGTTCGGCGCCGACACGATGTTCCTGAAGAAAGGCTACGACGCCTTCGTCGTCATGGTCCACGACCAGGGGCACATCATGGCGAAGACGCACGCTTTCGCCGGCACCGCGGCGCTCACCATCGGCACGCCGGTGCTGTTTTCGTCGGTGGCGCACGGCAGCGCGCTCGACATCGCCGGAAAGAACCGCGCCGATCCGGGCGCGATCATCTCCGCGATCCGGCGGCTCGCCGGCGCTTCGACCGGCAAGCGCGAGATATGAAGACCATGGAGAAAGTGACGATTCCGGCGCTTCAGCAGATGAAGCGCGACGGCAGGAAGATCGTCGGCGTGGTCGCCTGGGACACCGAGATGGCGAGAATCGCGGACCGCGCCGGAGTGGATCTGATATCGGTGGGCGATTCCGTCGGCGTGAATCTCTGGGGGCACGCGACGAACACGGAAGTCACGGTGGAAGAGATGCTGATCTGCTGCAAGGCCGTGCGCCGCGGCGCGAAGCGCGCCCTGGTCAGTTGCGATATTCCCAATGGCCCGGTTCAAGCAGGAACCGAGGCCGCAGTCAGTGCCGCCGTCCGCTTCGCAAAAGAGGGAGGGGCGGACATGGTGAAGGTCCTGGGCGATCCCGGCGTGGTGAAAGCGATCGTTCGCGCGGGCGTCCCGGTCTTTGCCGAGTTCCATGGCGAGAAGCTTCCCGCCGAAAAGCTGGTGGAGGAGGCAAAGCGATTGCAAGATGCCGGCGCATCGGTTCTGGACTTCAGGCACTCGGGTCCCGTGGCCGGTCCTGCCGTCGTACGCGCGGTTTCCATTCCGGTCATCGGAGGCTTGGGCGGCGGCCCGTGGCTCGACGGACGCGTGCGCCTGGCGCATACCGCCATCGGCTATGCGGCGAAGTGGATCGACTCCCAGAGCGAGACCTACGGTAATGCGGCGAAGCTGAGCCTGGATGCCTTCCGCGCCTTGATCGACGATGTGCGTTCGGGCCGGCAAATCAGGGGCGGTTGACATGCCGACCGCTGTCATCGACGGCATCACGACGCGCTACGAGGTGGTCGGCTCCGGGGCGCCTCTCTTGATGTATTCGCCCGCCGGGTTCGATGCGACCCTGGACAAGTGGAAGACGCAGGGCGTGTACGCCAGGATCAAGCTCCTCGACCACCTGCCGAAGAAGTACGCCTGCATCATTTTCGATCGCCGCGAGACCGGTCAGTCGGGCGGCCGCGTCGAGCCCATCACTTGGGCGCACTACGTGGCGCAGGGCAAGGGACTGCTCGACCACCTGAACATCAAGCGCGCGCATCTCATGGGCGGCTGCATGGGCTGCTGTCCGGTCGTCGCTTTCGGCGTCGCCCATCCCGAGATGGTGATGAGCATGATCCTCTACTGGCCCGTCGGCGGCGCCAAATACCGCATCAGCACGCACAGGCGCTTCGCCGATCACCTCGCCTACGTCGAGCAGCACGGCCTGGCGGGCGTGGTGTCTCTCGTGATGCAGGAAGGGAAGCCCTTCAACGCCGAGCCCAGAGGCGGGCCATGGGCCTCGGTCATCAAGAACGACCGCGCGTTTGCCGACGCCTACGCGAAGCTGGACGTCGAAAAGTACAAAAAGCTCGCCGTCGACATATGCCGCACGCTCTTCGACCGCGACACGTCGCCTGGCGCCGAGCCTGAGGACATGCTGAAGATGAACATCCCCGCCCTGATCATTCCCGGCCGTGACGCCTCGCACGCAACGTCCGCCGCCAGGTATTTGGAAGAATGCCTGCCGCGCGCCGAATACTGGGATGTTCTGCCCGACGGCCAGACTGAGGAAACCGCTCCGGCGCGGGTGTTGGAGTTTCTCGATAGCGCAACTACCCGGACCCGATAGCGCGCATTCCAGAGTGCAGCGATTACCCTGTTTCCCAGGGATCGACCACGGCCACTTTCAGATCACGGAAGTGACGGAGATTTCGGGTAGCGACCGTAGCGCGCCGCGCCAGGGCGATGCCGGCGATCTGCGTATCGCGCACGTCCACCGGCCGGCCGGCCTTCTGTCGCTCCGCGGCCAATGATGCAGCCTCACTCGCGGCGGCGCTGTCGAAATCCAGCACGCGGTTTTGCAGGTCCTCTTCCAGCAGCCGCACGAAGGCCGTCTCCAGCGCCTGCCGCCGTCGACCCGCGGGCAGCAGCGCAAGGCCGAGGCGCGCCTCGAACAGTGTAATGCTCGTGATCCAAACGGACTCGGCTGGCTGGCGATCCAGCCACGCCACCACGGGAGCCTCGGGCGCTTTGCGCATCAACGCCGAAAGCACGTTCGTATCGAGAATGATCATTTACCGAAGTCGGCCGACCGCGGAGACTGGCCATGTAATTCCGGCAGGTCTGCTGACAGCCCCGACTTCGCGAAGCGCGCTGCGATACGCGAGCCGAGCTTGGGTGCCGGCCGGTTCTCTTCCCTCAGCGCGTTGCGCAGGATGTGGCGGACTTCCTCCTCCATGCTGCGCCCGTGGCGCTCGGCGCGGCGTTTCAAGCGCGATTTGACGTCGTCTTCCAGATGGCGAACGATGAACTGGGCCATTGCAGACTCCTAAAGGGGAGCAAGTTCGATATCATGATATCGAACTGATCGAGAGCCTGCAAGTACGGGCTCCCTCCCCCGGCGGAGGAAGCCTTGTCCGCTTCGGAAGCGGACGATCGGGCGCGAACTACAGCGACCTGATCTGCACCTTGCGCCACCTGATCGCGCCACCGGGCGCGTCTTTGGGGCCGTTGCCGAATTGCAGCGCGATCGGGCCCTGCGGGTTCTTGCTGTCCTGAACGCTCACGGTCTGGACGTCGTTCAGCACGACGGTCAGCTGCGAGCCCTTGGCAGTGATCTCATACGTGTTCCATTTGCCACCCGCCTTCGGCATGGGGTTGACTTTGGCCACGTTGACGATCGCTCCCGTGCCGTAGTCGGGCTCGGGGCGCTGGTCGTAGATATTCACCTCGTAGCACGTCACAGCGCCGATCTTCGCCGGATCGGTACAGCGAATGAAAACGCCGCTGTTCGTAGTGTGGTCCGCCCAGAACTCCGCCCTGATCTGGAAGTCCCTGTACGAGTGCTTCGAGACGAGATAGCCGCCCTTGCCCTTGTCGGCCACAATCGCACCGTTCTCCGCTCTCCAGTTGGCGTCGCCGATGCGGTTGAAGTTATCCAAGCCGGAAGTTCCGTCGACAAGCGTGGTCCAGCCCGCGTCGGACCACGGCATGTATGAGCAGCCGAAAACGCTGAACCCGATGACCAGCAGCCCCATGGTGATGACAGACAGGCGTTTCATTGTGATCTCCCCGTTGAGTTGATGACGATTGTTCCCGCTACTGCCAGGCGCGATTGTCGACGGTGTTCTCGTAGGTCGCGCCGGGAACGGTCATGTTCCACTTCACGGTCCAGTGGTAAGTGTCGTCGAAGCGCTCGCGCGTGTAGGGCTGCGGCGCGGCATGAAGCAGACGCCAGGTCTGGAACTCGTCGGGCTCGAGAAGCCCGCCGGTCTCGCGGATGAAATAATGGATGAAAGGCGTCGGGTCCTTTTCGATGAGCTCGACCGCCCTCGCCTGCGCCCGGAACATCTTCCTGAGCGTCGGACCGTCGAGGTCGTCGCCGGCCGCCTCGCTCCGGGTCGAATGCGACTCGATCAGGATGCGCAGGCCCCACTTCTGCGCCACGCTGATCCAGGGTTCCATGACGCTCGCCGCGGCGACCTTGCCGTCGCGCACCGCCTCCAGGCGTTTCAGCATCGATCCCGCGTGAGTCCTCTTGATGTGCTCCTGCGCGAGAAAGCCTTCCATCATCTTCAGCGTGGTGAAGTCCGAACCGTTGTTCGGGGTCACCGCGATCGGCTTGTCCTTCAGCATCTCGGGCTCGTAGTATTTCGAGTCGCTGGCGACGACGATGGCGAACTTCGACATGGAGGCGCCCAGGGCCACGATCTTGCGCCCGCGCAGCCCTTGGGTGTTGGCTTCGACCGCGCGCTTCATGATTCCCCATTCGCACATGCGGTACTGGTCGATGCCGCCTTCGTTGTAGACCGAGTCGAGCGGGCGGTCGAAGACGGAATCGAACTTGACGAAGTGGGAGGTCGTGACCTGCGCCATGCCCGGCGTGGTCACGAACTCGAGGTCCAGGCCCTCGTCTTTGAAAAAACCTCTGTCGCGCGCGACGAGCACGGGCAGGTCGTGCACCGCGTTCATGGTCGCTACCTGAGGTTTCGTCCTTTCCTTGACAGTCATGATGCGTTCTCCTATATGGACCGTGAGACTCCCTCGGTCTTACGGCGCGATGCGTCGTTGCCGATGATCCCTCTACATCCGCTCGGCTGTCAACGGCGGAGGGACTTCAGCAGCAATCCCAACCGACCCCCTCCCGCACCGCGAGCGCATCCTTCAGCCAGGCGTAAGGAAGATCGTCGGCGACCACCTCCGCCACCGGCTTGAACAGCTTGAACTGGTAGCGCTGTTCCGCGACCCAGAACATGACCACAGTCTCCAGAGGTGCACAGCCGGGGAGCGTACAGGCGAGCTCCGCAACGGAGATCGCCGCCTCTTTCGGAAGGCCGAAGCGCGCACGCGTCCACTCCGTCACCCGCTCGATGGCTTGGAGGCGTTCAGGGTTTTTTCTGGCTGGTCCGAGCATCGCGTGAGCGTATCAGATGCATGAGAAAATATGCCGATGGCACACCCCGATCGCTTCCTGCTCGCCGGTGTCATGGGCTGGCCCGTCATGCATTCCCGCTCGCCGATGCTGCACAACTACTGGTTCAAGAAGCACGATCTGGCCGGGGCCTACGTGCCGCTCGCGATCAGGCCCGAGGGCCTCGCGGCGGCCTTGCGCGCGCTTCACCCGTTGGGATTCGCCGGCTGCAACCTGACGATCCCGCACAAGCAGCAGGCGATGACCATCGTCGACGAGGTCGACGCGCTGGCGAGGAGCATCGGCGCGATCAGCTGCGTGGTGGTCAGGCCCGAGGGGTCGCTCTCGGGCACCAACAACGATTGCTACGGCTTCATCCAGAACGTACGGCAGGAGCAGCCTGGCTGGCGGGCGGACGCCGGACCCATCGTGGTGATCGGCGCAGGCGGGGGTTCGCGCGCGGTGTGCTACGGCCTCGCGCGGGAGGGCGCGAAGGAGATCCGGCTCCTCAACCGCACGTTCGCGCGCGCAAAAGAAATCGCCGACGAGTTCGGCGGCCCGATCAAGGCCCTGCCCTGGGAACAACGCCACGAGGTTCTAGAAGGCGCGGCGATGCTCGTCAACACCACCAGCTGCGGCATGGTCGGCCAGCCCTTGCTCGACATCAGGCTGGACAAGCTGCCGGAGAGCGCGCTCGCCGCCGACATCATCTACATCCCGCTCGAGACGCCGTTTCTCGCCGCGGCACGGAGCCGCGGCAACCGGACCGTCAACGGCCTGGGCATGCTGCTGAATCAGGGCCGGCCTGCCTGGAAGGCGTGGTTCGGCATCGAGCCCGAGGTGACGGCGGAGCTGAGAGCGATGGTCGAGCGGACGATATAAGAGCGCAAAGGTGCTCGCCTAGGCCCCGACCGCCTGCTCCAACAGCCATTTGCGGAACGCGGCGACGGCCGGACGCTCGGCAATGACCTCCGGACACACGAGGTAATACGCCGACTGCGGTCTCAGCTCCACCTTGAACGGCGCGTACAGCCTTCCCGACTTGATGTCGTCGTCGACCAGAGGTCTCAGGGCGAGCGCAATGCCCAGCTTCTGCGACGCCGCCTCGAGCGACAGGATATTCGAGGAAAAATGCGGCCCGCGGCTGCCGTCGACGCGGTCGTCGACGCCCGCGGCCTCGAGCCATTTCTGCCAGGCGTTGCCGTGGGCGACGAGGTCCATGGCGTCGTCGTGCAGGAGCACGTGGCGCGCCAGGTCGGCAGGCTGCTCGAGCGGCGGATCGCCGCGCGCGAGCTCGGGGCTCGCCACCGCTACGGTCGCGACGTCGAACAGGTGATCGGCGCGATAGCCGGGATAGGTTCCGCCGCCCAGATGGATCTCGACGCCGGACACGTCGTCCCTCAGGTCGAGATTTCCGACGAGAGCAGCGGAGTCGAGGGCACCGGCGTCGACCATTTTGCTCGAGCCGAAGACGCGCAATTCGATGCGCGGCTCGCGCTTCGCGAAATCGGCCAGGCGCGGCATCAGCCAGCGCGCGGTGAACACCGGCGGCGCCGTGATCAGCAGCTCGGTCTCTTGCGCGCGCTCGCGGATCGTCTCCACCGCGGCGGCGAGCGCCTCGAAGCCCTCGCGCAGTTTCGGCAGGCAGGCGCGCGCCGCTTCCGTGAGTTGCACGCCGCGCCCTGAGCGGCGGAACAGCTCGACGCCGAGATACTCCTCAAGGCTCTTGATCTGGTGGCTGACGGCTGCCTGCGTGATCGACAGCTCGTTCGCCGCCTCCTTGAACGAGAGGTGGCGCGCGGCGGTCTCGAATACCCGCAGCGCGTTCAGCGGGGGCAGGCGGTAAATCATGCGGGGCAATCGGTCATGGATGGGATGAGTTTTTCTTATGCGACAGATGAGAATTCATCGTTTGTTCTTGGGCTTACCCGGGACTATCTTCTAGTGCGTCATAGGAGCAAACATGGAATCCAGAACCGAGTTGACCGTGGACGAATTGTACGCGCTGGAGCGCGCCGCACGTTTGGCCCGAGCGCGGGAAATGAGGCGCCTGCTTCGCGCCGCCGTGGACGCACTGGTCCGGTTTGCCAGGCACGCCGTATCGGTGCCGGACAACAGAAAGGAAATCAGTCATGCGTAACACCTTGCACACACCGTTCTGGCGAGCGGCCTACCAATCGCTGCCGGAAACCGCGCGCCAGCGCTACCTCGCGCATATCGAGCGCGCGGAACGCTGGGAACTCGCACTCGATGCGGCCGGCGATGCCCTGTCGCGAGCGAAGGGCGCTCTGGCCAGGCTGTTCAATACGCCCACCAAGCCGCGCTCGGCGCACTGACGGATTGCCTCGCCGTCCGCGCGACCTGACCTCCTCCTCCTCCTTGGGTCAGTAGCGCGGACGGCGAGCATCCAACGGACAGACCGCGCAGGGTCTGTCTTTTTTTGGGGGGTTTGACTCCCGGCCCGCCTCCCCCGCTGAACGAATACGGCTTGTCGTTCTCAGCGCCATGTGCGCCGCCGCACATACGACGGGCCACGGTTGCGATAAGCTTTGCCACCGTCGAGCGGGGTTTGCGTTTCACCTTACCAGGCAAGGCAGGTTTGAGGTTGCAATGACTGCGCACGCCATAGCGGCACCTCCTTCACCCAGGCAAAACCATCTTCTTGCCGCCCTGCACGCGGCCGAATACGATCGCCTGCTTCCCGATCTGGAAGGCGTGCCGATGCCGCTCGGTGAAGTCCTGTACGAGTCCGGCGGCCAGTTGCAGCACATTTACTTTCCCACCACCTCGGTCGTTTCCCTGCTTTGCGTCATGAAGGACGGCGAGTCAGCCGAAATCGCCATCGCAGGCAACGAAGGCCTGGTCGGGATTGCATTGATCATGGGCGGCCAGACGACGCCCAGCCGGGCGGTGGTGCAGTGCGCCGGCCGGGCCTACCGGATGCTGCCGGCCGCGCTGACGAAAGAATTCGACCGCGGCGGGGCGATGCAGCGTTTGATGCTGCGCTACATGCAGGCGCTGATTACGCAGATGGTCCAGACCGCGGCGTGCAACCGGCATCATTCGGTGGAGCAGCAATTCTGCCGCTGGCTGCTATTGAGCATCGATCGCTTGCCATCGAACGAGTTGACCATGACGGAGGGCTTGATCGCCAACATGCTCGGGGTGCGTCAGGAGGGCGTCACGGGTGTCGCCCAGCGCCTGCAAAACGCCGGCTTGATTCGCTACGTTGGCGGCCGCATCACGGTGCTCGACCGGCCGGGGGTGGAGGCGCGCGCCTGCGAGTGCTACGCGGTGGTCAAAAAGGAGTTCGACCGCCTGCTCCCCGACGAGATGAAGAGCTGAGGGCCAGTTCCGAGCGGCTGGGCGGCGCTCACCCGAGCTTCGCCCGGAAATGGTCCCAGGTGCGCTTGAAGAGATTCGCGTTCCACAGCTTCTCGCGGCACAGCGCCCGCTCCTCCTCGCTGAACGAATAGGGCTTGCCGATCTGCAGCGCCATGTACTGCCGATACGCGTTCTCCTCCATGTAGTTCGCGAGCACGAACGCCTCGACGATGTCCTTGCCGACCGTCACCGCGCCGTGCGACTTCATCAGCGCCGCCGGCCGGTCGCCGAGCGTCGCCGCCAGCCGGTCCGCCATCGCCCGGTTGTTGATCGAGTTCGGCGAGTCGAGCACCGGCACCGGATAGACGAGCGAGCCCTGCGCGTACACCGGCTGATAGCTCTCGCCGACCATGGTGAGGAACGTCGACCACTTGGGATGCGCGTGCACGATCGCCTTGACGTCGGACCGCACCCGGTAGATGCCGCAATGCAGGTGACGCTCGAGCGGCGCATTGCCCTTGCCCTCGACCTGGTTCGCTTCGAGGTCGATCGTGCAGATGTCATCCACGGTGAGCCGGCTGCGCTGGCACGACCCGATGTTGATGAGGACGCGGTCGTCGTCGAGGCGGATGCTGCAGTGGCCGTTGTAGTCGATGATGTCGGACTGCTCCAGCATGCGGATGCAGTCGACCAGCTGCTGCTTCAATTCGGCCTGCGACGCAACGTCCCCCCGGTGCTTCAATTCGGCTGCCGACATGACGCTTGTCCCCTTCGAACCCGTTACCAATTGACCTGGCTTCGAACCTGGCTGCGCCACAGATCCCAGGCGCGTATCCCCGCGGTCTGGTTGACTGCGTCCGCGAGCCGTCCTTCCTGGTCGTCCAGCGCCGCAATAGGTGCACCGCCCTTGAGCGCCGCGGTCCAGTGCTGGATGCGGGCATTGACCTCGGTGTACACGGCGCGGAATACCGCTGTCTGTAGCGTCGCCCCGCACGCCACGCTGCCGTGCGCGCGCATGAGCACGATGTCCCTCTTGCCCATGACCGCGGCGAGCGCCACGCCCTTGGGCGCGTTGCTGACCAGCAGGTCGGTGGCGCCGAACTTCCTGTGGATGTCGAACACGGGGACGCCGCCCGCGATGAACGCCGCGTTGTGAAACATCGCCTGCATCGGCACGCCGACCAGCCCGAACGGGATCACGGAGGGCGAATGGCTGTGCACGATGGATTGGATATCGGGCCGCACCCTGTAGATCTCGCCGTGGATGAAGCGCTCGAGGAAACTGGAGCGGCCCCCGGCATTGCAGGGATTGCTGTCCAGATCGTACTCGAGAATGTCATCGGGCGTCACCAATGCCGGCGCCATCGAGCGAGCCATCAGATAGCGCTCGGGCGCCTGGGGATGGCGCATCGAAACGTGACCGAAAGCGTCGACGACACCCTGGGCGACCAGGATGCGGCTGGCGGCGGCCAGGTCCGCGATCAGCGCGGCTGCGACCGGACCGCCCGATGCGGGCGCGTCGCCGGGATTCGGGTTCGGCATGTGGTTTTTCGAGGTTTCGATTGCACGGCATCGATGATAGCGGAATTGCCGTCCCGCGCGGCGGAACCGGCCAGGCGGATTGGAGGGTGCACGCAGCGCGTGAGAAAATGCGAAGCGACGGTCAATTCTGGAGGAACGCAGGTGGAAAAAGTACTGGCGGCCGTGAGAGTAAGCCCGGGCAGGACCGAGATCCGCGATTTTCCCATGCCGGATATCCCGGAGGACAGCGCGCTATTGAAGATGGAGGTCGCCGGGATCTGCGGGACCGACGTCAAGTTGTACAAGACACCGCCGTCGAACACTCCCGTGATCATGGGCCACGAGAACATCGGCACTATCGCCCGCGCGGGCCGCGAGTTCACGCGGCGCAAGGGCTTCAAGGAAGGCGACCTGGTGTTCCTCGAGCACTACGTCATGTGCGGCAAGTGCGAGTGGTGCCACCTGGGCCAGTACCGCCACTGCGAGAACACCGACTGGCGCACCAACCCCGACGGCATCCGCTACGGCTACACCTCGGCCGAAAAGGCCCCTCATCTGTGGGGCGGATTTGCGCAATACGTATACCTCCCGTGGAACGCCGTCGTGCACCGGGTGCCGGAGGGCGTCACGCCGGAATTGGCGGGGCTGGTCACCCCCATGGCGAACGGCGTCGAGTGGTCGCTCTTCGACGGCGGCGTGGGCTACGACTCCAGCGTGCTCATCCAGGGACCGGGCCAGCAGGGCCTCTCACAGACCGTGATCTGCAAACAGGCGGGCGCCTCGCTCATCATCGTCACGGGCACCTCCAAGGACGCCGCGCGGATGAAAGTCGCCAAGGAACTCGGCGCCGACTACGTGATCGACGTGCAGAAAGAAGACCCGCTCGCGCGCATCAAGGAGATCACCGCAGGCAAAGGCGTTGACGTTGCGCTCGACTGCACCGCGGGCGCCGGGACACTCCCGATCCTCCTCGGCGTGGAGGCCTTGAAGCGCAAGGGCGGGACGATCGTGGTCCAGGGCGAGATGAAGGAGTTCCCGAATTTCCCGCTCGAGCGGGTCACGGTGAAATTCATCACCATCAAGAGCGCGCGCGGCCACAGCTACAAGGCCTGCGAGCTCGCCCTCGCGCAGCTCGCCTCGAAGCGCTTCCCGCTGGAGAAGGTCACCACCCACAGCTTCGGGCTGAAGGACGTGGACCTCGCCATCCGTTCGGTCGGCGGCCAGGGCGTGCCGGACGTGATCCACGCCTCGCTCATGCCCTGGAAGTGAGCCGCACGGCACAAGTGCGCCCCGGCGTTCACGAAGTGTTGCGGCAGTGAAGAACGCCTTCAGCGGCACCCGACCGCCCGGAGCGGGCACCGGTCCGGGTAGGTCGTGGTGTACTTCGTTCGCCCCTGCATGTTGAAGTGCACCTCGGCGACGTAGGTTTGCACGCCGAACATGTAGCGGTAGTCCCACACCTCCTCCTCGAGCCTGGGAAAAACCGTGGTCACGAACGGCTTGCCGACCAGGCGCTCGACGTCTTCCTTGGTGGTGTGGGGCGTGATCCGGGCGAAGTCGCTCTCCTGCAGAGTCCACTTCGGGCGAACACCCTCCTGGACGGCGCACGCCGCGAGAACGGCCGCGATGCAAAGAGCGGATCTTTTCATATGCGTCGGGGGTGCCGCAGCGGCGCGAAGCGTTACCGCGGGCGAGAGGAAAAGACGCTCAGCGGCACCCGATCGGTCCCAGTGCGCAGCGGTCCGGATAGCTCGTGTAGTACTTGGTGCGCCCCTGCATGTCGAAGTGCACCTCGGCGACGTAGGTTTTCACGCCGAACATATAACGGTAATCCCACACCTCTTCCCCGAGGTTCGGGAACACCATGGTCATCATCGGCTTGCCGACGAGGCGCTCGACATCCTGCTTGCTGGTCTTCTGGGGCGTGATCGAGGTGAAATCGCCTTCGTGCAGCGTCCACTTCGGGCGAACGCCCTCCTGGGTGGCGCACCCGGCAAGAATGGCTGCGGCCACGGTGAAAAGCAGAGTGGATCGGTTCATTTGCGTCCCTCCTTTTGGTCCGGACCGGCGATCGACGGATCCCGGTCGCCTGACCGGCAAACACTTCTCGGGGCGGTTACATTCCCGTCGCTCGCGTCATTCGCTACCTGTCGAGACCGCCGTGGTAGGCCGGGTCCAGCCTCTGCTCGGCGTATTTGAAAACGCCGCTCGGATCAAAATGCAGGTACGCGAGCATCACGATCGTCGTGCCATCGATGTAGCGGTATTCCAAAACCTCGTCGTTCTGCCGCCTAAAAGTCATGTCTGTCAAGGGAACGCCGACCTGTTTCAGCACCTCCGCCTTGGTCGTGACGCCGGGCTTCAGGTTGGCGAACGCCGGCGTGTGGATTGTCCAATAGGGCGTCGGGGAATAGCCGGATGTCGGAGCAAAGCCGGCACATGCCGTGAGGGAGAGAAGAACTGCGCTCGCCGAACAGTTACGCTTCCACGGCTTCATCGTTGCCTCCTGTCAAGGTTGCGGGACGCCCCATTGTAAACAGGATCGCCCTCTCGCTTATTGCCTTTACATGCGCAACAGCCTTCTCTTACGTCGCGGACCCCCTCGAATTTCAGCGGTCTTCCGCATCTCGCATGTCCTGTTCCAACAACGCCCCGCGTCCTTGATCCGTTATCGTAAAATCGCCGAGATCGTTCGATTTTACGAAGCCGAACGCAGCCAGCTTGCTCGCAATGCTCCTTGGAACCGGCAGCGGATCGCGTTTTGCATCGGTCGCCGCCCGGATCTGGCGTAGCCAGTCGAAGTCATCCGGCGTCAGGTCCGGATCCATGACGACCATCTATCGCCGTGCAAGAAGCATCGCGTGTCGCTAGGCGCGCCGCGCAGAAGCGCCGTCGCCGTGCACGGACGGGAATCTCGCCGATCCGAACCGGATCGCGAGAGTCGCGAGCGCGAGCACGAGAATGGCCCCCGCAATCAGCAGGATTCCCTGGTCCGGACGGTGATTGCCCTGAATGTCGGCGATCAGCATCCTCGTCAGGGCGGTCATCGCCACGTAAATCAGGAAGCGCACCGGCATGTGGTTGGTCTTGAAATAGATTCCAACCATCGCTCCCAGCTCCAGGTAGATGAACAGCAGCAGGATGTCCTCGATCGAGGCGCGGCCCCTCGCTGCCATGTCGAAAAACGCGTGCACCGCCGACCATACCGTCGCACCGCCGATCGCGAACAGCGCCAGGTAGTGAAAGGCGTCGACCAGGAGACTGCCGACGGCTTCCGAGAAACGGTTGGCTCCGTTGCGGAGCGTGTCGAGCCGTTGAAGTTTCATGTTCGCTTCCCCCGTGGAATTGGACCTCCGGACACCCAGGCTACAGTCTAATGCAGGGATGGGAGCCGGAAGGACTACTGCAGCCCTGTTGCCATCAGATTGGCCGTGAGCGTCTGAGTGGCATCGACGTAGGTTCCGCCGGAAGCGACGAAGCTCCGCGCCTTGCGTCCCGCCGCGAGGTCCGCGTGCAGCGCCGCCTGGTAGTTGCCGAGCTGGGTATACACCTGCACCGTGCCATCGATCCCGATCACGAACAGGCCGCGAGCCGGATTGATCGCCTGCACCGTCGGCGCGTCAGCTGGAGCCGTCGACAATTGCGTGTCGACTCCGCCGCGGAAGATATCGTGCAGCAAGCCGGCGTTGGTGAGATTGACGACTAGACGGCCTGCCGGAAAGCTGTTGAACGGCGTCGCTTCGAGTGACGGCCAGCCCACGACCAGGGTGGCCGGTGCGTTGGTCACGTCGATCAGCGTGATCGCATGAAAATCATCGGTCGCGGTTGCCTGGCCGAATGGCTGGACGAAGCCGCGCACCTTTAGGGGCGTGGCGGTCACGATGCCGGTGAGATCGAGCGTACCCGTCGCTACCTGATACGAAGTCGGATCGGCGTCGTTGCCCGTTGTCCCCGTGCCAGAGAAGTTGAACAGGCTGATCGGACGGCCGTCGATCCTGGCGAGCGTCATGGCGACGACCCCGGAGCCCTTGCTGGTGACGGTGCCGTTGAGCTGGGTGATGAGCAGGCGCACCAGGCCCGTGCTCGCGTTCATGCTGGTGCCCAATGCGCCGAGAATCCCGAAGACGGTAACGCGCTGCCCGACCGAGATGCTGCCGATATCGAAAGTTCCTCCGACCGCGGCCTGCTTCACCACCTTGGTGCCGATCGCGACGGTCACCGTCACCGTGTCCTGGAAACTCAAGGTTCCGTCGCTTCGGACCAGCTCCGCGCCTCTCACGGCCACGGTGTTTCCGGTCCGGGCAGTCACGTTGCCGGTCAAGGCGTCGCTCGTGCCGAAAGAAACGCTCGATCCGGCGAGGACTTCGGTCGCGATGAATCGGCGAGTGGTGAGATCGAGCGTGCCGATCGCCACCGTCGCGGTAAGTTGCGGTTTCGCAGCGAGCGCGGTCAGGCCGGCGCCGCCTGTGAAGGTCGTCCGGTCGATTTCGAACGTCGTGTTGCTGTCGGTGAGGAAGGCCAAGCGGCCGTGGTCGCCCTGGAGCAGATTGAACGGACGCAGAATGAGCGTGAAGCTGCGTGCCTGGGTGCTGACGCTGTCGAGCGGGCCGCGAATGCGGTGCGGTTTGGGCGCGTCCGGATTGACGTCGGCCACGAGCAGCGGGTTGACGGTCACGACCGGGCTCGCCGGAGCACTCATGTCCACCAGATTCGAGGCGGCCAGATTGAAATCCAGATCGAGGATCGCAGGCCGCAGCGGCGCGATCACCAGCTGCCGCGCATTGTCGAGCTTCACGCTCATCGACAGCGTCGTGACCTGAACGCCCTGGCTGTCGCGGATGTTGGCGGGCGGCACCGGCACGGGAACACCGCTGCCGTCGTCGAGCTGGACGTCGGCGTTCGCGTAATCGAGGTTCAGCGTTGCGCCGACGTAGGTACCGGAGGGAATCGTGGCGCCGGTCACGAACTCGGTCAGGTCCACGAACCGGGCGAAATCCACACGCGTTCTCTGCGGCAGGGTCTGAACGACCGTGCCGTCGGCTTTGGTCAGAGTGAGCGAGGTGACATCGACGGTGTAGGTGAGGAAGTCTCCGGCTGCATCGGTCAGGCCGATGGCGACCACACCCTCATCCGTTGAACTTCTGCAGGCGTACAGGCCCAGGGACACTGCCGCCGTCACGACGGATACCGCCACAAGGCGGAGGAACCCGCGACTTCCGAAACGCCACTTCATCGCTGTGTCCCCCTTGCAAATGGAGTGAGAGACGCGTCCCGCTGAAACGATTTAGAAACAACTTCTGTCAGCGAGTTCCCGATGCAAAACGCATCACAAGATGGACGGTTGACCCCCGCCGCTAGCGCCCTTCAACCGGCCCGGAGACTCAGACGCGGAAGGATTCGAGCGTCTCCGGCGCGAACAGTTCTTCGACCCTCAGTCTGCGCTTCGACAAACCCTGCTCGTGGTGATAGCGCAGGAACGTCTCGAGCACGTCGCGGTTGGGCTCGAGACCGTAGGGCCACCAGTCCTCGCCGAGCTCCCTGCGCGCTTCCTCGACGTGTGCGGCCTGCCAGGGCAGCATGGTGGTCAGCGCCATGGTCGTATCGAGATTTTCGTAGGTCCTGCGCTGCGCCTGCACGAAGGCCTTGCAGAGCGACTGCGCGATCCAGCGGTTCGCCAGGTACAGCTCGCGGCGGATCACCACGGTGTGCATGATGGGGAAGATCCTCGTCTTGCGGTAATACGCCTTCTCGACCTCGACGTAATTCTCGAAGAGGCGCTTCACCGCGCCGGGCCGCGTCGCGAAGGTCGAGGGCGTGCGCGCGGCGTGCAGGGCGTCGATCTCGCCCTCCGCGATCATCCGCGCGAGCGTCTGCTTCGGCCCGATGGGCCTCAGCCTGAATTTCGCAGGCAGATCGAGCTCGAGCTTCTCGTCGCGGCCGGGCTCTTCCTCGCCGCCCGTCAAATACTCGCAGCCCGCGGGATCGACTCCGTACTCGTCCTGCAGGATTCCGCGAATCCACACCGGCGCGGTCATCTGGAACTCCGGCACCCCGATTCTCTTGCCGGCGAGCTGCTTCGGCTCGCGGATGCCGCTCTTCGTGGAGACGAAAACGCACGAGTGCCGGAAAAAGCGCGACGGAAACACCGGGATGGCGATGAAGCCCGGATCCTCCCGCATGAGCGACACGCAATACGAGGACAGCGACATCTCCGCCGCGTCGAACTCGCGGTTGCGCAGCATCCTGAAAAAAGTCTCCTCGACGAGGAGATTGTGGTAGATGAGATCGATGCCCTCGGGACGCACGCTGCCTTCGGCGAGCGCGCGGGTTCTGTCATAGTCCCAGCAGGCGAGGGAGAGCTGGAGTCTTGGCATGGGATTCATCCCTCCTTGCAAAGGAGGGATGGCGCAGAGCGCCGGGGAATTTTCCTTCTTTACACCGTCACCGGATCGGTGTCGAGCGCCGGGAACAGACCGTGCTTCGCGCCTTCCTTGTAGTGCTGGCCGACCGGCAGCTCGATCGCGCAGGAGCGCACGCGCTGCGAAGCCGGATCGAGTCCCGGAACGCTCTTGCCTTCGCGCGCGGCTTTGGCCGCCCGGAGAAGGCGGCTTCGCGTCCCGACGATTCCCTTGTCGGTCATGCACAGATGCTCCCGGGTGCGGTCCTGGATCGGGCCCATGGATTCCTGCAGCGACGCGTCCTGCATCGCGATGCCCTCGACGCCGCTGTAGGAGCGGCCGTGTCTCTGCGTCATGCGGTCGAGCAGGTAGTCGTTCGTCTTGTTGGCGAGGGGAACGAAGCTGCCGGGAACGTACTTCACGTGGATCCCGGCGCCGTCTTTCATCGCTTTCACTTCGGCCTCGGCGAGCGCCCGGCCCGGGTGGTAGTTGATGCTCCAGGCCCAGCAGTGCTCGTCGTCGATCGGCACCCAGGCGTGCGCTCCCAGGGGATGCCCGGCCCGCGGCGGAATGATCGTATGCCAGGGCATGATCCACGGCGTGATGCGCCAGTAGTACTTGCCATGGTCCGCTTTGCGCCGCGCCCCGATGAGAAGGCCCCCGTCGAAATCCACCACCTCGAACACGGGCATCCTGTCCTTGAGGTTGTACTCGTTGCCGCGGCTGCCTTTGAAGAGGGGGTCCGTTTCGAGCTCGCCCGAGTGCAGGAAGGACACGTGGCTGGAATCGATCCCGCCCTCGATCGCCTGCAGGTAATTCGACTCCTGCAGGCGCTTGGAAACGAAGCGCCGCTCGGCAGACACCCTCACCCATTCGAGCTCGGGCGGCGCGGGCTTCAGCTCAGGCGGGCCCATGTAGATCCACACCACGTCGCCCCGCTCGATCGCCGGGTAGGACTTCAGCTTGATCCCCTGGCGCATGCCCGACTCCTCCGGCTCAGAGGGCAGGTCCACGCACTGGCCGTTCACGTCGTATTTCCAGCCGTGGTAGGGACAGCGAAGGCCGCACTCCTCGTTCCTGCCGAACCAAAGGGACACGCTGCGATGCGCGCAGAATTCGTCGATCACGCCGATGCGCCCCTCGCTGTCGCGGAAGGCAACCAGCTTCTCGCCCATGATCTGCACGCGCACCGGCGCGCAGTCCGGTTCCGCGATCTCCCAGCGGTGCAGCGCGGGGATCCAGTAGCGCCGGAAAAGGTCCCCCATCAGGGTGCCGCGATCGGTGCGCGTCAATTGGTCGTTCTGTTCCCGGGTCAGCATGGTTCGGTCCTCAAGTCGAATGCATGAATCAATCCGCGGTGGCGCCCGAGGCGCGCACGATCGGCCCCCAGCGCTTGAGCTCCGAGGCCACGAACGCTGCGAACTGCCGCGGGTCGAGATCGCCGGGCTCGATGCCTTCGGGACGCAGCCGCTCGCGCACGTCGGGGGCCTGCAGCGCGCGCCGCACCTCGGCATTGAGCCGGCTCACGATCTCGGGCGCGATGCCCGCCGGGCCCGAGAGCGAAAACCAGATCGAAGCGGTCAGCTCCGGATAGCCCAGCTCCGCGAAGGTCGGCACCTCCGGAAAGTCCGGAACGCGTTTCGCCGAGCTCACCGCGAGCGCGCGCGCCTTGCCCGCCTTGATCTGCGTCGCGGCGGTCGTCAGCGTGGTGGAAGTGGCCGACAGATGGCCGGCGATCAGGTCGGCGACGGCAAGCGCGGCGCCCTTGTAGGGGACGTGGGTCATCTCGATTCCGGCGACCTGTTTAAACTGCTCGGCGATCAGGTGTCCCTGCGTGCCGTTGCCCGGGGAACCGTAAGCGAGCTTGCCGGGTTCTTTTTTCGCATAAGTGATGAATTGCTTCAGGTCCCGCGCCGGCAGCGCCGGGTTCACGACCAGCACGCCGGGCGGGCCGCCGAAGAGAGCGATGTGGGTGAAATCGCGCAGCGGATCGAACGGGAAGCTCTTCGAAAGCGCGGGCGCAATGCAATGCGAAGCGACCCCCGAGACGAGGAGCGTGTACCCGTCGGGCGCGGCCTTCGCGACGAGGTCCGAGCCGATCACCCCGCCCGCGCCGCCGCGGTTCTCGATAATGAAATTCTCCTTCAAGATCTCGCTCAGTTTCTGCGACACCAGCCGCCCCAGGGTATCGGCGGTTCCGCCCGGTGCGAACGGAACGATGATGCGTACGGTCTTGGCGGGCCAGCCCTGCCCTGAGCCTGCCGAATGGGTTTGCGCAAGCGCCTGCGGGCCCCCGAGCAGCAGGGCCACGGCGATCAGCAGCGCGGCTCTCGGACCGGAGCGCCGTGCGAGTTGCGAAAGGGATGCGGCCACAGGCCGTTATTTTACCCCGAGCATCGCGCTAAAATAGCCCCGCGTCCGCTCGAGGCTCACTGTGCCGCATATAGGAACGGAAATCCCATGGAAATGACCGGCGAACAACTGATCCCCGTACCGCAAGCCGAAGTCTGGCGCGCCTTGAACGACCCTGAAGTCCTGAAGGCGTGCATCGCGGGCTGCGAATCGATCGAGAGAGTCTCGGACACCGAGTACCGCGTTGCGATGGTCGCAGCGGTGGGACCGGTGAAGGCCAAGTTCAACGGCAAGCTCATGCTCTCCGATCTCAACCCGCCGAATTCCTATTCGCTGTCCTTCGAGGGATCGGGCGGCGCGGCGGGATTCGGCAAGGGCAGCGCGCAGGTGTCGCTCAGGACCGAAGGCACGGGCACGCGCCTGACCTACTCCGCCAAAGCGAGCGTCGGCGGCAAGCTCGCACAGGTCGGTTCGCGGCTGATCGACGGCGTCGCGAGGAAAATGGCGGACGACTTCTTCACCGCGTTCAACGAGAAGCTCGCCGGGCCCACGGCCACGCCCGCAAAAGCGGACACGCCCGCGGCGGGGAGGAGGCGGATCCACCCCGCCTGGTGG
>WNGA01011713.1_pt1 | contig 23593 bp, 16 predicted proteins | sample 5400061 | NCBI WGS metagenome assembly WNGA01 (sample SAMN13153366, study PRJNA577476) | soil metagenome | isolation source: 100 cm soil or saprolite under grassland replicate 2 | place: USA:California | collected 2016-06-15
ATAAACAATAATCAATAATCAATGTCATTACCATCCACCACTTGCGCCGCCGCCACCACTGCTACCGCCGCCAAATCCACCGAAGCCACCTCCTCCGCCTCCGCCACTCCAGCCACCACCGCCAAAGCCGCTACCACCCCGACTTCCACCTCCCCAGCCACCACTAAACAAGAAAGGAATCCACCAGCCACTATAACCTCTGCGACTCATAATGCCACCACGCGGGCCACGACCGCTACGACCAATAATCAATAATACAACAATCGCAATGATGATGAATTTTAATAAACTGCCAACACCGCCGCCATCACTGCTTCTGTTGCGTTTTTCATGATATTCACCTGCAGCAGCTTTACTTAATGATGTGATTGCTTCGTCAAAACCGCGATAGTAATTATTCTCTCTGAAATTTGGAGCGAGATCATTTTCAATAATATCTTTTGCAGTTACATCTGGTATTGCGCCTTCTAAGCCACGGCCAACTTCAATTCTCATTTTGTGATCATTCACTGCTACAAGAATTAAAATACCATTGTCATGTTTAGTAGTACCAATACCCCATTCGCGAAATAATTTATTGGCATAAGTTTCAATGTCGTAATCGCCCAATGTTGGAATAGTAACAATAGCAATTTGATTGGACGTGCTATCATCAAATGCATCAAGTCTTTGCTCGAGAATATCTACCTGCTCAGGCAAAAGAACCTTTGCAAAATCATTTACCAGTTTTGGAGGATTTGGTCTTGCAGGAATATTTTGTGCATGAATTGAACCAGCAACTGCAAGCAAAAAAAATATTATTAGAAAGCGTTTCATTTTACAAACAAATAAGTCCCGCTTTGTGCAGGACTTTTTAAAAATTTATTTTCCAAAAACAATATCATCCGGCAACTCATTCTTATCGGTTGAGGCATCATAAGGAAAATGGTGAGCAAGAGCAGCACCAATTTTTTCAACTACTTCAATAATTCCTTCTGCATAATTTTCCCTGTTGAATTTTGTAATCATTTGTTTCACCGCAATATTCCAGAAGTCCTTACCGGTTTTTAAATAAATGCCTTCATCACCAAACACAGCCATTTGCCTGTCTTTTAATGCAACATAAACAAGTGTTCCATTGCGATAAGCTGTTTGATCCATTTTTAAACTGTAAAAAACTTCTGCTGCTCTGTCAATTGCATCTACAAAGCGACAATGGTTTTCAACATACACACGTATTTCACCGCTTGTTGCTTGTTCAGCTTTTTGTATAGCAGACAAAATTTTTTCTTTTTCTTCCGGTGAAAAAAAAACCCGTGCCTTTTTTCTGAATAAAGAAAACATGTTGTTGCTTAAATATTATTTAGCGTCAAAGTTTATATCAGGTGGATTTTCACTTCCCGGATTAGCCTGGAAATAGCCTTTTTCATGAAAGCCAAATACACCTGCAAATAAGTTGTTGGGGAAAGTTCTTACCTGAAGGTTATAACCCTGCACAGTTTTATTAAAATCCTGCCGTGCAATATTGATGCGGTTTTCTGTTCCTTCAATTTGTGTTTGAAAATCCTGGAAAGCCTTTGTTGTTTTTAAATCAGGATATGCTTCTGCAACAGCAAGTAATCTTCCAAACGCACCCTGGAACTGGTTTTGCGCCTGCTGATATTGTTGCAGCGATTGGGGGTTGTCAAGATTTACCTGTATACTCGTTGCCCTTGCTCTTGCTGAAATAACATCATTCAAAGTAGATTTTTCAAAATTTGCAGAACCTTGTATGGTTTTTACTACACTGTTATACAGATCGGTACGGCGTTGATAATTTGTTTCAACATTGCTCCATGAACTTTTTACACCCTGGTCGCCTCTTATAAGATTGTTGTAACTGCTGCAACCGCAACCGCCTAAGACAAGTACTAACGCCAGTATAACAATTAAAGCGAGGTTTCTTGTTTTCATTATTCTATTATTTTATTGTTTAAATATACTATCAAACCAAATACCTAAAATTTATTCATGACGTTACGTCATTTTTATTGAGATTTTTATGTACCAATCAATAGTAACATAGATGAAGCTTTCGTTGCGTCGCACACTTGTACGTTTTGTTCTTTAATGATCAGATAATCGTTCCACATTTTATGCATTACTTCAATTGATATGTTTGTAGATGCCTCCTTCGTCGGCATGACAATTAATAATTAATAAAACAGCAGCGATAATTTCTATACAGATACTTGTCATTTCGACGCAGGAGAAATCTATATACTTTTATTCATTCATCTTCGCAAACTCATTAGCCAGTTTATTTACTTCGTCATTCGTTAGTCGTTGCTTTCCCGAATTTATTACAATGCGGTAACGAAAAATCACAGACTGAGTTTTTACTAACTTAAAATTGAGTTCTTCTTTGCCATTGCTAAAAACTTTTTGTCCAAGCGGATTTGCAGCAAACAAACCATAGCCACGTGCATGCCAGTAAGTAGGAGAGCCAACATTGTCAGGATGATCAATAATTGCAATGCTTATTGTATCATTTCCTTTTTTTCCATACAACATGCACCACCATGCACGTGTGCCCCATGCCGCATCGCCTTGCTTTCCTTCGCTTGTTATGTAGTTGCCCGATACCACCGAATTATTACCTAGTTTCACTTTTGTTATGTTGCCTTTGTTGTCTGTAAATTCTCTTTCTTCTTTTGATGGCAATTCAAGTTCGTGTGCTACACGTAAGCCAAGCATTCCATCTTTGGTGTCGGGAAACGCAACATCCCGTTGAGCAGTTAATGTGGTAACTCTGTCAATAATGCGCATACTATCTCTTACAATAAAAACATAAGAAGTTACTTCTTTCAGTAAAATATTTTTCTGCTGATCCTGCCAATGTGCACTATATTTTAAAATACCCGGATTGCCGTTTTTTGTTTCAAGAATGCTGTCTGTTTTTATTGATCCGTACTGATTCTTTTTCTCTGCAGGAATTGCATAAGAGTTATTCCAGAAATCAAGACCATTCACATTTTCATAATTCAGCCATAAACCGATATGATGCGGGTGATCTGTTGGTTCATTGGCACGCGAGTTAATCGGAAAACCTCTTGTAATAATTTCTCCGTCTGCTGCATAAATTGGATAGAGCACTGGTTTTGGCAGTGAATCAGGATAAAAAAGTTCTGTGAAAGGCAGATGATTTATGCGTACCTGAATTTCATGATCATTCTTTTTCACAATTTCAACCTCTGCATTATTCTGTGCGTATAAATAAATATTATTGCAGCAACTGATTGCGATAGAAAGAAAAAATATTTTTTTCATAAAGCATGTTTTGTTTCTTAGGTAATGCAACTCATTTTGATAAATGTATAACTTTAATCGCGATTGCTAGAATGTTCAGACAAGAACAAAACGTACAAGAGTGCGACGCAACTATGTTTAATAGTATTACAAAGTCCGGTTCAAAAAAATCTTTAAAATGTATTCAACTATGGAAAATTCCCGGAGAGATTTTATCAAAAAAACTGCAATGACAGGCGCGGCAACTTATTTGGGCGCGCTTGGTTTTAGTGCATCAAGTTATAAAAGAATTATTGGCGCCAATGATCGTGTAAATGTAGCTGTGGTGGGCTTTTCAGACAGGCATAAAGACGCTCACATACCATGCTTTTTAAACCTGTACAAAGAATTCAACTTTGATGTGATTGCCGTTAGTGATATCTGGAGAAAGAGGAGAGAAGAGGGTATTGCTTTGTGGAAAGAAAAATTAAGACATGATATTAAAGCATGTGTAAACAATGATGCGTTGTATGATATAAAAGATGTTGACGCCGTTTTAATGAGCACTGCAGATTTTCAGCATGCGCATCATACAGTTGAAGCAGTGAAGGCAGGAAAAGATATCTATGCAGAAAAACCTTTAGCCGAGACGATGGAAGATGCACGTGCTGTTTTGAAGGCTGTGAAAGACTCCGATAGAATAGTGCAAATTGGTTCGCAAAGAAGAAGCGGCGCAAATTATAAAGCAGCTTATGATTTTATAAAGTCAGGAAAGTTTGGACCGATTGTAGCGGTTGAATTAACATGGAATGTAAATCAACCGGGCCGCTGGCGCAGACCTGCACTCGTTGAACAGTTGAAAGAAGAAGACACGGACTGGAAAAGATTTTTGATAAATCGTCCGCATGAAACATTTAATGCAAGACATTATTTAGAGTTCCGTTTGTTCTGGCCATATTCATCAGGCATTCCGGGACAATGGATGTGTCATCAAATTGATACTGTGCATTGGTTTACGGGTTTGCCGCACCCGCGCAGTGTTGCTGTGAATGGCGGCATCTATGTTTGGAAAGATGGAAGAAAAAATGCAGATACTCTTACTGCTGTTTTTGATTATGGCCCGTTAGACGATTTGAGCAGCGGCTTCCAGGTTGTGTTTACATCAAGACAAACAAATTCTGCAGGTGATGTAAAAGAAATTTATTATTCCAATGCGGGTACATTAAATCTTGATACAAATAAAATAACACCCGAGGGCGGTCTTATTGAACAATATGCAACAGCCATGAGCATGAAGCCAAATCTTTTGCCTGAATTATCTTTAAACGATACAACAAAAGTTGTCGCACCCACAACAGTTGTAACAAGCGCAAATACAGGCGGCGACACGCTTACGCAGGCACATATGCGCAACTGGATGGAATGTGTGCGCAACCGCAAACAACCTAATGCATCAATTGAAGCGGGATATAACCATTCCATTGCAGTGATTATGACGAATGCTGCTTACCGCACAGGAGAGAAAGTAACATTTGATGAAAAGAAACAGGAAGTGATGGCAGGAGGGAAGGTATTCAAGTATTGATATTTTTAAAAAAAGCACAAAAAAAGTGAATGAAAATGTTATTAAACCGAAGTGTATTGTATGGAACATTCTGGGAGAGGTTTTTTCAAAAAACAATACTTCTTTTTCTAAAATGTACAAAGCGGTTAATTTAAAAAAGTCATCTTCTAAAATTTTTAATTAGTGATACTTGTAACTTGTAAACAGGCTATGGGTAAGTCTTTATAGTGAGCCGTTGAAATAAAAAAAGCCTGTACGTTTTGATACAGGCTTATCGAATAAATTTTAAACTTTAATATTTATACGCAACACCGGCCTTCATTGATTGAGTTCCACCAAGACCTCTGCCACTGGGTCCACTTAAATCTGCATCTTTATCTGATGTCATCAGGATAAAAGCACAACCCATATCTGCTGCTTTTTGTTTTAAATCTTTTTCTGCCTTTGCACTGCTACCGGCTGCTGTGCGATAATTAATCATAGCAGTTTTACCTTTTACCTCATCTACTTTTGTAAGACCGGCAACTTCAGATTTATCGATCAGTATTACAACTTTTTCCCAATCATCTTTAGAGAAAACAGCGATTTTATCAGTTATTTTTTCTTCACGGCTGCTTTTGCCATAAATAATTTTTTCAACTGCATATTTACCAACTGTTTGTTCTGCATCTTCATTTGCATATTTAAAAACGATTGTAAATTCTGCTACACGCATTACTGATCCTTCGATTGTTTTACCATTGTGCATGTAGATTTTGTCGGTCTGTGAAAGGGCTGCTACACTAATCAGCAGGAATAGGGTTAAAAATACATTTTTCATGTTCAGTTTGTTTTGATTTTTATTTGAAGTGCAAGATTAAAAGAAATATTTTTTATTCTACATATATAGTGTAACTAATTGAAAAAAGTTGATTAAAATGTGATTAATACACCTTAACTTCAAAAAAATCAGCAAAAAGAAAGGTCTTCTGAGAGAAGACCTTTTTGAAGATATGTAATCTGATTTTATTCTTTAATCGCTGCAATTCCCGGCAATTCTTTTCCCTCAAAATATTCAAGCATTGCTCCACCACCGGTTGATACATAACTTACTTTATCTGCATAACCAAATTGATTCACTGCAGAAACACTGTCACCTCCGCCAATCAGTGAAAATGCGCCATGCTTCGTTGCATCTACTACTGCCATTGCAATGCATTTTGTACCGTGCTGAAATTTTTCCATTTCAAATACACCCATTGGCCCGTTCCATAAAATTGTTTTGGAATGATGAATAACTTTTGTAAAAGTTTCAATAGCCATCTGACCAATATCCAAACCCATCCATCCTTCAGGAATATTATTGCTTAATGATCCTGATATACTTGCATCGGCTGCAAACTTATCTGCAATAATAGAATCAGCAGGTAAATGAATGCAAACACCTTTTGCCTCAGCTTTCTTTAATAAATCTTTGGCAGTATCCAAACGATCATCTTCACATAAAGAATTTCCAATCTCTCCGCCCTGTGCTTTAAAGAATGTGTAAGCCATTCCACCACCAATAATGATATCAGTTGCTCTTTCCAGTAAATTTTCAATGATGAGAATTTTATCAGATACTTTAGCACCACCTAAGATTGCAGTAAATGGTTTTTTTGAAGCGTGTAAAACTTTCTCTGCACTTTCTACTTCACTTTCCATTAATAATCCAAACATCTTTTTATCAGCAGGAAAAAATTTTGCAATTACTGCCGTTGATGCATGAGCACGATGCGCAGTACCAAATGCATCATTCACATATACATCACCAAGTTTTGACAGTTTTTCTGCAAAAGCTTCATCGCCTTTTTCCTCTTGCTTATAAAAACGAAGATTTTCTAATAACAATACTTGTCCGGGTTTTAATGCTGCTGCTCTATCGGTTGCTTGTTGACCAATGCAATCATCTGCATATTGTACTTCAACACCAAGTAATTCACTTAAATGTTTAACAAGATGCTTTAAAGAATATTTTTCTTCCGGTCCTTCTTTTGGCCGGCCAAGATGACTCATTAAAATAACACTACCGCCATCTTCTAAAATCTTTTTAATCGTAGGAACAGTAGCTTTCATTCTTGTATCATCGGTAATTTCAAAAGTTTTTTTATCAAGCGGCACATTAAAATCAACACGTATCAGTGCTTTTTCATTGGCGAAGTTGTGGCTGGAGAATTTGCTCATAAAAAAATTTTAAAAAAATAAACCGCAAAGTGCGCTAAGGTACGCAATGTAAACGCAAAGCAATTGTATCTTCTTTGCGAACCTTGCGGTATCTCTGCGTCCTTTGCGGTTGAATATGTTGAAGAACTTGTTGCAGTACAAGTGAGTGACACAATAAACGTTTAATAGTAGCGCCACTGTCAGGCAAATAATTATTTATTTACCGCATTTAAAGCCGGAGCCTCTTTTGTTATTAACTCTGCAAAATATTTTACAGTGCGTACCAACTGACTTGCATAACTCATTTCATTATCGTACCAGCTTACAGTTTTTACAAGCTGTTGATCACCCACAGTCAATACTTTTGTCTGAGTTGCATCAAAGAGTGAACCATAAGTCATTCCAATTATATCACTACTTACAATTTCGTCCTCATTATAACCATAACTTTCATTGGCAGCAGCTTTCATGGCAGCATTTACTTCATCAACGGTTACCTTTTTTCTTAAGATGGTTGTTAACTCGGTTGATGAACCTGTAATAGTTGGAACACGTTGAGCAGTGCCATCCATTTTGCCTTTTAAATTCGGCAATACCAAACCAATTGCTTTTGCTGCACCGGTAGTATTGGGAACAATGTTCACTGCAGCAGCCCTTGCGCGGCGAAGATCACCCTTTGCATGCGGAGAATCCTGCGTATTCTGATCATTGGTGTAAGCATGAATGGTTGTCATTAAACCTCCAACAATTCCAAACTGTTTATCCAACACATCTGCCATCGGAGCTAAGCAGTTTGTAGTGCAAGATGCGCAACTGATAACCGTTTCGCTGCCATCAAGTGTGTTATGATTCACGTTGAACACGATTGTTTTTAAATCGCCGGTTGCAGGTGCAGAAATTACAACACGCTTAGCACCCGCTTTTAAATGCGCTTCTGATTTTGCTTTATCTGTAAAGAAACCAGTGCATTCCAATACTACATCAACATTATGCTCGCCCCAGGGAATTTCAGCAGGATTTTTTTGAGCATAAATTTTTATTTCTTCTTTATTAACGATAATCGCATTCTCAGAAAATTTTACATCTTGATTAAAGCGGCCTTGTGCACTATCATATTTTAAAAGATGTGCCAATACCTTAGGACTTGTCAAATCATTAATCGCCACCACTTCAATTCCTTCCATGTTGTAGATTTGACGATATACCAAACGGCCGATACGTCCAAATCCATTGATTGCAACTTTTACTGTGCTCATATTTAAAGTATTTAAGTTTAAAAAAACGTTGCGAATTTACAAGTATTGGTGTGAAATAAAAGGATAATTTTTTGGAGTACAAGCAGCAGTATTGCTATTTATCTTTTGTTACGTCTGCCCCGAAACTTCGTGAGTCGCATTCCTTTCATCGCCTGAAATGGGTGGCAGCAGTAGGTTCCAAAGAAAAGATGCTCATTGAGTAAATAAGTGTACTGTAAAAAGATTTTGCCGAAATCCAAATCGCTGCTATTTTTGCGCTCCGATTTTTAACGAACGGCCGGTTCGTCTATCGGCTAGGACATCTCCCTTTCACGGAGGAAAGACGGGTTCGATTCCCGTACCGGCTACAGGTAAAAGGTAAAAGTTGAAATCCCAAATGCAGCAATGTGTTTGGGATTTTTATTTTATAAATAACTATAGTCGGTTTCAACTGCCGATTTTTAAATGAATTATTCACACAATTTGTTTGCAACAAATAAACTTCTCACTTCATTAATAAAATCATTTTAATTTAACCTGATATTTGGCATTAGTAAACTTCAATATTTATGATTGCATTTGTAAGGGGGAAATTTGCTTATAAGACACCGGCACAACTAATAGTAGATGTAAACGGAGTGGGTTATGAATTGCAAATAAGTTTGCATACTTATTCATTTATCAGCAATAAGGATGAGGGACAGTTGCATACTTATCTTCACATCACAGAAAATGGGCAAACATTATTTGGATTTTACGGGCAGGACGAAAAGGAACTTTTTTTGCAGTTAATAAGTGTATCCGGAGTAGGGGCGTCAACCGCAAGAATGATGTTAAGCGGATTAAAACCAGATGAGATAATTAAAGCGATCGTTCAGGGCAATACAAAACAACTGGAAAGCGTTAAAGGAATCGGACGTAAAACGGCAGAACGATTAATTGTTGAACTGAGAGATAAGCTGGGTAAAATTTCAATAGAAAATGTGGTAGCGGAAACCCATGGTTATGCTTCAATAGAAAAGGATGCTGTGAACGCACTAATAGGCTTGGGTATAGCAAAACCTATGGCAGAAGCAGCGGTAAAAAAAGTTTCACAGTCTGCTAAAGAAACACTTTCTTTGGAAGATATTATTAAACAGTCTTTAAAAAACCTGTGACCATCGTATAAACTTCTACTTAACCAGAGCTTACTGAAATTGATTGGTATTAGACGATTTATCCTTATTTCTGTATTATCTGTTATTTGCTGCGCACTTTGCCATAATCTTTTCGCACAAAAAAAAGATTCGCTAACTGCTCAAAAAACGGATACATTGCGCTTTCCCTTAAAGGACAGGCGTGGTGACCCTTTTTCATGGCAGTACCATAATCCATTTGATCTTAGTGATACTTCCATAATTAAACAGGATATTCAATATGATCCTGTTACCAGGCAATATTATATCATAGAAAAAATTGGTAACACTTACTACCGTAAACCTACTTATTTAACCTTTGATGAATTTTGGAAACTTCAATCACAGCAGGCTGAAAAAGATTATTTCAGTTCACGTTCAAAAACCATTTTTGATTTAAACAGGAAAACATTAAGACCACCGCCAAGAGTTTATGAAAAATTATTTGACAGGATTTTTGGTGTGGCTCCGGGCGGTTTGAAAGTGGATATTAAACCGGAAGGTACAGTTGATCTTACTGCAGGTTACCAGGGACAAAATATTAAAAATCCAACACTTCCCGAAAGAATATCGGTGATAAATTAAAACTGCCTATCAGTTATAATACCCTTGCCAATTTTGATTTTGAGAACCAGTTGAAACTGGATTATAAAGGCATGGACGATGAAATAATAAAATCCGTTGAAGCAGGTACAATTTCATGGCAATCAAAAGGCAGTTTAATGGCAAGTGTTCAAAGCTTATTTGGCATTAAAACCCAGTTACAGTTTGGGAAATTATTTGTTACAGCAGCGATTGCTAATCAGCGTTCCCAAAGACAATCATTAACCTTACAGGGAGGTGGTCTTAACCAGGTAATCAACAAAAAACTGGATGATTATGATGAGAACAAGCACTTTTTGCTCGCCCAATATTTTAGGAACAATTACAATACGGCAATGAGTACGCTGCCTGTTGTGAAAAGTCAGGTACAGATATTAAGATTAGAGGTTTGGGTTACCAATCGTAATGGCTCTACAACCAATACGCGTAGCATTGTAGGTTTAATGGATTTGGCTGAAGGTAAACCACACGATAGCGTTCATATACATGGAACAGGCGCAACATTGCCTGAAAATGGTGCAAATGACTTGTATCCCTTTCTTGCCGCGAACGCAAATGAAAATCGTAATCCGGCAATGATCAACACAGTTTTATTAACACATGGATTAACCCCGGTAAATGATTTTGAAAAAACCTTTGCACGCAAACTCGAACCCAGTGAATATTATTTTAATCCGCAGGTCGGATTTTTGTCATTAAGCCAGCAATTGCAGCCTGATGATGTATTGGCCGTAGCCTATCAATATACTTACAATGGAAAAGTTTTCCAGGTAGGTGAATTTTCACAGGATGTCACAGTGGATTCTACACAAGGCGTACAAAAAGTTTTATTTCTTAAGTTATTAAAAGCAACATCACAAAGACCCAATCTTCCTATTTGGGATCTTATGATGAAGAATGTGTATTCGCTGGATGTAACTGGCGTTCAGCGTGATGGCTTCAATATAAATGTTCTTTACCAGGAGCCTAGTGGCGGGATAAAACGTTATCTTCCCGAAACCGACCCCGCATATTCCGGAAAGCCTTTGTTGACCATACTAAATGTGGACAGGCTTAATAATCGTAACGACCCTTTCCCAGATGGACAGTATGATTTTGTGGATAGTTTTACCGTGCTTTCGCAACTTGGTAAAATAATATTTCCTGTACTTGAGCCTTTTGGTTCTTATCTTAATACAACGGCACTTGCGGGACAGGATACTACTATAAAAGCTAAATATGTTTACAGCCAGCTTTATGATTCAATAAAAGCTATAGCACAAACTTATGCCAATCTCGACCGCTATTATATCCAGGGCACAGTGAAAGGCAGCTCAACAACAGATATTCCCTTAGGTGGCTTCAATATACCACCCGGATCAGTGAGTGTTACTGCAGGAGGACAGGTGTTGCAAGAAAACGTTGATTATGTTATAGATTATAACCTAGGCACTCTAAAAATAATAAATCAGGCTATTATCAATTCAGGTGTACCTGTAAATGTGCAATATGAGAATAATGCCAGCTTCGGCGTTCAGCAACGCAGTTTTATGGGTTTGCGTCTTGATTATGTTGTGAACAACAAATTATCATTAGGGGCCACGATGCAAAGGCTTACGGAAAGACCGTTCTTTACAAAAGTAAATTACGGGGAAGATCCTATTCAAAATTCAATGTATGGAGTGGATTTCAATTACCATTCAGAGTGGCCGGGCTTGACAAGATTGTTGAATAAATTGCCCTATTATGATTCAAAAAAGGAAAGGGTAATGGCGGCTTAATTTACATTGATGATTTTGAAGGAACTACCAGCAGTATTGATCTTCGTTTTCCCTTTGTTTCATGGGTGCTGGCAAGTACACCACAAGGCAATAGTTTATTTCCTGAAGCAACACTCACTAATAATTTAGATTACGGAAAGAACAGGGCTAAAATGGCCTGGTATAATATTGAACCAACTCTTCAGGATAAATCGAGTCCCAACAATCCACTAAAAGGTAACCTTGCAGCTTTAAGTGATCCAAGAGTAAGAGCTGTTTATACAAATGAATTATTTCCCCAACGAACAACTAATGTTACTGATGTTTTGAATGGTACTTTTGACATTGCATATTATCCCACTGATCCCGGTCCGTATAATTTTGTAAGCGATGCGGCTGACATTACAGCAAGCGGTAAATTAATCAATCCTGAAAAACGCTGGGGTGGCATAATGCGCAGTATTGATCAAACAGATTTTGAAACAAGCAATATTGAATTTATGGAATTTTGGGTACAGGATCCTTTTCTCAAAAATCCTAATAGTTCTGGTGGAAAGTTATTTATTGACCTTGGAAATATCAGCGAAGATGTTTTAAAAGATGGCCTGCGCTTTTATGAAAATGGTTTAAACACGCCTACTCAGCCTGCTGCAGTTGACAATACAAACAGTAAGTGGGGCCGGGTTCCTGTTAACCCGATTCAAATTACCCAGGCATTCAGTAATGACCCGGCTGACAGACCCTACCAGGATCTTGGATTTGATGGTGAATCCGATGATAGTGAAAAAATAAAACAAGCTCAATATCTAAGCCAGCTTGGAGCAACATTTGGTACTTCCTCGCCTGTTTATCAAAAAGCGGTGCAGGACCCTTCTCATGATGATTACAAATGGTATCGGGATCCAAGTTACGATGCGGCAGGCACGGGTATTTTGGGACGTTACAAAGATTATAATAATCCCCAGGGCAATTCACCTGTTGCCACAGGCAACTCAGAATTTTCTCCTGCCGCTACTTTATATCCGGATAATGAAGATTTAAATCGTGATAATACATTAAATGAAACTGAAGAATATTACGAGTATCAGATTGATCTAAAGCCGGGAATGGATGTAGGGCTCCCAAACTATATAACAGATAAGCGTATCATTAATGCCAGACTTGCTGATGGTACTATATCCCCTGAAACCTGGTATTTGTTTAGAGTCCCTATAAAAAATTATACAGGTAAAGTGGGACAGATACCTGATTTCAAATCTATACGGTTCATCCGTATGTACATGACAGATTTTGACGATTCAGTTGTAATGCGTTTTGCAAGTCTTGATCTTGTCCGTAATCAATGGAGAACATTTACTTACGAGGTTGATACAACAGGCTCTTATACGCAAATACCAACTAGTAGTAATACCACAATGAATGTGCTGGCAGTAAATGTAGAAGAAAACAACAGCCGGCAACCCATACCTTACAAAATTCCACCCGGTATAGAACGGGTGCAATTATTAGGCAATAACGGTATAAATCTTTTGCAGAATGAGCAATCCATGAGTCTTAAGATTAATAATCTGCAACATAATGATTCAAGAGCAGTATTTAAAACGCTTAATCTTGATCTGCGGCAGTATGGCGAAATGTCAATGTTTATACATGCGGAATCCGCAATTGGTCAAACAGTAAATGATGGTGAATTAAATGCTGTGATACGCGTAGGCCAGGACTTTCTTAATAATTATTACGAAATAAAAATTCCACTTAAAATTACTCAACCTATTGCTACAGCAACTGCTGCCCAAATCTGGCCTGATTCAAATAATCTTGACATTATCCTTAACGATCTTGTACAATTGAAACTGCGACGAAATAGTTTGAATTGGTCTGTCAGCAAAATCTATCGTGAAACTATGGGGACTAAAACCATATCACTTGTAGGCAATCCCAATCTTGGTGAGGTAGATGGCTTTTTAATTGGAATTGAAAATGCAACTACAAATAAAACTTTAAGCGCCGAAGTTTGGGTGAATGAATTACGCCTTTCCCATATTGATGAACATGGTGGATCGGCTGCATTAGGCAGAGTGGATATGCAACTGGCCGACCTTGGAACTCTGTCAGTTTCTGCAAATACATATACACAGGGTTTCGGCACTATTGAACAAAGAGCAAATGAACGTGCAAGAAATGATCTGATGCAATTTGATGCCGCACTTACATTGGATCTTGGCAAGTTGTTGCCGAAAAAAATCGGCGTTACAATTCCTGTTTATGCAAGCATCAATAAAACGATATTAACGCCTGAATATGATCCTTATGATCTTGATGTAAAATATGATTATAAATTAAGCACTGCAGGAGATAAAAAGGATTCCATAAAAAATGTTGCATTAGACGAAACAACCATCAAAACAATCAACTTTACAAACGTGCGTTTCGGGCAGAATGCAACGAAACAAAAATTATGGAGCCTCAGTAATTTTGATTTCAGCTATTCCTTTACTCAATTTGAGCAAACAAATCCGCTTGTTTTACTCAACAATGTCGTCAAACATCGGGCAGGATTAGGATACACGTACACGGCAACCGCCAAATATTTTGAACCTTTTAAAAGAATTATCAAAAATAAAAGTGTATGGTTTGCGCCGATAAGAGATTTTAATCTGAACCCTGTCCCATCGCTACTAAGCTTTAGAGCAGACATTAACAGGCAGTTTGGAAAATTCACTCCACGAATTGTAAATACTTATGATAACAAGGTTGAAAAAGTAGATACAACTTATGATAAGTATTTTACTTTCGACAGGTATTATAACCTTCGATGGGATATAACAAGAAGCTTCAACTTCGATTTTAGTGCTACTAATTTTGCACGTGTTGATGAACCATATGGTCTGCTCAATACAAAGGCAAAACGTGATACAGTAAGAAAAAATTTCTTTGATGGCGGACGTAATACATTGTATCAGCAAAGAGCCGTATTTAGTTATAATCTTCCATTGTCAAAGCTTCCGCTTACAGACTGGATCACTACAAGATATAATTACACTACTACTTACAACTGGATTGGGGCAAGCTTACTGGCCTATAATCTTGGAAACACTCTCGAAAATAGTCAGCAAAATGCACTTACTGCAGAATTTGATTTCACAAGATTATATGGTAAATCAAAATGGTTAACCAAAATGCAGCAAAGCGCTGTTCAACCGGGAGAGAATGATACTACTGCCAATAAAAAGGCAGATACAACAATCGTGATAAAACCAAGAGCAGAAGTAATTAAAGGATTAAAAGGTCATGCTAAAAAAGTAGCGTTACGCAAATGGCGTCAACAAAAAAGAGATGCACGTAAACAAAAACGTGCGAATAAACAGGTAACTGGTCCAGGCGGAGTTCTAAAGACTGCTGTACAACTTGCTACAATGGTTAAACGTGTATCTGTGAACTATAGTGAAAATTATAACAGCCGTGTACCAGGATATACGGACAGCACAAAGATTCTCGGTCAAAACTGGAGCAGTATGCAGCCGGGATTAGATTATGTTTTTGGTAAGCAGCCCGATACAACATGGCTCAATAAAAAAGCGGCCCAGGGCGCTATTACAAGAGACAGCACTTTTAATTTACTCTTTACACAAGACTTTGAACAGCGTTTAAGTCTTTCTGCTCAATTAGAACCATTCAGGGAATTTGTAATAGATGTAAACCTTGATAAAACATTTACTAAAGATTATACAGAACTATATAAAGACACTACAGGAACGGGTAATCACTTTGGTCATTTAGGACCTTTAGCAGGTGGTGGCTTTAGCGTTTCCTATATAAGTTTTCAAACGTTATTCAAAAAGTATAAGCCGACAGAAGTATCTGAAATATTTAATAAGTTCCAGGATTATCGTTTAACAATTGCGAAGCGTTTGGCGCAATCAAATCCATACTGGAAAGATCAGAATTTAGGCTATACCGCCGATGGTTATCCCAAGGGTTATGGCCGTTATTCACAGGATGTATTAATACCTGCTTTCATCGCAGCTTATACAAATAAAGATCCCAACAGTGTTTCATTGATCAAACAATCAAATCCAAATGTCAAATCAAATCCTTTCAGTGGAATAAAGCCGTTACCGAACTGGCGGGTAACTTATACGGGTCTTACCAAAATACCCGCTATAGCAAATGTATTCAGTAATATTACTTTAACGCATGGCTATACGTCAACGCTGAGTATGAATTCATTTACAAGCGCACTGTTATATCTTGATCCTTATCATTATAGTGCCCCTTCATTTTTAGATACTGTTTCAGGCAATTATATTCCATTTTTCCTTGTGCCAAATCTTACCATACAGGAGCAGTTTGCACCTTTGTTTGGCATTGATGTCACCACAGCCAGCCAAACCAATTTACGGTTCGAATTCAAGAAGAGCAGGCAGTTGAGTTTAAGTTTGATTGATTACCAGTTAAGTGAAGTGAAGAGCACGGAATGGACATTTGGCGGCAGTTTCAGGCAGCGTGGTGTGAAGCTTCCATTTAAGCTTCCTTTTGTTAAAGAAACAGAAGAAGGCAATGATATAAATGTTAATCTCGATCTGTCAATGCGTGATGATGTGCAAAGCAACAGCCGTCTAGATCAGGCGAATGCCTATAGCACCGGCGGGCAAAAAGTAATTAGCATACAACCATCCATAGATTATGTGGTAAGTAATCGCGTAAACTTTAAATTGTATTTCGATCAGCAACGTGTTACACCTTATATATCTACTTCAGCTCCCGTAACCAATACAAGAGCAGGGATACAAATACGCATTTCACTTGCACCAAATCCACAATAAAATTTTTATCCATGGGATAATGTAATGCGCATGTTACCAACAAAAGTTTTTTTATAGCATCTCCGTTGACCCTGCTTAAGTGGATCTTTGAGGCAAATAAAAATCAATTATTTCCAAAAAAATTATTTCATCTGCACTGCTAATGGCATTAATAGCTTCGATAACTATTATTGATTTTATTTCTGCTAACATGTTACCCTTGCGGAGCTTTTACTGCCGAATATAGTAGTATAAGTAAAAGAGTGCGACGCAATGAAGATGCTGTGAGCGATGCAGCCTGGTACAGAAAAATTATTACATATTTTTTCATTAAAACCAATTCCTAATTCCCAAATCCTAATTCCATTTTATTTGTGTGTATAAAAAGAATTTGCCTGTGCAGTGCATGTAACAACAAGATCATTGATGCAAACGTGTGAAGGCAATGTGGCACAGTAATAACATATCTCAGCAATATCTTCAGCACGCAATGGTTTATAGCCCTCATATACTGCTTTGGATTTTTCTTCATCACCTTTAAAACGCACAATCGAAAATTCAGTTTCTGCTGCGCCTGGATGAATGACTGTAACTTTTATTTTATATGGCAACAGATCCATCCGCTGCGCTTTGCTTATTGCATCCACTGCATGCTTGGAAGCACAATATACATTTCCATTCATGTACACTTCTTTGCCTGCAGTGGAACCAATATTTATAATATGTCCCTTGCCCTGCGCAATCATATAAGGCAGCACTGCCTTTGAAGCATAGAGCAATCCTTTTACATTGGTATCAATCATCGTTTCCCAATCATCTAATGAAGCCTTATCAAAACTATCTCTTCCCAATGCAAGCCCTGCATTGTTTACAAGTATATCAATTGCTTTCCATTCATCGGGTAAATTTTGAATGTGCTTAAACACTTCATCTCTTTGCTGCACATCAAATACAAGCGGCAACACTTGTATATCATGTAAGCACAAATTATCTGCAACCTGCTGCAATCTTTCTTTTCGCCTTCCTGTAATAATGCAGTTCCATTTATTTGCCGCAAATTTTTCTGCAATAGCTTTTCCAAAGCCTGATGTGGCGCCGGTGATAAGAATGATGTTGTTCATGAAGCAAATATAGGACTGAAGGTTGCAAGTTGCAGGCTACAAATTGCGGCCAATTATTTAATCAGTGTAGTGTTTGATGAATTTATTTCAGATTTCAGATTTCAAATTTTAAAAATGTATACGTTCTTTTTCTAAAATTATTTTTACTCTTGAAACACGGCCCGGATCAGCAACGTAATTTGTAAATTTTATAGTTTGGTATCCGTCCTTTGTGGCAGTTAAATTGAATATGCCTTCGTCAGTGCCGATTAAGAATTGTCCCTTTGAATTAGTAAAAGTAGTAATGGTGAAATTTTTTTTACCAGAGTCCTGTGCTTTGATTATAACATTTGACAGGGGTTGCAATGAATCTTTAGAATGAACAGATGTATTTAATTGATAAACCTGTCCGTAAAGCATAGCACAGCTTGTATCTTCATAAATGCCATAATCAAAAGAAACGATTCTGCTTTTTTTGTTGCTGCCGGAACAACCAACCAGGAATAAAATTGCCACAAATAATATTACAATCGTCTTAACTATCATTTTATAATTATCGGTATATTGGATATTAGTAAATTATTTTTCTGTGCTTTTGTTATTGATAAGTGAAGTTACAAAAGTAGGGGATACTTTATTATTGCATTGTTAGTTCTATTGTAAAATCTATTTGATGATATTTGGTCGTAAATAAAAAGAAGTTCTGCAATCATCTAAACATGTTTATTTATTTTTTTAGCTCAAGCACCCACATTTCTTTTGTGGGAATTGAAAGAATATCTGAAGTATTGTAAGTGCTATCATTGATAACATTGATAGCTTTTGTAAAAACGTTTGTTCTTTCTGCATACTTTTTAAAATCAATTGGTTTAGAAGTACTGTCTGTATTCATGATGCACATTATGGTTTGATTATTATCAAAGCGGAAGTAAACGTATAAACCATTAACAGGTACATATTGCATCATCTTCCCTGTTTTAATTGCAGAAGAATTTTTGCGGAAGTTGGCAAGCTTCTTTGTCAGTTCCTGTATGGCTATCTCATCATTCGATAGACCTTGTTGTGTGAATGCGCTCTTTTTATCTCCATTCCAGCCACCGGGAAAATCTAAACGTACCCAACCATCAGGATTGGAAATACCTTTCATAATTATTTCTGTACCATAATACATTTGTGGAATTCCACGTGAAGTAAGTAGCCATTCAATACCTATTTTCTGCTTCGCAACGTCTTCACTTACCTGGGAAAAGAAACGTGTCATATCATGGTTATCGAGAAAGATTACATTGTTCATTGGCTCTTTATATAAAAAGTCAAGGCTCGTTGTTTGGTACAACTTGTTTACTCCATAGGGTTCCTGGGTAAGAGCAGGTTGTATGCCATTAAATAAAAATTCAAAATCAAGCGTACCAGTCAGGTTGCTTTTGAAAGATGCGTTTATATTATTTTTTGTAAAGAAAGCCTGGTTCACTACACCTTCTCCCCAGTTCTCGCCAAACATAGTGATGTGCGGATACTCATCTGTTAATGCCTGGTTGCACCGGTTCATAAAATCAAGATCAACGTATTTGTAGGTGTCAATACGCCATGCATCCACACCAAATTCTTCTACACACCAGATGGCGTGCTGAATTAAAAAATTGGCAACATAAGGATTACTTTGATTAAGATCAGGCATCATATTGGTGAACCAGCCATCCGCCATTTGTTTTTTATCCCTCTGCGCAGCATAAGGATCAAAGAAGACCTGCTCTTTATAGTTTGGTTGTGTAAAAGTTGGCCATTGGTGTATCCAGTTTTTGTCCGGTGAATCCTGCATGATCCAGTGATAATAACCAATATGATTATACACAGCATCCTGTATCAGCTTCATGCCGCGCTTGTGCAGTTCATCGCTCAATTTTTTGTAAACTTCTTCGCCACCTAAACGAGGTTCTATTTTATAATGATTGGTAAAGGCATACCCATGCTCAGTACGGTTGGGCATATCGTTCTCAATAACGGGTGTCATCCACAATGCAGTAATACCAAGGTTTTGCAAATAATCAAGATGATTGATCACTCCCTGCATATCACCACCATGACGAAGAAAAATAGAATCGCGGTTGAGTGATTGATCTCTCATGCCTGCAATATGATCATTGCTTGTATCGCCATTACTGAAACGATCGGGCATGAGTAAATAAATAAAATCAGAAGAGGTAACACCTTGTGCGTATGAAGTGCTGTTACCTTTTCTTCTTTGTTTTAATGGCCATGCAACTATGGTTGTTTTTCCGTTGTTTACAAATTCAATATTTACAGTGCCTGGTTTTGCAGTGGAAGAGATGGTTACATCAACGGCAAGATATTTTTCGTTCTCAAATTTGTGCGTATTGGTAATAGTAACACCGGGATAATTGATGCGTACCTTTTCATTGTTAAACTCATCATGATCACTACGAATAAGTAATTGCACTTTATTATGTTTCATGCTAACCCACCAGTTGGTCGGATATATTTCTACATGCTGAGCGAATGACAAATGAATAATAAAAATTAAAATAAAAAAGGCAGGAATTTTTTTCATAAATATTAAACTGATCTTTCTTCTTTGATTTCTAATGTTGCAACTTTGGCCTCGTCAATTCTTTCGTTCTTCTTTTCCTGTACTGTAAAATAGCAAATCAATCCTGCAAGTATCATCATCACACCACCAATCTGCACGGCAAGCATGCGATTGTTATTCAGTAAATGTTGCATTATCCATCCAAAGAATAATGAAGCAATAATTTCCGGCAATACAATAAAGAAATTAAATATGCCCATATAAACGCCAATCTTGTTTTCGGGCAAAGCGCCTGCAAGCATTGCATAAGGCATGGATAAAATACTTGCCCATGCAATGCCAACACCAGTCATGCAGATATAGAGTTCATATTTTTCCTGAACAAAGCCAACTGCAATTAATCCTAATGCCCCGCATAACAAACATAAAGTGTGTGTAAGTTTCCGGCCGAAGCGGTATGCAACCCAGGGAATTATCAATGCAAAAATAAAAGCAACAATATTATAGTAGGAGAGAGTTAAGCCGGCAAATTCAACACCTTGTGTGTAAACAGGAGATGTTTCACTTGGTGCATCAAATACATTTCTTGCAACGGCCGTGCTGTAATAAAACCACATTAAGAATAAACCGGGCCATGTAAAAAATTGAACCAGTGCCAACTGTTTCATTTTTTTTGGCATGGTCATGATTGAATGATTTATTTCTTTGATGCCATTCAAAAATCCCTTATTGTTTTTTTCTTTTTCCCGCAACTGCTCATCAGAAGGAGGATATTCTTTACTCGTTAAAATTGTATACATCACTGCTATAAAAAATATTATGGCGCCTGCATAAAAAGCAAGCTTTACAGAAGAAGGAATACTTCCACTAGTTGAAACTCTTGATACGTGAAATATGTTTGACATTATCCAGGGCAGTGCTGATGCAATACTGCCACCCAAACCAATCAAAAAGCTTTGCATCGCAAATCCTCTTGTACGCTGACTTTCAGGCAATTTATCTGCAACAAAAGCCCTGAAAGGTTCCATTGCAATATTACCCGATGTATCAAGTATCCATAACAAACCTGCAGCCATCCATAGTGAACCACTGTTTGGCATAAGAAATAAACACATACAGCTTAAAAGAGCACCCACAAAAAAATATGGTCTTCTTCGGCCCCACCGTGGATGCCATGTGTTATCACTCATGTGACCAATGATAGGTTGTACAATCAACCCAGTTAATGGGGCAGCTAAAAAAAGTAAAGGAATTTGTTCGGGAGAAGCCTTTAAATATTCATATATAGGACCCATATTGGCTCTTTGTAAATCCCAGCCGAATTGAATTCCAAAAAAACCAAAACTCATATTAAATATCTGTGCAAAATTCAATTTTGGTTTTACAAAACCTTTTGAGGCGGATGCGGTGGCGGATATTGCCATAAGCAATCGTTTTAAGCCCCCCAACCCCTAAAGGGGAGTTTTTAAATTGATTTATAACTAATGCAACCCAAAGTGAGAGGGGTTAATTCTCTTCAGGGATTTTTCAATTCTGCACAAAATTATTTTAAAGAGCAGTTTGCCTGTTCACAAAAGATCAAAATGTACAAGAGAGTGACACAAGGGACGATGCTACTTGTACTAAAGCTTGTTCCATAAAATTCCCTGTTTAAAAATTTCTTCGTAATAGCCCCCTTTAGGGGCAGGGGCTTTATATCACAAACCCATTCGGCAGTATAGCGCCTTTCTTTATTACAACAATTCCGTCTTTCACTGTGTACAAAGTATGATCGGTATTCTCAAGATGAGCACCTGCATTTATGCGCACATCATTACCGATGCGACAGTTCTTGTCAATGATTGCATTCTTTATATAACACCTTTCACCAATACCAAGTTTTGGAACACCGATGTTTGTATCCTTCTCCATTTGCTCCAGCGTTTCGTAATAATCTGCGCCCATCATATAACAATTTACAATTGTACTGCCATGACCAATATGTGATCGTATCCCCAGCACACTATTTTCTATGCGGCTTGCAAATACAATACAACCTTCAGCCAGTACCGTTTTTTCAAGTGTAGTTCCGCTTACCTTACCGGGAGGCAATTGTCTTGCACGGGTAAAAACTGTTTTTGTATTGTCAAAGAGATTGAAAGGCGGTATATCTTTCGCTAATGCAAGATTGGCTTCAAAGAAAGAATGTATATTTCCAATATCAGTCCAGTACCCGTCGTATTGATAACTTATTACTTTGTATTTATTGATAGAACTGGGAATAATTTCTTTTCCAAAATCTGTTGCAGAAGGATATTCATTTTTTAACAGTTCTTCGAGTATAGTTCTTGTAAAAATATAAATACCCATTGAAGCAAGATAAACTCTTCCCTGGTGCCGCATTTCATCACCGGTATCACTTACCCATTCGCCCAAAATGTCTCTTTTTGGTTTTTCAATAAAACTGGTAATAAAATTATTTTCATCTTTTTTCATTATTCCAAATTCAGGGGCATCTCTGTCACCAACAGGAATAGTTGCAATAGATATATCAGCTTCTTTTTTTCTGTGTGCATGTATCATATCGGAGAAATCCATTTGGTATAACTGGTCGCCGCTTAATATAAGTACATATTCATAATCGTTGTTGGCAATATGGCGTAAACATTGACGAACCGCATCTGCTGTTCCCTGGTACCAGCCGGGATTATCCGGCGTTTGTTCCGCAGCAAGTATATCAACAAAGCCTGTACTGAATGCGCTGAACTGCTGGTTTTGAGCGAGCCGCTGTTAAAGGATATAATCTTGTGCCGGCGCCTCCGCCAAGTATTACTGCTACTATGGATTTGGATAAGGAAAGCATAAGGTTAGAAATTTAGAATGTAAATAGATAATCAAGCAAGTATAATATAGTTATGCAAATAAATATAAAACGATTATAACACTATCTGCAAAATTACTGATGATAATTTTTTGTTACCAGCTTTAGATACTCTACTTATCGGCTCTTGTGTCACTCCCTTGTATGTTCTTAACTTTAATCAGCAAGAGCTTTGAGTTATGAGCTACGAGCTGTGAGCAAGAACGAAATCTCACAGCTCGAAGCTGACAGCTCTTATCTTTTTTTATCAATACTTCAAGCTTTCATACACATTTATATACTGCTTCACTGCATGTTCCCAACTATTATCAATCTTCATCATTCTTTGTCTCATCCAGTGAAGATGTTCTTTGTCATTGTAAAAAAGATCGACAGCCCGGTTTACAGAATAAGTAATATCGCCAACACTTGCATGATTAAAACGAATTCCCCAACCCTGGTAATCACCCATGTCAACAACAGTATCTATCAAACCGCCCGTGCTTCTTACTATGGGTACAGTGCCATATTGCATAGCATACATTTGATTTAATCCAC